>ERZ827037.145-NODE-145-length-86428-cov-3.846156_pt1 | contig 86428 bp, 83 predicted proteins | sample MGYA00519924_ERZ827037 | MGnify/ENA primary metagenome ERZ827037 (study PRJEB31778, sample SAMEA3449250) | human gut metagenome | biome: human gut; feature: human-associated habitat; material: faeces | place: United Kingdom | collected 2010/2012 ... | reverse complement strand
TGTAGCCAAGGGTTAAGGCAACGGACTTTGACTCCGTCATTCGCTGGTTCGAATCCAGCCATCCCAGCCAAACCCGCGGTGAGCAATACGCTTACCGCGGGTTTTCTTTTTTTCAATATACAAAAGCCGGTGTTTTTAGCATGGCTTAAAACATCGGCTCATAGCTTGTTATGTGGATAGAGAGGCTCTTATTCTTTAGAGGGATGGTGGGCAGAAGTGGCTCTCCATATCGGCCATAGATTTCGTCACCTGAACGGTGCCATGTGGGTGATGTGGCGGCGCATATATCGAGTAAATTTTGAGCGGACAGTTTCCGATATTAACGACGTTGTGCCATGTTCCAGCAGGAACAAAAATTGCGTATCCGGCGCAGACTGGCCGTTGATAATTGAGCCGGTTTTCAGCCGGTCCCATCATAACCATGCCGTAGCCGCTTTCAATCCTCAAGAACTGATCGGTATCCGGATGTATTTCCAGACCAATTTCCCCATTAATCGGTATACACATTAAAGTAAGCTGTAAAGACTGGCCTGTCCACAATGCGGAACGGTAATATGTGTTTTGCCGGGTAGCCTGGTCTATATTCGTCACAAATGGTTCCGGACCATAATCGTCCATCGGGATCAGACAACGATTGTTGTTTCGATTCAAAGTACTCTCTCCTTTCTATATTCATACTATGGGAAACGTCCATTTTCTGTGCAGCCAAAGAGAAGAGATATCTGCAAAAATTCGCTATGAACGATCTGATAAGCGTATCCATCGATGTTTTTTAGATCAACAAAATAAATGCCCATATTTCCCAACTCATATTTTCTATTCAAATATCATATCGGACAATGTATTGAGTTTCCTATAAAATTATGGTAAAATACAACCTGCATTTATCTAAAAAGTGTGCAAGATATCGAAATCTGGATATGGAAACGGCTGATACCCACTTCCCAGATGGCTACTTGAGCCCCAATGTAAAGGATAAACACGGCAATCAGTATGCAAATGTCATCTCTTATTCAACCGCAGAAACGGTTAAGTTTGTTCGCTGGATTCAGCAGCAGGATTTTTACCCCAATACGACGATTGTATTGACAGGCGACCATTGGAGCATGGATCAAAAGTTTTTTGAAACAGTTGATCCAACATATCGCCGTGCGATCTTTAACCTGATCCTGAATGCGCCGGTAAAAGCGGAAAAGGCATATGGGCGTGAATTTGCACCGTTTGATTTTTATCCGACGATTCTGGCGAGCCTGGGCGTTCAGATTGAAGGCGACCGGCTGGGGCTCGGTACAAACCTCTTCTCCGGCGCGCCGACTTTAATCGAGCGGGATGGTTTGGATCAGGTCAATCAGGAGCTAAACGAGCGCAGCAATTTTTATAATGATGAGTTCATTTCCGAGCGAAAAAACAGCGCGTTTGAAAACACGAAGGTTTCCTATCGATAAGCCGATTTGAAATCATTTACGGCGGAGCATTTTGCTCCGCCGTTTTTTGCCTGTGCCAGTGGATAAAATTTGCGCAAAGGCGTACAGATATGCTATACTAAATCATAGCATTTCGGGAGTGTACTGCCTGTTTGGCGGCATCAAGAGGAAAGCAGTTGGAGAGAAATGGCCATAGGCATTTCCAGTGGCGCGATACCCGCAGGAGAACTTCCCTTGGTCGAGAAAGGGGCGGCTGCCAGTATGGAAATTCAAAACGAGCATTTTCCTGGGAAAGAGGCGGTGCAAAACCTCCTTGCCTTTTTAAAATGGTCGGCCCTCGCGCTGTTTGCTGGGATCGTCATCGGTTTAATTGGCACTGCCTTTCACATTGCCTTGAGTGGTGCGCTGCAATTGCGGCAGGCGCATCCGTGGCTTGTATGGCTCTTGCCGGTGGGCGGCATATTCATTACAGCGCTATATAAATGGGGCGGAATCAATAACGATCGCGGCACGAATTTCGTGTTAATTGCGGTGCGCACGAATGAAAAGCTTTCGTTCAAAACAGCTCCGCTGATTTTTGCAACTACGTTTTTAACGCATCTCTTTGGCGGCTCGGCTGGAAGGGAAGGGGCGGCGTTGCAGCTCGGCGGCAGCCTGGCTGCAAAGTTTGGAAGGATTTTGCATCTGGATGAGAAGGATGCGCGTATTTTGACCATGTGCGGCATGAGCGCGGCTTTTTCTGCCCTGTTCGGCACGCCGGTCACCTCTGCGATTTTTTCCATGGAGGTCATCAGCGTGGGCGTGATGTATTATTCTGCAATCGTGCCCTGCGTGATCGCTGCCGTGGTGGGGGATCGAATTTCTTCCCTTTTCGGGATTGCACCCACGGAATTTTTACTTACGGACGTGCCGGAGGTGTCAGCGCTGGGCGTGGCGAAGGTGGCGTTGCTCGGCGTGCTGTGCGCTGTGCTGAGCATTTTGTTTTGCGTGTGCATGCATCAGTCGGCCGCGCTCTATAAAAAGCTGATCCCCAATAAATATCTCTGTGCCGCTGTGGGCGGTTTGCTGGTCGCCCTGCTGACTCTGCTGGTTGGCACGCGTGATTATAACGGTGCAGGCATGGAGGTGATCGCCCGTGCAATTGCGGGACAGGCACGCCCGGAGGCATTTGTCCTGAAAATCCTCTTCACAGCGCTGACGCTGGGCGCGGGCTTTAAGGGCGGCGAGATTGTACCCGCCTTTTTTACAGGGGCAACATTTGGCAATGTGATTGGGAAGCTCTTGGGCCTTTCGCCCTCCTTCGGGGCTGGGCTGGGGTTAGTGGCGCTTTTTTGCGGGGTCACCAATTGCCCGGTCAGCTCGCTGATGCTCAGCGTGGAGCTGTTCGGCGCAAAGGGGTTTGGCTTTTTTGCCGTGGTGGTTGCGGTGAGCTTTATGCTCTCCGGCTATTATGGGCTTTATAGCGAGCAGAAGATTGTTTATTCGAAGCTCAAACCGGAATTTATTGATAAAAAGGTAGAATGATAAGCATAGCGGGGAGCAAGGCTTGTTGACATATCAGGCAAAGGGGAATGTTGCATGAATCAGGAAAAAATAGACCGGATCAATTTTCTCGCGCACAAATCGCGCACAGATGGGCTGACGGATGCGGAGAAGGAGGAGCAGCTGGCACTGCGGCAGGAATATATCGCCTCGTTTCGCCGGAGCCTGACGGGCCAGCTTGACAATACCTGGATCGTGGATGAAAAGGGAAACAAGAGAAAATTGGAACGGCGGCCGGGCGGGGCAAACGGAGCAAAAAAGAAGGCGGCGGTGGCAGAGCCGATGACGCTGAAAGTAGAAATAGAAAAGAATGGCAAAAAGACTGCCGATTGACAGTTTGACGAGAGGGGGCAGGGATATGCCTGTCAAGAAACAATATGTGATGGCCGCCTTGATCCTGGCGCTGCTTTGCGCGCTGGCGTCAGTGCTTTCCGGCTGCGGCCATTTTACGGAGCCTGAGAGCCAAACGGCTGGCCCTGTTTCGGAAGAAATGGCAGTGGAAGGCTACCGCCGGATCACCGCGCAGCAGGCAAAGGAGATTATGGAGAGCGGAAAGCCCTATGTCCTCCTGGATGTGCGCAGCCAGGTTGAGCACAATCTGAAATATATTGAGGGGGATATTCTGATCCCCCACCGGGAGATTGCGGAAAAAGCGCCTGAGCTGCTGCCGGATAAAAATAAGACGGTTCTGGTCTATTGCGCCAGCGGCGTGCGTAGCAAGGCGGCAGCAGAAACATTAATCCAGATGGGGTATACGGATGTTTATGATTTCGGCGCGATTACGGATTGGCCCTATGGCGTAATAGAAGAAAAATAGATGATGAGATCTGTACTGCGGGCATCCCGTGGCTGTGAGGGAGATCACAATGGATTATCAGGGGATTACAGAGCAATATTATGCCCGATGGCTTGGTATAGAGTACAGCGGTATCCGGCCGGGCGAGGTGCGGTGCGTGTATTCGGCAGAGCGCAACCATGCCCAATATGGCTATGGAAAGCCGATTGATCTTCTGCTTTTTATCCATAATGGCGGTGCGGTGCTTTCCTATGGAGAGAAAGCGGCGGATCGTATACCGCTTCTTGCGCAGACCGTCGGCGCTTCCCCGGAGATCAAGCGTGCAGCGGCCGGGGCTGGGAAGGTCTATGGTGTTCAGCCGGAATGCGGTATTAAATTCGTTTACCAAGGGCCGCTGCCGGGCAATATAGACGCCGTTACACTGGGAGAAGCCGATTTTTCACTCTTCCTGGATTTTTATCGCAAAAGAGCCGCAGGCCCACAGGCATACAACTTGGATTGGTTGGAATCATATTTTTACCAGCACGTTCAGGATGGCTTTTTCTGCGCAGTGATGGAGGCGGGGCAGATCGTTAGCTGCACCGATGCGCCGGGAATGCCCTATCTGTCGGATCGGGTGCAGGAAATTGGGATTTTTACGCTGCCCGACTTTCGTTCAAGGGGATATGCTCTGCGGGCTTGTGCAGCGGCAGCGCAGAATATCATAAAAAGCGGCCGGTGCCCGCAGTGGTCGACTTCGGCTGATAATATTGCGTCGCAGGTGCTGGCCTCCCGGGTAGGCTTTGCTCCTTTGGCGGATACCTGCATGCTTACGCTGTAGGCATTCTTTCACGTGTGAGACTATCTTTTAAAATGCAGGGCATTTTACCTGTGGGTTTGTAAGCATGGTTATAACCCGCCGTCCGTTTTGCCCGCGCGCAGGACGATCTCAATCAGCAGCGCCGGCACGATTGTGGCGGCAAGCGTATCCTTCCCGCAAACAAAGAGGTCGCCGCTCAAAATCATCAGGGCATGGTAATCGCCCAACCGCCCGGCGCAGAGATATGCGGCGACCGATGCGGTAAAAAGAAGAATCACCAGCATACCGCCGTATTTCAGAAGCAGCTTTGGCAGGCGGTGCATGGTATGTACGGTTTCGTGGAGCTCGGTCAATATTTTCTGCATTGAATGCATGCCATCCCTTCTATTAACGCCTCATTTTTAAAAATGATGTTACGTTACAATTTAAATTTATTATACTGGCCTGCGGCGCTTCTTCGCAATGTATAAATGTTGGAATGCGTGCATCGTTGAACAGGGGCCACAGCGGCGTTTGAAACGCTTGGCAGGGTTGCATGACAGACCAGGCCACAAAACGCAGCTTGAAAGAGGAATCTTTAAACTTTTTAGGAGGATGGTATTTTTGATCCAAATCGGCGCGTCCACCGCCTGCTTCTATCCGTTGGAAACCGAGAAAGCGCTCAAGCGGGTGGGAAAATTGGGGTTTTCCACTGCAGAGGTGTTTTTTAACTCTTTTTCTGAGCTGCACGGCCCGCTCTTGGAGGCGATTTGCCGGGAACAGGAAGCTTGGGGGATTCAGGTGGTTTCTGTGCACCCCTTCAGTTCAGGGACGGAACCTTTTTTCCTCTTCAGCGCATATGAACGGCGGTTTCGTGATACGTTGGAATATTATAAGCGGTATTTTGACGCTGCGAATGCGCTTGGGGCGCATCTTCTGGTGATGCACGGGCTGAAGCCGGGGGCTTCGATTGAAGAGTCGGAATATTTTGAGCGCTTCGGAGAGCTTGCTCAGTTGGGCCGGGCACAGGGGATTACGGTGGCACAGGAGAATGTGGTGCAGTTTTCCTCACAATCTTCCGCCTTTCTTGCTCGGATGCGAAAGGCGCTGGGGGATGATTTCCATATGGTGCTGGATCTCAAACAGGCGTTGCGCTCCGGCCTCGACCCGCTCGAGCTTGCGCGGCAGTTTGCCGGGGAAATCATTCATGTCCACGTCAGTGACCATCTGCCCGGCAGGGACTGCCTGCCGCCGGGAGAAGGCACGTTCGATTTTGGCACGCTTGCCAAATTATTGGAATGCGCCGGATACCAGGGCAGCTTTGTGATTGAACTATACGCGGGGAATTTTGCGGATGACGGGCAGTTGAGAGAAGCCAAGGCCTATTTGGAAAAGCAAAAGGCTGAGTGATTAGGGCTTGCGGATATTCTGATGGGTATGGTATAATAGCTTCAAACAAAGTTTGAAGCATTGGAAAAATGCCTGTCGGCGTGAAACGCCTCCTGCCGCAAGGCGGCAATTCCCATGAATAAAAGCGCTGGAAGTGATGAGTGTGAGATGTCCATTCTGCGGCTATGAGGAAAGCAAAGTGATCGATTCCCGCCCGACGGATGAGGGCGAGCGCATTCGCCGCCGCAGGGAATGTATGCGCTGTGCAAAGCGCTTCACCACCTATGAGGTGATCGAAAGTGTGCCGGTGGTCGTTGTGAAAAAGGACAAGTCGCGCGAGGTTTTCGACCGTGATAAGCTTTATAATGGCATGCTGCGCGCCTGTGAGAAACGCCCCGTCAGCGCTGCGGCACTGACTGCCGCGGTGGATGATATCGAGGCCTCCCTGCAGAATTCGCTGGATCGGGAAGTGACCTCTGAGCGTATCGGCGAGCTTGCCATGGAAAAGCTTAAAGAGATCGACGAGGTGGCCTATGTTCGTTTTGCCTCCGTATACCGCCAGTTTAAGGATATTGAAACCTTCCGCGAAGAGCTGATGAAGCTGAAAAGGGAAAAATCAGAATAGAACAGGGCAAAAGCGAGTTTAGAGAAGTTCATAATAGAGTCAAACGAAATTTGTTTTAGAGGGGTTGCGGCAAATCATTTTGCGGCAACCCCTTTTTCTATTCCAATCGTTCGCGGTTTCACCACAGGTTTGTTTGCTACATGCGATAAAAGAAGCGTTTTTATCACGGGTAAAATGCTTGACTACCGGCTGTGAGCGACGGCTTTATCCATTTGAGCCGCCTTCCTCCCGCACTGCGCTGAGCATCCGCGCCGCGCCGTCGGGATTGGTAGTAGTACCATACAGCTTCAGCCGGGTATAGGTACGCCTGCTGAGCTCCCGCAGGCCGGACGCTTCATACAGCGCGCCTGCGAACCGATCCGGATTGATCCCATCCGGAATCAGGCGGCAGTAGGGCTCCGGCAGGTCGATCCCTTCCGCAGTGATGCAGAGATACCCGCCGCTGCTTTCCCGATTGGTGAAGACAGCACATTTTCGTTTTGGAAAGAAGCTTTCCCTCAGGCCGTCCGGCGCGATGACAACGGTGCTGTCCCGCGCACCGGCGAAGGTATCCTGCACCAAAAGCGCCGCCCCATAGTCCTCCATGACCTGCTCGGCGGTTTGCTCATAAACGGCGGTATTATCTGTGACGACCCGTACCAGGGAGGCGAAGGCAAGCAGGCGGCCTGCCCGCCGTGCGAGCCTCCCCTGTGGGTCAAGCAGGGTAATGCATTCTTCGCCCGGCGGCCGCCGCCTGCGCGCGAGCACGTCACAAGCCGTATTGAACAGGATCAATGGGGCAAGCGCATCGGGCAGAAACGCTTTGACCGGGCCGCCTTCTGGCGGAATCACCCCGTCCGGCAACAGCATCCGCCCGGCGCATCGCCCGGCACAGAAAGCGATCTCTTCCCAAGGAAGCCCTCCCTTCCGGCGGGATGCTTCCACACAGAGAAAAGGCGTGCCGCCCTTCACTGCAACCTGAATTGCCTGCGGCCTTGCCGGATGCATGCGCACCTTGATCTTTTGCAGAAAACCGTTTTCCTGCGGCCTGATCTGTAGCACGGCGAACATTGCTGCGGCCATCTCCCTTCCCCGATCGTTTCCATACCAGTTTCGTACCGTATCTATATGCTGTGCCGCTGCTGAATATCCGTTTTGTATGATCCGGAAAAGAAGATAGTCTTTTGCCGCAGCGTGCCTCATAGAATATAAGGCGGCTTTCTGTTACCGAAATGCCGCAAGAGGTGCGGCAAAGGAGCGTCATCCATGGATAATCGGAAAAAACGGCTTTTGGGAATGGGCCTTGTTGTGGCGGTGCTGTTCGCAGCCAGTATGCTCGCCCTTCAGATGCAGAAAGCAGCCCCGGCGGCGGCCCCGGCACAGCAGGCGGGGCAGAAGCTGCCAATCATTATGTATCATAATATTTCGCCGAATGCAGGCCGGCAGGGGAAATACACGGTTTCTGTCAAAGAGTTTGAAAGCGATTTAAACTATATCAAGAAGCGTGGCTTTACCCCCATCATGACCCAACAGCTGATCGATTATGCCAAGCAGGGCAAGCCCCTGCCGGAAAAACCGCTGATGATTACTTTCGACGACGGCTTCGAGAGCTTTTACGCATACGCCTTCCCCCTCCTGCAAAAATATGATATGTGCGCTGTGATGGCAGTGGTCGGGCAATATGCGGATACGTTTACCAAAACAGAAGATCATCACCTCAACTACTCCTACCTGACCTGGCCAATGATTGGGGAACTGAGCAAAAGCGGGCTGGTGGAAATTCAGAGCCATACCAATAATATGCATACGATCACTTCCAAGCGGCGCGGCTGCACCATCAACAAAGGGGAGAATAAGGAAAGCTACAAAGCCATCCTGCGAAAAGATCTGGAGCTCAATCAGAAAAAAATTCAGGAGGCGACGGGAAAGGCCCCTACTGCGCTTGCCTACCCCTATGGGTCGCACTGTAAATCCTCCAAAGAGGTGCTCAAGGAGATGGGATTTCAAGCGGCGTTTACCTGCGCGGAGAAAGTAAACGTCCTCCCGGATGGAGGCGGCGATTTGGATTGGCTCTATACGCTGGGGCGCTACAACCGTGCGCACGGCGCTTCCTCACAGGCCTTTCTCAAGCCGATTCTCGATCAGGCGGAGCCCGTATGAGCTGGAGTCAAGCGGAATGATTCGATGCCTTTATCTTAACTTATATTGTGCTTTCGATTCAGGTAGAATGCTTTTGAATTTTTCAGATAAAATAGCATTTTTATGGCAAACAATTTTTCAGTTTCTCTGCAATGGTTACTAATTGCTATCAATTTGGTTAAAATGCTCGTAATTTATTCTATTGGAAGAAAGATTATCTTCTCCCATGTCATAATAATGGCAATGACAACGGATTTCTTTTCGCCAGTTTTTACACCGTATAGCGCATGCCTTTTCACACAAACTGAAGGTAAGGATAAATTTGCAGAAAAATGGCGGAGAGCGGATGAAAATGCAATGAAGTGGAAAACATTTTTCAGACGGATGCATGCGCTGAGCCTGAAGCGGATGTTCCGGCTGATCCGTGCGGTCAGCCGGGAATCGCACAGGCCTCGCTTGTTGATTCTGATCGATATGCTTTGGTGTGTGGTGCGCTATGGGATTGGATATCTGGATTATAAGGTGTTTGGGTTCGCATTTATCCATGGGGAAGCGCGCAAAACATTTATGACGATGGATGATAACCTGTCGCTCGTACGTGCAGTAAACGACAAAGCGTATACGTATCTTTTTGACCAAAAATGCGCCTTTAATGAACGGTTCCACCGCTTTCTTGGGCGGGAATGGCTTGACTTGCGCACGGCGGATGAGGAGGCTTTCGCCGCCTTTTTAAAGGGCCGAGAGGATTTTTTTGCCAAAGAGGTAGATAGTTTTGGCGGTCAGGGTGTCAGCCACATTCTCGTGGAGGAGTATCCCGACGTCAATGCGCTGTATCACCTGCTGCGCGGGCGCGGGCAATATCTCGTGGAGGAGACAATCCGGCAGCACCCGGAGATGGAGCGGCTGCACCCGGGCTCGATCAATACGCTGCGGCTGGTTACCCTATTGGCTCATGAGGAACCATATGTGATGTATGCGCTCATCCGCGTAGGCGGGAAGGGGCAGTGCATCGACAATATTTGCAGCGGCGGGATGTATGCGCCGGTGGATGAAAACGGCATGGTGTTTCACGATGCTTTTTGTGAGCTGGAAGAGCGCTTTTATGCTTGCCATATGGAATCCGGCGTTAAATTCTTGGGGTTTCAGGTGCCATGTTTTCATGAGGCGGTGGAGCTGGTGAAACAGGCGGCTTTGGTTGTGCCGCAGGTTGGATATGTCGGCTGGGATGTGGCAATTGGGGCGGATGAGCCTTTGCTCATAGAGGGCAACGTGATACCGGGCTATGATATGTGCCAGAATTATTGCCATTTGAAGAAAAAAGGAGAGGGGATTCTGCCCCGATTCGAAAAGGTGATGGGGATGGCGTTTTTCCATCATTAATCACGATAATAAAAAAACTGGCCCTGCAAATCAATTTTGCAGGGCCAGTTTGTATGACGAAATGGGCCACAGGGTGGGGATCATCGGATACTGATCCGGTTAGAAGTCCATTTTTGCAGGGCAATCCATTTACGAGTGTTTTATCAAAGCGGCGGGATATCCGCCTGGCCGATATAGCCTGTTACACAGCCTGCAACCGGCGTTTTGCCCACCATATCTGCGCGCGGTGTGATGCGATAACGCCCGCTGAAAGTTTTACCGTCATAGAGATAATAGGTTCCGCTGAGCTTTCGCGTCGCAGTTTTCGCGGTAGAAGAAGCATAAAGCGAGGCATTGGAAAGCGCGATTTTCCGCCCTGCCTGATACCGGTTATCCGGCTGAACAGGGGCCGCTCCGCCATTCTGCTCAATGGCTGCCGCATCCACCCATCCATATACGCCTTTGCCATCCTGGCTGATCAAATGGTAGGGATGCCTGGCATCGGGGGCCGTCGCCGTTACCTTACACTTGCTCGCACCGCGTGTGGATGCTGCTGCCGTTGCGGTGGACGATCCATAGACCTTACCCCCCGCAAACTGGACAATATCGCCCGTGTCGATTTTACCACCCCCGGATGGTTTCGGCGGGCCGGCTGCCTTTTTCTTCAGGCCGAGGTAGCTGACCGCTGCTTTTGCATACGCTTCGCCGATTGCTTTGAGCTTTGCGTCTGAGTTAATTTTTGCCTGATCCTTTGCGTTGTCCACAAACGCGTATTCGCCGAGGATGGAGGGAATGTTTGTCCACGAGGCCTGGCGGCACATGCCGAAGTTGTAGTTCGTGTTTGGCCTACTCGCCTTGATGCCCCGGCTTTTCTGGCCTAGCGCTGTCATTTGGGAAAGAACTGCCTGCGCAAGCGCTTTGGATGGTGCGTGATTATGCCAGTAATAAACCTCGCAGCCTTCCCCACCGCCGGCATTATAATGGATTTCGAGCACGAGGGAGGGGCATTTCTGCTCCACTTCCTCCATTTTATGTGCGACCGTGCAGCCCTTATCCGCCGTGCGGGCCATGATGACGCCGCAGTTGTAGTCCTTCAGGTACTCCCGACAGGCCAGTGCGGTTTTCAGCGTCAGCAGTTTTTCCACATAAACGCCTGCGTATGCGCCGGGATCGCTGCCGCCGTGCCCGGCGGCGATGTAGATGGTTGCAGCCAATTCAGATTCCCCTTTCTTATTCTAATGGATTTTCTGTGATGATCGGCAGCTCCAGCAGCTCACGATACATGATTTCCCCATGCCCGTTTCCGCCCAGACCTGCATAGACGGCATAAAGATTCACTAGCCTTTGCCGGACAGAGAGTGGGATGCCTGGAGCGCCGATATAATCGCGGTAGATTTTATCGAGGCTGTCGTATAACAGCTCGGTGGAAGCCTTTTTGAGTAGCTCGCTGCTTACGATTTTTGCCTGATCCGCTTCAATGTGCTGCTCCAGCATGGCAAACATATCCGCGATCTTTTTTTCTGATTCATCCGTCCGGCTGGCGCGCCGGATAAAGCGCGCCAGCTTTTCCCGAACCGGGCGAATGCATAAGGCGAGGCAGCCGGAGATGGTTGCAATGTTTCCCGCCGCCGCCCCTATGGCTTTCAATAGTTCTAATGGATCCATCCATTCACCTCCAACCGGCCGGGGTTATTCCGTGGAAGAGCCGGATTTTTCACCGAGAAACCGGTCAAGCTGTGTTTTCGCATATGCTTCAATTGCATCAAAAGCATTTTGGACGATCGTGGAGATCACACTGCGCGGGAAGAAAATCCGTATGGGTGCGGGCAGGATGCGGCAGAGCGCATCCACTACCCATTCAAATTTCTGACCGCCCGCTTTGGTGGTATCCGCAAAGGCCTTTTCCGCTTCGCCGATCAGCTGATTGGCCTGCTGCTGAAGCCGGGTGTTTTGCTTCCAATAGAGAGAGAGGCCGCCAAGTAGAACGAGGCCTGCCGTAATTAAAATTTTGAAAAGTAATTCCCAGTTCAAAAAAGAACCTCCTTTTTATTCTATAATACCTTCAAACATTTGAAACATTGGAAAGATTCCTTCCGCATGGTGGCAACGCCATTTTTTGCGGAGAATCGTTTTGTGATATCAGCCTATCGCATGGCCGGTGCGTCAAACGGAAACCTTCTCCCACTTGGCGGAGGAGGTACCGGGCAGGATCAGGCATGGGTTCATGTTGTCTTTGCAGAGATAAACGTTGCCGTTATAACTGTAATATAGGCCTTTTGTAACAGAGGATGCATATTTAAACGCAATTGGGTTTCGCTTGGTGCCCGATTTCCATACTAAGGCGGCGATTGCATTGCGGATTGCCTGCGCCGCCGCATCCACCTCAGCCTGTTGATCGATGGAGGGCTTGCTATCCAGCAGGGCTTGGCCTGCTGTTTGGGCGGCTGTTACCGCAGAAAAATCTACGGCATCCTCCGGCGTGTACTTTTTCACTTCATTAAGAGCGGCCTTGAGAGCAGTAGTGTCCGCGGCCAGAATGAGGCCGGCAATTGCATTGAGGAGCGCTTGCGCAGCAGCGTCAACCATGCTTTGTGCATCGGCCTTTGGCCGTGCCGCCAATAGAGCGATACCCTCGGCTCTTGCAGCTGCAAACACAGTGAAATCCACATAATTGGAAGCACTGTTGTATTGCGCTGCCTCGTGAACAGCCGCCGAAAGGGCGGCGGTGTTTGCATATACCGTTGTGCTTTCGTCAATCCGGTCCAGCTCAATCTCATAGAGGTTCAAAGCATGGTTGAGATCTAACTGCTCTTCTCCTAAGGACCCTCCTTCCAGATACAGGCGATAGCGGCCTTCCCAATCAACGGTAAGATCCTCAAAGAGAAGCGGATAGATTTCTCCCACATTCATGGGGGTATCCTGGATAGACTGCGATACAGCTGGACCGCCAGCATCATCATAGAGGGTTACTGTCATTTCATGCGAGAGGCCTAAAACATCGTTGGGGAGCTGTATGCGCACTGTAAGCTGGTAGCGCCCGGGGAACAGATAAAGATATTCCCCTTCGGCAGCGTATATTTTGGTGGAGACTGGCCCCCAAAGTGTGCAACGTGAGCCGGGCTCTGTGCCATCAGATACGGGGATTTCAAAGTAGCTATCATTGATGTTCCAATAGCTATGATAAGGCGTATTCGTAAATTCATCCAGGCCTTCAGTGGCAGTCCAATCCACATGCACCATGGGTACAGATACCTCGTGCACAGATCCACTGCGGATTTCCAGCACCTTTTCCACCAAAGTGGAAAGCGCCTGGATGCCTGTAACATCGATCCCCTTTGCGCCAAGATTTTGCCGCAGCGATTCCCGTGCCTGCACCAGCTGCTCCAAGCTGGCGGAATAGGTTGCCCCCTGAGGGATCGGAATGTTTTCCTCCTCCACCGGGCAGGCGGGCAGGGAGGAGGGGATTTCCAGCACCCGTTCCGCCAACTGGGTAAAGGAGGTGAGGCCATAAGCTGGCACGTTTTTGGCCTCCAGGTTTTCCACCAGGTTTTGTTTGGCTTGTGCGATGGCAGAAAGCAGCGCCGCTGTTGTGCTCATCAAACCGCCTCCCCAACGAGCGCCTGTAAAACGGCGTTCAGGTCGCCAAGGCCCGCCAACTGCGCGTTAAATGCGCTCTCTGTGCCAGTGAAGCCGCCAGCCTGCGCTGCCTGGTAAGCGCTTGTGCCGGCGGGGCCCTGTGCTCCGGTTGTGCCTGCCTGCCCCCGTGGCCCGGTTGCCCCGGCTTCCCCTTTATCGCCGCGAGGAATGGTAAAGTTGAGCACTGGAGAGGAGGCCGTGCCGGAATTGGTGACGGCGGCGTTTGTGCCCGGCGCGCCCGTGGTTGTTTCACCGACCGCTACGGAAACGCTGCCGCTGCCCGCCCCATCCTGGCCCTTTAGGTTCGGCGTAGTGATCGAGCCGTTTTTATCGGTGATGGTGAGCTTATACTCCGTGCCCGTGTTGCTTGCGACCGCTACGGTAGGGCTTACTCCGTCCGCACCATCCCTGCCGTTTGTGCCCGCTGGGCCGGGATCGCCCCTCGGCCCCTGGATACCCGACTCGCCTTTTGGGCCCGTTGCGCCCGGGTCGCCTTTCGGCCCCTGTTCCCCACGCGTGCCGGGCGTACCCTCGGCGAGGATGCCGGTATCTGTTTCGCCGATGATCCAATGCCGGGTGGCGGTGTCGATATGCGGCGTGACGCCGGGCTGGCCGGGCGCTCCCGGCGCGCCTGTTTCGCCCGGCTCTCCCTTTTGGCCAGCGGCGGGAACGCCAGTATCCTGCGAGCCGAGGAACCAGTTGCCGTTTGCCCCGATATGGGGCGTGATACCGTCCCGCGGGGAGGAGAGCGGTGTGTCGGCGGCGGCTTCCTCCCCGGAAACGGCGGATTGAAAGCTGAGGCGTGCGCGAGGGGATTTGCAGAGCAGCACTTCCTCGCCGTTTTTCTCCTGGCAGCCCTCCACATTGAAAAAGAGGCCTTGCGCGTCGGTCAAATCATGCCAGAGCTTGCAGTAAATCAGGTTGCCGGAGCGGTATGCGCGGTCACCCTCCACGGCCTCGGTGATCCGGTTGGTCAAAATGCGCTCCTCGTTGCCATACCGGCAGAAGGCGATGCGGTAATATTCAATTTCAGAAGCGCCCAGTTCCTCCGGCAGGCTGATGATGAGCTGCGTCATCAGATGTTCGCCCCGCCGGCCGGCCAGAGCGCCATCCGGATAGGAAACGGACTGGTTGGTGAAATCAATGCGTATGGTTCGCATGATGTGTTCATCCTTTCATGTTTATGGAATGGGGAAATTGTTATGTCTGCGGCTCGGAAGCATCCGGGGATGCGGGCTGCTGGGCAAGCGCTTCCAGCTCGGCGAATGCGCCGCGCAGCTGCGCCATGCGCTCCCGGCAGGCCTTGAGCTGCCTGCTTAAGTTCGATTTTTGCAGCGTCAGGTTGTTATACTCCTGCTGAAGCTCTGCTTTGCGGCGGTTGAAATAGTCCTGCATGTGATGTTCCTCCATTCTGTTTATTCCTGCGGTTCGCTCCACCAGCGTTCGTCCGTGCCGGGGATGGCGGTATTGCCGTCAATCTGTGAGATATAATGTTTGCCGTTGTGTGTCACCTGATCGCCAACGCCATAGGCGTCGTGCGCACCGGTGGGCTGCACCCAATCGGGCCACTCCTCCAGCGTGATTTGTGTCCAGAGGGTGGGGGCTGTGTTCGGCGAGTTGTCCGCCCGATCCCAGCAATCCACATTTGCGCGGTAGAGCCGCCCGTCGTGGCGGCGGACGCTGCGCGCGGGGATCAGGCTGCCATCCCCGCACAGCGGATCAAAAACCGATAAATAATCCCCGGATGAAAGCAGCTCATCCGGGGCGTTCTGCGCGAGGGTGATATATTTGGCCCGCATGGCGCGGGCTCTGTCGAGGATGCTCATGCGCTTTCACCTCCCATTAGGATATTAGTTGCGGCGGAGAGCTCAGCGTAGGAGGGGGACGGAAGCTCTTCCTCCACATCATCCGTGCAGTCCGCAAATTTTTCAGCGATTTCGGAATAATGCTCGGTGTCTTGAGATTTGAGTTTGATATCCTCGTAGATCATGCGGAGGATATCGGGCAGCTCGCCGCCAATTTGCAATGGTAGTTCGCCAATGTAATAATCGCAGATGATTTTTCCCTCTGCCGCCGCTTCTTTGTTGGCATAGACGCAAACGGCATAGTCCCATGCTCTTTTGCGTGGGCTGAATTCCACGCGCGTGATTTTTAGATAGGCGTTCGGGACGTGAAAGCCATAGCAGGTTTCCACGTCGGTTTTTAAAAATGCCATTTTATGACCTCCTTTATCATGGCTCGACGGCAATCCACTGAACAGCGGTGTAGCCGTCTGATGTTTTGGAGTTTCTTTGCACGATGACTTTTGCGCTGTTTGCCGTAGGATTTCCACCGAGTGATGCGTTTACATTGTAGGGACCAGCAGTTCGGGCGACAACGACGACACGCGGAGCCTTTGAAAAGGCCGGATAAAAAGAAATCGTTTCTTCACCGGTGTAGACGCTACCGGATAAGGAACCGTTTGGAACCAGTATTTCTCCGCATTGGATATTTTTTTTGCTATATATTTCGTAATAACTTGCGGTTATTGTGTCGGCATCTAAATTAACTTGGGTTTGATTGGATTCTGAAAAATATTGAGCCCATATTCCGGCAGCATGATCTTGGTTTGGATCGTGCACAATAAGAGCCGTTTCTCTTAATCCTGTGCCACCCTTATTATCTAATCCAAAGGCGGCTCCGAAGCAGTCTCCAAAGTACTTTCCAAAAACGTCAACAAATCTAACTCCTGCCAGCCCAGGCAAGTTGTTCGGGCCAGCTCCGAATCCGCTAAAGGTGGCAGATGTACCAACTCCTGTTTCGATATCAGTAGCTGTTGGCTTAGCTACAAAGCTACCCGTCATCTCCGCATTCTTCCCCACGATCTTCCCATTGTTCAAATCAAAATAGGATTGACCGTCTACTGACCGGATGACTCCATCCACGATCATTTCTCCACCGGAACATTTTCTGATTCTTACGTCCCGCACATAAACCGGCGGCGTTCCAGCCACTGTGTTTTCGAGATTGATTCTCCAATACTGCGGAATACGGGATACATCCGGTGTTTTATTAATGGTTATCTTACCAGTATACTTTTGGACGGTGCCTGTGCCGGTGAAAACAGGAAGATTGGAGATGAATTCGTAAATGTCTGAATTGGTTCCTGCGTCGTGCTTTTTCACTTCGTATGCCATGACTGTTGTGACAGTCAGTCTTCTGCTGGCTGGAATAATGGCTGTCAATTCCAGATAATAGGAGTCCCCTTGTTTGAAGTCGGTATTATAACCTCGTACAATTTCCTGACTACTGTATTGCGTTGTGCCGATATTGAAATATTTTACTCCACTAACAGTAGCAACAGGAATACCACAAGGGTTGCTGTCAGGGTTTTTCTGGACTAGATTTGTATAATCGCCAATCATCATTTTGTCTGCTGTGATAGATTTGGCGGCAATCTTATCCGCAGTTATGGCACCAGAGGAGAGTTTGTCTGTCGTGATAGAATTTGCTAATATTTTGTCTGCTGTGACGGCACCGTCCTTAATCATAACATCTGTAGTCATCCGGTATAGCTTTAAGTCACGCTGATAGAACGGAAGAGTGGCTACACTTTCCGCTATTTCGCAGGTAAAGTGCCATTGCGTACATTTGCGAGATGAATCCGGAGCTTGTGAGATGGCAATTTGACCGAAGTAGTCTGTGAATATATCGCCTTTACTGGTGATGGTCAAAGTTCCTAAATTGGTGTAGTTTGGTTTTCCGGCTTCAAAATCATAATAGGCGCGAAAGAAGGCAACTATTTTTTTGCCTGCGGGTATTTTTCCATAAAACGAGAAATAGTAGCTGTCCCCCAAATCAAAATCAATGTTTGATCCACGGACATAATTGATAAAACCGTAGGGGGCTATTTGTGATGGGTTTTCATCTATTCCATTCGCGCGAAAATAAAGTTTGCCTTCTACCGCTTCTGTTTGAATACCGTCGGGGTTCATTTCAGGGTGCGCCTGGATCAGATTTGTCGGGTCACCGATCTTCAATTGACTCGCAGAGATACTATTGGCCTTAATAATATTGCCCTCGATTTCACCGCTCACCTTCAACTTTTCTCCGATAATCAGATCGCCCATGAGCAGCTTGGCGTTCAGGCCGTATAGATAATTCTTCCCGTCCGGGGTGGTCACCCCATCCGGCAGCAGGTTTTTGCCCAGCACGGTTTCCGTCGATTCAAAATCATCCGTCGAGAAGGCGATGGCGTTATTGGTGATTTTTAAAACCTCGTTCTCATAGTCGCCGGTTGGAAGGCCGTCTTCGCCGATGATCTCCCTGCGGCCGCTGATGCCGGATGCGTCGATGACCATCACCTGGTTATCCGCATTGACCACCATGTTGTGCGTGAGGTTGATGGATTCATCCCTCAACTCCGCCAGATGGTCGAGCTCGTCTTTTTGCTGCTTAAAATCAAAGGTGGTGCGCAGGTATTCAACCGTGCTCGCCGTTTTGGCGATGGAGCCGCCGACCAGATCCTGAAACAACGCGCTCGGGTCGCTGAGCTTGTAGCGGTTGCCGAAGGTGAGGGAGAGGGCGCGGCCATCGTAATCCACTGCCATTTCGAGCAGCAGGAGGCTTGCAATATCTCCCTCCTGCCGATCAGCCTTTGGCAGGCGGACGTCGATCAGACAGCCGGATTTGAGCTGGCTGGTCAAGTGGGCAAACTCCTTTTGGAACACGAAGCTTGCGGCCTCCACGGAATATTCATAGCGCGGCGTGGAGATGGTTTTGAGCAGGTTTTGCGCCTTCTGGTAGAGCTCCAGCGCCTGGGCCTGCACTTCTTCATAGGTCATGTTATCCTGCTTTGTGATGTTTTCTTCCGTATACGCTCCCTGCTGGATGAAGCGGGAGAGCACCTCCATCTCCGCGGGCGTGAACACGGATTCCAAGCGCACCTGTTTTTGCAGCGCCAAAAGCTTATTGTTCTCTGCATTGAGCTGTGTTTGAAGAGAGGCGAGCGCGCTCTCCGCCGTGCTCAGCGCCGATTTTGCCGCAAGGATTTGCGGATGCAGGGCCGCGAGGTTCGCGTTCTTTTGCTCCTGCGACGCCGTATCGCTGATGATGGCGGATTGCTGCACCTGCAGGTTGGAAAGCTCCTGCTTGAGGCGCGTGATCTCGCCTTCCTTTTCGGATTTTTTTCCCTGAAGTCTGCTGATTTCCGCGCGCTGTTTCTGAAAGGCGCTATCTGCCGAGCTCATGAGGGATTCCACATGGGCCTGCCAGTTTTTTACCTTTTCGATCAGCGCGGCATCCATCCACTCCGTTGTAGCATAGTAGCTGAAATTGTAGATCAGGTTGGTGCCCAAGGGATTCACGCTGAGGATATCAAGCTTGTTGCCGCCCTTGACGAGCAGGGCCGTTTTGATCTCGTCGGATTTGGTGCGCAGGGTCAGGCCCTGGAGCACATCCTCGGTGGAAAGGCAGATGCCGGTGCGGTTATCGTAGCTGTTGCGGTCGTATACGCGGATGACGCGGTTGAGAATGTCGAATTCAAACAGGCACTCATATGCTTCCTCCAATTCCGTCATGAGGAAGGCGTAAACCGTTTGGTCGGTGGTGTCAAAGGTGCGGGAGCGCCCGGCAACGGCGGCGGGGATGTGATCCGTATCCAGCCGCCAGGAGGGGAGGCGCTTCATAATATCCGAGAGCAGGGAGTTTTTGGGGTCGCTGTCGTCCCCGCTGTAAAACCGGAAGGTGCCCTCATAGTAGCCGAGCTGGATGTTATTCAGCTCATATTCGCAGGAGGAGGCCTCCACGGTTTTGATTGTGTCGTTTCCCTCCTCGGAAACGGACACATCGGTGATGACGAAATAGCCGATCCCCTCCACCAGCAGGTAGCGGAAGGGTTCCACCTGCTCATAAACGGGGCAGCGGCACTCCTCTGCGCCGCGGCGGATGGTGAAGGAGAGGTCGGACAGATCGTTAAACCGGATATTCATCTGCCGGTCGGAAAGGTTGGAGAGGATGCCGAGCGCGCGGCCATCCGGGTTGCAGAGTGTGATCTGCGGGATTTCAAAATTCCCGAAGGAATCAAATTGTGCAAGCAATTATATCAGCCTCGCAATCCTGTATTGAAATGTGAGCTTCTGTATGTCCCCGGTCACGGCGAAACGGTTCAGGCCGGGGAGCAGGCGGAAAAAGTTTTTGTTGAAGCAGTTGTAAACCGGCTCGGTGGAGAGGGTGGAGCGCACCTCCAGCGTTTCCGGCCGGAGGGTGATGGTGTGCGGCGTGGCGTTGAGGCCGGTGAATGCCGTTTGGCGGTTTTGATCGGTCACGTTTTGCAGCAGGATATTGCCGCCCTGCGCGCCGGTTTGGAGGGTCACCTCCGGGTAGAGGTAGCCCTTGTAAACGGATGGGTTTTGAAACGCCATCTGCGCGCCGATCTCCGCCGCTTCATAGGTGGTTTCGCCATCCTCCCAGCCCCAGGGCGCGTCGCACAGCACGGTGGCCTTGAAGCCGACGGCGCCATATTTGCCGTTTACGCCGCCTTGTATTTCCTCCACGGCGTGAAACACGCAGTTGAGGTAAACGCCGTCGTATTCATCGGCGAGGGGTTCCAGCTTGCGAAACGATTTTTCATGGAAGAGCCAGGCGTAAACCTCGCCCACCTCTTCCTCCGACAGCACGCGGTCGGATACGATCTCCACATCGAAGGAGAGCGGCTCCTCCCATGTATCCTGCTGGAGAAAATGGCGGTGTGAAAGCCGGTTATATTGCGTGGAATAGGCGGGGCCGCCCATTCTGCGCCGGTCGGGCGAGAGCTCCACCTGCGCGAAAAACAGCCCCCAAATGGTGGAGGGCTGATTGTTGTAATTAAAATAGTTTCCGGAGAGATGCATAAAAAGCCTCCTTGCTGTGAAGGCCCCGGCGCGTGATGCGCCGGAGCCTGTTTTGATGGTTCCATTCACTGGCCGTTACGCCAGATGCTTCGGGTTGATCGTATGGCCGCTGCGCAGGTATTTTTTATTTGCCTGGGAAAACACCTTTTCCGCAATGCGGTTTTCGGCCTTTTCGAGCGCTTTAACGGTTTCCATATCCGCGTTGCCCTCCACGATCACCTTGGAATCAATCTGGATACTGGGTGCCGCGCCCGCGGTGACCCCCGCGCCGAAGGCGGAGGTGAGCTTCGCCATGCTCTGGGAGAGGAAGGCGGCGGGGTTGCCCGCCAGCGCCATGATGCGCTCGGTGAGCGTGCTGTTTAATACGCCGTCGCCGCGTGAAAGGTGCGTCAGCCGCCCCTGAACGGGGTTGCGGATGATGAGCTCCGGCCCGGCCTCGTCCACCAGCGCAAGCTGGTCATAGGGGATGAAGGGGGAGCCGGTGCGGTAGCCCTTCACGTTCTTTTTATCGACCCATGCGATGGTATTGCCAATTTTTGAGGTGGTGCCGATGGCAACCTTCCCGTTGGCGATGTTAGTCACGTAGAGCTTCTGGTTCCAGCCCACGCCCGCATTTTTCGCCATTGTGCTCCAGGAGCCCACGCGTTTGCCGGAGGAGGAGGCATAGGCTGCCGCATCCTTTGTGGTCACGCTTGCGCGGCCGCCCTTTGCGGGCGCTTTGCTGCCGCCCGAAGAAGCGTTGGAGGAGGGGGCGGCGGGCTGCTTTTTCTGCACGGAGGCGCTCGGCGCTTTTGAGGCGACCGCGATCTGATCGGGGTTTTCCGAGATCTTCAGGGCGTTCGCCTGCGTGCCATATTTTTCAAGCGCATCGGTGGCGGCCTTCCATGCGTCGGTTACGGTTTTGTCGATGCCGTCGCCGTATTTCTGGTTCCAGTCGATCAGCTCCTGATAAACTTGGCTGCTGCGGCTTTGAATATCCGCCATGGCCTGATCGCGCACCGCGCCCTCGTTATCGAGGAATTCATCGATCTTCTCGATTTTTGCGTTGTTCTGCTCTTCCAGCAGGGCGTATTCCTCATCGAGCTTTTCCTTTTGCCGCTGGATGGATTGCTCTTTTTCGTATTCCTCAAGGTCCTCCTGCTTTTCGGCAAGCTCTGCGCGCAGCTCGGCCTGCTCGCGCTGGGAGGCGGCGCTCGTGTCGGCGGAGAGTTCATTCAGCCGCGTTTCGATCTCTGCGATATCCGCGCGCTTTTTGGCGGCGGTTTTGGCGTAGTCGTCGGCTTCCTTCTGCTTGTCGAGAGCCTTCGCCTGCGCGTCGTAAAGCTTTTTGTAGCCGTCGAGCTCCTCTTCGAGCGCCTTCTTTTTGAGCTCCTGCTCCTTGCGGATATATTTCATGCGCATGTCTACGATATCTTCAATCGCATCGGCCGCGTCTTTGGCCTTTTTGGCCTCGGCCTCCTGATAGGCCTTGGTCTCCTTGTAGATCTGCTGCTCAAGCTTACGCAGGTCTTCCTTCTTCTTGGCAAGCTTGTTGTAGGCGTAGGTCAGGTCGGCGATCTTCTGGGCCTGGTTGTCATCGTACTTGCCCATGGCCTCCTTGTAGGAGATTTCGTCGAGGTAGTCATCGAGCTGCTGCTTTTCATAGGCTTCGCGGGCGGCGTAGATTTTCTCCTCGAGCTGCCAGCGCTCGGATTCCTTCTTCGTGAGCTTGGATTTCGCGTTTTCCAGGGCTTTGATGTAGCCGAGCTCGTCGTTTTCATATTTGCCGATGGCTTTGAGGTGCTCGATGCGTTTTAATTCGTTGTCGAGGGCTTCATTTTTGTAGGCGGTTTGGGTAGGAGCGGCGCTTCCGGTTCGTTGCGTGACGCCGGAATTGGTGTTGCCGGTCTTTTTGGTGCTGCCGGAAGATCGGCCGCCCGTCGTTTTGAGTTTAAAATCTGCCGTGCTGATCTTTGTTGCTTCGATATTTGCCTGCAAGTCATTGCCGAAGTTAGAAATAGCGGAACCAATGCTTTGCATAGCAGCGGCGGTATTCCCAGTGGCTTCAATGCTGAAATCGACCTGGGGGATTTTAAATGGCCACCCCTCCACCTTTTGAAAGTCAATTTTTGTGGCGCTCAGGCGAAGCTCAACTTTGAATTTTGCAATAATTTCGCCAAGGTCTTGAAAGAGCGTGGCAACACCTTGGGCCATGGAAGAGATTCCCTTATTGGTATTGGCCGCGATCGCTTGCGTGGCAATGCCTTGATTGCTGACGTTGTTTGTCAGGCTGGCGGCGATCTCTTCGGAGGTGGAGCCCATCGTGTTTCGAATCTGGTCGGCCATCTCGCCGTTGCTGCTTACAATATAGGCAAGGTCTTCGGCCACAGTTGCCGCGTGCTGGTTAAATTCGGCCGACCCCATTTGCAGGGAGCCGGAGGTCATCATTTGCAAGGAATAGATGCTGTCTTTATACTGCTCCACCATTGCGCAGCCGTCGGCAATGGCAGATTGCGCGCCCTGCATGGCGGAGATGGATTCCTCCGTCATGCTGCCGCTTTCCGCCCAGGCATCGCCGTTTTCGATGATGGTATCGGAGAGGGAGGAAACCAGCTCCGCAATGGAGGTGAATCCATCCAGATAATCCGAAACGTCGATTTGGTTGGCCTCAAAATCGGCCATCAGATCAGAAAGGCCCTGTGCGGCTTCCTGCGCGGTGGAGGTAAACAGCGCAGCCTGCATGCCCTGCGCTTCTTCCAAATTGTCCGTATATTCGCTGAAATCTACGTTTTCCAGCTCGTTGTTGAGTGAGTTAAAGTAATCCTCCGCGGAAATTTTGCCGTCTTCGAACTGCTCCTTGGCGGATTCCATGCGCTCATACACCTGCTCGCCAAAGCTGCGCAGGCCCTCGTCCGTCACGTTGGACATCGTGGAGCCGAACACCAGGAAGGCCGCCTCTGCCGTATCGCCCTGCTGCGCCAGCTCATAAAACTGCTTGGCCATATCGGCGGTGCTGATGCCCGCGTCGGCCAGCGCGTCTTTCAGGCGTGAGGAAGCAATGCGGTCAAAAACGGCTTCCACATCCTTGCCCTGTGCGGCGGCTTCGAGGAGCTGATCGCGCACGCCGGTGTTTTCGGAGCTGTTGAAGAGATTGCGGATGCGGTCTCCCAGCGGTGTGGTTTTGGTATCAAAATCAATGAAGAGGTCGAGCAGATCGCTTACCTCTTTTTTCAACGGATTGGAATCGGCAAAGGAGCCGGAGAGTTCCTGAAGGCGCGAGATCATATCCGTCAGGGATTTGGTCTTGTCCGTTTTTTCCTCCTGAATGTCCTCCAGCTGTTTCTCCGCCTTTTTAAGTTGCTTCTCGTCGCCGGTGGCTTTCAGGCGAGCGATGTCCTCATTCAGCTGTTTTTCCTGGGCAGTGAGCGATTCCAGGTCTTTGATTCGGTTTGCAATGGCCTCCTGATAACCTTCGCCGCCTTCTTTGAAGTTGTTATATTCCTCTGTTGCGGCGGCGTCGGTTGCAACTTTGCCTTGGTTAGCAAGGGCCTGTTTGATTTGGAGCTGCTGCAGCAGGTCTTCGTTTGCCTGCTTGAGGCGCTCGTATTCCTCCTGCTCGAAAATGGTCATCTCGCCCTTGCCTTCTAGTTCATCCATGCGCTGGCTTGTGGTTTCCATCTCGCTTTGGATGGATTCGATATCCCCCACAAGGGATTCATAGCTTTCGCTGGCGGCGTTGGTGGCCTCTTGCAGGTTTTCCTGCTTGTGCACGGCCTCATCAATTTTTTGCACAAGGAAGTTGAGCGCTACGCCCGCCAGCATATTAATCGCGCCGCCCGCCAGCGCGGAGGCGGCTGATTGGGCGACCATTGCGGCGGTGGAGGCTTTGGTGGCTGTGGCGGCCTGCAGCTGGGAGCTTTTGAAGTTGTCCACGGAAACGGGCAGCCCCTGGCTGTTTTGAGCAAGATTTTTGGCGGCTTTGGAGGCATTAGCCATAGATTTGGCAAAAGCAGTTTGAGGGTCAATTCCCGCCTTTAAACGCTTATTATATTTTTCCAATGCTAATATATCGCCGGGCAAATCACTACTGAGCTCTGCGCCGGCATTGATTTTTGTGGTGACAGATTTGATCAACCCGTCGCCCGCGCCGACCGCCGTCTGTTTGGCGACGTTTGCGGCGCTTGTGAGCAAATTGCTGTTCTTTCTGTTACTTTTGTGACCATGATGAGGTTTGTTTTGACAATTGTTTATGCAGTTGGTATAATATTCCTGTTCTCAGGTGAGAGGCTGAAATCAGGGTGAGAGAGATATCATACCAATATTAAGAAAGGTGAATGAGCTATGGATCAGGTGTATTGTTGCCCAGTATGTGGCTATGTGTTTAATGACGAAATAGCTGATTGTATGGATCCTTCGTGGAAGAAGAAATGCCCGGTATGTAAAGGGAAAATTATTGCGACAGGGAGAGATTATGATTCCTACTGGAATTGTTACGATACACCAGAGGAAAGATCTGATGCGATAGATAATTTAGAGGAAACCGTGCGTAAAGAGTTTGTTTACGGTAATCCTCAGTTTAACCAAAAGAAATATGAAAAACGCGAGCAGGCAGATCGTGACCGGGAAGCACGTAATCGGGCCGGTCTGAGCCCGCTTGATAATCACCCGAAATGCCCCACCTGCGGCAGTGAAAATCTCTCGCGCATCAGCGGCATAGGCACAATTTCGATTTTTGGGAATTTTGGCATCACCAATGGGGATGCGGGCAAAACCTTCAAATGCAACAACTGCGGCTACCGGTGGTAAAAAGCTATACGGAATGTAATACATAGCCACATCGTAAACAAAAAGAAACATGGCTTAACTGGCTCCGGCGTTTGCCGGGGCCCTTTGCTTTGATCAGACCGCTTCCCGCGGCCATGAGGGATTGTTTGGCGACATTCGTTACGCCGCCTAAGAGATTAAGCTTCTTTCTGTTACTTTTGTGACCATGATGAGATTGTTTTTGACAGTTGCTTATGGAGTTGGTATAATATTCCTGATCTCAGGTGAGAGGCTGAAAACAGGATGAGAGATATATTAAACCCAGTATGAGAAAGGTGGAATAAAAATGGATCAAGAGTATTTTTGCCTGGTGTGCGGGGATGTTACCTCTGATAGTATATTGACCGGGTCAGAAATAGAAAGAAAATGTCTTTTCTGTGGAGCGGATTTGCAGGGAACTGGGAAAGATCACGATTCTTTTTGGAAGAGGTCTGATGATAAGCAAGAGCGTCGCAGGTTGTTGAAACGTCTAAAAGAAACCGTCCGTGAAGAATATGTGTACAACAATCCTCTCTTTGACAAAGAAAAATATGAGGCCCGAGAACAAGCAGACCGCGAGCGCATCGAGCGCAACAAGGCTGGCCTGAATCCTCTTGATAACCTCCCGAAATGCCCCACCTGTGGCAGCACGAACCTCTCCCGCCTGAGCGGCGTCGGCATGATCACCATGTTCGGCGGCTTCGGCGTGACGGACGGCAACGCGGGCAAGACCTTTAAGTGCAATAACTGCGGCTATCGGTGGTAAAGCGTTATACAAATTGTAATATTTTAATTTTTTCTTTCCACAATTGAGCGCTCTGCCGCTCCCATGGCTCCGGCTTCTGCCGGGGTCATTTTTTTTGCTTTTTAAGCGATATGCGGCAGATATCAAGGGGAACAAGACCGCATTTTTAAAACTTTATCAACCAGAAAAAGTGCCTCTTAATTTGTTTTCACCATTACAAAATATGGGATCTTATTATTTATTTTTAATCAATTTTATCTTCAAAAAATATCATATCTATTATTCCAAATTTTGATTATCTATTTTTTTATGGATATCAAAGTTAAAAAAATATCTATAAAATGATTAACTGTAATTTCTTTACAAAAATTTTATATTTTAATTTTATAAATCTTTATCTTGCCGAAAATTCGAATAAATAGAGGTAATTTCTATCAAATTTTGATTACGATTTTTCTCGATATAATGGGAAAATAGAAATTTTTTGCCTCATCTATGATCTTTTAAAAAAGAATATATTGTTTTATTTTAGAAATTAATAGTTACTGGTATTAGGATGAAATACCAATATATGAACCTGAATCAGCGCCATTATATTTATAAAAACGCAATATCTATACACGTTTTGAACAAATTTATGCGAATGAAATTGTAGTGACTTACAGAAATTGGAATTGGTGAAGTAAATGTGTTGAAAAATAACACAAGAATGGTTTATTATTGTGGGCGTAGCTCGTGACAAAAATGTAAAGGAGAGGTCAAAAATGAAGACAGCAAGTTATCGAGTTGTTCGGATGGCTGTGTGCTATCAAGATGTGGAAGAAGAGGTGATGTACGGTATTGAGGCCATCTGCCCAGAGGAGGGAAAAGTATTGGACCGGGTTTGCAGGATTTCTGAAAATGAAGCAGAGGTTCAAAAGCTTTCTGAGATGATGAATCAGAATGAGCTGTCGTTGCGGCACTTCCGCTGTGTAGTTGACGATTTCAGGCACTAAGCCGGGTTTTGGCGTTGCTTTTTGGGCGGGTAGCCTCTGCTCTCACGCAGGGGCTTTCCACCGGGCTCTCATCATGGCGGACAGGCCTTTCGGCCTGCCTCTCGCATTTCATGGTGTTATTGTGCGAGTACGGACTGGATCTTCACCCTCCCGGTGGGAGGGGAGCAGCTCAGGCCTCAATGTTGCCACTGCGGCCGTTACAGTCTCTACGGATTCCGGGGGCGTTGCCGCCGCCGGCCTTTCCTCGGTCTGAACCACTGCTGGCCTTTAACCGATACAGCTGCTTTCTCTGCCGCATATTACTACGCGGCACAGGCAAACGCTTCGTTACCTGCACTGCCGCCTGCGGTGGCGGCGCTGAGCTTTCCGCTCAGGGAGGCAAGGCCCTGCACGCTGGATAAGCCCTCAAGGCTTTCCCGCAGCCGGTTGAGCTTTGATTGGAATAGCTCTGCCTCGGCTGAATTTTTTTGCATCCAGGCGCTTAGCTGATCGGATAAAACGAGCCTGTCCGTATCCAGCGCCACAGAGAGCGAAAGAGAATTGCCAGATAGCAGGCCCTGCGCCTGCCGCATGGCGCTCATCGCCTGTTCCCGAATCGATGCAGGGTCGATCACCGCCTGGATTTTCAGCTTGCCGCGCTGGGCGATCTCATCGGAGAGCTTGGGGAGCTGCTTCGCGATGGCCGCGGCGCTTTTGGAAAGATCGGCCTGCAAAACGATCTTTGCCGTATCGTTATTCAAATAGGATCACATCCTTTTTTATGATAGGCCGGCTTTTACTCATTGTAATTTAGGATCGCTTGTCTGCTCCTCTGTGGGGATGGCGTGCATGGGCTGCGCAGAGCGCTCCAGCACGGCGGCCACGAGCTTTTTCTCATCGAGCGAGTCAAGCTGGGAAAGCTTCTGGGCAAAGGCATGCAGATCGACGCCGTCGAATGCGCCCTCCCATTGATCCAGCAGGCGGATCGCGCTTTCAAACAGGCTGTCGAGCTTTGTCTTTCCCGCTGCCTGTTGCCTGCGGAATTCGAGCTTTTCGAGCACCATGCATTCCAGCCGGTCGAAAAGCTTCCAGAGCCGCCGCTCGTCTTCGTCTTTCGAGTTGTACATGGCGCGTATGCGGGTGAGCAGATCCATGGAATCCATCATCTCATGCAACTTTGCAAGGTCGAGCAGCTTGCGCCCGGTTTCCGGCTCCTTCAGCTCCGGCAAGGGTACGTTGCTCAAAAATTGCAGGATTGCGCCGAACATCATCAGCTCCTGGTATTCCGGGATATAGTCGCCGTCTTCTGTGAAGGAAGCCAGCGCGACGCGGTCCACAAAGGCGGAAGTATCCGCAAGGCTCAGCGTGTTTTTAAGCTGAACCGGGATTTCATCCCCGCCGCAGCGGTAAGCAATGCTGACGGTACCGGCGGGGCGCAGCGCAGATAGCTTTTTCATCTGCGCATGGGTCAATTTTTTTCGCATGGTCATCGTCTCCTTTGCGATTGGTTTTATATGGAATGAGAATGGTAGGGGAGAAGGGCGCGGGACGCGTTGTGAAAATAAAAGCGCCCTTTTCACGGCCGGCAGATTATGCCTCCGGCCGTGAAAAGAGGGCTTTTGGAAAGTGATGAAATGGGGGTGGGTTCATAGAGTATATGTTCGGTTGACTCCAAGGTGTATTGTGGTATAATTTATATAAATTTATCAGTCTGGATGTATTTGGAATAGATTGATGGCAAATAGGAATTTCGGAGGTTTTAGAAGATGACTATGATGAAGCGAATCGCCAGCGGTGCATTGTGCTGCCTGCTCTTATGCCTCAGTTTTGCCGGATGCTCGAAAAAGGCGCTGGGCGACAGTCCTGTCCCATTAGAGACAGTAACGCAGAACAGCCGGGAAAATCGGGCTACCTTTGAGTTTAGCTTACCGGCAGGTTGGGTTTCCTATCCGATCTATGACGATACAGTGGGAGCAGTTGAGGAGAAAAATATTGAGAAATTTAATGATCCGGATTTTGAGGATTATTCCCTTCGTCTGGAAATTAGAAATTATCAAAATGGAAATACTTTTTTCATGGAGGGATACGATCAGGCAATCGAGGCTTTATTCAACGGCGAGACGGATCAGTATATCAACTATATACAACAGTCCAACGCTGAACTAGCGTCAGGCCTTGGAGAATCGGAGGTTCCTTCCACCGATTATCAATTTCAGTATTATCGCGGTACTTATGGAACCATTGTGGAAGTGCGCCATTCCGAAACGTATCAGGGCGAAGTGATCCAGAGCATCGTCTGCTACCGGGAAGATATTCCGTATATGGTTACTGGCGCTTTTAAGGATTCGAACGAGCTTTCCTCCGGCGACATCGTGCCGTGGGTTGCGGATTCTCTGAAGGTGACGGAGCATTTTCAGACGCAGAGTGATACATCGCAGGAGCAGTGAATGAAATTTTTAATACTGTAATAAGGGGGGAGGGGACGAAATATGTCGATGTTGAAACGAATTGTGAGCGGTGCATTGTGTTGCCTGCTCTTATGCCTGAGTTTTGCCGGATGCTCGAAAAAGGCGCTGGGGGATAGCCCCGTACCGCTGGAAACAGTGACGCAGAACAGCCGAAATGATCTGATTACGTTTGAATTTAGCCTGCCTTCGGGTTGGATAACAGATTCTCAGGATTACTATGCCGTTGCCGCGGGCAATATAAAAGAATATGTTGGGGAGGATGACCCTTCCCTCCGTTTGGTAATATCCAACTATCGTCATACTGGCTGGCTCTTTTCCGAAGAAGATGAGAAGAGAATTGACGATTTATTTCAGGGGAAAACAGAAGCGTATGAGCAGCATATAAATTCATTACAGGAATTTACCCATATGAAGGCAGAGAATTTTCAATATCAATATTACAGAGGTACTTATGGAACTATCGCGGAAGTGCAGTATTCCTATACCTATCAAAATAAAACCTTTCATGAGATTTTGTGCTATCGGGAGGATATCCCTTATGTGATTACCGGCGCTTCCAAAGATTCCAATGAGCTTTCCTCCGGCGACATCGTGCCGTGGGTTGCGGATTCCCTGAAGGTGACGGAGCATTTTCAGACGCAGAGTGATACATCGCAAGAGAAATAAAGCGTGCAGGAGCAGGCTCCGGCTGATCGGAACCTGCCCCTTTCTTGCGCAAATAATGAGGCGTTTTACTGTGCCAGAATCGTAAACAACTGCGCCTTGTCCTCCGGAAGCTTGCTGATGGGACTGAGGAAGGGGAGGATATCCAATCGATCTACTTCTTCGTAAAGTAATCCCTTGGTTACTACAATTTCGATTTTCTCGCCGGGGTGGATTTTCGCGTATTCATACATATTTCCATCATTACCCAGGAAGATATAGGAGACGTATTGATCGCCCTTGCGTTTTTCGTTAAAGGTGTACCACAGGTCGTATTGATAATCATCGTTAGGCGTAATGCCTTTAAACTTGGCATATTGCGCTTTTGCCATATCATCTACTGAATTTAACCACATGTCTTGGTGAATCAGGTCTCCCTTGTACATGCTTTTCAGTGATTTTGGATAGCCATACTCCCATTCGTCGAACAGCTTACAGTACGAGGATTCCCCACAGCAGACCATCGCTTTCTTCTGTCCGGTAGGCGCTTTGTAATAATGCACATCCAGATACAGCGCATCCCACGATTCATTGAAGGAAGTGATGCCTCCGATGAGAATGCCTGCTATACCGCCGACCACAGGATGGTTCGATTCAATGAGACTGTCGTCAAAGGCCAGACCGGCGATAAATTTCGCCAGATCAAAGGAGGCCTTGCCCAGACGGGTCGGCTTGTTTTCCCCCTCGTTGATTTCCTCTTCATAGGCAGGTTCAGTGACCGTTTCAAAGTTTTTATAAAACTGGATGGGATAAATTTCACCCGTTTCCGGATTCTCGACGGCGCCATATTCATAGTGGAATGGGGGCGAAGCCTGCTTGGTGGATACGCCTTTGTCTCTGCCGGAATAGCCGTCCTTATCGATCTCGATCTGACCGTCCCCGCTTCCAATTTTGACCGTGTCAAACTGATCGAATGCCCAGTTATCAGGAATCGTGAAGCCCAGATTGCCGCTGAACCCAGTGGACATATCACCGACAAAGCTGCTCATAGCATAGCCTTGTTTGCAAACTCTTGTGCAGATGTTCCTCGCGCCGTAGATACCGACCCTGTATTTTCGAATTTCGCTAGTACTGACAGTATTGTAAACAGATTTGAAATATGGAATAATGCTGTTTGTAATCTGATAGTCCATCGCGTCGAAGTCGACCGCAAAATAGAGGATCGTATTTTCCGGAATCTGGAGGTTATATGCTGCCTGAATTGCCGTCATTGCATCTTTGTTGCCCTGCTTTGATGTGAAATAGGATTCGGAGCGGGCCGAAGTCTGATAGATCGGGAAAAAGCGCAGCCCGGCCTCGAAAATGATATCGATCTCCGCATCGGTCAATGCTTTGCTGATTCCGGCTCCGATGGTTCCGGTCAGATAGCGCCCCACTACTTCATATCCTGCATTTTTCAGGGTGGTGGCTTTGGCGGGAGTCAATATGGTGGCGCAATCGCACGCCTTCGCCGGCCTGGAAGGGTCTCCGCGACTCGTCAGCAGGGACATCCAGGTGCCAAGGTCGCAGATTCCGGTTACGGTGAGCGCATAGTGCGCCTGAAATTTCTCCACATCTTGTCTTGTTTCCGCATCATAATTACCGCTTGCCCCAAATTTACTAAAACCATTGCAATAGAGGCTGTGCTGCAGGATTCTTGTAAAGCGGTATTCCTGATCAATTGTCAATCCGCCGCCGGGGAGAGTAGGGCATTTGGATTGCGTGGTAGGGCCGAAATTACCGTTGGCAACGCCGATAGCGAGTCCTTCCTCGGCCTGCAGCGCATAGATCAGGGCCTTGTTGGTATTCCTTCCATATATGCCGTCGCAGGGCATCAATCCAATGTAATCTTCATATTCTCTGTTCAGCTCCTGCTGAATGATTCGAATTCCGTTATCTCCTCCAGTTCCCTTCCCGATAACAAAATAGTCCATGGAAAGCAGCGCTTTCATGACGTTCAGTGTGATCACGCCATTGGGGTTAAAAAGCCCGGCATCCGATTTCAACTTCCTGATCGCGTCAGCCACGCTATCGTCGAAATGGGTATCCAAGCTGCCGAGTGCGCCCGCGTAATGTCCTGTCGTATACCCCTTGCACCATAGGGCGCCTTGAATAATACCATAGACTTCGTCTGTTTCGTTAGGTCCTGCCGGAGAAATGCCGCTGGGGTATTTTTCCTTAAATTTTGCACTCGTGCTGGGCCCAAAATTGCTGGCGGGTTCCGGGATGCCAAGCTCAATCTGGAAAGCGCGAGTGAGTGCATAAATCGTTGTCCATCCGGTTTTTCCCTTGATGGAATCATCATCCAAGTCAATCTCAATATATCCGTGTCGGCCTTTATAGGTCTTGTTTAGCCATTCTTGTGTCTTTAGTATCATTTCATCCATGCTAAAAATCCTTTCCATAAATTGTAACGAGAGTTCCGTTATGGTGTCGTGCCGAAAGTGACGAGACTATGGTTCCGGGGCGGACAGCCGCCCCGGAACGCTTGGAGGAGAAAGGAAAAATGAAGAAAAGTAAGAAGATGTCGAGTTGAAAATTAACCCTCGATGAGCTGCATATCGAGGAAATCATTGCCGTCCACCGCGAAGAGGTCGAAGGTCATGGACAGCGTGCTCGGATCGCCGGTGTTGCTCAGCGCCAGGCTAAACGCTGCCTGCGGCACGGCCTTGTGGATGACAAGCTTCATCGGCAGCAGCTCGTCGGCCTCCGTCTTGTAGAGCGTTTCGCCGTAAGCGGTATAGGCCTTCGGGAAGGCGTCGCTCTTGAATTTGACGATCTGGATGCTCTGCTCTTTGTTCGCCATGTAGTAAACGATGTATTCATCGCCATCCGAGCCGCCCTCAATGGTAGCGACTTTGTCCGCTACTGTGGCAGAGATAGCTGCGCCGCAGTCGTCCTCCGCCTTGTAGACGGTTACGGAATTGGCGACCGGCTCTTCGGAGAGCGTCAGCTTCCCGGCAGCCAGCGTCAGGCGCTCGCGGGTGAACACCTTGCCGCTGGTGAGGATTTCTGTGCCCGCCAGCATGGCGAAGAGCTTCATGGGCGTGATCTGCGTATCAACCTTCATGGTGCAGGTGCGCTCGCCGTCGAAGGGCACGCGCGGCGCCGCGCCGCGGCCGCCCTTTGCAAGCACGCGGGTTGCCGCCATTTCCGTTGTGGTCACGTTGGCGAAATCAACGTTGAGCCAAGGCTGCTTCGTTTTAAAATCCACCAGCGTAAAATCCGCGACCTCGCGGTTAGACATGTTCGGGTTTACATGGGTGCTCATGTTGTGTTACCTCCGTTAATTTCAAAATTTTATCCTAAACGGCCAAACGGCCGTGATAGGTAAGGGGAAGGCGCCTACAGCTTTTTATACCAGTCGTTGGGGTCGAATTCGCCGCCCCAGCCCGCGTAATTCATCGCGTGGATATTCACCTGGTTGAGGTAGCTCTGGCGCAGGAATTGATCGTAAAGCTGATAAACCGTCAGATCCCATACATTGCACATATTAATGCTGTTGTGCTGAACGCACAGCGCGGAAATCAGGTTGGGCAGGCTGGTATCCGCCTGCTTCTCCTTCGCCTGCTGCGGCGAATTTTCTTTGGCGCGCTGAAGCTTCTCATAGATTTCACGCGCTTTATCATTGCGGAACTGTTTGCCGCTGGGCTGGGCGCGATCTACATGATTGCGCTGCAGGATGCAATCGCATACGTCCTCATAATTCGCTTCGCTGATAATGCCTACCGGCTGCCCGTCCGCCATGCAGAGGAAGGCGCTATGCGCCTCTGAAAACACGGCTTCTTCCAGCAGGAAAAAGGAAAAGGCAGCGCATAAAAGCGCGCGTAGCTCCTGATTCCCGATCAGCGTATGGAACGCGTTGGCCTCACCGGGATCAGGCAGGCCGGAGGCCGCAAACAGTTGCTCGGCATGCAGCGATAACAGCGAGAGATAGGCATTGTAGGTTTCATAGCCGAGGGCGGCGACCTGCCGCAGGGTAGGAGCGATCACATGGCCGACCCGGGCGATCGGATAGGGCTGCGGGCTGAGTAAATCCAACGCGTTCAGATGCGCCATGGGGGTGAACCCTCCTTTGATTGAGATGGAAGAGCGCGTGGTCAGGCCCTCTTACGGCCGAAGTCGGAGGCCGAATATTGCAGGACATAGCCGTAATATTCGGGCGTGGGCTCATAGAGCTGCATACCCTCCCACTGGAGCCGGCCAATGCCGAAATCCATGCTTTCGTTCAAAATCCGGTCTGTTTCTGACGCAAGCTTGTCCGCAAGCGTTTCATATGCTCCGCTGGGGAACAGCGCTTTGTTGCAGCAAATCCAGATATAGATTTGGTGGTTGCGGATGCTGGCCGTGCTGCTTTTGGATGTGGCGATATCCACACTGATACAGCAATCCGGCTCCTGCAACGGGAACGCGGTAAAGCGGTATGGAAAGATGCGCTGCTTTGCCGCTTCTGTATCCGCGCTTGCATCGCCCGCGGCCAAAGCCTGGATGAGCGCCGGGGAGGATTGCAGAAGGTCAATGATGGTCTGTTTATACTGGGCGCGTTGTGTAAGACTCAAAAGGAACTCACCGCCTTGTTTTTAAGATGAGGATAGAGCTCGAGCGGAAAGGGCGCGTTTTGCCCGATTCCCCTACCACAATAGAAATTGCAGTATCCAAACAGAATGCCCCGGAAAACCCAGCAGCTATGCGGGTTCCGGGGCACAATGAGGCGCGTTCTGAATCAAAAAGCGGCGGCGTGGTAGCGGGCGAGCGTCTTTTTTAGGTTCATTTCCGCCCGGCAATCCGCGCAATATTTCTGGTTGTTTGTTTTGGGCTTGAGAAATTTTCCGCAGCATGCACAGCGGATGATCCGTTCGCCTTGCAGAGAAAGGTAGAAGAGCCCCGGCTCACGGAGGTCATCGAGCGAACAAGCCGCTTGTGAAGATGGGCAAAAGAATAATACGTGGATATGGAGGTTATCCACGCCGCGGCTGAATGCGATCAGCCCTTTTTCCCGCAGGGCATGCAGCATGGCTGCCCGCTTCTCCTTCCCCGCCTGCACATGCGCCATGCGGAAAATGGCGCTCCATTTCTGCGTGACCCAACCCTCGTTGGCCGGGTTGATAAGTTGCGCATATTTCGCGAGGCACAGCAGTGTAAAGCAAAGCCGTTCCAGCGGCCGGTTGGCAAGCGCCCGGATGCGTGCAAGTTCCTCGCGGGTGATTTCGATTTGCTCGGCCTGTAAGAGCGGGCGGGCGTCCGCGCGGGAGGAGATGCGGCCGATTGCCGTATCCCACTGCACGGCGTGATAATCCGCGTAATGCTCCTGCATAAACTGGTGGAGCGTTGCTTCAATCTGCGGCTTTTCATAGCCCTCCTGGCAAAGGTAGCGGGAAATACAGCCCAAGGTTTGCGCTGGCTTTTTGCCGACTGTTCCGCAGGCGATTGCCTGCTGTGCAAAAGCGTGCTCGTTGAGAATCAGTTCCATATTCCTCATCCTCTTTCCTAAAGTTTTATCTGCTGGCTTTTCAGGGAGAAGCGCTGGCCGTGGTATTCAATCCCGCCCGCTGCGTCCGCGACCGGATAGTGGAGGACGCCGCCGTTTTTTTGCAGCAGGTTCCGGAGAATCACATGCCCGCATAAATCCCAGACGAATTGTTTGGAGCGGTTATCCCGATAGCACAGGTCAAGGAGAATATCGCACAATTCCGTTTCGTTGGGGCACAATACGGCGCTTTCCCGCCGAAATTGATCGAGCAGGAATTCCCGCGTGCGGGCTGCTTCCTCCTCCCGGATATAGGCGCGGGCGCTGCGGCTTTTGAACTGCTGCACCTCCCGCGTGTAGGTTTCATAGAGCGAGGAAATGGCTTTTTTGCGGCTGTCGCTGCAATATACGCCGCTTTTCAGGAGGGTATGGTCAAACGCAGCTCGTTTTGGCCGGTGCTTGAGGAGGGGGTCAAATTCCGCCTCCATTCGCCAGCACAGCCGGTTGAGCAGGCAGGGGGCGGTGCCGAGCGGCATGCGGCGCTGATATTCCTCCCAAAAGGCGCTTTCCTCCGGCGAGCGGATGCGCTTTTGGGATAGCTCGGAAAGCGGAATTCCGAATTCCATCAGGCACTTGGTATTGGCATGATCGGCATAGGCGCGGTAGCGTTTTTGCTCCTGCGGATAGAGGTAGCACATAAAATAGGTTTTTTTATCCGCCAGCAGCTCCCGCTGCCGCGCCTTGCGCCGCTCCTGCTCCGGCGAATCTCCTTCGGCGCACCGCAGGGCGGAGGGGCTGTACCACTCTTTCGGCATCGGCTTTGCAAGGATGCCCTTCGCCTTATCGATGGCATTTTGCTGGAATAGCTGGCCGCATTTGATGCGGTAATCGAGCGTTTGGTAGGCCTCGCTCCCCGGGGCAAAGCGGGCCTGCACCTCAAACATGGAGGTGATGCGGTTGGTGATCGCGCCGATTTCATCGCCAAAGCTATTGATGTTCGATTGGATCAGATCCGCCTGCGTCACCTGCCTTTTTTCCGCCCGCCGCTGGATGCATAGGATGGCGGGCTCCTCCCGTGTGTTTTCCACCAAAATGGGGTTGTCGGTCAAAAGGCAGCTGTCCGAATCCTTATCCAGGCCGTTGAGCGCATGCGCGGCGGTATCCCAGGCGTTAAAAACCGTCACAGTGGTCAGGTAGCGGTACCACTCCCGCAGCTCAGCCGTATCCCGCATGCGCAGCAGGCGGATGTTGTTGTGGCAGGTCATGGGCGCGCGAAAGCAGGCGACGCGCTCTGCCTTTTGATCGTTCCAATAGCGGTTATAGGCCTCGCCCGCGCGCAGCAGCCCGGTTACTGGAAGGCCGAAGATACTTTGGCACAGCGCGTATGGGTCCCCGCTGACGATGGAAAAATTGCCGTGCACGCGGATCACGCCGATCTTTGCCGCCTCAATCCGCTTTGTAATCATCTGCCGGATTTTTGCCTGGATAAACGGGTCGCAGATCAATCGCGCGTCCGCCATCAAAGCGTTTGCAAAGTTCAGCCCGCCGCGCAGCGGATTTGTCTCATCCAGCTCGGTTCCTTTCAAAAAAAGCAGGCTTTTGCGCCAATCCCCGCCGAGCACATCCGTGATTTCCGCGATGGTCGGGCGGATGAGCGCTTCCAGCTGTTCATCCGTCAGCCGGTAGCTCTGGAGGAACTGATAGTTCAGATTTCGCTCTGATTCCAGCTTTTGCGGGCACGCCTTGGTAACACTAAAGGAATAGTGGTGCCTGCGGCAATTTTCGAGATAGTCCTCGCAGCTTTGGTAGCAGTTCCACAGCTTGAGCATGGAGGCCGTCAGGATGATATCCACCTCTCGGATATCCTTGGTATCGCCCCAAATATCCTGCACAAGGTAGCTCCCGGCAACCTGGTGCGCAAATTGATGGAAGTCAAAGCAAAACAGCATCCCTTTGCACCAGGCGTTGCGGATGCAAAAGCCGCTGAGCGGCCCTTCTCCGCCAAGCTCCGCATTCCATTGCCTGCTCAGCGCGGGGGAGATCAGGCCATAGCCGTCGCTGTCGATCAGCTCTACAGGGGCGTTCTTCTCCAGCGCTAGGGTAGGCTCGCCCGGCGCTTGATCGTCGATGCGGATGACGTCGGCGGAAAAGTGGGTAACGCAATCCTCCACCACCAAAACGCCACGCGGGGCGGAAACGGGCGTGCTGCCGCTGCAGGCAAGTGCGCGGTAAGCTTCCAGCTTGGCCGGAACGAGTGGAATGGATGGATCGCGGCCATTCTCCAGCCGCTCCATCAGCGCTGGGAAAATCGCCTGGTTCACATAGACGATCGTGGAGGTTTTCACGCCTCCGTTCGTGCCGAGCAGCCGCACAAACGGAATTCCATTGACGGTAAACCCTTTGTTTGCCCTGCGGTAATCGGCGATGGAATCCATCACCAGGCAGAGGTAATCCGGCTGGAATTGGAGCTGGTCGAGCCGGCCATAGGCCCGCTTGATCTCCCGGCGGACGGCTGGGGAGGAGGGGGATTGCCGGAGCGCGCGCAGCTTTGTTTTCAGCGTGTGGATTTGTTCCGTCCGATTCTGAACGCCCTGGAGTTCCTGCATAAATCGCAGCAGCGTGCTGTCGGCGAGCGCAACCAGCTCCCCATTGCGCCTTGCATCCGCAAGCGTCAGGGAGAGCGACCATCCGGCCTTTTTCAGGCGCTGGGTATGCAGCTTAAAAACAAAATGCTGGTAGGTTTTCATTTGTGCCATGATGAACCATCCTTTCGATAGCGGCGCCTCAATTTTGCCAAACGGTTTGCTCCGCACCGCCTTCGCTTTGCAGAATATAACCGGCAAGGCGCAGCGCGGCGGTCTGCGGCGAAGGTTCCCGCAAAATCAGGTCGGCCTGTGCTTCCCAGCCGCGAAACGCATAAAGATCGCACAGAATATGGCGCAGGGCAACAGGAAAGGGGATGCCCGCTTCCCGCAGCCGTTTTTCCCGTTCATATGCCGGTGCGTATAGATAGATCATTTTATAGGGGCCAAGGCCGCGGGGCGGGAAGCAGCGAATGGATGCCAGCGCGGCGGGATTGATCCGCCAGATATTTGGCCCTGCGCCGCAATCTTCCTCTGTACCCTGGTAAGGGGAAGGGCTGGCCTGTAAGTGATAGACATCCCGCAGCAAACAGAGCGTTTCATGGACGCTGCTGCCCGCCTGCCCGGAGACAAAATAGAGATATTGCACCAAAATCCCTCCTGTTCAATGAAAAAGGCCGCCTAACCTAGGCGGCAAAAGCGCAATAGAACATTTGTTCTATTTCTATTATACTGTAAATTTCGGCGCTTGTCAACTCCGATCGAAGGCAAAACGGCTCATGCAAAATCAAAGCATTTTGCATGAGCCGTTTCGTTACATTTTCTACTTGTCTGACAGTCCCTTTCTTCTAGCGCCATCTTTTACGGCACTTGCGCCGGCCCTTACAGCGCTTGCGCAGGGATGGGCGGCTCCTGCTGCCCTGCGGTGATCTCCTGCAAATGCAGCAGTAAAAACCGCTGTGCCTTTTCATTATATAAGTTCAGCATAAAGGGCACGCCCGCACGGCTGACGCGCTCCTCGCTCGTGATGCCGATCGACTGGCCCAGAGGGGAGGCAACGCGCATGCGTTTGTTTTGCGCGCGCGTGATTTCTGTGAGATAGCCTTCCTCCACCAGCCAGTTGGTCACGGTAACCGGGGAGAGGGGGCGGGAGGCCTGCGGATCGATGCAGGCGTTTACATTTGCCGCAAAGGCTTTGATGGGAATGGGCGTTTCGGAAACAGCCACCTGCGCAAGCGCCGCTTCGGAAAGGGCAAACGGGAGCTTCCCGCTATGGTGGCGGGCAACGATTTTACCCCCGTTGGCAATGACCTGGCCTAAAATACCAGATACATAGGCAAAGCATTTTTGCAGGCGCTCCGTTGCCAGCGGATCCTCCCGTTTGAGAGGCTCCTGCGTAATTGGGTCAATGCCGTTGGAGAGCAGGTCGAGGTATTGCTTTGCGTGCTGCATGGTCTCAAGCTGTGTCATGATGCAGGCCGTCCTTTCCATATCATTGTTGGATTTCTGTGAAAAAAGTGGAGCGCTTCCCGCCATCCTATCTGATTGCATCTTGTTTGGCAAGGGCGCCCAGCCAATGCAGCGGCTCCGGCGCGCTAACAGTTCCAGTTGATTTTTGCGGGGCAGGGCTCGTCCGGCACGGCGGCCTGTTTCAAATCGTCAAGCGCATTTTTGAATTCTATCGTAGCGAATTCATCGTAAACGCCGGCCTCCTGCCGGAGGCCGGCTTGGCTGTATGCGGAGGCGGCAGCGCCGTAAAAGAGGAAGCCCAGCGCGTTGGTCGGCGTTTGGATGGCAGCGCAGGCGGTGGAAACGGCGCGTGCCGCGGCCTGCGCCGTGGGCTGCTCTACTCTGTCGCGGGCAATCTGCCCTGCCTGCCTAATCAGGGGCTTTATCTCATTTTGTTGTTTTATTCCGTTGAAATAAGCTTCACAGGCGGCAATGGTATCGCGCAGGCGCAGATCACCGGGGCATTCTGCCTCGTAAAGCTCCAGGTAATGCTCCTTTGCATAACCAACCGCCCAAGCGGCAAGCGTCGTTTTGCTCTGTGTTTCGATCAGGCGCATCAAATTCACGCATTCCGGTGAATGGATATCCCCGAGCATTTTTCTCAATTTGGGCATGAAGCTCCTCCTGTTCCCACAGCCTATCCTGCGCTTTGATTCTAACAGATTTGCAGGGCTTTTACAATAAATAGTATACAACCGCTGTTCGCGCAGGGAGATTCCTCTTTTTCTCTTTACACGGCGCGCCGAATGCAGTAAAATAGCTGTGATAAGGATCCCCCTAAACTGAATATCGGAGGTTTTACGATGCAGCCAGTATATAAGCGCATCCTTTTAAAACTCAGCGGTGAGGTGCTTGCGGGCCCGCAGGGCCATGGTATCGATTTTGATACGGTGCAGAATATCTGCAAAGCCGTGAAGGAATGCTCTGACATGGGCGTTGAAATCGGTCTGGTCGTCGGCGGCGGCAATTTCTGGCGCGGCCGTTCCAGCGGTGAGATGGATCGCACGCGTGCAGACCATATGGGTATGCTGGCCACGGTGATGAACTCCCTGGCCCTTGCGGATGCATTGGAGCAGCTGGAGGTGCCTGTGCGGGTGCAGACGGCGATTGCGATGCAGCAGATTGCAGAGCCGTATATCCGCAACCGCGCGATCCGCCATCTGGAAAAGGGCCGTGTTGTCATCTTCGGCTGCGGCACCGGCAACCCCTTCTTCACCACAGATACGGCAGCCGCCCTGCGCGCCGCGGAGATCGATGCAAATATTATTTTTAAGGCGACGAATGTGGATGGCGTGTATGACCGAGACCCCAACAAGTTTGAAGATGCGGTAAAGTTCGACACGCTCTCCCATTTTGATATCCTTCAGAAGGGGCTCAACGTGATGGATAGCACGGCGGCCTCCCTCTGCAAGGATAATAACATCCCCATTCTGGTATTCAATTTAGACAACCCCCACAATATTGTGGACGCTGTGTTAGGCAAAAATATTGGTACAATCGTGAAGGAGGACTAACCCCCATGGAGATGAAGCAGGTATACGAGAATGCAAATGAGCGCATGCATAAAACGATCCGCGCCCTGAACGGCGAGTATGATTCCATCCGCGCCGGGCGGGCCAACGCGTCTGTGCTCGATAAAATCCAGGTGGATTACTATGGGGTGCCGACCCCGATCAACCAGATGGCGGCAATTTCCGTGGCGGAAGCACGGATTCTGACCATCCAGCCGTGGGATGCTTCCACCCTGCACGCCATTGAGAAGGCAATCCAAACCTCTGACCTCGGCATCAATCCGCAGAACGACGGCCGCGTGCTGCGCCTGATCTTCCCACCGCTGACAGAGGATCACCGCAAGGAACTTGTAAAGACAGTCGGCAAAACCGCCGAGGAGGCGAAGGTGGCAATCCGCTCTATCCGCCGCGACTGTATTGAAAAGCTGAAGGCGATGAAGAAGAGTTCGGAAATCACGGAGGACGATCTCAAAGACGGCGAAACCGAGCTGCAAAAGATTACGGATAAATTCACAAAGGAAATTGATTCGATCGCTCAGGCAAAAGAAAAGGAAATTATGGAAATCTGATCTGGGTGAACGCCAGCTGCTTGTTGCACTGGCGTTGCTGTGATTGTCATTCTGAGGAGAAGGCGGCGCAAAACCGCTTTTTCTTCAGGATGGCATTTTACTATCACTTTTTTCACATTGGGAAATATTGCCCGCAAGCGGTTTGCGGGCGGAAAGGCGGTGGAGGAATGAGCGTGATCAATCAGGAGCGCCTCCCGCAGCATGTGGGGATTATTATGGACGGCAACGGCCGTTGGGCGAAGCAGCGCGGCCTTAAGCGCACGCAGGGGCATAAGGAAGGGGCTCGCGTGTTTCGCCGGATTTGTGAGTATGCCAATGATATCGGCATCCGTTATATTACCTTCTACGCTTTTTCCACGGAAAACTGGGCGCGCCCGCCGGAGGAAGTCTCCGCGATTATGGAGCTCCTGCGGGAATATCTTTTGGAAGCAGAGGATCGGAAGAAGGAGAATGCGGCGCGCGGCATGCGCATCCGCTTTATCGGCAGTCAGGAGGGGCTGCCGGGCGATATTATCAGCCTGATGAATCAGGCGCAGGAGGAGAGCCTCGCCGCGACGAAAACAATCGTCAACATTGCCGTCAATTACGGCGGCCGGCAGGAAATTCTGCACAGCGTCCAGTGCCTTGCGCAGCAGACGGCCGCGGGGGAACTTAAACCGGAGGAGATCACGTTGGAACAGATCGGCGGCGGCCTGTATACGGCCGGGCAGCCGGATCCGGATTTGATTATCCGCCCGAGCGGGGAATACCGGCTCTCCAACTTCCTGATCTGGCAGGCGGCCTATGCGGAATTCTGGTTTTCCGATGTGCTGTGGCCAGATTTTACAGAGGCTGATTTTGACCTGGCGCTGGAAAGCTACAGGCAGCGCGACCGCCGCTTTGGCGGGATTTGAGCATTTTGGGGAATTCTATTAAGACTTGATCGGGAAACCAGTGTTTCCCTTCCGAGACGAAGCCTTATCAATGAAAGGCATGTGATCTGTAATGAAAACGAGGATTCTATCCGGCGTGGGCGTGGTCGTCTTTTTGATTGCGATGCTTTTGTGCACCTATACGCCGTTTTTCTCCCTTTTCCTTGCGCTGCTCTCCGGCGTAGCCGTGTTTGAAATTGAGCGCGTGGCGCAGGTGAAGAATAAAGCCATCATGGGGATCAGCGTCGCGTTTGCATCGTTGCTGCCGGTGCTGATTTCCGCAGAGGTTGATCTGCCCGTGCCGCTGGTGGCGATTGGCTATACGGTGCTGCTGCTCATTTTGATGCTGGCGCAGTATGAAATCACCCGGTTTGAGCATGTGGCAATCGCACTGTTTGTTTCCCTTGGGGTTCCGTTCGCCTTTTCCTGCATGATTTTTCTGCGGGATATCTATACCGTTTACCCGCAGGCCTATTCGAAGGCGGACGGCATGCTGTTTGTGCTGTTCGGCATCAGCAGCGCATGGGTGACGGATACGTTCGCCTATTTTGTCGGCAGCAAGTTCGGCAAGCATAAGATGACGCCGAAGATCAGCCCCAAAAAATCCTGGGAAGGCGCTGTAGGCGGCGTTGTGGGCGCGGTGATCATCAATTTGCTGGTCTTTCTGATCTTTAATTTGGCGGTTCAGGAGCGGCTGCTTTTGCCCTATTGGGCCGTCATCCTCATCACGATTGTGCTGGCAATCATCAGCATGCTGGGTGATCTATCTGCCTCCGTCATCAAGCGCAACTATGGCGCGAAGGATTTCGGCAAGCTGATCCCCGGCCACGGCGGCGTGATGGATCGGTTCGACAGCTGCCTTTTCGTGCTGCCGGTGCTCTATTTTATCGTCCGCCTGGCGGCGACGCTTTCCTACTAATTAGAACGGCAGATGCATAAAGTTAAAAATGGGTGTTTCATCTGGGCGTTTTGTGCGTTCCGGTCAGCAAGGCCATCCAGAATTTGGCTGTGCCAAACCGCACAAAACTTCTGCCTGGTAGAGAAAGGAGGGCCATACTATCATGTGTAAGCGGTTATCCATTTTAGGCTCCACTGGATCAATCGGAACGCAGGCGCTGGATGTCGTCCGCCTCAACGGATTTACCGTTTGCGCGCTCACGGCCAACAGCCGCATCGACTTGCTGGAGGAGCAGATCCGGGAGTTTCATCCCATGCTGGCCGCTGTTGTAGACGAGGAGGCGGCGAAGGACTTGCGCGCCCGCGTGGCGGATACAAGCACCAAAGTGCTCGCAGGCATGGATGGCGTGATCGAATGCGCGCGCTGCGCAGGCGCTGATACCGTGCTCAACGCCATTGTGGGCATGGCGGGGCTTTTGCCGACGCTCGCCGCTATTGAAGCGGGCAAAGAGATTGCGCTCGCCAACAAGGAAACGCTTGTGGCGGGCGGTAAGCTTGTGATGGAGGCGGCGCGTAAAAAGGGCGTGCGAATTTTGCCGGTGGACAGCGAGCATTCCGCAATTTTTCAGTGCCTTCAAGGCGCGCCCGCGGGGCAAAAGGATGCCCTCAAGCGCATTATCCTGACGGCCTCTGGCGGCCCGTTTTTCGGCAGGACGAAAGAAGAACTGCGCGGGGTAACGGTGGAGCAGGCGCTCAACCACCCCAATTGGAGCATGGGCGCGAAGATCACGATCGATTCCGCCACCATGATGAATAAGGGCCTTGAGCTGATTGAGGCGGTCTGGCTTTTCTCTATGCCGCCGGAGCAGGTGGATATCGTCGTCCACCGGGAGAGCGTGGTGCATTCGCTCATTGAGTTTGCGGACCATTCCGTCATCGCCCAGATGGGCGTGCCGGATATGCGCATCCCCATCCAATATGCGCTGACGTATCCGCAGCGGTATGCCTCTCCCGTCAAGCAGCTCAATCTCGCCTCATTTGGCACGCTGCACTTTGCCGAGCCGGATTATGAGGCCTTTCCGCTGATTCAGGTGTGCCGCAGGGCAATCCTGCGCGGCGGCGTATTCCCGGCGGCGGCTAACGCGGCCAATGAGGAGGCGAACCGCCTCTTCCGCGAGGGGAAGCTGCGCTTCCTGGAGATTGGGGAGCTGGTGGCCGCGGCTGCGGAATGTGCGCCCGACCGCCCGGATTACACATTGGAGGATATCCGCGAGGCGGGTGCGTCCGCGCGGGAGTTTGTGCGCAAACAGGCAAAGATCTAAACCGTTCGATATGAAAGAGGTGACCCGGTATTAATATTCCGATTCTGTTACTTGATGCCGCTGGCGTTTGGAGCAAGGCTTGGCCCATTCTGTTTGCTATTTTGTTTTTTGGCTTGATTATCCTGATCCATGAGGTGGGGCATTTCACGGTAGCTAAGCTCTCTGGCATCAAGGTCAATGAGTTCGCCATTGGCATGGGGCCAAAGCTTTTTAGCTTCGGCAAAGGGGAAACAAAATATTCCCTGCGGCTGATCCCCATGGGCGGATATGTCCAGATGGAGGGGGAAGACGAGGCGAGCGAAGATGAGCGGGCCTTTAACCAAAAGCCTGTGTGGAAGCGCTTCCTTGTTGTGATCGCAGGCGCGGTGATGAATATTATCCTCGGCCTTGTGCTCGTTGCGATTTTGCTCACCCAGCAGAATTTGGTTGGAACGACGCAGATCGCCGGTTTCCATGAAAACGCATCGAGCCAGGCCTCCGGCTTGCAGGAGGGCGATGTGATTACGCATATCAACGGCACCTCCGTCTGGTCGGATCGGGATATCAGCTTCCTGATGGCGCGGGATAAGGATGGCGTGATCGATTTTACCGTCAAGCGGGATGGCAAAACGACAGACCTCAAAAATGTGAAATTTGATACGCATGAGGTGGATGGGCAAACAATCATCACCTTCGATTTTATTATTGTCGGCGAGAATAAAAACTTTTGGAATGTGCTGAAAACGTCGTTTTTGGAAACGGCTTCCATGGCAAGGCTCGTGTGGCTGAGCCTGTTTGACCTGGTAACGGGGCACTTTGGCCTGAGCGATCTGGCGGGGCCGGTCGGCACGGTGAGCGTGATTGCCGAGGCTACCACTTCCGGCGGGTTCCTCAACGCGCTGTCGCTGATGGCGTTTATCACGATCAATATCGGCGTATTCAATCTGCTGCCGATTCCGGGGCTGGATGGCGGCAGGCTTTTTTTCCTGATCATCGAGGGCATCCGCAGAAAGCCCATCAACCCGAAGCGGGAAGGAATGATCCACGCAATCGGCCTGGTTTTGATGTTTGCGCTGATTGCGGTGGTCACCTTCAACGATATCCTGCGGCTCATCCGGGGCGGCTAAATTTTTCAGAGGGATGACCGCATTTTTGTAAGCTGGAAAGGAATGACATATCATGGAGCGAAGGCAAAGCCGCGCCGTTTTTGCGGGCGGCGTGCAGATCGGCGGGGGGGCGCCGGTGAGCGTGCAGTCGATGCTCAACATCCCCGCGCACGATGTGGAGGGCAGCGCCGCACAGGCGAAAGCCCTGTATGAGGCGGGGTGCGAGATCATTCGCGCCGCGGTGCCGGATCTCGAAGCCGTGCGACTGATCCCGGCGCTGAAAAAAGCGGTGCCCGTGCCGATTGTGGCGGATATCCATTTTGATTACCGCATTGCGCTTGCCTGCGTGGAGGCGGGGGTGGATAAAATCCGCATCAATCCGGGCAATATCGGCTCTGACGAGCGGGTAAAGGCGGTGGCGGATGCCTGTAAAGCGCGCCGCATTCCCATTCGCATTGGCGTCAACAGCGGCTCGTTGGAAAAGGAGATTCTTGCAAAATACGGCGCGCCCACGGCGCAGGCGCTCGCGGAGAGCGCGATGTATCATGTGCGGCTGCTGGAAAAGTGCAATTTTTACGATATCGTGATCTCTATCAAATCCTCCGATGTGCAGCGCATGGTGCAGGCTTATGAGATCGTTGCGGCGCAGTGCGATTATCCGCTGCATCTCGGCGTAACGGAGGCAGGTACCGCCCGCATGGGGTTGATTAAATCGAGCGCGGGCATCGGTTCGCTGCTGCTGCACGGCATCGGCGATACGATCCGTGTTTCCCTGACGGACGCGCCGGTCAATGAGGTCTATGCGGGCTTCGATATCCTCAAGGCCGTGGGGCTCAAGACGGATGCGCCCACGCTTGTTTCCTGCCCGACCTGCGGGCGTACGAAGATTGATCTGATCAGCCTGGCCGCCCAGGTGGAGGAGCGGCTGCGGAATTGCCGCAAGCCGATCAAGGTGGCAGTCATGGGCTGCGCAGTCAACGGGCCGGGCGAGGCGCGCGAAGCGGATATCGGCGTGGCGGGCGGCGACGGCTGCGGCCTGCTGTTTAAAAAGGGAGAGATCATCCGCAAGGTGCCGGAGGATCAGATTCTGGACGAGCTAATGCGGGAGATCGAAAAGCTATAGGCTGAGCACCTGCCAATCGAAACAGATAGGAGTAACCATGCAGAATCGTTTTTTAGCCCTGTTTGGGGATTACATAGAGGAGCATATCAGGCAGAATTTGCCCAACGGGCAGGTTCTGTCTGTTGTCATTGAACGGGAAGCGCGCACGCTGGAGGTCGAGGTGGAGTTTGACGCCGTGTTTCCGGAGGAAACGCTGGAGGCGGCGCAGCGGTCAATCCGAACGCTGATGCGGCTGCAATCGGTGGCGATTGAGCCGTATTTTCCCAAGGAGGCTTTTTCAGAAGCCTATTTTCCACATATGGTGCGGGCGCTGCGGCGGGAAAACGCCGCGGCCAACGGCTTTTTAAACGATGCTTCGGCCTGCCTGGAGGAGAATGTGTTCACCATCACGCTCACGCATGGCGGCGCGGATATCCTGAAGGATACGGGCTGCGACGCCTTTTTGCGCGCGCTGGTGCAAAAGCGCTTCGGCGTTGCGGTAGAAATACGGTTTGACGGCGAAGTGACCGTCACGCCGGAAGCGCCGGCTTTTGTGAAAATGCAGGAACAGGCGGATGCACAGCAGAAAGCAGAGCGGGAGGCCGCCAAACGCAAAGCGGAAGGGGATAAGCTGAAAGGCGAGCACAAGATGTACGACGGCCTGCCGCTTTATCTCGAAACCGCGCGGGAGATTTTGGGCCGCCCGGTGCGCAACAAGCCGGTGCCGATCCGCGATCTCAACCCGGAGGACGGTACGGTCACGGTTTGGGGCGATGTGTTCGGCTATGAATCAAAGGAGACGCGCGATGGCAGGAGCCTGATCATTTCCTTCCATATCACCGACTACACCGGCTCCTACACGGTAAAAATTTTCGACGAGAAGGAAAACGCTGCCAAGGTAGACCAGGCCATCAAGGATGGTATGACGGTGCTGGTGCGCGGCAGCGTCAGCTATGATAAATACTTCCGTGATTATGCGATTCGGCCGCTCTCCATCATGAGCGTCCAGAAGGAGAAAAAGATGGACGACGCGCCGGTCAAGCGCGTAGAGCTCCATCTGCACACCAAAATGAGCGCGATGGATGGTATCTCCGACTGCTCCGCACTGATCAAGCGCGCCGCCGAGTGGGGCCACAAGGCCGTGGCCGTGACCGATCATGGTGTTGCCCAGGCGTTCCCGGAGGCGATGAATACCGCCGCAGCGACGGGGATCAAGGTGATCTACGGGGTGGAGGGCTATTTCGTCAACGATATGGTGCCGATCGTTACCGGCCGGGAGGATACACCGTTCGACGGCGAATTTATCGTTTTCGATATTGAAACCACGGGCTTCAACGCGCAGGAGGACCGCATCACGGAGATTGGCGCGGTGCGCGTGAAAGGCGGGAAGATCCTCGATTCCTTCGATACCTTTGCCAATCCAGAAATGCCAATCCCCGCGCGCATCACGGAGCTGACCGGCATCACGGATGAGATGGTGCGGGATGCGCCGGCTGAGGAAGCGGCTGTGCGCGCGTTTTTCTCCTTCTGCGGGGAAGCGGCAACGCTCGTGGCGCACAACGCGCCCTTTGATACCGGCTTTATCCGCGCGGTCTGCGCGCGTCACAAGATCGAATATGACTATACCAGCATCGACACCGTGCCGATGAGCCGCTCACTCTTAAAGGGGCTGAAAAATTATAAGCTCGATACGGTAGCGAAATATTTAAAGCTGGAGGATTTTAACCATCACCGCGCCTGCGATGACGCCAAAATCCTGGCGGATATCTTTGTCATTCTGCTCGACGAAGCGCGCAAAGCGGGCGATATCGAATCGACCGGCCTGCTCAACACTGCGCTCTCGGAGGTGGATCCGAAAAAGCTGCGCTCCTATCACCAGATCATCCTGGTGAAAAACTTGACAGGGCTGAAAAATCTCTACCGGCTGATCTCCATGTCCCACCTGAAATATTTTTATCGCCAGCCGCGCATCCCCAAAAGCGAGCTCATCAAATACCGCGAAGGGCTTCTCATCGGCAGCGCGTGCGAGGCGGGCGAGCTCTACCGCGCCGTGCTCGACGGGCGGCCGTGGGACGAGCTGAAAAACATCGCCTCTTTTTACGATTATCTTGAAATTCAGCCCAAGGGCAACAATGCCTTCCTCGTGCGGGAGGGCCGGGTCAATGGGGAGAAACAGCTCGAGGAGATCAACCGGACGATCCTCAAGCTTGGCGATGAGCTCGGCAAGCTGGTGGTCGCCACGTGCGACGTTCATTTCCTTGACCCGGGCGATGAAGTTTTCCGCCGCATCCTCATGGCGGGGCAGGGCTTTTCCGATGCGGACAACCAGGCCCCGCTTTACCTGCGCACCACGCAGGAAATGCTTGATGAATTTGATTACCTCGGCGAGCGGGCCTATGAGGTGGTTGTGGAAAACCCGAATAAAATCGCGGATATGGTAGACGTGATGCGCCCCTTCCCGGAGGGCAATTTTCCACCGAATATCCCCGGCGCGAAGGAAGAGCTGCGCGAAATCTGCTGGACGAACTGCAAGAAGATATATGGCGACCCCGTCCCTCAATACGTGGCCGACCGCCTCACGCGCGAGCTGGATTCGATCATTGAACACGGCTTTGCCGTTCTCTACATCATCGCGCAGAAGCTGGTGAAAAACTCGGAGGATCATGGCTACCACGTCGGCTCGCGTGGCTCCGTCGGCTCGTCGTTCGTGGCGACGATGGCGGGCATCTCCGAGGTAAACCCCCTTGCGCCGCACTACGTCTGCCCGCAGTGCTGCCACAGTGAATTTTTTACCGATGGATCCGTCGGCTCCGGCTACGACCTGCCACCCAAGGATTGCCCGCATTGCGGCATCCCCATGAAGCGCGACGGGCACGAAATCCCGTTTGAGACCTTCCTCGGCTTCAACGGCGATAAGGAGCCGGATATCGACCTGAACTTCTCCGGCGAATTCCAGTCCCAATCCCACCGCTATACGGAGGAGCTGTTCGGCCCGCAGAATGTGTTCAAGGCGGGCACGATCTCCACCGTGGCGGAAAAAACGGCCTACGGCTTTGTCAAAAAGTATACGGAGGAGCGCGGCATCATCCTGCACAAGGCGGAGGAGGAGCGCTTAGCGCGCGGCTGCACCGGCGTCAAGCGCACCACCGGCCAGCATCCGGGCGGCATGGTCGTTGTGCCGAACGATCATGAGGTTTATGAATTCACGCCCGTGCAGCACCCGGCGGACGATGCGGATAAAGGCTCTGTGACCACGCACTTCGACTTCCACGCGCTGCACGACACGCTTTTGAAGCTTGATGAGCTCGGGCACGATGTGCCCACGCTCTATAAGCATTTGGAGGATATGACGGGCATCCCGGTGATGGATGTTGATATCTGTGACCGTAAGATTATCGAACTGTGCACAAGCCCCGAACCGCTCGGCGTGACGGCGGAAGACATCGGCTGGCCGACGGGCACGCTCTCCATCCCGGAGATGGGCACAAATTTCGTCTGCGGTATGCTTATGGAGGCAAAGCCGCAGACCTTCTCCGACCTGTTGCAGATATCCGGTCTGTCGCACGGCACAGACGTGTGGCTTGGCAACGCACAGGATTTGATCAAAAACGGTACCTGCACGATCTCTGAGGTCATCGGTACGCGTGACAGCATCATGACATACCTGATGCATAAGGGCGTGGAGCCGGGCATGGCGTTTAAGATCATGGAGATCGTCCGAAAGGGCAAAGCGCCCAAACTGCTCACGGAGGAGCACAAGCAGGCCATGCGGGCGAACAATGTGCCGGAATGGTATATCGAATCCTGCCTGAAGATCAAATATATGTTCCCCAAGGCGCACGCGGCGGCCTACGTCAGCGCCGCGCTGCGGCTGGGCTGGTATAAAATTTACCGGCCGCTGGAATATTATGCCGCGCTGCTTACCGTGCGCGGCGGCGACCTGGACGCGGTATCCGCTGTGGCGGGCCGCGCGGCGGTCAAGCGCAAAATGGATGAGCTCATGGCGAAGGGCAAGGACGCCTCCGCCAAAGAGGAGGATCAGCTCACCATTTTACAGATCGTCAACGAAATGCTCGCGCGCGGCATCGAGTTTTTGCCCGTGGATCTCTATCAATCCGACGCGACGGTGTACAAAATTGAGGATGGTAAGATCCGCCTGCCTTTCCTGGCCCTCAAGGGGACGGGCGAGAGCGCGGCAAAAGGCCTTGCCGCCGCGCGGGATGACGGGCAGGGCCCGTTCATCTCCTGCGATGATCTGCGCAACCGCTCCGGCGTTTCCAGCAGCGTGATGACGATGCTGGGCGAGGCGGGCGCGCTCGAGGGGCTGCCGCAGAGCAGCCAGATGAGCTTATTCGGTTAATACCCAATACCCTTGTCTACCGAGGGTAAGAAAGGCTGTGAAACAAAATGTGTGCTCAAAAAATTTTTTCGGCAGCTCCTTTTCACGCCCAGGATGGGCTCGGCTGCAATTACTACCGGATTCCCGCCCTGATCTCCACGCGGCAGGGTGTGACCATTGCCGCGATGGACGCCCGCTTCGGCGGCCTGCATGATTCGCCCAACAATTTGGATACAGCGGTATCCCTGAGCGGCGATTGCGGCAAAATATGGTCGAAACCGACGCTTCCTTTCCACTTTGTGGACTATGCAGATAGCGATGCGCATTTGCCGCTGCGTAACGGCGCGATGACCACGAAGCCAAGCGCATCTACTATTGACCCATGCCTGCTGGAGGACCGGGAAACGGGGCGGATTTTTCTGCTGGTGGATATGTTCCCCGGCGGATTCGGTTCCCCGCAGGCCAAAACGGGCTCCGGCTATGCGCAGATTGGCGGCGAGGCCTGCCTGCGGCTGCGCAAAAAGGGCAGCTTCTCCTTCCGCTATTATGCGCGCCCGGATGGGATGATTTGTGCGCAGGATGGGCGGTCGACCACCTACTCCCTGAATGCGGAATATGAGCTTTTGGAAAACGGAAAGCCGCTCTTTGTCCGCCAGCGGCGGGCCATCGTCGGGAAAACAGCGGTGCGCACAAAAAAGACGGATGTCAAAGTGCCAATGCATCTTTTTTATGCGGATTCCCTTTTTCAGGTAGAAAAAACCTCGTATCTGTTTTTGCGTTACAGCGACGACCAGGGCAAAACCTGGTCAAGCCCCGTTTCCCTCAATGCAATGGTGAAATCGCCGGAGATGCGTGTGCTGGTAACAGGGCCCGGCTGCGGCATTCAGCTGCGGGGCGGGGAGCATGCCGGCAGGCTGCTGTTCCCGATTTATCATGTGACGGCCGGCTTTCGGGATCAGTCCTGCATGGTGATTTACAGCGACGATCATGGCGAAACCTGGCATTTGGGCGGCGGCCCGCGCTATGGGCGGGAGATCGGCATGATGAGCGAATCTCAGCTTGTGGAGCTGCCGGACGGCAGCGTGCAGGTGTTCGCCCGCACCAAGGCGGGAAAGATCGCCACAGCGCACAGCGCGGACGGCGGCATTACCTGGTCGGAGGGCGTGCTTGTGCCGGAGCTCCCGCTTGCGCACGGGCAGGGCTGTCAGCTTTCCGCCATCCGCTATGAGGGCTTCATCGATGATAAGCCCGCGGTGCTTGTCTCCGCCCCGGCGGGGCCGGGCCGCAAGCACGGCATGATCCATATCGGTCTGATCGATAGGAAGGAGGATGCAGCTTTTCCCTACACCTTTGCTTGGAAGTATCATTTTTCCGTCACAGAGCCGGAGCGATCCTTCGCCTATTCCTGCCTGACGCAGCTGCCGGATGGCCGGATCGGCATCCTGTATGAGGAAATCGATCAGGCGCAGAGCGTGGATACCACGCGGTTTGAAGCGTTTTCCCTGGAAACGCTCCTGGCGGAGAAGGGTAGCTAAGCATCAGCAAAACGGCATGCAGGAGGATTCAGCCGGAATTTGGCTCTGAAAAAGCCGAATTCCAATTTACGGAACCGCCGCTTTTCCATCCCTATTTGTGTTGGCGCATAGCGGAAGAATGGAGGTTAAAATGGGAACCGTTTATTTGTTTCGTGGTAAGGCGGCAACCGGTAAAACGACCTTGTCCAACCGGCTGGCTCAAAAGCTGGCGATCCCCGTTTTCTGTAAGGACGATATCACTGATGCGGTCAAAACCGGCGGGTATCTGACAGACCGGGCTGCCAGGAATGCCGTATGCTATGATGTCCTTTGCCGCATCATGCAGACCAATCTCAACCTGGGCGCGGATTTCATCGTGGATCTGGCCCTCGGCGACCGGGGCAATGCGGCATTTTTTCTGAACAGGCTGGATTTTAAGCAGAACAGGGTGTTCCGCTTTTTTCTGGATTGCAGTGATGAGGAAGCATGGAAGCAGCGGCATCTGGCAAGACTGAAAAATCCGCTGTTGCATGAATCGTTCCATTCCCTGGAGCATGTTTTAGAGCATTATCGGAAAGCGGATATCGGCCCCATGGAGGGCGAATATGTGATCGACAGTGCAAAGCCGATTGATGTGTGCTTTGCGGAAATGAATCAGATTATCGCTTCCAGCCAGTCTGGGCAAGGCATATAAAAGACTGACAATGGCTGGTTGGCTGAAAACGTAGCGCAAGGAAGTATCCTGTTCCAACGGATAAGCAAAAAGAAGAAAACCGCTGACCATACGGCCCGCGGTTTTCTTCTTATCGGATGGGGTTTATGAATCGCCGGACGCTAAGAAAGGGGGAGAGAAAAGCTGCCCGGGCGCATGTCGGAAGAGACGCTTCCCGAAGATAATCGAACGTTTTCGACAAGCAGAGGAAACGAGATGTTATATTTTCCATACAATGTGTTGATTATTGATTTCGTTTTCATTATAATGAGTCTATAGGTTGATGTCACTCATCAGATTATTTGGATGTGTATCTTACTAGATGAACTTATGAAAATTGTTGATTTGAAGGGATGGTATGAATGAGGGAGGAAACGCAAGACCGGCGGATAAAACGAACGAAAATGCTGCTGCAAAAAACCCTGGTGGATCTGATGCTGGAGAAGGAAGTTGGGAAAATTTCTGTAAAAGAACTTACGCAAAAAGCAGACGTCAACAGAAGCACGTTTTATCTGCATTATTTGGATATTTACGATATGCTGGAGCAGATGGAAAATGAATTCGTGGAGACTATCCAAGGCTTTTTCCATGATTTTTTTATGCCCTTGCCCACATCGATGCCCCTGACACTGTTTATCAACATTTCAGAGTGGCTGGAACGGGATAAGGAGTATTATGTAAAGCTGCTCCGTGGAACAGCATCCTGGCATATTCTTCAAGATCTGGAGTACCGGATCAGGGATGAGTTTCTGACGCTGCTTCAGGTGATCTTTGGGGACGAGGATTCGCTTGACCTGCGTACCCGTGTGAATTTTACTATTTCCGGAGTTGTCGGCGTGCTTCGCATGTGGGTGACGGAGGAGGGCAATACCTCCCTGGTTGAGCTGTCGGAAACCATTGATGATATTCTGAACAACGGCATTATTCAGGATTATCCCCAGAAAATATTGATGCGCTATCCGGACTATATGCAACGGCTGGAGGCAATACGAAAAGAGAAGGAACTGGCAAAAACGCAGGCGAAGGGTTGACATAGGTTATTTAATGTGATATCATGCTATCACGCTAAAGCGAAAGGGGCCATTATTTTGGCAATCAGACGATATGAGCGCGCCACGCCTGAGGGGACGCGCGACCTGCTTTTTGAGGAATGTGCGGCGCGCCGTGAGGTGGAGAGTACGCTTTCCCGCCTGTTCAAGGCGCGCGGCTATAACCGCGTAATTACGCCTACTTTAGAATTCTTTGACGTGTTTGACCGGGAGAGCGCCGGTATGCCCCTGGAAACGCTCTATAATGTGACGGATGCGCGCGGCAGGCTGATGGTTCTCCGGCCGGACAATACGCTGCCGATTGCACGCATCGCGGCGACGCGCCTGCGGGACGAGACAATCCCGCTCCGGCTTTTTTATTCACAAAATGTCTTCCGGCGCAATCCAGGCCTGACCGGACGCAGGGACGAGTCGGCGCAGAGCGGCATCGAACTCATCGGCGCGTCCGGCCTGCGGGCGGATCTGGAGATTCTCACGACCGCCGTTGACGCGCTCGAGCAGTGCGGCGCGCCGGATTTCCGCATTGAGATTGGCCATGCCGGTTTTTCCGGTGCCCTGTTTCAGGCGCTGGAGGCGGATGAAACGCTCCGGGAGGAGATTGCAGAGCTGATTGAAATGAAGAACTACGCCGCTCTCAACGATGCGCTCGATCAGGCAGGCGATACGCAGGCCGCCCGTGCGATCCGTAGGCTGCCGCGCCTGTTCGGCGGCGAGGAAGTTCTGGACGAGGCAGCTGCCCTGTACGACGATCAAAGGGCTTTGGAACCGCTTTCCTATCTGCGGAACATATACCGGCTGCTGATGCAGCTTGGCTTACAAAATAAGGTGAATATCGACCTGGGGCTTGTCCACCGCGGGAATTATTATACGGGCGTCGTCTTCCGTGGCTATATCGAGGGTTTGGGTGTTACAGTGCTCTCCGGCGGGCGGTATGACGGCCTGCTCGGCGAGTTTGGCAGCCCTATGCCTGCCACCGGCTTCGGCGTGGAGGTGGATGCGCTCGCCTGCGCCATGTGCGCGCGGGGCGATGCCGCAGCGCCGAAAGCGGCCGACGTGCTGGTCTTTGGGGTTGATGGCTGCGAGGTGCGCGCTCTCTCCTATGCGCGTTCCTTAAACGAGCAGGGGCTCGTGTGTGAAAACTGCGTGCTCGATTCCGCCGAAGCAGCGCGTGATTACGCGGCTCGCAAGGGGATCAGGCGGCTTGACGTCGTTAAGGCCGAGAGCGTGGAGATCATCACCGTGAACGGTACGGAAGGGGGCGTGGCGCAATGAGGCCGATCCGAATTGCTCTGACCAAGGGCAGGCTCGAGAAAATGAGTGTGCAGCTCTTTACAAAGATGGGGCTTGACTGCACTGCGCTTATCGAAAAAGGGAGGCGGCTGATCCTGCCGGTAGGGCCCTATGAAGCGGTGCTCGCCAAGGCCGCGGATGTGATCACCTATATCGAGCACGGCGTGTGCGAGATCGGCATCGTCGGCAAGGATACGATTGTGGAAAACGGCACGAGCTTTTACGAGGTGACGGATCTCGGCTTCGGGCGCTGCCGGTTTGCGCTGGCGGGCCCTGCGGGAAAGGATTTTTTCAGCGGCCACAACGTCAAGCGTATCGCCACGAAATATCCAAAGGTGGCCCGTTCCTATTTTGAAAGCAAGGGTATGGATGTGCAGATTATCAAGATCGAGGGCTCTGTGGAGCTCGCGCCCCTGCTGGGCCTTGCGGACGCGATCGTCGATATTGTGGAGACAGGCACCACCCTGAAGGAAAACGGGTTGGAAGTGATTGAAGAGATTATGCCGGTCTCCGCGCGCGTGATCGTCAACATGGCGAGCATGAAGCTGCGCCGCGAGGAAATCGAAACATTTTTGGAGCAGGTAGAACAGGCGAAGGAGGAATTGCAATGATCCCGATTACCCGCGCTGACGGAAAGGCGGAGCAGAAGCTCATCCGGCAGCTCAAAGCACGCAGCGGAGAGGTCGACCGCAAGGTGACCGCCGCCGTGACGGCGATTCTCGATAATGTCCGTCAAAATGGTGACCGAGCCGTGGAAAATTATACGCTCCAGTTCGACGGGCATCTGCCGGAGCATCTTCTGATCGAGCGCCCTGAAATGGAGGCGGCGCTCGACCAGTGCGATTCCAAATTTGTCTATGCCCTCTATCAGGCCGCCGCCAATATCCGCGATTTTCACGAGCGGCAGAAGCGGCAGAGCTTTCTCAACACGCTGAATAATGGCGTGATTTTGGGCCAGCGCGTGCGCGGTCTCAAGCGTGTCGGCCTCTATGTGCCGGGCGGCACGGCGGCTTACCCGTCGTCCGTCCTGATGAACGCGATCCCCGCGAAGATCGCGGGTGTGGAGGAGCTCATTATGGTTACGCCCCCGGCAAAGGACGGGAGCGCAAATCCGGATATCCTTGCAGCCGCGGCCGTTGCGGGTGTCGACCGGATTTACCTGATCGGCGGCGCGCAGGCTGTGGCGGCGCTCGCCTACGGCACGGAGACGGTGCCGCGCGTGGATAAAATCGTCGGCCCTGGCAATATCTATGTCGCTACGGCGAAGAGGCTGCTCTACGGCACAGTGGATATCGATATGGTCGCGGGGCCGAGCGAGATTCTGATCGTCGCGGATGAGGCGGCGAAGCCCGCCTTTCTCGCGGCGGACCTGATGTCCCAGGCCGAGCACGACGTGCTGGCCTCCGCTATCCTGCTGACCACCAGCGAGCGGATTGCCAGAGAGACGGTCGCCGCGCTCAAGCAGCAGGTGCGCTCGCTCTCCCGCCGCAAAATTATCGAGCAGTCTCTGCTGGACTACGGCGCGGTGATTGTCTGCCAGACGCTTGATGAAGCGATCGGCTTTGCCAATGAGCTGGCGCCCGAGCATCTGGAATTGTGTGTGGAACATCCGATGGAATACATCGGCCGGATCGACAACGCCGGTTCTGTATTCCTCGGCAATTATTCTCCCGAGCCGCTGGGCGATTACTACGCGGGGCCGAACCACGTTTTGCCCACGAGCGGGACGGCGCGCTTCTTCTCCCCGTTGAGTGTGGACAGCTTTGTGAAAAAATCGAGCTTTCTCTGTTATACGGAGGCCGCCCTGCGCGAGGCGAAGGACGATATCGTCAAGCTCGCGGAAACGGAAGGGTTGACCGCCCATGCAAATTCCATCAAAGTGAGGTTTTGACCGTGGCATTTGCCCTCAATGATAAAATCAAAGCCCTGACTCCTTATGACCCGATCTGCGGGCAATATCCGATCCGGCTGGACGCCAACGAATCCTATATCCCGTTTCCCGATGAAATCCGCGCAGAGATGGAGCGGGCGCTGGCGGACGTTGCGCTCAACCGCTATCCGGACCCGTATGCGGAGAAGGTCTGCAGCCTGTTTGCCGCTTTTTATGGGATCTCGCCTGCACTTGTCACGGCGGGCGACGGCTCGGACGAGCTCATTTCCATCATTATGAGCGCCTTCCTGCAAAAAGGGGATAAAGTGCTTACCCTTGCGCCCGATTTTTCGATGTACCGCTTTTACACCGGCATCGTCGAATGCCCATGCGTAACGATGGAGAAGAATGCGGACTTCAGCATTGATCCGCAGCAGGTAATCGATACGGCAAGAAATGAGCAGGTGCGGCTGATTGTATTTTCCAACCCCTGTAACCCAACCTCCGTGGGCCTTGCCGCAGACGAGGTGCGCAGGATCCTCCGCGGGACGGACGCGCTGGTGGTGCTGGACGAGGCGTATATGGATTTCTGGGATCAATCCCTGCTGGGCGAGGCGGCGCAGTATGACAATCTCATCCTCCTGCGCACCTGCTCCAAGGCGATCGGCCTTGCGGGCATCCGGCTGGGCTTTGCCGTGGCGAATGAAACGCTCACGCGCGTGATCCGCAGCGTGAAATCTCCGTATAACGTCAATTCCGTCTCGCAGGCGCTCGGCTGTGTTGCGTTTTCCCACCCGGAGCAGTTAAAGCGCAATATTGAGCGGCTCATTGAATCGCGAGAGACGCTTTATGGCCTGTTTCAGTCGCTTGCCGCCGATTTCCCAGGCAAAGTAGAGGTGGTGCGGCCTGTCACCAATTTTATCTGGGCGAAATGCGAGCGGGCGGGCGAGCTGTTTGAAGCGCTTAAAAAACAGGGGATCATTGTGCGATGCATGGGCGAATATCTGCGCGTGACCGCCGGGCGCAACCATGAAAACCAAAAGGTGGCGGATGCGCTCCGCGCCTTCTACACAGAAAACGAATCCAATTGAATTGCGGAGAAAGGATGTCATCCATATGCGGACTTCGGAACAGATGCGCAGCACCAAGGAGACACGCGTGACCGTGCGCCTCGCGCTCGACGGCGGCGACGTCGCAATCGATACGGGGATCGGCTTTTTTGACCATATGCTGCAGGCCTTTGCCGTGCACGGCGGCTTCGGGCTTGAGGTGGCCGTTAAAGGCGACCTGGAGGTGGATTGCCACCACACGATCGAGGATACGGGCATCGTGCTGGGCAGGGCCTTTTGTGAGGCGCTCGGCGATAAAAGCGGGATCGCGCGGTACGGCAGCTTTCTCATCCCGATGGATGAAACGCTCGCCTCGGCGGCAGTAGATGTCAGCGGGCGGCCCTTCCTTGTGTTCAACGCCACGTTTCCGGAGGAGCGCGTCGGCGGGTTCGACACCTGCATGTGCGGCGAATTCTTCCGCGCGTTTGCCATGAACGCGGGGATTACGCTGCATCTGAATGTGCCCTACGGCGGCAATTCCCACCACCAGATCGAGGCGCTGTTCAAAGCGGCGGCGCATGCGCTGCGTCAGGCGGTTACACAAACGGGGAAAGGGACGCTGTCCACCAAGGGGACACTGGAATAGCAGACTTCAGATATCGGATAACCAGCCGTCAGAACGGGATCACGAACGTCTGATATCTGATGTTTGAACGCTGAAATCTATAAAAGGGGTTTTGTTATGCTGATTTTTCCCGCGATTGATATTAAAAATGGAGCCTGTGTGCGGTTGTACCAAGGGGAAATGGCCACCGCCGAGCAGGTGGCGGATAGCGCCCTGGAGGCTGCAAAACGCTTCCGGGATGCCGGTGCTGCCTGGGTGCATATGGTCGATCTCGACGGAGCAGTCGAGGGCGCACGCAAAAATACCGGCGTTTTTCTGGAGATCGCCCGTGCGAGCGGGCTGAAGGTGGAGGTCGGCGGCGGCATCCGCACGATAGCGGATATCGATTTTTATCTGGAAAATGGGATTTCTCGCGTCATCCTCGGCTCCGTCGCTCTGCGCGACGCATCGCTCGTGCGGGAGGCTGTGGCGGCCTACGGAGAGAAAATTGCCGTAGGCATCGACGCGCGCGATGGGATGGTCGCAGCCGAGGGCTGGGTTGAAACGAGCACGCTCAGCGATGTGGAGCTTGCCCGCCGCATGGAACAGGCGGGCGTGCGCTGCCTGATCTGCACCGATATCGCGCGGGACGGCATGCTCTCCGGGCCGAATATTGGGCAGCTTACCCGGATCCAGCAGGCGGTTGGATGCAATCTCGTCGCAAGCGGCGGTGTAACGGATCTCAGCGATATCATTGCCCTGCGGGATTACGGCCTCTATGGCGCGATCTGCGGGCGTTCGATTTACAAGGGGACACTGGATTTACGCCAGGCCATTCAGATAGCAGATGACAGACAATAGACGTCAGACTGTGGCGGCACGATGCGCAAATGTGCAGTTAAAAAATTGCATCAGCGCGAAACGCATCAAACGCTTTGCCGCCTGTTGTGGGGCCTGAAGTCTTCTGTCTGTCGTCTGAAATCGTTTTCAGAAGGGAGTTTTTTGCTTGGATTTATCCCAATATTTTGTCAAGAGCGAGTTGATCCCCGCCATTATCGTCGAAGAGGAGACGAATGAGGTGCTCATGCTCGCTTATATGAATCTGGAATCCCTTGCCAAAACGATGGAAACAGGGTATACTTGGTTTTACAGCCGTTCGCGCCAGAAGCTCTGGAATAAGGGTGAAACTTCCGGCCATACGCAGAAGGTCCTTTCCATCCGCGCGGATTGCGACGACGACACGCTGCTCATCACCGTGCGCCAGACGGGCCCCGCCTGCCACACGGGCAGCCACTCTTGTTTTTTTAAAACCATCTGGGAGGAACAATAATCCATGCAGGATGTTTTTCAGGAATTATACGACGTGATCCTTGACCGCAGGTTAAACCCGCAGGAGGGCTCCTATACCTGCTATCTCTTCGAGAAGGGCACGGATAAGATCTTAAAGAAGGTGGCGGAGGAATCCGGCGAGACAATCATCGCCGCCAAAAACGGCGTGAAAGAGGATACCGTCGCGGAGATCGGCGACTTGCTCTTTCACCTGCTGGTGCTGATGGCGAACGAGGGCATCGATGTTTCCGACGTGACAGCGGAGCTTGCCCGCCGTCGGCAGAAATCTGGCAACCTCAAGCAGTTCCATCAGGTGGATAAAAACACCTGACCAACTGACCGGCCGTCGTATCCAGATTGATTCATCTCTTGCTGTGAGGTGTGCTGCATGGCTCAGTCAAAGGGGATCTTTAAGCCGCGCGAGTGGTACAGGCTCGATAATGCGGCCAAGATCTTTCCGGGGCAGAATACCCAGAAGTGGTCCAATATTTTTCGCCTCTCCGTTGTGCTGCGGGAGAAAGTGGATCCCGCAGTGTTGGAGCAGGCTGTTATTATGACGCTCCCGCGTTTTCCCTGTTTCAATGTCAGGATGCGCAGGGGCTTCTTTTGGCACTATCTAGAAAAGAATGACCGGCTGGCCCCGCCGATCCAGCCGGATATCCAAAACCCCTGCCACCGCGTCAACTGGCGGGAGAATAACCGCTTTTTATTCCGCGTTTATTACCATGAAAACCGGATTTCCATTGATTTTTACCATGCGCTCAGCGATGCTTACGGCGCTTCCCGCCTGCTGAGCACGATTGCGGCTCAATATTTGCGGCTGATGGGGCATGAGATTCCGCCGGGCGAAGGGGTGCTTGATCTCAACGAGCGTCCCACGCAGGATGAGGTCAGCGATCCCTTCCAGCGTTTCGCCTCCTCCAAGGCCGCGCCGCGGCACAAGGTGAATAAATTTGCCTACCATGCGAAGGGTACGCGCATGCCGGCGCATATGGTCAATATCACTACCGGTTATATGCCCGTTGACGCATTGAAAAACAGGGCGAAGGAATATGGCGTGACGATCACGGAGTTTGTGGCGGCGCTCTTATTGGACGTGCACTACCGCAAACAGCTTGAAGAGCATCGGGGGCGCGGGAAGCTCAAGGATGTGAGCGTCCAGATCCCGGTCAACCTGCGCAACTCCTTCCCAACGAAAACGCTGCGCAATTTTTCGCTTTGCTATTCCGTACGCATTGATCCCAACATGGGGGAGTATACGTTTGAGGAGATCGTCCGGCAGGTTTCCCTTTACCTGCGCTATGTCAACAACCCGAAAGAGCTTAACGCCATGATGTCGAGCAATCTCAAGCTCGAGTCGAATCCGTTTATGCGCTTTCTGCCGCTCCCTATTAAAGATTTTTTTATTGGCTTATCGTTTTTGATCACAGGCGAGAAGGCGACAAGCGTGCTGATCTCCAACCTCGGCATCGTCCGGGTGCCAAAGGAGATGGAGCCTTATATTGACCGCTTTGTGCTCATGACCGGGCCCGGCAGGCGCAGCGGTTCACGCTGCGCGGCGGTCAGCTTCCAAAATACGTTTGCGCTGACCTTTGCCAATATCTATCAGGAAAGTGATATGGAGCGGGAGTTTTTCACCCGGCTTGTGAAAATGGGCGTTCATGTGAAAATCGAAAGCAACCGGGAGCAGATGGAGTAAATTTTATTTTGGGCCGTTGTGTGGCGGCGTTTGGAGGTGCTTGTAACTTGTCCTATTGTGTGAACTGCGGCGTGGAGCTCGACGGCAGCGCGAAAAAATGCGCGCTGTGCGGCGCGCCGGTGCTCAACCCCTATCTCGACGAGCCGGAAGAGGCGCTTCCTCCGCCCTATCCGGACCGGCTGGCACTTCCGGAAGGGGCGAACCGGCGGTATATCGCCTTCCTTATCTCCATGGTGCTGCTCATCCCGAACCTGATCTGCGGCGTGGCAAACCTGCTGATTCTTGACAGCGGCATCTGGTCGGTCTATATCGTTTCCTCCAGCCTTTTATTTTGGGTGTTTTTCATTGTGCCCTTTTTGATGGAAAAGCCGCACCCGCATCTGCTATGGCTGCTGGATACGCTTGCGGGCGCGCTGTATACTTGGCTTTATTACGTGGTCGGCTGGGGGCCGCGGGGCTGGTTTTTGCACTTGGGGCTTCCGCTGATTCTGGGGCTTTCCGTCATCTCACTCTTTATGATTTCGTGGCTCGGGCGCAAGCAGCGCGACTGGCCGCATGTTTCCATTGCCGTGCTGGCGGAGATTACGCTGTACGCCGTGTATGCCGATGTGCTGTTCAGCCTGTTCCACCATACGGGCAGGCCGCTGCAATATTCTCTGGTGATTGCAGCGTGCTGCCTTGCACTGATGGCGTTTTTCATCGCCGTAGCGCGCAATAAGCGCCTTCGCGCCTGGCTTTCACGAAAGTTTTTTTATTGATTGATCGAATGAAAAGAAAGGATGGTTTTGCAAATGAAAGCAAAAACAATCGCGGCCCTTGCGGCTTTGACGGCGGGTGCCGGCGCAGCTGCCGGAGGTGCATATCTGAAAAAAAAGAATATCTGCCCGCTGTGCGTGGCGAAAAAGCTCATTGCGCAAACGCAGCTGCATGTGACCGCGACGAAGCATTACGACAACGGCGTGGCGCTGACCCCGCCCATGGGCTGGTCCAGCTGGAACACCTTCCGGCAGAAGATCGACGAGCAGATTATCCGGGAAACAGCCGCCGCCATGAAGGCCTCTGGCCTGGTGGATGTGGGGTATCAGTATCTCAACCTGGATGACTGCTGGCAGTCCTCCATCCGGGATGAAGAGGGTCGGCTTCAGGGCGATCTCACCAATTTCCCGAGCGGAATCAAAAAGCTTGTGGAGGATGTAAACGCCCAGGGTATGAAGCTCGGCCTCTACACCTCCAACGGCACGCTCACCTGCGAGGATCTGCCCGCTTCGCTCGGCCATGAGGAGACGGATGCGCGCACACTTGCGGAGTGGGGCGTGGAATACTTCAAATATGATTTCTGCCACAATGTGCAGATCCCGACGAAAGCGCCCTGCATTGATCAGATTTTCATCGGCAAGGCGGGCGAGCGGGATGCGCTTACGCTTCAGGCGGAGGACGCGCTGCTGGAGGGCCAAGCCTGCGTTGTGGAGGATAAAGCGCTCGACAGCGGCAAATACGTTACCGGCCTGGATGCCAACCAGGGCTCGATCACCTTCCAAAACGTCACGGTGGAGGAAGCGGGCGAATATGTGCTGACCATTGGCCTGCGCAAAAGGGATAATACCGAAAAGTTCTGCATGGTCACGGTCAACGGGGCGGAGAAATACCATGTGGATGTGCCCCCCACGAAATCCTGGAGTGCCACTGGGCGCATCCAGGTGCGCGTGCAGCTTCAGGCGGGCGGGAATAGCATCAAGATCCATAATCCTGTTGCTTCCCGCTTCGACAGCGCCGCTTTGCAATATCAGAACATGGGCGTTCAGCTCAAAAAGGCGACCAAAGAATATGCGCAGCGCACCGGCCAGCCGGAAAAGCCGATCGTCTATTCCATTTGTGAATGGGGCTGGAATAAACCCTATCAGTGGGGCCGCGAAGCGGGCAACCTCTGGCGCACTACGCCGGATATTCAGGCGAACTGGGTTTCAATGCTCGGTATCTATGAGCGTAACGTTCGGCTTTATGCGTATGCGGGCCCTGGCGGCTGGAATGACCCTGATATGCTGGAGGTCGGCAACGGGAGCTTGACCTATGAGGAGAATAAAACGCACTTCACACTCTGGTGTATGATGGCCGCACCGCTCATCCTCGGCAATGATATCCGTAAATTCATCAAAGCGGACGGCACGGTGGATGCGGAGAATAAAACGCTCTCCATCCTGAAAAACCGCGAGGTGATCGCCATTGACCAGGATCCGCTGGGCGTGCAGTGCCGCCGTGTGCGCAAGGACGGCCTGGTGGATATTCTCGTAAAACCCTTGGAGAACCGTGAGCTGGCGGTTTGCTTCTTTAACAAGGGCCCATCGGAAAAGCAGGTGGAGGTGAGCCTGCGCGCGCTCGCAAACGAGGGCTTCGTCGATCTGCCGTATGCGGATAGCTATGAGATTCGGGAGCTCTGGACGGGGCACGAGGCCAAGGTGCAGGATGCACTCTCCGGCTATGTGCCGAAGCACGGGGTGAAGCTGTTCCGCGTGAAGGTGGCAAAGTAAAACTTTCATTTGACAGAAAGGCACAAAAATCGGGCAGGCATCCTAAAATGGATTGACCTGCCCGGCTTTTTTCTCTATAATAAGCATGTGACGTTGTCTGAATAGGCTGGCAGTTAGCGCCCTCATCTTCTTTCATTTATGTTATAGGAAGAAGGGAGGTGTTGCATATGGAGTACATCGTTGTTATTTTAATAATGACCCTGCTGCTCGTTATTGCAATCAAAAAAGACTAGCTGCCCACTCTCCAAAGTAACAGCTAGTCTGTCGCAGCGGGGACGCTGATTGCCGTATCAGGCAGCGCCACGCTTTTTCTATCTTTATTCTATCGTTCTCATTTCCATTTGTCAACAGAAATCCACACAAAAAGGGGAGCCGCGTTTTTGGGCGCGGCTCCCTGCTGCTTTTTACTGGATTTCAATTTTTTTTACTTCGGGCTTTACCTCCGGCGCTTTCGGCAGCTCCAGGGTCAGCACGCCGTTTTCATAGCCGGCCTTGATTGCGTCCACATCGATGCCGGATACGTCAAACCGGCGTTCATACGCGCCGTAGTAACGCTCCTGGCGGACAAAGGCTTTCTTTTCATCCTTGTTCTCTTTTTCCTCTTTGTGCTCGGCGCGGATGGTGAGGTAATTCTCGTCGAGGTCAATATGGATATCTTCCTTGGCAAAGCCCGGCAGCTCGGCTTCCAGAACATAATGATCGCCTTTGTCCTGGATATCGGTGCGGAAGCTCACAAGCGAACGGTTCATACCCTTAAAGAACTCTTTTTCGAAATTATCAAAGGAATCCAGTAAACTTCTTTCATAACCAAAAGGCATCAGATCAAACATAAAGCATACCTCCTAAAAAATTTCATTTGATTGTGCGTTTTGCTCGGAAGGGACTTGATTGTTAGAACATGGCGACCGTCTTCCTTCATTGGTTTTGTGTTGTCTCTTGTTCCTCTTGGAACAGTTTTTATTGTACCCCGGGATTGTGAAAAAAGAATACATGAGGTGTGAACGAAGTGTAAATATTAGCACTCTTAATAGGAGAGTGCTAGATGAAAATTTTTATCATACGTCTCATAGACGTAAGGATGGAGAAAAAAGATGATAGGATAGGCCTTGAGGAAAAAAGCGGAAGATCAGCTTTTGGAATCAAATCTCTAGTTTAATCAGGAGGAACGATCATGTTTCAAAATCGTTTTTACGAGCTTCGGGTGGAGCACGGGTTTACCAAGGAGTAGATTGCAGAAATGCTCTGTTGCTCCCCACAAGATTATGATGCTTATGAGAGAGGCATAGAGGAGATTTCGATACCGGAAGCAATCCGTTTATGCGACATTTATCAGGTGAGCCTGGATTATCTATCCGATCTGACCGATGAACGCGAAAGATACCCCGCATGCGAAGACAAATCGTTTGTTTCTCAGGGAATGCTCTCTTCCGATCGTGGCCCGCGCGGCCTGAGCGTAAATAGCCCATATCCAATTTCTCCCCCCATGGTCAATTGGAACAATAAAATGGTGGAACGTAAAAACTCCTCTTCCCTTGACAGAACCCCAAAATCATCCTACTATTGATAATAAACAGAGAAGATACCCTGCCCATATACCGGCAAAAGGAGGCGGCTTCCATGATTGACTACGCAGATTATTTTCCTTTTTGGAAGGATTTGACCGATCCGCAGCGCGCTGCCCTGCGCAATGCGGTCACGCTGCGCCACGTTCCCAAAGGAACCATCCTGCACAACGGCTCAGAGGACTGCGTAGGCCTCTTTCTGATTTTGGAGGGCCAGCTGCGCGCCTATATCGTATCCGATGAAGGGCGGGAGATCACGCTTTATCGCCTTTTGGAGCGCGATATGTGCCTGTTTTCCGCCGCCTGTATGATGAACAGCATCCAGTTTGACATCACGATCTCCGCCGAGCGGGAGAGCGAGGTGCTGCACATTCCCACCAAGGCGTATCAGGAGCTGATGCTCCAATCCGCTCCGGTGGCGAATTATACCAACGAATTGATGGCCTCGCGGTTTTCCGATGTGATGTGGCTGCTCGACCAGATTCTCTATAAGCGGCTGGATGCGCGATTAGCCGCCTTCCTGCTGGAGGAGAGCGGGCTGGACGATACGAAGGAGCTTCGGCTCACGCATGAGGTGATCGCGCGTCACCTCGGCAGCGCGCGGGAGGTGGTTACACGCATGCTCAAATATTTTCAGGCGGAGGGCGTGGTTACGCTCTCGCGCGGAGGCGTGGCCATCACGGATGAAGAGAAGCTTGCCCGGCTGGCGGAGGGGAGCCTGCGCTGACCAATTTGATCCATATCAAAGAATTGTGATATCGTCACGGAAACCACAGGCATTTTGGCATATCCTATGAGTGTAGACGGGCAAAGCAACATAGCCCGAAGCGAAAGGAGTTTTTTAAATGTCTGTTTTTACTGTTACACAGGATAATTTTGAGCGCGAGGTTCTGGCTGCTGAGAAGCCCGTGCTGGTCGATTTCTGGGCGCCCTGGTGCGGCCCGTGCCGCATGCTCTCCCCGGTGGTGGATGAGCTGGCCGAGGAGCACAGCGGCGAGGTGTATGTGGGTAAGGTCAATATCGATGAGGAACCGGAGCTGGCCGCACGCTTCGGCGTGATGAGCATCCCCACGTTGATGCTCTTTCGAGGCGGCGAGCCGGTTTCTACCTCCGTGGGCGTGAAGCCGAAGCACGCGCTGGAGGCCATGCTCAAATAAAAGGAAAATGGGGGCTGCTATGGCAGCCCCTTCTTGTTATCCCATTGGATTTTGAATTGTGAAAGAAGGTATTGTGATGAAGGTAGTCATCATCGGCGGCGTTGCGGGCGGTGCCACGGCGGCGGCAAGGTTGCGCCGCCTCAATGAGCAGGCGGAGATTGTGATTTTGGAGCGCAGCGGCTATATCTCCTATGCCAACTGCGGCCTGCCCTACTACATCGGCGGGGAGATCACGGATCGGGACGCGCTCACCCTGCAAACGCCGGAGAGCTTCTGGCGGCGATTTCGCATCGAGGCGCGGGTGCGCAACGAGGTTACGCAGATCCATCCGGAAAAGAAGACCGTGACTGTGCGCCGCCTGGACGATCATTCTATCTATGAAGAACCCTATGACAAGCTGATCCTTTCGCCGGGGGCAAAGCCGATGCGTCCGCCGCTGCCCGGCATGGATGACAGCCGGATTTTTACGCTGCGCAATGTAGAGGATACCTTCGCCATTCATGCCTTTATCGAGCGGAATGCGCCGCGCCGCGCGGTTGTGGTGGGCGGCGGCTTTATCGGCCTTGAGATGGCGGAGAACTTGGCCAGGCAGGGGATTGAAACGGCTATCATTGAGCGCATGGAGCAGGTGATGGCACCGCTCGATTATGATATGGCGTGCAGCGTACATGCCTATCTGCGTGAGCAGGGCGTCGGCCTCGTGCTGGGGGAGAGCGTGGCTGGCTTTACGCCGGATGGATCGGGGCTGTGCGTCGGGCTGGAGAGCGGCGGATCGCTCCCGGCCGATCTCGTCATCCTTGCGATCGGCGTGCAGCCGGATACCGCTTTGGCAAAGGATGCCGGGCTCAAACTCGGCCTCAAGGGCTCCATTGCTGTCAACGACCGGATGCAGACCTCAGACCCGGATATTTACGCGGTGGGGGATGCGGTGGAAAGCACGCATTTCGTCTCCGGAGAGAAAACACTCGCCGCCCTCGCCGGGCCTGCCAATAAGCAGGGCCGCTTGGCCGCAGACAACCTCTGCGGGGCGCACAAGCGTTACCGCGGCACGCAGGGCTCCGCCGTGCTCAAGCTGTTTGATCTTACCATTGCCACCACCGGCCTCAACGAACGCGCCGCCCGGGCCGCCGGCCTGCCATTTGATGCCGTACACCTCTACACGCCCAGCCATGCCAGCTATTACCCCGGCAGCACCGGCCTTTCGCTCAAGGTGCTGTTCCATACCGAAACGGGGCGCATTCTGGGCGCGCAGCTCGTCGGCTTTGAAGGGGTGGATAAGCGCTGCGACATGTTGGCTGCCGCCATCCGCCATGGCTTGACCGCCTACGACCTGGCAGAGCTGGAGCTCTGCTATGCCCCGCCCTATTCCTCTGCCAAGGACCCGGTGAACCTAGCCGGCTTTGCCATCGAGAATCTTTTGGACGGCAAGGTAAAGCAGGCGCACTGGCAAACATCCTTCCCCCTGCCGGAAAACGCGCAGCTTTTGGATGTGCGTACCCAGGAGGAATATGAGGAAGGGCATATCCCCGGCGCCCTGCACATTCCGCTGGATGCGCTGCGCAGCCGCCTGGATGAGCTGGACCGTACCCGCCCCCTTTACGTCCATTGCCAAAGCGGGCTCCGGAGCTATGTGGCCTGCCGCATCCTGAGCCAGCACCGGTTTCACTGTCTCAACCTTTCCGGCGGCTACCGCCTATATGCCCTGCTCAACGGCGAGCAGGCGGACGACGCCCCCATCCATGCCTGCGGCGTAAAGATCCCCTCTTGATAAGGAGCAAACACCATGGAATTTTGCCACGCCCCGGGCCGCCTCTATGCGGAAGATGCAAACGGCGTGCTCCTGGCTGAAATCACGTTTCCTACTGCCGGCGATGGCGTCGCCGACCTCAACCATACCTTTGTACACCCCAGCCTGCAAGGGCAGGGGGTAGCAGATAGGCTGGTGCGCGTTGCGGCCGAGCAGCTGCGCCTTGAAGGCCGAAAGGCCCGCGTTTCCTGCTCCTACGCCACTCACTGGTTCCAGCGCCATCCGCAATACCGCGATGTGCTCTTCTAAGGCATGCCGCAAAAAAAGCAGCCTCGGGGCTGCTTTTTTCATACAGAGCCAAATTTTCTCTTCAGCGCCCGCTCCGTCAGCGGCACCGTCCCCAGCGTCAGCGCCGCCTGGGCCAATACAAAATAGAGCACAGCGGTTTCCATCCATTGGTACAGCAGCACGCACAATACCGCCGACACGCCCAGCATCGCTGCGCCTGCGATGATCCATAGCCGCCCCGCTGTTCTCTGTGCAAACGCCCAGGCCTGCTCGCTTTGCATCGAGCGCCTTGTCCGATACCCAATCCATTGGCTGGGGCCGGTCTGCATGCGGCGCATCATCATGCCCAGCAGCATCACCATCAGCGGGATGCAAAGCGCCAAGGCCGCCGAAAACGCTTTCATGTTTTCTTTCCTCCGTTTTGCTTTGCGTCTGTTATACACCCTTTGTGCGCCGCGCGCAAGCCCGCTGCTGCGCCTTAAGGGCCTGCTGCTTTGCCTTTGCCTCGTCCTCCCAGCGTTTTTTGCGCTGTTCCTTTTTCACCAGCTGCCGGTAATATACAGCGCCTACCAGCCCCAGCGCCACCGAGCCCACAAAGATCCACACCGCCATTTTATACCGCCCGCTGCCCAGCGCCGCGCCGCCGGAGGTGCTCATCAGCGCGCTGGGGATACGCGCAACGGTTGAAATCGCCAAAAATACCGGCAGCTTCATTTCCGTCAGCCCCACAAAATACGTAAGCACATCCTTGGGTACGCCGGGAATCCAAAACAATAGGAACACCAGCACATGCAGCCGCCTGTTGTTCTGTAAAAATTTGAGCTGGCGGATCTTTTCCAGCGGCACAAACACCTCCACCAGCTTTATGCCCAGCTTTTTGGTGAATAGAAAGATGATGGTGCTGCCCAGCGCCGCGCCGATTAGACACAGGCCCAGCCCCTGCCATACGCCAAAGGCAACCCCCGCCCCGATTTCGATGGGCTCTCCGGGCAGCACTGCCACCACAACCTGGAAGCACATCAGCCCGATCAGGCACAGCGGTGCCCATGGGCCGCAGCCGTCGATCCACGCGCGAAACGCCTCCGGCTGCCGGGCCAGGCGCAGCAGCTGCCGCCCCACTGTCAGCGATAAAAATACGGCGGCGCCTATCGCCAGCAATATCCCCGCCGCAGCCAGCACTTTTTTTCTGTTCGTGGTCTGTTTCCTCCTTTCTCATCCCTCTTTGCCCCGATTGCACGGCCTGTTTTCCCGTTTATTTTTTCACAAGCGCACAAGCGTGTTCCTTCGTTAAAAAAAGTTTGGTAAACACTCAATTTTTTCTTGACTTTCCGCCCATTTCGGGCTTACGCTAGTACTATCAATTTTCGCTAAATTCGTTCTTTTTATCCGAGATTTTTTTTAAGTGCCTGTGCGTGGCCAAGGATGGATGTATTTTATTTTTTTGACCCGAAACGGTTGTGTCCGTTTTTATAATTTTTTTCATGGGAGGGTCTCATCTTGCAACAGTCCAACAGTCTTGAACAAAGACAAACGCAGCGCAGAGGAGTGTTTATCGGGTTTGCCTCGCTCATCTTCATGTATTGGGCCGCCATGGCGCCGCTGAGCTACAACACCTTGCTCTTGCAGGGCAGCGGGTTTTCCAGCGCCGAGGTAGGCTCCATCATGGCTGCGTTTGCCGCCGTCGGCATCATCGCGCCGCCGATTTGGGGCTATATCGCCGACCGCATCCGCTCTGCCTCAAAGACCTTTATCCTCGTCTTTGGCATCCAAGCCGTTGTCATTGCCAGCCTGCCTTTGTTCGGCGGCCTCAAGCTGGGTGGCTTTGTGCTGCTTGCTTTGGCCATGCCGCTGTCCAATTTTGTGCGCAACTGCTCGCAAAACCTCTTGGACGCTTGGACCATGCAAAACACCACCCGCACCGGGGTTCCGTTTGGCTCGGTGCGCTTGTTTGGCTCCCTGGGGTGGACGGTCAGCTGCGTAGGCATGTCCGTTTTGGCCAGTATGACGGATGTTTCCATCGCCTTCTACCTGGCCGGCATTTTCAGCGTCATCGTCTGCGCGATGGCCATGCGGCTCAACCGCAGGTTTCCCTCTCAGGATACGACAGACGTTATGGAAAAAGCGGTGGAGAACGCTAAAAAGCTTAACCCCTTCCGCCTGTTTAAAAATTACTATTTTGTCGTGCTGCTGGGCTATGTGCTGCTTAGCCAGATGATGTTCAACTGCACCACCACCTTTATGCCCTATCTGCTGGAACACCTCGAAATAGATGCCAACTTTACCGGTACGGTCATGGGGCTGCGCAGCTTAACGGAGGTTCCGTTTTTGCTGCTTGGCGGTATCCTGCTGCGCCGCATCGAGCTGCCAAAGCTCATGGCCGGCGTAGGCGTCCTGCTGGCCATAGAGCAGATTTGCTATAATTTTGTCAGCACACCCATCACCGTCATCCTCGTCGTTTTGATCGGCGGCCTGGCTTCCGGCTTGTATTTCAGCACAACCATCGAATACGCCTTCCGCCTGGCGCCGTCCGGCTTGGCCTCCTCTGCCCAAACCTTTTTGGGCATGGCCACGGCCATCGGTATGATTTGCAGCTCTCTATTGGGCGGCTTTATGGTGGATACCTTTGGCGTTCTCAGTTTCTATACCACCGCTGGCATTATCATTTTCGGCGGATTCATTTTCTTTGTGCTCTCTTTCCCCTTTGCCACCAAAGTCCTAAAAAAATCCATTCCCGAAGATCTTTTGCGCAAGGGCTGATCCCCTTGCTCGGGCGCGGCAGATGCCGCGCTCTTTTTTTATGAAAAATTTTCTTTTCGATTTTTGAAACTTTTTGCCGTCTTGTCCGTCTAATAAGTACAACATCGGGCAGGCCGGGTACGGCCGCCCTTGCCATCATTCAGGAAAGAAGGGATCCCTATGCAAAGACGCGGTACGCCGTATAAGCGCAGGACCAATCGAGATAAAATACGAAAAAAACGCCGCCGCATCGCCATTATAAGTACGCTGGCCGCCGCGCTGGCTGTTTTTGGCGTAGTAAGGAGTTTGGGCGGGCCCGCCGCGCCCAGCGAGCCGGTGGCGCTGGCCACCGTTTCCCCTACCCAAACGCCTTCCGCCGCCCCTACCCAAACGCCTTCCGCCGCCCCTACCCAAACGCCCTCTGCTCCTCCCAAGTCCACCGCCGCTTCCGGCACCGGGCAAGAGGATTTTTCCGACGCCGTCTTTATCGGAGACAGCCGCACCGTCGGCCTTCAGCAAAACGGTGCCCTGGCAAACGCCAAATTTTTCTGCGGCACAGGCTTAAATGTGGAAACCGCAATGACAAAGCCGGTCGTCACGCTGGCAGGCGGAAGCAAGGGAACTGTCGTGGATGCGCTGCGCCAAACGCCTTGTCGGCGCGTGTATGTGATGTTTGGCGTCAATGAGCTCGGGTGGCCGTCGGCCGGCAGCTTTAAGAAAAAATATGTCGAGCTGATCCAGGCCCTTCGCCAGGCTCAGCCGGAGGCGGAGATCTATGTGCAGTCCATCCTGCCAATTTCAAAGGAGAAATCCGATAGCAGCAAGATGTACAAGCAATCCAAGATCAACGACTTTAACCAGGCGCTCTTGCAAATGGCCTCTGAAGAAGGCGTGCGCTACTTAAACGTCGCCTCCGTTGTTACCGGCAGCGACGGCTACCTACCCAAGGAAGCTGCCACCGACGGCGTGCACCTTACCAAATCCTACTGTAAAAAATGGGTGGATTATCTGAAAACCCATTCGAAATAACCCATGAAAAGGAGATTTCCCCCGATGAAAAGAAACATTGTTCTGTGCCTATCCCTTGCGCTTTGCCTCTTGGCGGCCGGCTGCGGCGGCCAGTCCGCCCCTACGGCCGACGCCGTGGAGCTGGCAGACCGCCTGTCCACCCAGATCCAATTTGAGGATACCCTCTCCCCGCTGGAAGGAGATATGCTCTATACCCTATACGGCATCGACCAAAAGGATGTGCAGCAGGGCGCAGCCTATGTAAGCACCGGCGCTACGGCAGAGGAGATCGCCGTCTTTTCCTGCACGGATGACAGCGCGGCCCAGCGGGTAGAGAGCGCCTTAAAACAGCGCGTAGACAGCCAAAAGCAATCGTATGTGGATTATGTGCCCAAGGAAATGACAAAGCTCAACGACGCTGTGCTCATTCGCCGGGGCAATTTGGTGGCGCTCTGCATTTCCAACGATAACGCCACCGCCAAGCAGCTGATCCAAGGATAACGGCCCATGGTCTTTGCCAGCGTTCCCTTTCTCTTTGTCTTTCTGCCGGCAGTGCTGGCCGCTTACTTTCTGTGCCCGCGCCGTTGGCACAACGCCGTGTTGCTGGTCTTTAGCCTGTTCTTCTATGCCTGGGGAGAGCCCGTATACATCCTCCTGATGCTGAGCTCCATCACCGTCTCTTTCCTGGCCGGGCGGGCGCTGGGCCGCGCCCATACACCTGCCCGGCGGCGTGCCGTGCTCTCTGCCTCGGTGGCCTATCATCTGCTAACGCTGGGTTTTTTCAAGTATGCGGACTTTCTCATCGGCACGGTCAACAGCCTGTTCGGGCTTTCGCTGCCGCTGCTCTCTTTGCCGCTGCCCATCGGCATTTCGTTTTATACGTTTCAAACGCTCAGCTATATTGTCGATGTATACCGCGGCGTATGCGCCCCGCAGCGCCGGTGGGATTGGCTGGCCATGTATGTCTCGCTGTTTCCGCAGCTCATCGCCGGCCCCATCGTGCGCTACCAAACCGTGGAGCAGCAGATTGCCCACCGCACCGTATCCCGGGCCCAATGCGCCGAAGGGGTGCGGCGCTTTACGGCAGGCCTGGTAAAAAAAGTGCTCTTGGCCAACAACATCGGCTTGGTCTTTACCCAAATTTTGGGCAATGGGGCGCTGCCGCAGAGCGTGCTGGCGGCCTGGGTGGCTGTGGCGGCGTATACGTTTCAGATTTACTTTGATTTTGCGGGCTATTCCGATATGGCCATCGGCCTTGGCAAGCTGTTTGGGTTTACCTTTGAGGAAAACTTCAACCTGCCGTATCTATCGCGCAGCATCACGGAGTTTTGGCGCAGATGGCATATTTCGCTCGGCACCTGGTTTCGCGATTATGTCTACATCCCGCTGGGCGGCAACCGCTGCGGCTGGGGCCGCCAGCTTTTCAACATCGCCGTGGTATGGCTGCTCACCGGCCTGTGGCATGGCGCCAGCTGGAATTTCGTGTTGTGGGGCGCGTACTACGCCGTGCTGCTGATGGTGGAAAAGCTAGGCCTTCTGCGCGTGCTGGCCCGCCTGCCCCGCATGCTCCAGCATGCGTATGCGCTGTTTTTCATCGTGGTGGGCTGGGCGCTGTTTGCCTGTACCGAGCCTGGGCAGCTGTCCGGGGTATTTGGCGCTCTGTTCGGGCTGTCCGGTGTGCCGCTGTACGATGCCTCTTCGCTTTTCTTGCTCAAAAACAATGTGCTGTTGTGGCTGCTTTTGGTCTTTGCCAGCACCGCGTCGTTTGCAAGGCTGCATACGCATCTACTATCCCGGCACTGGTATGCGGAGGTACTCTGTCCGCTGGGGCTGGCAGCCGCGCTTTTGGCCTGCACAGCGTTTATCGTCAGCGGCTCATTCAACCCCTTTTTGTATTTTCGGTTTTAAGGAGGTGCGCTCTTGCGTCAAGATACAATCACCCTTGCCATCTTCGGTGGCTTTCTGGCGGTGTTTTCGCTGGGCGCGCTGCTGCTGCCCGGGCGCACCTTCAGCCAAATGGAAAATCGGCCGCTATCTTCCCCGCCCCGTTTCACGCTTTCCTCTGTGATGGATGGCAGCTTTGCCAAAGAAAGCGAACGCTATCTTTCCGACCAGGCGGTGGCCAAGGATGCGCTTGTCATCTTAAAAAATGATCTCTCCTTTGCCATGGGCCAGCGCCAGCTGGGCGAGGTATACGTGTCCGCAGAGGGGTCGTACCTTTCCCGCTACCAGGAAAACCGTGCGCAGATCGACCGCAACCTGGCGCAGATCAACCGATTTGCCGCGTCTGTGCCCGAGCGCTTGCCAATCTCCCTGCTGCTTGTGCCCAATGCCGTAGGCGTGTACCCCGAAAACACCCCTGCGCTGTCTGATTGCGGCAGCCAGGCCGATACCCTGGCCTATGTAAAGCAACGGCTTTCCGGCCGCGTGCAGCTTCTTTCTCCGTATGAAAAGCTGGCCGCCCATAAGGAGGAAGCGCTGTACTATCAAACCGACCATCACTGGACCATGCGCGGCGCTTATTACGGCTATGCTGCGCTGATGGAGGGGCTGGGCCGCGAGCCGTTGCCGCTTTCCGCCTTTGGCACTTCGATCTTGGCGGATGAATTTCAGGGCAGCCTGTATTCCAAAGCGCCGGTCAGCTTTGCCGCGCACGACGAAATGCCCTATTACCAGACCCCCGGCCTCCGCGTGCAGCTGACCTATGACGACGGCACAAAAACGGATACGTTTTTACACCCCGACGCGCTTTTGCAAAAGGACAAATACACCGTGTTTACCGGCGGCAACCAGCCGTCGCTACAGGTATCCTCCAACGCAGCCGGTACAGAGCGCGTGCTTGTGCTCAAGGACAGCTATGCCAACTGCCTTTTGCCCTACCTAGCCACCGCCTTCCCCGAAATGTCCGTGTTGGATCTTCGGTATTTTCGCGGCGATCTGGCCGCCTATATCCAAGAACACAGTATTACACGCATCTTGCTATGCTATAATATAGACTTCCTGAATACCGACAACCATTTTATTTACCTGAATCAATAAAAACCGGCCCATCGGAGCAAAAGGTGTGTGGATGCGTGTGAAACCGACGATGGAGGAAACAGTGGCACAGGAGATCCTTGCCCATTACCAAAGCTATTACCGGCTGTCTTACAGCTATTTGAAAAATAAAGAGGACGCCATGGACGCCGTGCAGGAAAGCGCGTATAAGGCCATGGTAAAATGCGGACATTTGAAAAACCCGGACGCTGTTTCGTCCTGGGTATACCGCATCGTGGTCAATACTTCGCTAGAGCTCTTGCGCCGCAGGGCCAAGCGCCATCTAGTCCTCTCCGAGCAGGCGGCAGATCTGTCCCGCGCACAGCCGGATGAACCGCCGGCCAAGGTGGACCTTTCCGCCGCGCTTTCCCTGCTGGATGAAAAGGAGCACGCCATCATTGTGCTGCGCTTTTATGAAAGCAAAAAGATTTCAGAGATTGCACAGATTCTGGGGGAAAATGAGAATACCGTAAAAAGCAGAATGTACCGCGCCTTCAAAAAAATGAAGCTGGAATTGGAACAGGAAGGCGCGCTGCCGCCGTTTGAGATTGGAGGCTGAATAAATCATGACTGTCTCTGACTTTGTCAAAACCAAAACCGAATATGAGGCCATTCCCGTGCCGGAAGAATTGAACGGCCGCCTTACAGAGACGCTGGCCCGCGGGCAGCGTGAAGCGCGTAGGCGGCGGCGCCTGCATCATCTGCTCAGCGCCGCCTCCGCGGCCGCTGTGCTGTGCCTGTTTGCCGCCGTCAACCTCAGCGCTCCGTTTGCCAAGGCCATGCAGAGCCTGCCGGTGGTGGGCCCGGTGTTTCGCGTCATTACATTCCGCCAGTACACCGACGACAGCGGCAATTACGGCGCTGAAATTGCCGTGCCGCAAATCGAGGACAGCGACCCCTCTACCCCGCTGGATGACAGCCTGGCACAGATGAACCAAGCGCTGTCCGGTTATGCGGACAGCATCATCGCCCAATACGAAGCGGATCTTGCCGCCGGCGGCGATCTAGGGCATGAATATGTCTACTCGGATTTTCAGGTGCTCCGCGATTCTAACCGTTTGCTGTCCGTTTGTATCCGTACTGATATCGTCATGGCCAGCACCAATTCCTTTGTAAAAATCTACCATCTCGATAAAACTGCCGGGCAGTTGATAGAGCTTTCCGATCTGTTCCGGCCGGATAGCAGCTACGTAGAGCGGCTCAGCGGCCTGGTAAAGCAGCAAATGCGCAGCCGCATGGCCAAAGACCCGTCGCAAAGCTACTTTATCGATCAGGACAACGGGCTGGATTTTACCTCCATCCGTCCGGACCAGAGCTTTTACATCAACGCAGACGGCGCGCTGGTGCTCGTGTTTGATAAATACGAGGCGGCGCCGGGCTATATGGGCGTGGTGGAGTTCACCATTCCCCTTTCCGAAATTCAAGACCTGGCAGCAGATCATTCCCCGCTTTTGGCGCCGTAACGCCTAGCCTTTCCCAGGAGGTTCTTTGATGCGCAGAAAAGATAGAGAGCTTACAGAACAGGCCGAGATCCTGCGCCTGCTCGCCCGCTGTGATACGGTACGGCTCGGCCTTTGGGACGGCACGCGCCCCTACGTTGTGCCGGTGTCCTTCGGGCTGGCGCCGGACGCTTTGCAGCCCCTCTTGTATTTTCACTGTGCCAAGCAAGGATACAAGCTGGATTGCCTTCTGCAAAGCCGCACTGTCTGTATCGAGGCGGATATTTTCTACAAGGTAGAGCCGTGGCGCATGGGCATCACGGCGCGCTATGAAAGCGTCGTCGGCTTTGGCACGGTTGTTGAAACGTCGGGGAAAGAAAAAGAGTTTGGCCTTCGCACCATTTTGGCGCACTACGGCTTTGCCTCGCATCCCCTGGCCCAATGCAGGGGGCTTTCCCATGCGAACGTGTACAAGGTCATCCTCCATCAGCTGACAGGCAAACGCAATCTGCCGGAAGAATCCTAGCATGCTGCCAAGAAAAAAAGGACGGGGCCCGTCCTTTTTTTCTTGGCTCTTTTGTCTATTCTGCGCCATAAAATGCCGCCAGCGCTGCCGATAGCGCTTCTGGCGCCTCGCGGTTTGCTTCGTGCCCCGCCCCGTCGATGGTTTGCATCGCAGCGTTTGATAGACCCTCTTGCAGCTGCCGGGCTGCTTTTCTGTTCGCCCGGTCCTTTTCGCCGCAAAGCACCAGCGTACGGCAGCGTACACGGGGCAGCAGCGCCGGAATCTCCAGCGTTGCCATCGACAACGAAAGGCCCCGCATCTGCCGTTTGGTCAGCCCCAGGCTTTCAAATGCTGTACGGGGCGTTATCGCAAACAATAGGTCTTGCAGCTTTAGCAGCCGTTTGGGCATCGTGTACGGCGTGCCGATCAGCACCAGCGACGCTACCCGCTCCGGCCGGTGCGCAGCATACGCCAGCGCCAGAACGCCGCCCAGCGAAAGCCCACAGAGGTGCAGTGGCGCTTTTTCAGCATCACAAACGGCAAATAGGGCGCCCCGCAGCGCTAGATAATCCGCCCTGCCCGCCAACATGGCGCCAAGATCCGGGATCACGGCGTCAACGCCCGTCAGCCGCTCGGCCACCGCCCGCCAGCTATCCGGCCCCTGCCCCAGGCCGTGTAAAAACAGAATCCTTTTCTTTGCGTTCAACAGTTCACCCCTTAAAAAACATATACAGCGCGCCGTATAGGTTAAACAGCACGGCAAATGCGCCCAGCAGCAGTTCCCACCGCTTGGGCATTTTGCGTCCGAAGCGCATAAAATACCACAGCACGTACGGCAGCAGGTCCACCGTGTAACGCGCGCCAAACTGCCAGCCGCCAAAGGTCTTATGCACCATCAGCAGCACCAGATTGAAGCCCAGCGCCGCCGTAATCAACCACTTTTCCCCCGTCATGCGCTTTTTGGCAATATCCTGCGCCAGGTAGACAAACCACACGAGAAAGATGGGGTTGGCGATGTAAAACATAAATCCGTCGAACAGCGGAAACGACAACGTACCGTCGGCCTGCACCGTTACAGGGCGCAGCAGGATATTGTAGGCGTTCTGCCATAGATATTTTCCGCCAAACTGCTCGCTGCCCTCGGCGGAAAACTCCGGCAGATAATTGTGCCCAAATTCCAAGGGATTGCCAAACCGCGCGTAATTATACCAGGCATAGCATAGCCCGATGGCAAGGGGAAGGATCAAATATTTTGCCTGGCGCAGCGCCGCTTTGTGCCAAGCAATGCCCGCCTCCTGCTTGTCCTGCATGCAAAAATACACAAACGCCGCCCCCAAAAGGCACAGCGAAAACGGGCGGCAGCCCACTGCCAGCGCAATCAACGCCAAGCACAGCGTCTTTTTCCTGCACAGCATGGCCCACACCGCACCAAAACACAGCGCCAGATTCAGCCCCTGCGCCAAAAACCAAACCCCGCCCGTGGTAGACATCCACAGCATGTTGCTGCCCATCACAAAAAACACGGCCCAAAACATCGAAACCGTGTCCTTCGCGCCCATCTTACGGAAGCATTCGTAGGCGCATACCACAGCCGATAGCGCAAACACCATGACCACAACGTTGTTTGGCGTATCCGCGCCCCAGATATAGGTCAGCGGTAGCATCACCACCGACGGCAAAGGCGGAAAGGAAACGTAATACTGCCCGTTGTACACTGCCAATTCCAGCCAGCTGTAATTTTGCGACAGCGCCGTCCGCCCTTCCCGCCAGGCCAGCGCCTGGAGGGTATAGCTGTCCCAATCGTTATGACGGAACAGCGTGCCGCCGCAAAGGTCATGCAGCATCACATAGCCCATGATGAGCACGCACAAGGTGCCGATGAGCAGCCAATCGATACGCCCTATCCAATTTTTCAGCCTTGTCCCATTCTTCATACAACGATTGTAACACATTTCCGGCCGCCTACAAACCATCGGCAGCCATTCCCTAAAAAGCTCATTGTTTCGCCGTATTTTGCGTCTGTGCCCATTTGCCAAGCCCCAGCGGCTTTTTCCACCATCCGCCAAAATACCGCACCAGCAGCAGGATGCAGCGCGTCACATTGTCCGCCACCATACACAGCCATACCTGCGGCAGGCCCAGGTGCAGGAATTGCACCACCACAAACGTGCACACGATGCGCACGCCCCACATCGTGGCCAGCGAGATGGCAAACGGCACCTTCACATCGCCCACGCCGTTGAATACGCCCTCCATGATGATGGCCGCCGCAAAAAACGGCTCGGAAAACGCTACGATGCGCAGCAGCCTGGTGCCCAGCGCAATGACCGCTGCATCGCGGGTAAAGATGGATAAGATCATCCCCGGCGCAAAGAACAGCAGCGTGCTCATCAGTCCCATCAGCAGCACCGCGATGACACAAATGGCCAAGGCATACTGTGTCAGCTTTTTTTCGTCCTTTTCGCCCGCGGAAAATCCGCAGAGCGTGGCCGCCGCCATCTGCATTCCATAGCCGGGAATGTAAAAGGCCTGCTCCGCCGTGATAGCGATGGAATGGGCGGCCACAGCCACTGTACCCAGCCTAGCGATCAACGAGGTGAACACCACCTGGCCCAGGCAGGCCGTTACACGCTCGCCCGCAATCGGCGTGCCCACTGCCACGCATTGGCGCATCACCGGGCCATCCAGCCGCTTATCCATAGCAGACAGCTGTAAGACAGGGTGACGCATCACCGCCCAAAACATCAAACTGCCGCCTACCACATACGAAACCGCCGTCGCAATCGCAGCGCCCAGCACGCCCAGCCCTGCCGGGCCAATCAAAAGGAAATTCAAAAAGATATTCAGCGCATTCATGATGATGTTAAAGATCATGGGCGTGCGCGTATTGCCCGTTGCACGCAGCACCGAAGCCATCAAAATGCTGCTGCTCCGAAACAGCATCGGCAGCGATACCACCCCAAAGTATAGGGAGGCATCGCGCCGTATCTCCATATCTGCCCCCAGCCAAGCCGGCAAAAACGGCGCGATGGCTACCGTTACGATGCCCAGCCCTACTCCCAAAAAAACCGTCAGCCAGATGGCTTGGACGCCTGCCTTGCGCGCAGTCTCCCGGTCGCCGCTGCCAAGCGCCCGCGATATCACGGACAACACCCCCATGCCAAAGGCAAACAGCGGCGCGTTTACCAGCCACATCATGGAGGTTGTCAGCCCTACGGAAGCAGACGCCTGTGCGCCGATGGCCCCCACCTGTGCCGTGTCCGCATACGATACCACCGTTTGCAGCGCCTGCTCTACCACCGTAGGCCAAGCCAGGTGCAATATGGTGCGCATCCGTTCCCCATCCCCCAGTGTCTCTCGTAAGCTGTGCCATAGCCTCATTGCAAAATCCCCCTTATTTCCCTTCTCATTGGTGATGATACCATTGCCCATGCCCGGCCTACAAGGGGAAAAAGAAAAAGCGCGCCATAGGCACGCCCTCATCTATTTTCGTCGATCCCATATATAATCCTTGTTAAAGTGCAAAAATCAGCATATTCTCCTTACGATTTTATCCATGCTGCGCCGGCGCGCCTGGGCCAGCATTGATCCTGATTTTATATATTGCTCCGCGGCTTTTTGGCTATTCTCGATGTTTGTTGGACAGTCTCCGTTTTTGATTGCGCATTCTCGCACACTGCTTCTGCTGTCATACACAACGCAATCACCAAGCCGCTGTCTTTCTATACATACCATGTCCCAAAAAATCTATGAATCCCTTATCACGTAAAAGCTGTAGCTGTTGACGGATTTTAGGCCGAACATGATGGTTCTGCGGATGTTTCTGCCCAAGCAGCCCCTCAAAGGCGTATACATCGGCCAGCGAAAAGACATCTCCATCCAGCCGATTTACGCATTTGAGCACATCCAACAGCCATCCGCGGGCATGGATGTCCTGCACCATCAAAGCATTGCTTCGGTTTACCTTTTGGATAATTTCCGCGCTTTCTTTGATTTTCCCGCCCGCAATGATATAAATCCGCCCTTGCTCCGGGATCTGGTCAATCCGAATGTTGCATCCGACCCACCCGGCACGGCGGGCCGTATCTGCCAGCGGCTTTCGTTTTTCAATAATACCCGGAACAAAAAAATGTTTGGGAATGAACAGAAAGTCTGTAACGCAAAGCTGTTTCCTCGAGTAACTCATAAAAAAGAAGTCCGGGTTTTCATGACCGGTGATGCGTTTTATCATCGTGTCGTAAGCACCATCCATAACCTTATGCCCCAATGCACCGTTCTTGCTCTTTAATTCATACTCATTGCTACAGTCAGGACAATAGAAATCCGCTACCGGTCGATTATTTTGAAAATGATTGATCTGCGGGCTCCCACAACGGGGACAGAACATATTGTCTGCAACCCATTTTTCAGTAAGAATACGGGCCACTTGGGACGCAGAATGATAGCCTTCTATGGCAGTGGTATCAAAATTCAGTTCCATAACGAGCTGCTCACTCCTTGCTCTGTTCCGATGAGGGATATTCTGCTTTTCTTCCCGTGCCTTGTGCACATGCCGCAGCGCTTTCAAACTGCATCATCGTTGCAGATGTTCCAGCCCAAAAACCTGTGCGATATTCTCGCTCGCTTCGGCTTATTCCTACTGTTTATGCGGATTGTCCCGCAGCTCTACCGCCTTGCCGTTATCCAGCCGGATGATGCGGTTACAGCCCGTCAGCGTAGACATGCGGTGGGAAATGATGAGCACGGTCTTATCCGCGTATTCGCGCGAAAGCGTATCCAGCAATTCCTTTTCGTGGAGGGTATCCAGGCTGCTGGTCGGCTCATCCATCACAAGCACATCCGGGTCCGTCAGCATGGCGCGGGCGATGCCGATGCGCTGCCTTTCCCCGCCGGACAGCCGCGCGCCCATCTGCCCCATCTGCGTTTGGTACCCATCTGGCAGGGCGTTTATAAACTCGTGAATGCCGGCGCGCTTGGCCGCCTTTGTGATCTCCTCCTGCGGCGCATCCGGCCAGCCCAGCGCGATGTTTTGCGCAATTGTCGTGTTGTATAAAAATGTATCCTGCTCCAGTACGGCGATCCGCCGGTGCAGTTCAGACAACCGCGTATTTTTTAAGGATACGCCGTTGAGCTTAATGTCCCCCTCCGTGGGGTTCCAAAACCGCAGCAGCAGGCGCAGCACGGTGGATTTCCCAATGCCGCTTTCTCCCACAATGCCAATCTTTTCTCCCCTTTGGATATGCAGCGTAAAGCCATCCAAAATCTTTTTTCCCTGCTTGGAATATTGAAACCCAGTGTTTTCAAAATCGATGGTTTCAATTGGCCCGATTTCACAGGGTTCCTCTGCCTCCTCTACCTCCGGTTGGGTATCCTCCAGGGTAAACAGGCGCTCTGCGGCGGCATAGGTTTCCAGCAGGCTGGAAACCACCATCGTCAGCGACTGCGTAGAGGAAAAGGACGCCGTTGCCAAAAACGAGATGAGGATGGTGCCCACAGGGTTCGCCTGGCCGCTGGCCGCCAGATATGTGGCCGCCACCAAAATCAAAATGCGGGCCAGGTACACAAAAAACGTCGGCGCCGAGGAAACCGTCTGCCGGTGCAGCGTAATGCCGTGCGCGGCTCGGTTCACCTGCTTGTTCTGCGCCAAAATACGGGCCAGCTGATCGTCCGCCACGCCAAAGATCTGAATATCCTTGATGCCGTATACGCTTTCCAGCACCATGGATTTGATCTCTCCCAGCCGCTCGCGGTAGCGCATGCCAATGGGCCGCCCTACTTTGATGGCGATCAACGGCAGCACGATGCTGACGATGAGGTAAATGGGCAGCAGCACCGCGGCAAACAACGGGCTGAACACCAGCGCCAGTGCCAGCGTCGTACAAGGCAGCAGGATCACGGTAAACATCGGCCCGATGGTATGCGCAAAGAAAAACTCCACCGTCTCTATATCGGATACCGCGATATTCAGCAAATCGCCCTTTTTCCGATCCATCAGGCAGGCAGGGGCCAGGCGGCGGATGGTTTCAAACAAATGCACCCGCATATTGGCCAGCAGCCGGTAGGAAGCCGCATGCGAAATTACCCCTTCGCCATACCGGCCCAGCACGATCATTAGGCCGCTTAGTCCGGTGAGCACGCCATACAGCACGGCGGAGCCGCCCACCTTGCCTGCGCAGGCCAAAATCCACAGCGCGCCGAAGCCCATCAGCCCCATCTGCGAAAGGTTGCCCACCACGCTTGTCAAGGTGGACAGCGCCAACATGCCCTTAACGGGCGCAGCAATATGCAATAGCCGCTTTGTCATCGTCCAGATCGAATAACGAAACCTGCGTCTCATGCTCTGCCCTCCTCTGCCTGCTCTTCCAGCTTTTGCTGCTCTGTCACCAGCTGATGATACAGCCCGTTTTGCTGCATCAGCGCTTCATGCCGCCCGCTTTCCTCGATCCTGCCGCCGCTGAGTACATAGATGCAGTCGGCCTGGCGGATGGTGGAAAGCCGGTGTGAAATGATGACCAGCGTCCGCGTCTGCGCCAGCTCATCAATACAGCGCCAAATCTCCTCTTCGCTCTGCTGGTCTACGCTGGAGGTCGCTTCGTCAAAAATGATATACGGGGCCTGGCACAAAAGCGCGCGTGCGATGCCGATTTTCTGCCGCTGCCCGCCGGATAGCTTGCCGCCGGCATCCCCTACGCTGGTTTGCAGCCCCTTGGGCTGGGCCAGCACCCAATCCTTTAACCGCACCTGCTCCAACGCTTCCATCATTTCTTCCTCCGTAGCATCCTTTTTGGCGATGCGGAGGTTCTCTGCAATGCTGCCGGAAAACAGGCTGACCTGCTGCGGCACCATGGCGATGCGCCTGCGCAGCTGTTCGGGCGTCATGCTCAGATAATCCCGGCCCTCTATGGTGATGCGCCCGCCGGATCAAAAAACCGCATCATCAGCCCGGCCAGCGTGCTCTTTCCGCAGCCGGACAGCCCCACCAGCGCCGTTACCTTGCCCTTTTCCACCGTAAGGCTTACATCATCCAGCGCCTTATGCCGCCCGGTATATCCGTAGGAGATATGCTCCATCCGGATGCCGCTGTACGGCGTTGTATCCTCTGGGGTTTCGGGCGTATACGGGCGGGTGGTATCGATATCCAGCAGGTTTGAAACCTTTTCTGCCGCCGCCACACCCGCCAGCGCCGTATGCGTGGCGTTCATCAGCTGGCGTACCGAGGAGAAAAATCCGTAGGAGAGCAGCAGCACCATCAGCGCCGAGGCAAAGGAAAGGTGCCCCGCAATCAGCCCGCCGCAGGCCAGCCCCGTGGCCAGCACGATGGAGCCGTACACCAGCCCGTCCGTCAGCAAAAACGAGGTAAAGTTTACCTTCATGACCTCCATGATCTTATCGTTGAAGGCAAAGGCCTTTTTCTTGAGCACCTTGGTGCGCGTTTCGTCCTGTTCATACAGCTTCAACGTCGTCAGCCCCTGCACGCTTTCCAGATAATAGCCCGTTAGATCCTCCATGCAGGCCCAGTATTCCGTTTTCAGCTTTTCGATATGCGCGCGGAAAATGTTGTTGATGGGCAGCAGGATCATCGCGATGGCGCAAAGCACCGCGGCCACCGCCAGCGAAGCCTCCTTCATTTGGAAAAACAGGTAGATCGGCGCCAGCACGCTGTATACCAGCCCGGGCAGGTATTGGCTGTAATACGTCTGCATGGACTCTACGCCGTCCACCGCCGAGGTAATGGCGGATACGGGGCCGATCCTTTCGATGTTGCCCACATCCAGCTCCATCACCTTGGCAAAAATACGGCGCCTAAGGCTGGTGCGCGCCTTGGCCGT
>ERZ827037.139-NODE-139-length-88963-cov-17.728945_pt1 | contig 88963 bp, 80 predicted proteins | sample MGYA00519924_ERZ827037 | MGnify/ENA primary metagenome ERZ827037 (study PRJEB31778, sample SAMEA3449250) | human gut metagenome | biome: human gut; feature: human-associated habitat; material: faeces | place: United Kingdom | collected 2010/2012 ... | reverse complement strand
TCAAGTATAATACCACACGCCGGGGCCGGTGTCAACACTTTTTTGCAAATTTCTTCAAGTTTTTTGGAGACGAGCAGGAAACAGGGGAGCGCCTGGCATTTTTGCCCGGGTCTTATATGCGGTGCCGCTTGCAGTTTCACACCGGATGACGTATGATATATACATTATAAGAGCAACGGCCGAAAGGAGGCCCCCTGATGATCCTTACCGTTAACATCGGCAACACACATATCACCGTAGGCGGCTACCAGCAGGACAAGCTGATGTTCTGCGGCAAGCTGCACACCGACCCTGCGGCCACTGCCGACGAATATGCAGTGCGCCTGCAAAGCCTGCTGAGCCTGCACAGCACCGGCCCGGCCCAGATCGAGGGCGGTATCCTGGGCAGTGTCGCTCCCGCCCTTACCGGACGGATGCTGGATGCATTGAGCCTGCTTTGTTCTGCAAGGGTCCTGACTGTGGGGCCAGGGCTAAAAAGCGGCCTGAAACTGCGTCTGGACAACCCCGCCCAGCTGGGAGCGGAGCTGCTGTGCGGAGCGGTAGGCGCACTGGCAGAAGGGTCGGGGCCGCTGGTCGCCATTTTAGCGGATACTGCGATCTCCATGATGGCCGTCAATGCAAAACAAGAGCTGGTAGGGGGTGTGATCCTGCCGGGGCCGCAGCTTTCCCTGGGGAGTTTGGTGCAAAACACTGCCCAGCTGCCGCAGATCGACCTGTCTGCCCCTGCGCCGGAGTCGGTGCTGGGCAAAAATACAGCGGCCTGCCTGCATGGGGGAGCTGTGCTGGGCACTGCCTGCCTTTTGGATGGGCTGGCCGAGCGTTTTAAGGCAGAATTGGGGGCAGAGACCCGCTTTTATGCTACCGGCAGCCTGCCCCAGACCATCCGGGATGCCTGCCGCACCCCCATCCTGTACCGGGAGACTTTGATCTCGGACGGACTGTACCGCATCTGGCGCCGCAACCGCAAAGGCGGGTAAAACGCTTTTGCCGGGCAGGGAAGATTCCATTTGATTTTTCTGTACGGTTGTGCTATACTAATCAGGTACCGATGATTCGGTATCCTGATAAATGCGATCGTAGCTCAGCTGGATAGAGCGTTCGGCTCCGACCCGGAAGGCCAGAGGTTCGAATCCTCCCGGTCGCACCAAGAAAAGCAGATACACATTTGTGTATCTGCTTTTCTTTTTAGGTGCGCCGGGAGGATTCGAACAGGGCGGCTCTGACGACATCGGAGTCAGAGCAACCAAAGCCCCTGCGGGGCTTTGGTTAGCCCGCGGTGGTCAACCGCTTGGATTGTCTAACAAGAGGGAAGTTACTGCAAACACAAAAAGCCAGGGCATCCGCCCTGGCTTTTGCATTATTCCGCTTTTTTTGCAAAATATTCCTTGGTAAGCCGCACCACCGTGCCGGAGAGCAGCAGCAGAGCGATCAGGTTCGGGATGCTCATCAAGCCATTGAACGTCTCCGCAATGCTCCACAGCAGCCCCAGGTCCACCGTTGCGCCCAAAATCGCCACAAACGAGTACACCACCAAAAACGGCCGCACTACCTTATCCGAGCGGAACAGGAAGGCAACGAACCGAGACCCATACAGTCCCCAGCCCAAAATGGTGGAGAAAGCAAAGCAGCACAGCGCCACCGCCGTAAACAGGGAAGCCCAGCCGCCGTAAGTAGCCGTAAAGCCCGAAATGGTCAGCTCTGCGCCCGCCGCTGCGCCATACTGCACCGGCGTACCGCTGCACAGGATCACCAAAGCGGTAAGGGTGCAGATCACGATGGTATCCGCAAACACCTCAAAGATGCCGAACATCCCCTGAGCCGCCGGCTTTTTGGTATCTGCGCAGGCATGGGCGATGGAACCCGTGCCCAGACCTGCCTCGTTGGAGAAGATGCCCCGGGAAACGCCCTTCTGCATACTCAGGAACACGCTGCCCACAACACCGCCGGTCACTGCACGGGGGTCAAACGCTCCTTTTATAATAGAAGCCAGCACCTCCGGCAGCCGGGGCAGATTGAGAGCCACCACCCCCACCGACAGCAGGATGTACAGCAGCGCCATCAGCGGCACCAATTTTTCGCTGACCTTGCCGATGCGCTGGATGCCCCCCAGCAGCACCATAGCCACTATCATGGCCACCAGGATCCCGATCCCCAGGTTCAGGGCAGGCAGGGACCCCGCCCCCACCACACCAAATTCCAGCAGCGCCGTATCAATGGCGGCTGTAATGGTATTGACCTGGGTGGCGTTGCCGGTACCAAACACAGTCAGCACGCCAAACACAGCATACAGCACAGCCAGACCCTGCCAACGGCGGCCCAGGCCGTTTTTAATGTAATACATCGGCCCGCCCAGCCATTCGCCGCCTGCGCTTTTCTCCCGGAAATGGACCGCCAGGGTCACCTCGGCATACTTGGTACACATACCCAGCAGCGCAGAGCACCACATCCAGAAAGCTGCCCCCGGCCCGCCAATGGCGATCGCTCCGGCCACGCCTGCAATATTGCCGGTGCCCACCGTGCCCGCCAGCGCCGTACACACCGCCTGAAAAGGAGTGATGGTCCCATCCGAAGCATCTTTTTTGTGGAACATCCGGCCCAGCGTCGTCTTGATGGCATAGGGGAATTTGCGCAGCTGGATAAAGCCCGTGCGGACGCTGAGCCACAGGCCCACCCCGATGATGCACACCATGGCCGGAACGCCCCAGATGAAATTGTTGACCGCCTGATTGACGGTGGTGATAAACTCGATCATATGTCCTTTCCCAACCTTTCCCTCTATTTTATTCCCTGCGGGAAATATTTTTATTGTAACGGGTTTAAGCGGGGATGTCAAACAGGGAAAGGGAACAAGTGGTCGAGTACAGAGAGGCGGGGAGGGTTCGTCCGGAAGCACCCTCTCCGGCACGGCTTCGCCGTGCCACCTCTCCCGAAAGGGAGAGGCTTTGGCAGGGGCGAAAAGTTTACCGCTTATCGGCTGACTTCTTCTAGCCGTTGACGGGTGAGGACGAGACCTGCCGGTTCTGCCAAGGGCTCCACCTTCGGGGGAGCTGTCGCCGTAGGCGACTGAGAGGGTTCATCCGGAACCAACCCTCTCCGTCACAGCTTCGCTGTGCCACCTCTCCCGAAAGGGAGAGGCTTTGGCAAGGGCGAAAAGTTTATGGGTTTACTGATTGGCTTCTTCTGCCGTTGACCTATAAGGACGAAACTCTCCGGTTCTGCCAAGGGCTCGCCCCTCGGGAGAGCTGTCGAGCGCAGCGAGACTGAGAGGGTTCGTCCCCTCTCCGTCACGGCTTCGCTCTCTTTACAGTTCCCCGGAGCGGAGTTTATCCAGCACCTCAGAAAGGCTGCGGCACTCCATTGTATAAAGGCGGCGCATCTCCTCATCCGCAGGCACCAGGTCCGGCACCATGACCGTGACAAAGCCGCCGGCTGCACCGGCACGCACCCCATTATAGCTATCCTCCAGCACCAGGCACTCCGCCGGGTCTACCCCCAGCGCCTGGGCTGCCCGGAGAAAGATCTCCGGGTCCGGCTTGGAATGTTGCACCTGCTCCCCGGAGAGCAGCGCCTGGAACCGATCTGTCATGCCCCAGGCATCCAGATTGCGGCGGATCCCCGCCAGGCGGCTGGAGGAAGCCACCGCCATAGGGATGCCCTGGCCCTCCAGCCAGTCCAGCAGCGGGTCCAAGCCGGGCTTTTTGGGCACCGGCGCAGCCGAAAACGCCGCATCCGCTTCCTGATGCAGGCTATCGATGATAGCCTTTGCGTCGCAGTCCGGCCCATAGAACTGCCGGACGATGGCCAGGGACGTTTCTCCCGCCGTGCCCCGCTCCGCTTCGGCCAGGCCCTCCCGGTATTCCAGCCCCAGCCGGGCCAGAGCAGGCACCCAGAAGGTAGCCCACATCCGCTCGGTGTCAAACATCGTGCCGTCCATATCAAAAATCACGCCTCGGATCATACGTCTGCTCCTTTTCTTTGCTGTGCAGTGTTCAAAACCGGCTTCATTATACCATATCCGTCCCACAAAAAACCACCCGCCACAGCGCTTTGCAGCGGGTGACGGGTGGTTTTGGGATCGTATCAAGAAAAAGGGGAAGTGCGTTACAGCCGCCCGCACTGTTTGCCGGTAAAGAACCGCAGCGAGGTGGTGGAACGGAACACCTTGCCCGCCCGCAGCACCGTAGAGGGGAAGTCCGGGTGGGAAGGACTGCAGGGGAAGTGCTGCGGCTCCAGCGCAAAGCCGCTGTATTTGTCCATTTTCTGGCCGTTTTTGCCCAGAGTGGGGCAGTCCTGCAAAAAGTTGCCGGTGTACAGCTGGATGCCCGGCTGGCTGGTATACAGTTTCATGCTGATGCCGGTCTTATCGCTGCTGGCCCAGGCTGCCAGGCTCTGGCTGGAGCCGCGCTCCCGATCCAGCACATAGCAGTGGTCATAGCCGCCGCCCACCATGGTGGTCTGGGGGTAGCCGGTGTCGATCTCCCGGCCCAGCACTTTGCCCGCCCGGAAATCCATCGGCGTGGCAGCCACCGGCAGGATGCGCCCGGTGGGGCAGGTCTCCTCATTGCCCTCCAGATAGCGGGAAGCGTACAGACGCAGCTTCTGCCCCAGCACATTGCCGCCGCCGTCCAGGTTGAAGTAGCTGTGATTGGTAAGGTTGATGATGGTGTCTGCGTCCGAGGAGACCCGGTAATCCATGCGGAACAGGTTGTCGTCGGTGAGGGTATAGCGCACTGCGATCTTCAGATTTCCCGGGAAACCATCCTCTCCGTCGGGGCTTTCCGCCTCCATCAGCAGGGTGTCGCCAAAGGCTTTGCTCTGGTACAGCTTGGTGGGGAAAGTGCCGTGCAGGTGGTTCTTGCCATTGTTCGGCTCCAGGTGATAGGTGCGTCCCCCTACGCTGAAGCAGGCATTCTCGATACGGTTTGCATAGCGGCCCACAAATGCGCCGCAGCAGGTGCTGCCAGAGGAGCAGAAGTCCTCCTCATAATCTGCCATGGTGTCATGGCCCAGCACTACGTCCACCGGCCCGCACTTAGCCGGTACCACAATGCTGCGCACCACGCAGCCATAGTTCAGCACACTTACGGTCAACCCGCCGGGGTTGGACAGGATGTATTCGGTGACCTTGTCACCGGCCTTGGTCACGCCAAAAGGCTGGGAGCGGATCTGTGCCATGGGGTATCGCCTCCTTGCCGGGAGCCCGGCCCTTGCCGACTCCCTCGTTGTATCGTGCAGTTTACAAAAACTGCCACGTTCTGTATTTATCATTATAACACAATCCATCAAAATTTGTGTGGATTTTTTTAGGAAATCTCGCCAAATTTCAGATTCTTTTCTTGTGGGTATTGTCCGCCTTCATCCAGCAGGAGAGCCGCCCGCACAAAAAAAAGCGCACCCCGCAGGGTGCGCTTGCAAAACAGTCAGGTCTGCGGTGCATAGATCCGCACAGCCTGGCGGTAACAACGGACGAAATAGACCATCTCCGCAATGGCAGTAATGATCCAGGAGCAGGGGTACAGCAGGTACAGCGCCGGAATGGTGTGGAAGTGCGCAAAGATCGTGTATACCCAGATCACCCGGAACACGCAGGAACCCAGGATCACAATGATCGTGGGCACCACGGTATGGCCCAGACCACGGGCAGCCGCAATGGTGCAGTCCATAAAGGCGGAGATGCAGTAGGCCAGTGCCATGACCGTGATCCGCTTCATGCCTGCGTCAATGACCGCCTCCTCGGTGGTGAACAGCGCCAGGAACTGCCGCCCAAACACCAGCAGCCCGCCGCCCAGCACCAGGCCCACCCCAAACGAGTAGCCCAGAGAGATGACGAAGCTCTTCTTTACGCGGTCGATCTTGCCTGCACCATAGTTCTGGCTCATGAAGCTGGCGCAAGCCATATAGAAGGCCGCCATCACATCATAAAGCAGGGCATCGGCGTTGGCGGCGGCAGAGTTGCCCTTGACCATCAGAGAATCAAAGGAGTTGACGCCTGCCTGGATAAACAGGTTTGCAATAGCAAAGACCGCATTCTGAAAACCAGCCGGCAGACCCAGGGCCAGGATGCTCCGGGTCATGGCCGGGTCCAGCCGGGCACTGCGCCAGTCCAGGGCGTAGGTGTCCTGCACACGGGTCAGCGCCCGCAGGATCAGCCAGGCCGAAACACACTGCGACAGCGCACTGGCCAGGGCCACGCCCACCACGTCCAGACGGCAGAAGATGACAAAGAACAGGTTGAGCGCCACATTCAGCACGCCTGCAAAGGAGAGGTAGATCAGCGGCTTTTTCGTCTCGCCAATGGCGCTGAACACGGCGCTGCCGTAGTTATACAAAGCCAGGGCAGGCATGCCCAGAAAATACACCCGCAGATACAAGATCGCCCCAGGGAGCAGATCCTCCTTGGTGTTCAAAAGCCGCAGCAGGGCAGGGGAGCCTGCCAGCCCGATGACCAGCAGGATAAAACCCGCTGCCAGGCTGACGATCAGCGCCGAATGGACCGTATTATGCACGCCCTTCTCGCTGCGGGCACCATAGAACCGGGCCACCAGCACGTTGATGCCGTTGCTCAGGCCGATCAGAAAACCTGTAAACAGGGTAACGAAGATGCTGGTGGACCCCACCGCGCCCAGGGCTGTGGAGCCTGCAAACCGCCCGACCACCGCAATGTCGGACATATTGAACAGCACCTGCAACAGGTTGGACAGGGCCAGCGGCAGGCTGACCAGCAGGATCTGCCGCGCCAGCGGCCCCTCGGTAAGGGTCATTTTCTTGGAGCTCATAGTCTTTTTTTGTATTCCTTTCCACGCAAGCAACCCGGCCTGCGCACACCGCAGACCAAGCTCTATTATATAGCCTATTTTATAGTTTGCAAGATGGTTTTTTCCGCCGGGGAAATTTCCTTTTGACCGCCGCCGTCCATACAAAAAAGAGCCCCATCTCCCTGGCCGTTTGTGCGGCGCAAAAAGATAGGGCTTGGGCTGCTGCCCTTGCTCTCAGATGCAGTCCCGGCCTTCCCGGATCGGTGGCTGTGGAGCCTGGGGGTTGGGCGGCTGAGGCTGTGCCTCCGGCATCAGGGCGTCGTCCGGCGTTTCGATGTCAGCTGCCGGGATCATACCGGCAACGCTGGCAGAAACCTGCTCTTTCATACCAGACCAACCTTTCCTGCGTGCCAAAAAACAGGCAGTTTCGCCTGCCTTTCCAGCACTAACCACATTTTACCGCAAAACACAGAAACTTTCCAGCGACAATGTGGCAGAAAATGTTGTTTATGGCTCTTTTTTTGCCAAAATGAAAGAAACTTGTGCAAAATGCAGAAAAATGCGCCGTCATAAAAATTTCTGCGCAGAATGGGGCAGCTCTCCTGGCTTTCAAATAATATCATTCCCGATCCACCCCAAAAACAATTTCACTGCCCGCTGCCGCAGTCGTTCCACCTGCGGGACAAACCATTCCGTGTAATTGCTGGCATCCTTATAAAGGTGCAGCACCGTATTCAGCCTCTTTATCCTGTTAAATCGCACAAGCCCCATCCCCGTGTTCTCGTTGACCTCCAACACGTCATAATCCAAATAAAGGGGGTGTTGTCTTCCAGCCATTCCTCCATTGCGTCGCTGGCTGTCTTCCACAGCTCAAACTCCAAAAATTCGTCCTCCTCACCCCCCCCAAACTCCGTGGCGCATAGATCCAGCTCATCCCGGATCTCCATACTGATACCTCGCAGCTCATGCAGGATCTCATTATAATAGGAAAATCTGAAATAGGCCAGTTTCATTTTGCACTTCCTGCTATTTTGTTTTTGTGTGCCGGCAAAAACAAAGCGCAGCCGGAAACAGCAACCTGTAATCCTGCTGCGCTTTGCATCGCTCTTCTATAAGGGCAAAATAAAACGTGTTTTACTACCTTCTTGAAAATTTTTTGAAAAGGGGTGGGTTTGTCTTTTGCCGCGCTGTTCAAGTGACCGCACACCAAAAATCAAGTCTTGGAGGATACGACTATGACGAAATTGCATACCTGCCGCTACAATATGGACACCAACCGGGTAGAAGCCCGATTCGCAGATGGCACCATCCTTGCCATTGAGTACGGCAACACCCCGGCACAGCGGGCAGAGCTGGACTGGCTGCTCTATAACAAGCCCTTGGAGTACGCACAGATGGTGCTGAGAGGGGAGATGGAGCGTTATCTTTCTCTCGGCTGCAACCACGGCAGGCTGGAAGATTGAGCCGCAGAAAACGCACGGCAAAATCGCTAATCGCACGGCGCGCGTTTCCCAGCTTAAATTCAGCGCAAACCATACCAAGTCAGCGTATTTTCAGCGTAAATCTCGGAAAGTTAGCGTAAATTTTCACTTCACGCTTTTGTACTTCGTTCCTCGGCCTACACCATCAGGCTGCAAGATGCCGTCCTTGCGCATCTGACACAAGATATAGCGGTTCTACTTTTTGCAGAATAACACCATGCGATGCGTCTGCGCCCATATGAATTGTTTTTTCCACGAGGCAATTTGCATCTCATAAAATACGCTTCTTCCGGTTTTCGTGCGTTTATATTCTTTCCTTATACCAGTCCATCGCCTGCTTCATCGCAGCTTCGGGGGCAAAAACATAGCGGCGGTCCAGCACTTCCAGACCCAGCGCACCGGTATAATGGATCGCCTTGAGCTTTTCCAGTGCCCCGTCCAGATCCAAAACACCATCGCCGGGCACCAGATGCCCGCCGGGGTTGCCGTCCACAAAATGGACGTGTCCCAGATTCTCCGGGCCGATCACATCAAGGAAGGTAGAGAAGGTATCCACCGCCGTCGTGGCGATGACATCCGCATCCGCTAAGCCCATAAGGCGCGGGCTATTGACCGTGTGCAGCAGACGGCGCAGCTGGCTTGCCTCATTGCAGATGTGGGTGGTGTACTTGGTAAAAGGCTCTACCGCCAGCGTCACGCCCTCCTGCTCTGCCTTGCGGGCAATGCGCCCCATTGCCTCTGCACACCAGCCAAACGAGTCCTCTGCATCCACATCCAGATAGGCAAAGCCGGTGGATACCACCATGTGGTCGCAATCCAACTGCACGGCCGCTTCGATGTGCTGGTTGAAAAAGTCCACCGTGCGGTCCCGATAGACCTTATCCGGATGAGAAACGCTGATGGCATACACGCACTGCTCCGGCGTAAAGCAGCGCAGAGCAAGATGATGTGCCTTGATCTTGCGGTTCAGCTCAGCCAGACGGGCAGCGTTGAAATCCTCCAGATGGAGGTGGGGGCCGGATGCCCACAGTTCGATAGACTGATAGCCCAGCCGCTCGGCAGATTCCAGAAAATAATCCAGCGTATAGCGCTTGTAATGATAATTTGCTGCACACAACTGTGAAAGTTCCATCGTTATTGCTCCTTTTCCTGTAAATAAGGCTCAAACTGCTGCACGATCCGGGTCGCAAGGGCCTTGCCCCGCGCCATGCACTGCGGGATGCTCTCCCCAAGGCTCACGCCGTAGGTGAATGCTGCGATATAAGAATCGCCTGCTCCCACCGTGTTTACCACCGGCACGTTTTCCGCCGCCTGATGATAGAATCTCTGTCCATCGTAGGCAAGGCTTCCATGCTCGCCCAACATGGCAATCACACAGCCTGCGCCCTTCGCTTTCGTGCGGCGCATAAATTCCCGGATATAGTCATCATCCTTGTCGTAGGAGAAAAAGGCGTAATCCAGATAGGGGAGAAGCGCATCGTTGGAGGGCTGCTCCAGTCGTTTCGAAAAGTCGTAGACCCAGATCTGCCCCGGCTGGCGCAGCGCAGCGATATAGCGCTCTGCCTTTGCCCAGCGCTCTGCATACACGATGTCAAAGCTCTTGACAAATTCCATGTCCTCTGCGGAAAGCTCGATCTCCTCCATGGCGTTGCCGTGAAATTCCAGATGCTTTTTGTCCCCGTCTACGAGGTCCATCTTTGCCATACCGGTGGGGCGGTCGATTCTTTTGAGCACCCGCAGCGGAATATTGCGCTGTTTCAGCCGCTCCACCAGCGCATCCGCAAAGACATCGTTACCCAGCACGGTCATTTCGGTCACGTCTCCGCCCTGCGCCTTGTAGTTGAGGGCGAAGTCGATGCTGTTGCCCGTTAGATAGTACCGGTCCATCCGGTAGTAGACATCAATGCAGTTGTCTGCCATTGCGATCGCTTTTTTCATTCCGCCGCCCCCTTACTCGCCCATGACGTAGATCATATATTTGCGGTTTTTGATGCCATCGTACTCGCAGAAATAAATATCCGCTGCGCTGCCCAGCTTAATCTTGCCCTCTCCGATCGGAAAAACGCAGTGGTTCCCGGTGAGCAGACTCTTGAGATGTCCGGGTGCATTGCCGCCGATGGTGCCGTAAGTGGGCAGATAGTGGTTGTGATGATAAGGATAGTTTTCCGGCGCGATCCGATCCAGCGTCTCCATAATATCCTTTTCCACGCAGGGCAGGCTCTCGTTCACCATGATGCCGGTGGTCGTGTGCTCCGTGATGACATAGACGACGCCGTTCTTTACTCCGGTCTGTGCCACAAATTCACGCACCGGGTCGGTGATGCGGATCAGCTCAAACTCCTTCTCTGCGCAGATGCTTACTTCCTTCAGCTCAAATCTCATTTGTTCTGGCCCTCCCATCCAAAAAAGCGCATTGCATTTTTCCAGTAGATCTTTTCCCTCGTCTCGGGCAGCATCTCCACGCTGTCCATTCCCCGCTTGCTGCGCACCGGGCGAATGCGGGGCGAGTCCGAACCGAACATGACCTTATCGGCCAGATTATGATCCAGCCAGTATTCGCCCATGTCCTGCTTGAACACTTTGGGAAACAGCTGGTAGGGACCATCAAAGTTCATCAGTGCAGTGTTTGCGTAGAGATTGGGGTACTTGAGCAGCAGAGCCGCCGTCTCCTGCACCCACGGCCAGCCGAAATGAGCAAGGCAGAGATTGACCTCCGGCCAGCGCAGCGCCACCTCCTCAAATTCCATCGGGCGGGCATACTTTGCCAGCGCGTTATTTTCCAGACAGAATCCGGCGTGGAAGATGATCGGCTTGTGGTATTTGCGGCACAGATCATACAGCGGCACAAGGCGCTCGTCCATGGGGTACATTTTGAGCCGTGCGGTGTTCACTGCAAGTCCGGCCAGCCCCAGCTCAGCAAAGGCACGTTCCAGCTCCTGCACAGCATCGGGCCGGCGGGGGTCCACCGCTGCCATACCGATATAGAACTGTGCATCCAGCGTCACCAGCTTTGCGATCTCATCGTTGGAGATCTCCACCATCCCCGACTCCACAGAGCAGTCCTCCGGCAGCAGCACCACCCGTCCGATGTCTGCAAGCGCATACTGCTTGCGCAGCAACGCCATATCGGAGGGCTTCATCAGATGATAATTCATGGCATCACAGCGGCGGCAAAAGCGCTCCTGATCCTCACAGATCGGTGCAAACAGTGCTGGATGGATATGAGTATCAATGACCATAGGACAGTCTCCTCCTTATTTTTGCATCTTGTGCATCCTGTCCCGATTTTCCAGATAGAGATCCCGGAAAATCGGGTAATGATCCTGATAAAATTCATGATTTTTTCGATCCGGCTGCAAGATCCTGCCCTGCGGTAAAGCGGCGCGCAGAGCGGCAAAACTTTCCAGCGCACCGACGCCCAATGCCGCCAGCATGGCGTCTCCGTAGCTGGAGCACTGGAACGGCTCCGGAATGGTCAGCGGCATTCCCGCCATATCGCAGATGATCTGCATCCATGCAGCGTTTTTCGTGCCGCCGCCCGCTGTGATGATCCGCCGGGGCGGCACCCCCAGCTCCTCAAACAGCAGCAGGTGCTGATAGGTGGAATAGCCTACGGCTTCCAGCGCAGCGCGGTTGATCTGCGCCCGTCCATGCGTTCCTTTTAGTCCGAAGAGCATTCCGGTGGCCTCTGCGTCCTGCAGGGGGCTTCGCTCACCGTAGATATACGGCAGCATAATCAGTCCGTCGCTGCCCGGCGGCACAGCAGCCGCCTCCCGCGCCATGACTGCGTAGGCGTTTTCGCCGCCCTGCTTTTCGGCGTCCAGCTCTTTGCTGTACAGCAGGTCACGCACCCAGCGGGTCAATGTGCCCGCCGCATTGGTGCCGTCGCCCAGACAATAGGTGCCCGGTACGGTAAACGCCTTCCCACCCTTGAGGGCGCCGTTGCCCTGCGGCGAAACATAGCTGTCCACAAAGTGGTCCGTACAATAGTAATAGAACATCGAGGAGCCATACTGAAAAAAGGCCGTGTCCGGCTCCACCAGACCCACGCTGATGGCCTCTGCCGTAGAGTCACCGGTACCGGTAATGACCGGCGTTCCCGCAGCAAGTCCGGTCTGTGCCGCAGCCTCCGGCGTGACTATGCCCACGATGTCTGTGGACCATGCACACGCCGCGAGCTGGTCCGGGCGGCAGTACAGCCCGCACTCTGCCTCGTTCACACTGCCGTCCGCTTGGTACAGCGGTCGGAACGAGCCTTTGGCAAGGGACTGATCGATGACATATTTCCCGGTCAGGCGCGCCGTCAAAAAGGAGCTGCCCGTGAGGAAATAGGCCGTCTTTGCGTAGATCTCCGGCTCATGCCGCCGCAGCCAGAGGATCTTTGTGGCCGTGTCGCCGGAGCAGATGGGATGGCCGAACAGCTCCTGCACCCGCGCCTGTCCGTAATGTTCTGTCAGCCACGCCGCTTCCTCTGATGCGCGGGCGTCGATGCCGTAGAGGATGGCCGGGCGCAGCGGGCGGCACTGTTCGTCCACCGGCAGGCAGTCGGTGCCCAATGCACTGGTGCCCACGCAGGCGATCTGCTCCGGCCGGATTCCGCTCTGTTTTATCAGGGCCCGGCACAATTTGCACAGGTCGCCCCACCAGACCGCCTCGGCCTCCTGCTCGAACCACCCGGGCTGCGGGTTGTCCATCCCGTGGGGCACCGAGGCATCCGCCGCCACTCGGAAGCTTTCGTCGATCAGGATGCCGCGGGACTCAAAGGTACCGATGTCGATGCCCAGAAAATAGCGTTTCATCCTGCTCTCCTTTCTCACAGCCGGGTGCGGATGTCGTACACGATCTCCATAAAGCTGCGCACTCGCTCTTCGTCCACACGCCCGTTGAACACGCCGTCTTTCTTGAACGCAGTGCCCATGCAGACGGCATCGCAGTATTTCAGCTTCTCTCTCACATTCTCGTGGCGGCAGCCGGTATTGCAGAACACCGGCACATTGCGGGGCTTTGCCACCTCGTAGACCTTGTTCAGGATGGAATCATCCGGCTCGCTGCCGGCAGAAGCGCCGGACACGCACAAGCCGTCTGCAAAGTCACCGAACATGATAGACTTTGCCACCACCTGAATATCCCGCTGCACCAGATAGCTGTCTGCCTCGGGGTTCACCTTGAACAGCAGCTTCATATCCGGGATCTCCAGCGCCTTGCGGTGGCGGACTGCCTCACCGCTGTTGGAGGTATAAAGGCCATATTCTCCCATGTATGCACCCGAGAAGCAGCTCCGGGCAAATCTTGCGCCGGTGGCAGCAGCAAGGTCGATGGTCGCAATCGGATTCTTGACCACATTGACGCCGTAAGGCACCCGGATCAGCGGGCGCAGAGCGCCGATGATATAGGCCATCGCCGAGATCACTGCCACATCCGCCACCGGCTGGTAGGGTAGGCTGAATTCATTAGCAAACAAAATTCCGTCCACGCCGCCGTTCTGCAGCGCCACGAGATCCTGCCGGGCGTGCTCCAGCACGGTGTCCATGCTGCCGCAGTAGCCCGGGTCGCCGGGCAGGGCATCCAGATGCAAAAGCGCGATGATGGGTTTTTCAACACCAAACATTTCCTGAGTCCACATGGTATTGCTCTCCTTTATATCCTTCCGTTTCAATCCAGTTCGTGCGTGTTGGCGCGCATCCACGCCACGGTGTCGTCAATGGCCTTGTCCGGGTCGATATAGTAGCGCCGGTCGCAGATCTCAAAGGAGCAGCAGCCGTCATAGCCCTGCGCTTTGATCTGCTCGTAGTAGTCTTTCATGGGGAAATCTCCGTCTCCGGGCACCGTATGTCCCCGGTCGTTGAAATGGACATACTGCATCCGGCTGCCCAGATTTGCAAAGTAATCCGCCACCGTCTCGCCGGCATACGTCATCTGATCCATATCCACCATGCCCACGATGGCCGGAGAGTCGATCTCATCCAGCATCCTTGCAATATCCCTGCTGGTGATGAGAACATTCGTGGTCGTGTTTTTCAGCTCTTCCAGCAGCAGGGTGACGTGCTTGCGTTCTGCGTAGGCGGCAAGCTGTGCCATAGATTCACGGCAGTTGTTCCACGCCTCCTCCCGTGGGGCATCAAAATACCCGAAGCCGGTGCTGATCTGCACCCGGGGACAGCCCAGAAACTCTGCCGTGTCGATGGCGCGCTGATAGTACCGCAGGCTGGATTCCCGGGTGATCCGGTCCTGTGTGCAGAAGTTGACGGGATAGACGCAGTTTTCCGGGGTCATTGCCGCGACCGACAGATGACGGCGGCGCAGCTCCCCATCCAGCTCCAGCAGATGGGAGAGGGGATGGTCGAACAGGTTCAGCTGCGGTGCCGAGCAGTACAGGTCGATGCTGTCGAAGGGAGAGCGCTCCACTTTATCCAGAAACTTTGTGAGCGGGTAGCGCAGATAGTGGTAATTCATCGGTACAAATTTCATGCGAAGATCTCCTTTACAATGACTGACGGAGTTTGTCAGAAAACAACTACGCCCGGCCGCCTGTCCACATCAGTGTGCGGCTCAGAGTGACCGGGCGTAGCTGCTTTCCGGAGAAAGATGTATATGCCGAATGGGGAGGATCACGTCAGAATACGAGCATACCCAGAGCGAGGGCAGCCACGATCGTCACCACAGACATGACCAGACCGGGCAGCATATAGCTGTGATTCAACACATATTTGCCAATCTTGGTGGTTCCGGCAGAGTCAAAGCCGATGGCGGCGACACACTGGCCGGAGGCGGGGATCACATAGTTGGCATTGCATGCCACCCAGCCTGCAATGATGATATAGACGGGCAGATTCAGGGCCATGCCGATGGGGACCATGATCATAGTCGTGGAAGCCTGACTGGTGGTGATCGCTGCGACGATAAACACGGCAACGATGTAGACCCAGGGATACTGGTTTGCAATTGCGCCCATGGTATCGGAGATGTAGGAAGCCTGATCGCCGATGAAGGTGTTGACCATCCAGCACAGACCGTAGGCAAGCACCACGGCGAACATACCGGTCTTGAAAACGGGCTGATCCAGCATAGTGCTGCTGTTGAACTTGCAGACCAGAACGATGAGAGCTGCACCCAGCATCATGAAGATCTCAATGATGGTGGTCATGCCCATCTGGGAGCCATCTGCAAAGGTGGGACGCAGAGCGGAAACCGCACCGAAGGTAACGATCGCCAGCATTGCGACCAGGAAGATCACCACGGCAGTCTTTGCCTTGCCGGTAACGGGCTTCTCTTCTGTCTTATTCTGCTTGTAATCCTTGACAAGGCCCTGCTTGATGCGCTCCAGATACTCCGGGTCTTCGCTCAGCTCCTTGCCACGGTGCAGCACAGAGATGCCTGCCGCCACAGAGCCAAGCAGCGTTGCGGGCACACAGACCAGCAGCAGATTGAACAGATTGATGTTGCCGTAGGAGACCATCAGACCGAGGATGCCTGCCGTAGCCGCAGAGATGGGGCAGGCGGTGATGGCATTCTGGGATGCGACGACGGTAGCCGAGATGGGGCGCTCCGGCCGGATGCCCGTATCCATGGCGATCTCATTGATGACTGGCAGCAGGCTGTAAACGATGTGGCCAGTGCCGCACATAAAGGTGAAGATGTAAGCGATGACCGGAGCAAGAATGGTGATGTGCTCCGGGTGTTTCCGCAGGATCTTCTCGGCAAGCCGGACCATGTAGTCCAAACCACCCGCAGCCTGCATTGCAGATGCTGCCAGAATAACTGCGATCATGATGCGGATGACGGTGATGGGCGGGTCAGAAGGGGAAACGTGCAGGAAGAACGTCAGGATAAACATGCCGATACCGCCGGCAAGTGCCATGAAAGGTCCGCCCTTGCGGGTTCCGATGAAGATCATCACCAGAACGATGAGTAGCTCGATCCAAAACATGAGATATACCTCCTTCAGGCATAACTTCGGGTGAATGTTCAATTCTGATCGAATGCTGCGCGCCTGCATCAGATCATGCCGCAATACACCACCGAACACCGGGAGGGATTCCCGCCATCGTCAATGTATTGTTTTGTATCATGACGCAATGATACAATGCAAGCACCACCTTGTCAACAGTATTCCGGCATTTTCGTCAAAACATCCTATCAACATGCCATTGTTTTGTGAATCACCACTAAATCATTGTATTCTTCCGCCCTCATTTGTTCTTGTTTTGTCTCTTACTTCTATAATACAAAAAGAGAGCGCCTCTGAAATTTTGCTTCAGGGACGCTCTCTTTTTATTTTTATACACAGGTACGTTTTTTCTGTACCCATCTTTGACAGCTCAGACCATGAGCTTAAACTTATCCGCGATGCAGAGCTGACGGCTCAGATAGCAGTGTTCCCCGCTCTTATCGTACACCACGCTCTTGATGGACAGCAGTGGGTAGCCCTTTACCACATCCAGATACTTCGCCTCCTGATGGTTCGCAAACACGATTTCGAGAACCTTATCTGAGCGTGTGAATACGATGCCCGTTTCCTTTCGGATCGTCTCATACAGAGAGGTATTCGTCAGATCTGCATTGAACAGAAAGAAAAAGCTCTCGGGAAATTTGCTGGTCTCCAACAGCATCGGTCTGCCGTCCGCAAGGCGCAGGCGCTCCACAACCAGCATCTGTTCGTCCTTTTTCAGCCCAAGCTGCCCCCGTTCTTCCTCCGAGGGCTGTTCCAGTGCGATTTTGATCGTCTTTGCGCCGGGCTGGTATCCCATCATATGGCACATATTGGTGTAGCTCAGCACGCCATCCAGCTTTCGCTGGATCTTCTTTTCCGCAACAAACGTGCCCTTGCCGGGCTTGCGCACCAGAAATTCTCCCTGAGATAGCTCATCCAGTGCTTTACGCACCGTGACGCGGCTAACCGAATAGCGCTCGCAGAGTTCATTTTCCGTTGGCAGGCGGCTGCCCGGGGGATACTCGCCCGCATCAATAGCCGCACGCAGTGTTGCGGCGAGCTGTTGAAACAGCGGCGTTGAAATTGTATTATCCAAACTCATGATATATTCTCCCGTTCTTATTTTTATCACGAAATACGGTTTATTTTCAATTTGCTCTTTTGCGCACCCCACAAATACGTTGCAATACAAACTTATTATATATAAGTTTTATCCGTGCGTAAAGAGGAAAAACAAATTTTTCCCCCTTGCGTCTGCGCAGGGCCATTTCCAGCGACCCCATTTATATAGGAAACCAGCCACATTTCGTTTCGATCCTTGTAGGAAATGCACAATTTTTTTGTTTAATTTTCGGTATTGACATTTGTATTGTATTGTATTATCATCATGACAAGAAAAGTTCTTCCGGGAACAACCGAGAGGAATCGAGACAACTTAATATAAAATGCAGGAGGATAACACAATGCATTACAATTACACTGATATCAAGGCCATCGTCGCTGAAATTCTGGAGAACAAGAAAGACGAGGGCGGCGTCAAGAACATCTATTTCGTGGGCTGCGGCGGCTCTCTGGGTGCTCTGTACCCTGCAAAGACCTTTATGGAGCGCGAGAGCCTGACGCTGAAGTCCGGCTGGGTGAGCAGCAACGAGTTCGTCCACAGCACACCCCGCGATTTCGGCAAGAACTCCATCATCTGCCTTGCCTGCCACAAGGGCAACACCCCCGAGACCATTGCTGCTGCAAAGCTGGGCAAGGAGATGGGCGCCGCTGTCATCATCCTGACTTGGCTGGAAGAGTCTGAGATCATCGAGTTCGGCGATTACATCATCCATTACTCTTTCGACGCCAGCCCGGATCACCTCGCCGGTGACATCGACTACGCCGGTGAAAAGACCATGTGCGCCCTGCAGGTCGCCGTGGAGCTGCTGAATCAGACCGAGGGCTACAGCAACTACGATAAGTTCCAGCAGGGTGCCGGCATGATCACCACCGTGATCCGCAAGGCCCGCGCTCATGTGGCCCAGCGCGCTCTGGACTTTGCCGAGGAGTACAAGAACGACTCCGTCATCTACACCATGGGCAGCGGCGCAGGCTACGGTGCCGCTTACATGGAGAGCATCTGCATCTTCATGGAGATGCAGTGGATCCACTCCGGCACCATCCACACCGGTGAGTTCTTCCACGGTCCCTTTGAAGTCACCGATGCTAACACCCCCTTCGTCATTCAGGTGTCCGAGGGTTCTACCCGTGAGCTGGACGAGCGTTGCCTCAAGTTCCTGCACACTTATGCAAAGCGCATCGAGGTGCTGGACGCCAAGGAGCTGGGCTTGTCGGTCATCGATCCCGCTGTCGTGGACTACTTCAACCACTCTCTGTTCAACAATGTCTATCCCATCTACAATCACGCCCTCGCTGAGACCCGTCAGCATCCGCTGACCACCCGCCGCTATATGTGGAAGGTCGCATACTGATACAGACGGAAAGGATCTGATACGATGAGCGCAGTCAAGATCATCGCCATCGGCGATAATGTGTGCGACAAATACCTCTCCCGTGGGAAGATGTACCCCGGCGGCCAATGCGTCAACACCTGCGCCTATGCCGCAGCAAACGGTGTACCTTCCGCTTATCTGGGCAAGTTTGGCAGCGATGAGGTCGCCGCCTACAACCAGAAGATCCTGCACGAGCTGGGCATCGACATCAGCCGCTGCCGCCATTTTGAGGGAGAAAACGGCTTTGCCATGGTCACGCTCAAGGGCAACGACCGCGTCTTTCTTGGCTCCAACAAGGGCGGCGTCGCCAAAGAGCACAGCTTCGACTTCACCCAGGAAGATCTGGAGTACATCAAAGGCTTCAACCTGATCTACACCAACCTCAACAGCTATATCGAAGAGGAACTTCCCTTCCTGCACACGGCCGGCGTGCCCATCGCCTATGACTTTTCCACCCGATGGACCGACGCCTATCTGGAAAAGGTCTGCCCCTATGTCACCGTGGCCATCCTGTCCTGCGCACACCTGAATGCCGAGGACCGCGCCCGCGAGATGCAGAAGGCCGCCGACCACGGCGTTTCCATCGTGCTGGGCACCATCGGTGAGGACGGCTCCTATGTGCTGTACAACGGCAAGACCTACTACGCCTCCGCCGTGCACGCAGATGACGTCATTGATACCATGGGTGCCGGCGACTCCTACTTTGCCGCTTTCCTCTGCTCGCTGCTGAAGTCTTCCAAGAGCGGCGCTCTGCTGGAAGGCACCGAAGAAGAAAACGCCGCACATCTGCAGAAAGCCATGCAGATCGGTGCAGCATTTGCTGCAAAAATGTGCGCCAAGGAAGGCGCATTCGGCTACGGAACCCCCATCGTGGGACGCACCGAACTGTAAAATAGAACAGGAGGCATTTTCATGAGACCTGATCAGTACGAAAACAACGCAGAAGGCATCCTCTGCGTTTATAAGAACCCCAAATGGCTGGTTTGCATCAAGAACTGGAAGCCTGACAACGACATTGCCGGCATCGCTCATCTGGAGGTCCATCACTCCACCGACGAACAGTTCATCCTTGCCGCTGGTAAGGCGATCCTCATCACCGCCGAGCGCGAGGGCGGCAGCTTCAAGAATATCGAACTGACCCCCATGCAGCAGGGCAAGGTATACAATGTTCCCGCTGAGTGCTGGTTCTACTCCATCACGCAGAAAGACACCAAGGTGATCTATGTGCAGGACTCCAACTGCTCTATGGAAAACAGCGACTTTGCCGACCTGACCGCTGCTCAGATCGCCGACATTCAGGAGCGTGCACGCAAGATCCTCGCAGAGTGAAAAGGAGCTTTTTATGCCGATCCGATGCGTCCTCTTTGACTTTGACGGTGTGATCGCCGATACCGAGGAACGGAACGCCGACTATCTTGCCGCTGCTCTTGCGCATTTTGGGGTCCGGCTGACAGACGCAGATCGGAGCGCACTGGTGGGCATCAATGATCCTTCTCTGCTTGAGGCACTGCTGAAGCGGGCAGAAACGCCAGTCACTCTGGAGCAGCTGCAGGCCGAGCGCACACGCCACGGCAACTACTACGAAAACGGTGCCGACCTGCACACACAGCCCGGTCTGCTGGAGTTTCTCTCTGCGCTTCGCGCACAGGGCATTCGCACCGGCGTAGTCTCCTCTACCCGGTCACAGCTCATTCTGACCGCGCTCGACCGCCTGCATCTGGTCTCACAGTTCGATGTGGTGGTCTGTGGTGACATGGTCACTCGGCGCAAGCCCGATCCGGAACCTTATCTGCGGGCAGCGCAGCTTCTGGGGCTTGCCCCCGGCGATTGTCTGGTCATCGAGGACTCTCCTGCAGGCATCCGTGCCGGAAAGGCCGCCGGCTGTACCGTGCTGGGTTATACTGGCAGCTCCATCTGTCAGGACGTCTCTGCGGCAGATTTCACTCTTTCTGATTTTCATCTTTACCGACAAATTTCACTTTTTCAGAATCTTTCTCCGTTCTGATTTTATGACAAAACAGACCAAACCTGTATAAATAGGTTTGGTCTGTTTTGCATTTAAGTTATGACAGATTCTTGGTTTCTTCTGTGGCAAAATAGGCGCAGTCGAATTGATGAAAGGGGAAACAATGACACTCACAGAGATCTCTCGCTACTTCCACCTGAATGAGACCATCCAAAAGAACCGTGAGGCTTTGAAGTTCCTGCGCGAACAAGCCGAACCCACTGCACTCTCACTGAACGGTATGCCCCACGCATCCGGCGTGAAAGACAGCACCGGGCGGCTGGCCGTTGAGATCGCCGACATGGATGCACGAATCACCTACCTTGAGGAACAGGCTGAACAGGAGCGAGATAAGGCCGTTGCCTTTTGCGCCACGATTCAGGACGCACGCCTGTATCTGATCTTCCGTCTGCGCTTTGTCCGCTGCCTGACATGGGCAGAGGTTGCGGACCTCTTGGAGGACTACTACACCGAGGAGGGTGTCTGCCGCATGGCCTACAATTACCTTGCCAAGACTGAAAAAGAGAAGCCCACCGCCCAGAGTGCATGACCCACGATAGAGCCGCAGCACCTACAAACAGCACGAAAGCCCGCCCGGCTACACACCGGACAGGCTTTTTCTTTGCCCCCAAACAGGCGATGAACAGGCGAAAGCACTCGCCCCGCCGGGCATCCAGCACACGGCACTCTGTTCTTTTTCCGGTGTCAAGTACACCAAAAGTCAAAACCACCGGCTGAGCCGGTGGCTTGAGTAAGCCCTAGAAGGGCACCTTACTGGCAAAGCCCCTGCAAGGGGCCACGAGCAAGCGTCTTTCACCTGCGTTACTTGCCCTACCGCTCTAACGAGCAGTGCCATAAAGTGCATCTTCTAAGACGATGATTTTCTTGTCATCTCGCTTTGCTCGAATCTTGTAGCTAAAGCATTTTTACTCCACCAGCTTAGCTGGTGGTTGTCGCTCGCTCAAGCCACCCAACGACAAAGTTGATATTTAAATACAACTCATTTTTCAATCCCGTGTTAAAAAACGCGTTTTCTATCCACGAGTTCAACTTTTGACTTTCTAAAAGTTGAACTCGTCACGCTTCAAAGATCTTTTCCAAATGATAAAGCGGCAACAATTCGCTTTCCATAATCTTTTGCAAGTCCAAAAATTTGATTAAGTTCTTTGCACGCTCTCCTTTATGGTAAACTACCATCGTTCGATTTAACTGACGTTGTTTTAGAATCAATTGCTTTAACCGTGCACTTCCCTTGTGTCCATTCGGCACATCCTCTGGTTTCAAATCTTCTTCGAGCCCCAAAAACTGACTTATTCCATGTAAATCCAAGAGGAAAACATCCTCAATTTCGGCGCTTGCAGCCAAATCAATGATTTTCACCGTTCTACTGCCTTTGCTTATCTCTTTGCGGAAATTCTTCCAGTCATCCTCATAAAATTTAGTGATATCCGCATTATAGGAATCCGTATCATAACAGAGGAATACAGTCCATGGAATCTTTTTCCCCTTAGCATGGATACAAGTGTTTTGAAACCAATGCACAGAGTTTTTGATTTGAGTAATCGTTCCGACCGCATTCATTCTAATAACCCGCGTTCCAAATGGACCTTGTACAACATAAAATGGCTCATATGTTTCATCAGAAGTCCGCTTCTCCAGTTTACACTCCGGATGCCTTTCTGCCAAAAAATTCAGCAAAATATCATAGAACGCGAGTTCTGTTGCAGCTTCCAAGATAAAAGCAAATCCCTGTTCATAAGAATTTTCCATCACATACCCTCCAGATAATTCCGTAGGGTTTTAAAGGAGTCGCTTTCACCCGACATAAGTTCAAACAAGTATTCGCCCACTGACAGTCCATAGGCACGTGCTGCAGTCAACAATTTTTTCTCTTTGGTCGCTGCGATTCTATAGAATTGTGCCACGCCAAGTTCTTCCATTCCTCCAACATAGAGTTGACCTGGTTTGAGATATTGCACTAAATAAGGCGAGTGACTAGAGATTATAAGACAGGTATCCTCTAGCGCTTCAGAAATTATATTCAACAAATCCTTCAGCATCTTCGGATGTATGCTAGTCTCCAATTCCTCAATACCAATACATGAAACATTATTGCAGCTCGCAATAAAAATATTTGTTAACAACCAAAAAATCCGTTTGGTTCCCGTTGACATAGATGCCAAGCTTACTGGTTGATTAAGTGCATCGCTCCGAATGACAACTCGGTATACCTTATCTTTTAAGTGAAACGGCACTGGTGGCAAATCTTCAGCTTGTGCATCCGGATCATTAGAATATATCACTCGTACGTTTTTATTCTCGGTTAAGTTTAATTCATGGGCTTGAATATCAATAGATGAAAAATCCGGGAATAAGGAATATACCGCATCTTCAAATTCATAATACTGATTCGGGTACAATTCTTTAAGTTGGTGAAGTGCGCGCGGAATATCTTCATCATCAAATCGAATATGTTTATCATCGTCATCAGCTAGTCGAATCGGGGTAGGTTGAAAACGTTCTTTGACATCTAACGTGTCACAAACACGGTACTCAAATTCTCGGACAGCTTGTATTATAGCACCATACTCTAAATCTTTAATCGAGGGCAATACATCTATCGCCAGTGTATTCGAATCTAGCATAAGATTTCGAAAAGCATTAGTTGACTTGCCTTTTCTGTATTGATTAGACGAACGTTTTAAATAAGCTGAGTACCTTACACTTTCTGTTGGCCTCATCTCCAATCGCTCATCTATGATCTTCTGTCCCGTTTTATCATCACGGTACCACAAAAAGGTAAAGCCGTAATGAACAAAACGGTATTCTTCTTGATTTGGGAGTTCAAATTCCATATCAAATTGAAACGGCGAACTATCTAATCCCTTCACAATCGGAATACCATCAATCCAAGACATCATCATGGTTCGCTGCTTTGTTCCTGCAGAAATAAAGTCTGTCGCAAAAGTCAGTGCTTCTAATAAATTACTCTTGCCATAATTGTTTGGTGAAACAACGGCAAGCGTCTTGCTCGTAAAATCCAAACAAGTGGATTTTACATTTTTGAAACCACTCACTGTTAATGATTTTAAAATCACGGTCAACACCTCCCAATATTAGAATACCCAAAACAAATTCATCCGTCAAGGCAATTCCGCACGAATTTTCTGTAATTTTTCGACGATTCTCAAAATGAATACAGTGTTTTTTATAAACTCGTATTCAGAAGTCCAACAGTACGACTTCCCCAGCCAAAACACCAACATAAGGCACACGGCAAGGCATTTTTTGAGCCACAAGGCACAAATAAGGCATATCCCAGCCGTTTCGGGGTCGTTGTAAAACAAGAAATCCCACGATTTACACCGTATTTTCAACGGTTAATCGTGTGATTTTGCTTGGTGCAATGGAGGGGACTCGAACCCCCGGCCTGCTGATTTGTAGCGCACGCCGGGCGATTCCCTCAATTTTTGGAAGTTACGTTTTAACGTTATTTCTTTGCGATGCATCGCAGGTTTTGAACTTCGAGTTTCTGCACCCTTTGTCCGATTTTGCAACGATTTGCACCCTTTGCACGTTTTGAAACCGTGCAAAAACCGTGTAGAAACCGTGTACTTACTCCCGGACAAACTAAAAACCACTTCATCTGACAACGACTTGACGGCATTGGTTTGAGTGACCGCACACAAAAAATCAAGTCTTGGAGGATACGACTATGATGAAATTGCTTTCCTGCCGCTACAACATAGACACCAACCGGGTGGAAGCCCGGTTCGCAGATGGCACCACTCTTGCCATCGACTGCATCGCTGTGGAGGACGAATACGGCAACACCCCGGCACAGCGGGCAGAGCTGAAGTGGCTGCTGTATAATAAGCCCTTGGAGTACGCCCAGCTTGTGCTGGGTGGAGAGATAGAGCGTTATCTGTCGATTGGATGTGACCATGGCAGACTGGAAGATTACTCCCTTATAAAGAACACGATGCCCACCGACCTATGGTTTTCGCCATAAGCTGGTGGGCATCTTCTGTGTCGATAAATGAATGCAGCCTCAATTGCGTTTAGAATTTTCCGATTTGACAATATTCTGCCAGCTTTTGTTGCAGGATGCTGTCCTCCGGCGCAAGGAACCGCCTCTGCATCCCCTCCACCACCCGGTCGAGTGGGAGATTAGCACGATACTCGGCGGGCATCTGCTGCAGGGTCGCACGGAAACGTGCGTTGAATGTTTTCAGGTCAGCGAACCCATTCCGCAGAGCAATGTCGGTCAGGTTATCGTGGGTGCCAGCAAGGTCATTGAGGGCGTGCTGGAACCGCACCCGGGTCAGATACTCGTGGAAATTGATACCCACCATTTGCTTGAACAGAGTAGAGATGTAGGTACGGTTGTACTGGGCGTAATCGGCCAGGTCCTCCAGCGTCAGTTTGGAGGCGTAATGCTCTTCCACGTAGCCCAGCAGGCGGCGGACGATGGTGCGCCTCTCCACATCCTCGGGCAGGACATTGAAGGTCGTGTGCTCAAAATTGGTGCTAAGGCAGATGGCAAGCAGCTCAAGCTGAGCTTTTGCAGCAAGCTGCGCATAGGGCGAATTTTCCTGCATGGTGCGGAAAATCTGGCTGACATAGAATCGAATCAGGCGGTAGCGCTCGTCCATCCGATTCTCCGAACCGGAGCGACAGGAGGGGAACTGATAGATGATGCCCTTTTTCACCAGCGGCTTGAACACGGCAGCGGAAAAATGGAGCACCAGCGCACGGGTCCCGGCTTCCTGTGTCAAAGAGGCGTGACCGTTGCCTGGGGCTGTCAGGATTACATCGTCTTCGGTTAACAGGTAGTTCTCACTACCACGGCAGTAGGCCTGCTTCCCGTGCAGCAGAATGCTCAGCTCATATTCATCCGAATGCCAATGGTAGCGGTAATTCGTGATGTTGTGCGCAAAACAGTGTATATGGATGTTTTCGCGCGGGAGGTCAAGTTCATAGGTCGCAGAATCCATTTTATCACCCAAAATCTAAATATTTTCCCTGTGGAGAAAATTCGGAACGCATCGTGTCCGATTTCGGCTGCTTTTAGAATAAACCCAAAAAATGCGCATGTCAAATCAAATTTTGGGGCTGTGGGGAAATTTTTGAAGAGTGATTTGGCAGAATGTACAAGAAGCACACCCTGAATCAGTCAGACTGCACAGGGAAAATATTTGGAACATTTTGAGATGAGATTGCGGCTTTTCTGTCAAATGCAGGGGAGGGGAGCGGCCTGGGTGGGCGAAAATCCACGAATATTTGCAGCGACAAAAAGTGAACGTTCTGTTAAGCTAAGGCCACAGACAAGCCCATGCCCGGGCAGCAGCGGCTTTAAAACGTTTTGAACAAAGAAAAAGCAACGGAAAGGAAAATATCTATGAATACTCAGATGATCATCTGTATGGTGATCTTTGTAGCAACACTGATCAGCTATATGCTGAACAAGATCCCCATGTGGCTCACTGCAATGTTCTCAATGGCTGCCCTGTACATCACTGGCTGTATTGATAATGCCGGTGCATTGTCCGGTTTTTCTAATGTAAATACCCTGCTGATGGCATGTATGTTTATTGTAGCAGCGGGCTTCCGCCGCACCTCTTTGGTGGACGGTATGTGTAACAGTATCATGAAACTGACTCGTGGCAGCTTCAAAATTGCTTACTTCGGCTACATCCTTCTGGCAGTTCTGCTCACCTATTTCATCGCAAGCCCCATGGTCGTTTATGCGATTATCAGCCCTTTGCTGGCGGCACTGTGCGACAAAACTGGAAACAGCCGTACGCAGTACATGTTCCCCATTATGGTCGTCTGTGTGGCCTGCTGCGGTATCCTTCCGCTGGCAACTTCTATCCAGATGGCGGGTCAGTTCACTGGTTTTATGGAAACCTATGGCTTTACTGGAATGAGCGTCCGTCCCATTGATTTTACGATTGCCGCATGGCCTGTCCTTATTGTTGTTCCTCTCTGGGCAATTTTCCTTGGCCCCAAGTTCACTCCGAGGCAGCCGGTCGTCCCCATTGAAGCACTGGAGAAAAAGGATTCTGGTAAAGCTCAGCCGAAGCTCAGCCCTGTTGTGAATAAGATTGGTATCTTCCTGTTCTTCGCAACGATTATTTGCCTGATCTTCGCCCCTCAGTTGCATCTGACCACTTGGTTCGTTGCTCTAGTCGGCAGTCTGCTGATGGTTCTGTTCGGCGTAGTCGATCAGAAGTCCGCTCTCCGCGATATTCCTTGGGATATGCTGATGCTCTTTGTCGGCGCACTGGCTCTTGGTACTGCGCTGACCAATACCGGTGCAGGTGATATGATTGGTCAAACGTTGGCAACGATCGTTGGTGGCACCCACAACAACTATATCCTCGGTGCCCTGTTCTTTATCATTCCCTTCCTGCTCACTCAGTTCATGCTGAACCGCTCTGTCTCCGCTGTTTTCGTTCCTATCTGCCTGCTGACCTGCTCCGCTCTGGGCGCAAATCCCACCGGCCTTGTTATTCTTGTCAATGCCGGTTCTCTGACTGCCTTCCTGACCCCGATGGCTACCCCCGCAGTGCCTATGTGCATGGCAGACGGCGGTTATGACCTGAAGGCCCTCATCAAGAGCGGCGCACTCATCACGCTGATTCTGCCCTTCGTCTATATTTTCTACACCATGACGGTGCTTCCTGCATTCTGATCCTGTGAAAAGGTGCGCAAATCCTATGACGTTTGAAGAAAAAGTTGCTATGGCTAATACTGTGCGCAGCCGTGACCGATTTGGTCCGGTCAGGCCGAAAGAGCTGGCCGCTCTGCCCGGCACCGAAAAAGAGATGTGGGTCGAAGTGGCCGATGGTCGCAAAGTCCATCTGTTCGAGGAGTGTCCAGAGCATCTGTCCGCCAAAGCAGCTCTGCTGTTGAATTTCCACGGTGGTGGCTTTATCAAGGGCCGCACCGACCGTGACCGCCGCTATTGCTGCACCCTGATGGAGCAACTGAACTGCCTTGTCTGGGATGTGGACTACTGCCTTGCACCGGAACAGGCGTTTCCGGCAGCAGTCGAGGAGACGTACGGTATCATCGCTTACGCCTTTGATCATGCGGAAGAACTTGGAATCGACCCTCAAAAAATCGTGCTGGCTGGTCACAGCGCGGGCGGAAATCTTGTTGCTGCCGCACTTATCAAAGATGCGGAAGCTCATCGCTTGAAGCCCTGCTGCGCATTGCTTGAATATTTCCCTGTGGATAATACGGTCGATCCTGTGAACCGGCTCTCACCGGAGTTACAGACTAACGAATTCTGGGTTAAACGCGCCCAGACGGAGAAGCTGTATACCGATTTTTATGTTGGCGATGCCGATCCTGCCGACCCGCTGTGTTCGCCGCTCAAGGCAGATGAGACCGCACTTGCCACATTCCCTGAATGTCTTATCCTCTCCGCAGGCGAGGATAGTCTGCGAGAAGATACAGAGGCTTTTGCACTGCGTCTGATCAAGGCAGGTGTCTGCGTGACAGCGCAGCGAATCCCGGAAGCCATGCACGGGTTCACGACAAACCGTACTCCCGGTTGGGAGCGCGCACTCAAAAAACATATCCAGTTCTTCCGGGAACATTTACAGGAGGATAATTTATGACTATCACGGATGTAAAACTGCGTTTTGCTAAGCATTATCTGTTTGTTCAAGTCTATACTGATGCTGGTATCGTGGGTTTGGGCGAAGCGGGCAACTGGGGCTATCTACAGGCGACCGCAGCAGCGATTGAGAAATTTGCTGACTATCTCATTGGGAAAGACCCCTTCCGCATTGAAGATTTTAATCAAAATTTTCTGCGGTCGGTCTATTTCCGTGGCTCGGTCATCATGAGCGCAATTTCCGCCATTGACATTGCGCTGTGGGACATCAAGGGCAAAGCACTGGGTGTTCCTGTCTATGAACTGCTGGGTGGTAAGACCCGTGATAAGGTGCGCGTCTATGCTTCGGTGATGCACATTACGGAAGACAAAGACGAGCTGGCTGCGCAATATCAGCAGTTGCAACAGATGGGCTTTACTGCGGCTAAAATTTTCTGCAACGGCCCCACAAGCTCTCCGGACGGCAAGGGCGAGTTCTTTTCCAGCCGCATCGAGCGGGAAGTGGAAAAAGTGCGTGTCTGCCGGGAAGCGGTCGGCCCTGATTTCGACTTCATTCTGGAAGTTCATCGCGGCATGACACTGCCGGAAGCGGTCGCCTTTGGTCGTGCAGTTGAGCCTTACCGTCCAATGGTTCTGGAAGACCCTGTTCCGCCGGACAATGTAGATACTATGGCCGAAGTTGCAAGCAAAATCGGTGTGCCGATTGCTACGGGCGAACGAGCCATTGACCTGCGCGAGTGTGAAGTGCTGATGGCTCGCCATGCCTGCCAGTATATCCGCCCCGATGTGTGCGCTGTGGGTGGTATCACTACCAGCAAGAAGATTGCTGCACTGGCGGAAGCACATGATGTTCTGGTGATTCCGCACAATCCGCTTGGTCCGGTCTCTACAGCGGCCTGTTTGCAGATTTGCGCTTCTATTCCGAATCTGGGCATTCAGGAACTCCCCAGTTTCTGTCTGAACGGTTCAGAGGATAAGATGGTCAAGGAGCCGCTGCGCTATGAGAACGGCTGTATGCTCATCCCCGATGCTCCCGGCATTGGCGTGGAGCTGGCAGATGACGCCGAGGAACTTTATCCCGCAAAGGAACGTGGCAGTAACGCTGCCCGCCGTGCCTTTGACGGTACGGTAAAAGATTGGTAACAGGAAAGAATGCGAGGTTGACATATGCCGATTGGAGTTTTGACGAACTGTACCGCCGTGCTGCTTGGCGGCCTACTGGGAACAGCACTGGGGAAAATTTTGCCGCAGGGGCTGAAAGATAACCTGCCCACCTTGTTCGGGTTCTGTTCCATCGCCATCGGCGTCAATTCCATAATCAAGGCGTCCGGCATGACGGCCGTGGTGCTGGCCATCCTGGTGGGCTTCACCATCGGCCACAGCCTGTATCTGGAACAATGGACCAGCAAGTTCTTCCACAAGCTGGTGCGCACTCTCCATCTCGGCGGCGAGAATATCGACATGGAGTTCTACATCACGGCAGTGGCCCTGTTCTGCTGCAGCGGCTTCGGCTGGTACAGCACCCTGACCGAGGGCATCACCGGCGAGCTAATGTCCAAAGCCGTGCTGGACGGCTTCACGGCCATGATTTTTGCCTCCACGCTGGGTGCAGCCATCTGCGCTATTCCACTGCCCCAGGTGGTCATCCTGCTCCTTGTGTTCGGAGTGGGCAAACTGCTGGCCAGTGTGCTGACCCCCACCATGTTTGCGGACCTGTCCGCCTGCGGCGGCATCTTGACCATGGCGGCGGGATTCCGGGTGTCTAAGATCAAATCCGTCCCGCTGGTGGACCTGATGCCTGCACTCATCCTTGTGATGCCGCTCAGCGCACTTTGGTCGAGTCCGATGCAATAAATCTCATATCACCATACAACAGATCACCTTCTTGGTATTGCTCTCTGCGGTGCAGCCAAGAAGGTGGTCTGTATTGCTATGGTATGCTGGGTACTTTTTCTGATAAGTCCTACCATCACCGCTTTACCGCAATAAAATTTGCAAAACCATCTTGACGCACTCCGCATTCCGTGATACCCTTTGTCGCAAATTCCACCAATTTCGCAGAAAAGCACAGAGCAGCGTGGATTTGTTCTCCGTGAAGATTTTTACCGCCCCGCAACACACCCGATCTATTTTGCCGCCGTTTCGCCCGACAAAATCATCGCTGCGCTGTGTGGGCGGTATTTTTCTTTTTTACAAATAAAACATTATGTAGTTGTTCAATCTTCCAAAATTTGTTTTTGGTTGTTGACTGTACAACCGCAAAGTATTATTTTTGTGCTTGAAAGAAGCAGGCTAAGGACGCAGTAGAGAACGGCCTGACCATGGAGCGGGCGCAAGCCCTTGGCTTGCAGTTCTGCAAGGACAACTTCCCCATCCCGCCATTGTCTGCACCCACCCGGACGGTCACAACAGTACCGGGAACATCCACGTCCACATCGTCATCGGCAGCTTGCGTGTCCGCACCGTGGAACGGCAGCCCTTCATGGACAAACCCTGCGACTGGGAAGCGGGCAAGAAACACCGCTGCACCTCTGCCATGCTCCGGCACCTCCGTGTCGCTGTCATGGAAATGTGCGAGCAAGCCGATCTGAACCAGATCAATTTGCTGGAAGCTCAAGGCGACCATGTTTCGGAGCGCGAGTATTGGGCGCAGCGGCGCGGACAACGCCATCTCGACCATGCCAACGCCAAACTTGCCGCCGAAGGGCGGCGAGGGAAAATCCCGCATCGGCTTGCTGCTGAAGAAGCTGTTCGGGGAAGCCTCTCACTCCGAATCCATCCTCCGCATCGAAACGAACCGCTTTGCCAGTGCAAATCTGGAGTACAAGCTGGTCATGGTCGATGATGACCTGAACATGGTGGCTTTGCCCGAAACACGGAACATCAAGTCCATCGTCACCGCCGAGGACCGTTTGTGCATCGAGCGGAAAAACAAGCAGGCTGTCCAAGGTCTGCTGTACGTTCGTTTCATCTGCTTCGGCAATGGCAACCTTGTGGCCGCTCACGATGACAGCGACGGCTTCTGGCGCAGACAGATCCTCATCACGGTGAAAGACCGTGACCCTGTCCGGGTGGATAATCCCTTCCTCATCAAAGAGTTGTCCGAGGAGCGTCCCGGCATCCTGCTGTGGATGCTGGAGGGGTTACACCGTCTGCTGGCAAACCGCTATCAGTTCACCATCAGCGAGCGCTCCATCCAGAACCTCGAAGCAACCATGGCGGACAACGACAACCTGACCCAATTCATGCAGGCAACGGCGTATGTCCGCTTCAAGCCCGACACCGAGGAACGCTCCACCTACCTCTATCGCGCCTACACCAAGTGGTGCGAGGATAATCTGGAATCACCCATTCCGCAAAAGAAGTTCAGCCAGTTCCTGCTGAAAAATGCTGGGAAGTATGGCCTGACCTTTTCCAAGCACATCGAGGGAAAGTTCGCGTTTGTGAAGCGCAGCGAAACAATGAAGTCCCCAGTGGGGCTTTTAAGCGACAGAACGGTCTTGCGCAGCAAGATGGAGGGGCTTTGCCCCGACAAGTTCTGCGGCTTCCGGGGCGTATGCGTCCACCCCGCCTTTGCTGCGGCATAAAACACACGAAAAGTGAAAATCTCCCGCCCTACGCGCCCAAAATCAGTAGTTTCGACTTGTTATCGCTGTTTTCTTGGGTCGCGTGTCCGCCCTTTCGGGCGGATACAGGGCGGCAACACGCCCTTCGAGGCGAGAGAGAAACCAGGATGCGCCCCAAGAGGGCGCGTGCATCCCAGCCATGCGCCCCATAAAATCAACATAGAAAGGTACTTTTGTGTGGTTTGGGGCGCGTGGGGCGCGTAAATTCAAGTTCTCGCACTTTTTTGGGCTGCTGCTTCGGGTCAGGAGCGGCAGGCCCTTACATATTTACCGGCCCACAAGGGTGCAACTCAACCGGAGCTGCACCGGGTCTGGAGAAGTGCAAAGGAGACATGCCTATGACGAATGTCCGCAAAAATTCCGCTAAACTGACCCGTAAGGACTTGAAAATCGCGCCCGAATCCCCTACAATGGAACGTCAGGAACTTGCAGTTCCATGCGAATTTTCTGTCAGAAATTCCATGGTAATTTCTGACGAAACTTCGGACCAAACCCCTGCCGTAGAACCTTCTGACCAGACCAGAAAAACGGTCCGACACGCCCCGCTCGTTTACCGGGTGGAGGAGATCGCCCAACTGTTGGCGATCTCCAACCGTGCTGCGTACAATCTGTGCAACACCACGAAAGACTTCAAGGTGATCCGCCTCGGTACCAGCATCCGGGTAAGCAAGCAGAGCTTTGACGATTGGTTTGCAGCGGTCTGAGGGAGGGAACATCTATGGCATCTATTCTCAGGCGCGGAGATTCCTACTCCGTTCGTTTCAAATACAAAGACCATGCTGGCCGGATCTGTGAAGGCTGGGAGAGTTTCAAAACCAAGAAGGAAGCGCAAGACCGCAAGATCTCGGTAGAGAAAGAACTCTTGGACGGTACGTTCCTCATACCCGATGCAATGACGGTAGCGGAAATGCTGTACAAGTGGCTCCCCATCCAGTCCAGCAAGCACAAGTGGGCACCCAAAACCTACACCCACACGGTAGCCATGATCCAGAATCTTGTCGTGCCCTATCTCGGCAAGAAGCAGATTCAGAAGGTTCAGACGTATGACCTCGAACAGTTTTACGCCACGCTGAGCCGGACACCGCGCGGACTGTATAAGCAGGGTGTCAAGCAAACGCTCACCGACAAGCAGAAGCGGCAGTTTCTGACGGGTGCTTCCATCCGGGAAGTCCACGCCATGCTCAAGACTGCTTTTTCCTATGCCGTTGAGTGGGGTCTGCTCCTCAAGTCACCGATTCCGAGAGAAGCCCCGAAATCGACCTCGGAAGAACGTGCCATCTGGGACGAAAAGACCATGCTTGCTGCGTTGCAGACCATGACCGACCCTACGCTCCACCTTGCTGTTCATCTGAGCATGATTCTCTCGCTGCGTGTCGGAGAGATCCTTGGCTTGCAGCCGGGAGACATCGACTTCGATGCAGCGGATGGACGTGGGACCATCACGGTCGGCAGGAGCTTACAGCGCACCGAAAAGCTCGCGCTGGAAAAGACCGACCCGAACCAGATCTACCACATCTTCCCCGACCAGCGTGAGGGCAGCAGCTCCGCACTGGTGCTGAAGAAGCCGAAAACCAAGAAATCCAGCCGCACCCTTTATCTGACAAGACCCTTGAAGGAGGAACTGCTGACTTGGCTGGAAAAGCTCCGTCAGGACGAGCTTGCCATGGATGGCAGGTATCGCAACTGCGGCCAGCTCTTCCGCTTGCCCAACGGTATGCCTGTTGCCCCGGAAGCCCTTTCTAAATGGTACCGCACTTGGCGTACGGAGCACCCGGAGTTTGAGAAGATCGTGTTCCACGGTCTGCGCCACTCCAGTGCCACCTACCAGCTGCTGCAATCTGGCGGTGACTTCAAATCGGTGCAGGGCAACACTGGCCATGCAACCGCCACCGTCCTGATGGACACCTACGCTCACACGCAGGACAAGCCCCGGTTGGAGTTGACAGAGAAGATCGAAGCAGACTTCTACTCGCAGGATGTGGCAGGTGCGAAGCCGCAGGAACTCCCGGAAAACAAAACGCCGGTGGCAACAAAAATCACGGGTAAAATGATCCTTGAAGCCATCCGGCAGATGGATGCAGAAGAGCGCCGCGAGCTGACGCGGGTACTCTTCGCGTAAAATTCTCTTTTTTGTGCAGCGAAATACACGCTGTGCAAGCGATGCAAAGATAACATGGCTTTTTTGTAAAGTGTGCAGGAGATGTGCAAAAGTGTGCAGATCCTGCCAGAAAAACAAAAAAGCCATGAAATCTTTCGATCCACAGCTTCCATGATAGATATTCCTAGACGGTGATCCCCGCGCACTAAACAACAGCCCACCGGGCTGTTGTTTGCCCGGCCTACTGATTCGTAGCGCACGTCGGGCGATTCCCTCAATTTTTGGAAGTTACGTTTTAAAGTTATTTCTTTGCGATGTATCGCAAGTTTTGAGCTCCGAGTTTCTGCACCCTTTGCACGTTTTGAAACCGTGCAGAAACCGTGCACTTACTCCCGAACAAACTAAAACCCACTTCATCCGACAACGACTTGACGACATTGGTTCGATTGTCCGCACACCATAAACCAAGTCTTGGAGGATACTATTATGACGAAATTGCTTTCCTGCCACTATAACATGGACACCAACCGGGTGGAGACCCGGTTCGAGGATGGCACCACTCTTGCCATCGACTGTGCCGCTGTGGAGGACGAATACGGCAACTCCCCGGCACAGCGGGCGGATCTGGACTGGCTGCTCTACAATAAGCCCTTGGAGTATGCCCAGATGGTGCTGAGAGGGGAGGTGGAGCACTACCTGTCGCTGGGGTGTGACCACGGTAGACTGGAGGATTGAGCCTTAGAAAACGCGCGGCAAAACTGCTAATCGCGCGGCGCGCGATTTCACTTTTCCGAAATTCAATCGTATTACAGTTTATTTTTGCAAATCCTCACTTTCACGTCGCACCTTCCCACGCATGAAGAATGCACGCCCGTGCGATTTTTGTTCGCGGTTTATTCGCGGTCAGCTGGATTTATTCGCGCTTTGTTCGCGCGATTACGCGTTTTTCAGCGCAAATTCAGCGTAAATCCCGGAAAGTCAGCGTAAATAAACATTTACCATATAAATGATGCCCGCCCAGCTGTGGAAAAGCCACAGTGGGCGGACATTTTGCTTTTTAATCCAGATATCGGTTCATCAGGCTCAATACGATGCCAAGTCCTGCCGGGAGACTTTTCAGGTCTACCCACTCGGCACGGGTGTGAGCACCGGCACCTTTTACGGTGCCAATGGTATTGGCCAGAACATTGCGCGAGAGCGGAATGTTGGCATCGGTGGAATAGGGACCAAGATCCAGTTTGCCCTCATAATACTGCCGGATGCAGGCGGCGTTTTCTGATGTCCACTTTTTCAGCTCGGTCTTGTCTCCATCTCCGCAGCCTGGGCGAACGCCCAGCACTTCCAGATTGATCTTTTTACCCTTGGCGCGGAATTCATTCACCACCCGGTTCAGTTCCCCCTTCATGACCTGCAGGCACGCTTCACTGGCAGAGCGGTACTCGTACAGCAGGGTAACTTCCTGTGCAATGGAATTGATTGTGCTGCCGCCCTCAATGCGGCCCACATTGTAGGTGGTGTATTCCTGCTGCGGCGGGCTGATCCGGTACAGCTCGTGAATGATCTCGGCAGCGATCTGAATCGCGTTGTCTTTGCCGAAGCCCAGATAGGAGTACTCGCCAGGGCACTTCACCTGCATCCGGTAGCGGTGGGAGCCTACGGCGATGCTGGTGCACTAGGACATATAACCGTCGAAGGAATAAAACCTCCTGATACGGTCGCCGTAGTTATTGAAGATCTCCTTGCAGCCCTTCAGATTGCCAAGGTCTTTTTCGCAGCTGTTGGCCACGATCATCAGACCGGTGTGCAACCGGTCTTTGTGCTGCACCAGAAAGCGGGTGGCTAGCATCAGGTTCACCAGATTGGCAGTGTCATCGCCGATGCCGGGTGCCCGCAGGATGTCGCCGTCACGGCGCATAGGCAGTTCTTCCGTGTCATTGAACACCACGTCCATGTGAGCCATCATCACGGTGATCTCGTCGTACCGATCACAGTTGAACTTGCAGATTACGTTTTGGGCTTCATCGATCCACACCTCGTTGCAGCCCTCGTGCTCGAACCACTTTTTGCAAAACGCAGCACGCTTTTCCTCGTGGTGGCTGGGGGCCGGTATGCGGCCCAGCGTCATGAGCAGTTCTGCCTGTTCATCCTTGCAGGACGCTATAACCCGATCCAGCTCTTCTTTTTCGATCATACAGTTTCCTCCGTTTCACATAGCAGCCGTACCACCGCAAAAAAGGAGCAGAGCTGTAGTTGGTCAGCTCTGCTCCTTTGCAGAATGGGGTCTCCGGTTATGCAGGTTATTCTTCGGGGATGGCCACATCATTTTCCAGATCTGCGCCGTTGGAAGCAATGAGTTTTTTATAGTAGTAGAAAGACTTCTTGCGCAGGCGCTTGCCGGTGCCTTTGCCGTAGTCATCCTGATCCACATAGATCATGCCGTAGCGCTTGGTCATCTCGGAAGTGCCGGAAGAGATCAGGTCGATGGGGCCCCACCATGCGTAGCCAAACACGTCCACGCCATCTGCGATCGCCTCCCGCAGCTGCTCCACATGGGCGCGCATGTAGTCGATGCGGTAGTCGTCCTGGATCTGGCCCTTTTCATCAAAGTGATCCACGGCTCCCAGACCGTTCTCGGAGATGAAGATGGGCTTGTGGTAGCGGTCATAAATGCGGTTCAGGGTGATACGGAAGCCGATGGGGTCGATGGTCCAGCCCCAATCGGACTTGGGCAGGTAGGGGTTCTTGATATCGGACAACAGACGGCCGATGGGCTGCGGCACCGGGCTGCCCTTATAGCGCATGATGTAGGTCATGTAGTAGCTGATGGTAATGAAGTCCACCGCACCCTCTTTGAGGATCTTCGTATCATCCTTGCCCATCTCGATGTGGATGTTGTTCTCATCAAAGAAGCGCTGCATATAGTAGGGATACTCACCGGTGGCCTGCACATCGGTGAAGAACCAGTTGAAGTGATCCTCGAACATGACCTGCAGCTGATCCTCGGGCTTCGAGGACTCTGCGTAGTTCTCCAGACGGCAGAGCATGTTGCCCATCTTGGCATCCGGGTCGATCTCGTGCAGTTTTTTGGTAGCCAGTGCGCTTGCCACGAACTGGTTGTGCACAGCCTGGAACTTCTCCTGCCAGTGGCCCAGATAGGGGTTGCAGCTGCTGGGTTCCGGTGCGCCGTCAAAGATGACGCCGCTGCTGGTAAAGGGGTTGGACAGCACATTGTTGATCTCGTTGAAGGTGAGCCAATACTTGACTTTGCCCTTGTAGCGGCGGATGACCGTCTCGGCATACTTTTCAAAGGCCTCTACGGTGTGGCGGCTGAGGAAGCCGCCGTACTCCTCGGCCAGATGCAGCGGTGTATCAAAATGGGACAGGGTGACCAGCGGCTCAATGCCGTACTTGTGCAGCTCGTCGAACACTGCATCGTAGAACTTCAGACCCTCTTCGTTGGGGATGGCATCATCACCGTTGGGGAAGATGCGGCTCCAGCTGATGCTCATGCGGAACACCTTGAAGCCCATCTCGGCGAACAGCTTGATATCATCCTTATAGGTATGATAGAAATCGATACCGCGGCGCTTGGGCAGCTCCCAATTTTCCGGGTGAGCCTTCATGTCCTCCACCATTTCCTTGGAGGCTGCATTGTGGGGCACATGCACATCAAAGGTGCCCTCGGTATCGCGGATCTGTTTGGTGATCAGGCGGGCGAAGTCTGAGGTAGCCGGACCTCGACCGCCCTCGTTCCATGCGCCTTCGATCTGGTTGGCGGCGGTGGAGCCGCCCCAGAGGAATCCTTCCGGGAATGTCTTTGCCATGGTTCAGTCTCCTTTCTTGTTCAGCAGCATCTTGACGATGGGCAGCAGTTTCTGGGTCATGCGCAGCTCGGTGGTGATGGTCATGACCGTATCCTGCGCATGGACGAACAGCAGGGAGTACTCCATGTTCTCACCGCTGACCTGACTCTGAATGACCTCGGTCTGGGCGTTATGGGCTTTGACGATCAAAGCTTCTGCCTCTTCCAGCAGCTTGTCCACCTCGTCCAGCTTGCCCTCGGCCATAGCAGCCAGTGCTTCGTCGATCTTGTCGCGGCCATCGCCTGCGTTCATGATGACTTCCATCGCCACCATATTGATATTGCGCTTCTCGTTTTCTTCCATAGGATGTTACCTCTCCCTCATTTTCCCTCTTATCTTACCAGGAAATAATTATGCCTTTGCTGCAGCCTTGGCAGCCTTCTTGGCAGCCTTGGCAGCTTCACGCTCGGCTTCCTTCTTGCATTCTGCTTTGTCCGCTACCTTAAAGAACGGATACCAGATCAGCGCAGCCAGCACGAAGTTGATGCAAACCAGCAGAACGTTGCGCCAGTCACCGCCGGACATGAAGAAGGCAGACACGGCGTTGGGGGCAAAGTTCATGTCGAAGTTGACGTAGTTGATGGTGCCCCAGCCCATGGCGAACCACAGGTAGGAGAAGCCAGGCAGGATGATGGCGATGAGCACGGTGGGGATCAGCATAAAGGGGTTGCCGACGACTGCGCCGTACTGCAGAGGCTCGTTGATGTTGAAGATGGAGGGCACCAGCGTAGCCTTGCCCAGCAGACGGAACTTCTTGGATTTTGCACGCAGCATGAACAGTGCCAGCGGAAGGGTAGCGCCCTGACCGCCGATGTGGTGATAACGGCTGAAACCGTAAGCGTAGATATTCTTGGGCGCAAGGCCGGCAGCTACCAGTTCTGCATTCTCAGCAATAGCAGCCTGCGTAATGCTGCGGGTAACAGGGGTGAACACCCAGCCGGAGACACCGAAGAAGTAGAACACATTCTGCAGGAACACGATCATAATGACGCCAGGTGCGCTCTGTGCAAAACTGGTAACCGGCTTCATGAGGACCTGCACCATAGCAAACACATCGATCTTTGCAATGTAGGTGAATAGATAGGCAACGGTCAGGCTGATGAGGATGGCTGCGATGTTGTCGAACCAGTTCTTAACAAAGTCGGGGATCACACTGTCCTCACCAAAGAAGGAATACTTGGCCAGCAGCTTGTAGATGACAGCCACCATCAGACCGACCACCATAGCAGTGAACATACCGCCTGCGCCGAACTTGCTCATGGAAACCAGCGAACCGCCGTCCACCGTTTGAAAGTTCATGCACATCATGTAGGCACCGATGCCGGTAAAGCCTGCGATCATGGAGCGGTCTTTCTTTTCGATCTTCTGCAGGCAGTTGTAGGGGATCACGAATACCACGAACAGACCGATCAGACCAAACGAGAAGGTGCTCAGCGGGCTGATGTCCGGCAGCACCGGAACAAAGCGGCGGAGGATGGCCCACAGGGACGGGATGGCACTGACCATCGAGAACGGAACAATGTACAGGATCGCATCTGCCACGATGCCGAACCAGAAGTTCGACGTGATCTTGTTAACGACCGGAACGAGATGTTTCTCGATCCATGCCTGAATCTTCTCCATCATAGTCTTTTCCTCCCATTTCAACCTTCTTCATAAAACTCAAGGGCCGACTCCAGAATGGCTTCGCCATCCAATGCAGCATAGTCGTCCGGATCAATGGAAGTCACCTTCACATTGTGGTCCTTCAGCATCTCCTTATACTTGGGGACCTCGGCTGAAAAGTGGGGGCCAAGCAGCAGCACGTCGATCTTGTCGGCGTACTCCGGCACCTGAGATTTGCTCACAGCGTGGATGGAAACATCCAAACCCTGAGCCTTTGCGGCCTTGCGCATATTGGCGGCCATAAAGCCAGTGGAAGCGCCGATGCCGCAGGCAAGTAAGATACGGGTCATAACAATTGCTCCTTTCCATCTCCAATGAAACAATTCTTTTCTCCGGAACAGCTTCCGGGTTTCGTTGTGCCCAGTATATCAGGTCCGTTTGTGAAAACAAAACAAAGTTTTTCCCCCATTCCGGCAAATTCCTCATCTTTCCAACAAGGCGGAAAAAAGTATAGTTTTGTTTTCTTCTTCCATTTGCTATACTATATAAGATGAGTTTTTATTCTGTCTTTCACCTGTATTCTTATAGAAGGAGTGTCCCTGCATGAAAACCGATAAGCGCACGCAGCTGCTGAAGATCTTATCCGGCGCATCGCAGAGCATTTCCTCTGCAGCACTTGCCAATATGCTTGGTACCAGTGAACGGACGGTGCGCAACTACATCAAAGCCATCAACGAGGAGGGCAAGGCCGTTATTACTTCCTCCCGGGAGGGCTACCGTCTGGAAAGCCATACTGCCAGTCTGGACACCTTGCCCAACGAAGCAGAATCCCGCGTCTGGAAGGTGCTCTCTGATCTATTGACCAGTAAGGAGGGTGTCAACGCTTTTGACGAAGCTAAAGCCCTGTATGTCAGTTCCAGCACCATTCTGAATACCGTCATCCCACAGGTAAAAGAGATTGCCAAAGAATACGACCTGCGCATCGAATCTCAGAAATACCAGTTCTTTCTGCGTGGCAGCGAGCAGAACCGTCGCAAAATGATCGGCAGCCTTGCCGTGCGCAACACCTACGGCTTTTTCAATTCTAAAGATGCGTTGGAACAGCTGTTTCCCTCTCAGGATATCGATGGCATTATGCAGGAGCTGTTCACAACCTGTCAGGAGTCAAAACTATTTCTGAACGATTTTGCGCTGAATAATCTGCTGATCCATATTCTGGTCATCCTCATCCGGCTGAACATCGGCAATGAGCTGGACGACAAAGAGCCGCCCATCTCGGTAGACGAGCTGCTGGCATCCTCTCAGGATCGGGAAGACATCGTGAATCTGGCCGACATGATCTCAGCAAATTTCGAGCAAAAATACAGCATCCGCATCCCAGAGCGGGATTATAAACAGATTTTGATGCTGATTGCCCTTTCGGTGGAGCACGAAACCGTGGATATCCAGTGTGTCATCAGCCCGGAGTTCATCCACAATGTAGCTTCCATCCTTTCCATGATGTCCCAACGGTACTGCACCCCGGAATTTGACAACGACTATATCCTGCAGTTCTCCCTGCACATGTATTATGCGCAGCAGCGATGTGCCTTCCATATCAGCTACCCCAATCCCATTGCGCTGCAGTTCAAGAAAGACTATGCCCCTGTCTACGATATGGCGGTCTACTTTGCACACCGCTTTGCGCAGATCTATCATATCGAAGTGAGCGAGGACGAGATCGCATTCATTGCGTTTCACATTGGTTCCTATCTGGAGAACAACAAGCAGAGCCGGGAACACGCCACCTGTGTAGTTATTGTGGAGTCCTACCATATGCTGGCACGGCAGCTGATCCACGAGATCAATGTTGCTTTTGCCAACCAGATCATCATAAAGGAAGTTCTGCCCCTGAACCGGTACCTCAACCGTCAGCCGGAATGCGACCTTGTGCTGACAACCCTGCCGCTGGGCATACAGCATCCGCATGTGGTGCAGATCAGCCCGATCCTGACTAAAGCCAACTGTGAAAGTATCCGCGCCCAGCTAAGCTTCATCAGCACCGAGCGGGAACTTGCCCGTGCCCACCAGTTTTTGCAGAGCCTGCTGCACAAAGAACTGTATTTCCGCAACGTGAGTCTGTCCGATGCCGCAGCCTACATTCATTTCATGGGAGAACAGTGTGTCAAACATGGCTATGCGAAAGAGGAATTTGTACAGGACGTTCTGCAGCGCGAATCGTTTTCCAGTACCGCCTTCACCGATGTACTGGCTGTGCCTCACGCCATCAATCAGTACGCCGACCGTTCCTTCATCTGTGTTATCCATAATGATATGCCAATTCAGTGGAAAAAGAAAACGGTGCATTTCGTTCTGATGATCGGCATTACCGAAGCTGAGATGAAGTTCTTTAAACCCGCCTTCGACAGGATCGTGGAATTGTTCAACTCCACATCCCGCACTCTTGAATTGCTTAAAACCAATACCTTTGAAGAATTCTGTGCACAAATGCGGTAACCTATAAAAAGCCGGGTGTCATCTACTTTAAGATGAACAGGTCCGTAAAAAGTAGACAATAGACAAAAAGCCTCCCCGTGTAGGATAATAGAACTACACGAGGAGGTTTTGCTATGTCCAGAAAATACGTAAAGATTGACGAATACGGAAAAGAAATTCTTGAAATGAAAGCACAGGGAAAAACGAACCGTGAAATTGCGCAGATACTTGGTGTAGACCGGGAATGTATCCGAAACTGGGTGTTTCGACACAACCGACAGCAACGAAAAATGGAAGCTGGTATTCCTCCCCGTCTGAAGGGCAGACCACGCAAGGATGCACAACCCAGAGATATTGTCGCAGAGCAGGCATATGAGATTCAACGATTGAAGATGGAGAATGAGTTGCTGCGGGATTTCATGCGGTCCGTGGGAAGGAAGTGAAGCCAACTTTCAAATATGCCGTGATTCATCGCCACCGCGGGAAGTACGCACTGTGCAAGATGTGCCAATTCTTTGAAGTTTCCCGTAGTGGTTACTACAAGTACGTCAAACATCTGAACCACACGGCGAAAGACTTTGAACTTGCAGAAAAGATTCGTATAAAGCAGGAATCTTGCAAAAAGACATATGGCTATCGCCGGATGAAACTCTGGCTGGACAGCGAAGGAATCGTCAAAAACCCCAAGACAATTTTAAGAATTATGCACAAGTACGATCTTTTGAGTGAGATGCGCCGCAGAAGAAAATGGATCCAGATGGGCCAACAAGTCCACAAATACCAAAACCTTCTGAATCGTGAATTCAATGCTGCGCATCCAAATCAAAAGTGGGTCACAGACATTTCTTACATTCATACTAAGGAAGGCGTTCTCTATCTGTCCATGATCCGTGATCTGTATGACAGAAGTATTATCGCTTACAAGACCGGTACCAGCCAAACAGTCAATCTTGTATTGGATACCATTCATCTTGCGATGAAGTCTGTAAAAACAGAAAGTCGCCGGGAGTTGCAGCTCCACAGCGACCAGGGGTTCCAATACACCTCACAAGCATATTTCGACCTGACTAAAGAATACGGCATTATGCCGTCTATGTCAAGACGTGGGAATTGCTATGACAATGCGTTAGCTGAAAACTTTTTCGGAATCCTCAAAACTGAGTGCATCTACAGACACAAGCCAGAGACTTTTGAACAGGCTAATAAAATGATTGACGATTATATCTACTTCTATAACCATGAGCGTATTCAGCTGAAAACCGGACTGCCTCCGCTTTCGCTTCGTCAGTCCGGTTAACGCACACCCTACACAGGGCGCTTTTTATTCATGTCTACTAATTCTGGATCGGTTCAGTTCAAGATTGGCATCCGGCTTTTCTATTTTGATGGGTTTCCAAAGGGGTGCGGGTCGCCAGTGGCGACCTCAAAATGCAGCGCATTTTGAAGCACCTGACCGAGCCGATAGGCGAGAAGCAGCACCCCTTTGGCACACGACTTTGCCTGCAAAGTCCAGTGTGTTACACCTTGGTTCCAGCTGATGCGGAAAAGGGGCTGCGAAAGGCTCCGGCAAGCACCTGTTCTGCGGCAGAAGGATGCACGGATGGGCGTGGCAGTTGATGGTCTCCGTCCATGACGGTAGCAGAGTTCCTGATGGACTGGCTGCCCAAGCAGAAGCGCACCCTTTATCTCTATGACGGCTCTTTTGGAATTGCTCAAGGATGCCGACCCGGAAATGAAGGCAAAGCTGCGCCTGGCACTGCTCACCTGATGCAAAAAAGGGCACTGATTGCAATGCAATTCAGCGCCCTACATCATCGGACATGGAAAACACCGACCGTGCAGAAACCGTGCAGCCATGGCTTGTAAAACAAAAAAGCCATGAAATCTTTCGATCCACAGCTTCCACGGCAGACATTCCCGGACGGTGATCCCCGCGCACTAAACAACAGCCCACCGGGCTGTTGTTTGCCTCGCCTGCGGCTCGGCCGTGCTGTTCGAGTCCCTTCCACGCACAAAAAAGAAAGACCAGAACACAATGTGTTCTGGTCTTTCTTGGTGCGATGGAAGGGACTCGAACCCCCGGCCTACTGATTCGTAGTCAGTCACTCTATCCAGCTGAGCTACCAACGCATGTGCTCCGCGCTCGGAACATGATGTATTATAGCACCGGTTCAGAACTTTGTCAACACTTTTTTGCAATTATTTTTCTTCTTTTTTTCCGGGCCCATGGAAAGGCGCAGACTTTTTGTGTTTTTGTTATACCGTTTCTGTATCAACTGTGATATAATAACAGTATTAGCACCGCAGAAAGAGGGTTTTTGGCCCTTTTGCCGGACTAATCCTTAAAAAATCACGCCCTTGGGGGCGACACGGAGGGTAATCCTATGAAACTGGTAAGTGTGGAAACTCCCGAAAAGAGTGTCTGCAAAATGACCTTTAGCGCCACGGCTGAGGAGCTGGAAGCCGCATCCAATGCGGTGTACGAGCGCACCCGCGCCTCCTATACGATAAAAGGCTTTGCCAAGGGCGAAGCCGACCGGGCCCAGATCGAAGCTGACCGCGGAGAGCACACCTTCTGGTATGACGCCATCAACGACCTGATGGACCAGGATGTGCCCGCCCTGTACCAGGCTGCCATGGAGGAGCACGGCTTCCACGCTGTGGACGAGCCTGCCTACGACCTGGTAAGCGTCAAAAAGGACGAGGGCTTTGTAGCCACCGCCATCACCGCCCTGCAGCCGGAGCTGACCTTGGGCCAGCGCACCGGCTTCAGCGCCGTATGCCTGACCCCCGCTGTCACCGACAAGGAGATCGACGGCGTTTTGGAGCGCCGCCGCGCTGCCGCTGCACAGCTGGTGCCCCACAAGGGCCCGGCCGTAAAGGGCAACACCGTCCACATCGACTACGAGGGCTTTATCGACGGCAAAGCCTTTGCAGGCGGCACCGCCAAGGACCAGGCTTTGCAGCTGGGCAGCGGCCGGATGATCCCCGGTTTTGAGGACGGCATCCTGGGCCACAAAGCAGGGGAGGAGTTTGACATCCAGGTCACCTTCCCCGCCCGGTACGGTGTCAAGGACCTGGCCGGCAAGGACGCCGTATTCCACATCACCCTGCACGACGTCTGTGTCCGGCAGCTGCCCGCCTTGAACAGCGATTTTGCCAAGAAGGTGGCCCAGGTGGATACCATGGAGGAGTTCCGGGCACAGATCCGCAGCCAGATCTTTGATGCACGCCACAACGCTGCCATGAACCGGGCCAAGGACCAGATCCTGACCCAGCTGGCTGCCGCCGCAGAGGGCGAGCTGCCCAGCGTCCTGGTAGAGAGCGCCTATCAGCGTGAGATGGCCCAGTTCCAGCAGCAGCTGCAGATGCAGCGCACCTCGCTGGAGCGGTACCTCAGCCAGACCCACCAGACCCGTGAGAGCTTTACCGCAGCAGTCCGCTCCGCTGCGGAGAAGAACACCCGCGCCCGGATGGCACTGCTGCAGATCGCCCAGGACGAGGGTCTGCTGCCCACCGATGCAGAGATGGACCAGACCCTGACCCAGCGGGCTGAGCAGGCCAAAAAGACTCTGGAAGAGGTCAAGGAAGGTTTGAACCTGGAGGCCATGCGCCGTACCGAGGGCATCCGCCGTGCGGCAGACTGGGTGATCGAGCGTTCCACCATTCAGGACCAGGGCGAGCAGGCGTAAGACACTGCTGCGCCGCAGACAAGGCAGCCACCCCGCATGACCCATCAAAAGCCCGCTGGAGAACTCTCCGGCGGGCTTTTTGTGTTTGTAAGGGGTACGCAGCTGCTTCCTGCTGCAGACGGCGAGAGGGAGTTTAGAAACGACCCTCTCCGTCACGGCTTCGCCGTGCCACCTCTCCCGAAAGGGAGAGGCTTTGGCAAAGGCGGAAAGTTTTGCAGCTTAACAGTTGGATTCTTTCTGCCGTTAACGAACGAGGACAAGACCTGCCCTCTTTGCCAAGGCCTCCACCTTCGGGGGAGGTGGCATTTCGCAAAGCGAAATGACGGAAGGGGTTCCCCCCGGAAACCACCGCACGACCCACCCAAACACCAGGACACAAAGGAGGCACCATGGAGCTGCGCACGATCCAAACCTTTTTACACGTTGCCGAGCTGCACAGCTTTTCCCAGGCGGCAAGGGAGCTGGGCTATTCACAGTCCGCTGTATCGTCCCAGATCGCCCAGCTGGAAAACGAGCTGGGCACCCCGCTGCTGGACCGTGTGGGCAAGACCGTTCGTCTTACGCAGGCAGGCGAGACCTTTATGGGGTACGCCCGCACGCTGCTGACCACTGCGCAGCAGGCGCAGGCTGCGCTGCAGCCTGCCCAGCAGATCCAGGGACGGCTGCGCATTGCGCTGGCAGACTCGGTATGCAGTGCCTTTCTGCCGGACCTTTTGCAGCGGTACCATGCGCTGTGCCCCCAGGTGGAGCTGGTATTGCGCACTGCCACTGCGGATGAGATGCTGCAGCTGCTGCGCACCAACCAGATGGATCTGGCGTATACGCTGGACCGTCCCCTGGCGCAGCCCAGTTTTGTGCTGGCAGTAGACCAACCGGAGCCCATCTGCTTTGTAGCCCCGCCGGGGCACCCCCTGGCAGGGCGGAAAGACCTGACCCTGGAAGACCTGGTCCGGCAGGACTTTCTGCTTACAGAGCGGGGCATGAGCTACCGGGATGAATTGGACCAGTGGCTGGCCAGCCGCCGCCTTACGCTGCGGCCCTGTCTGGAGACGGGCAGCGCCGTGCTGCTGGAGCAGCTGGTGGAGCGGGGCATGGGGCTTTCGTTCCTGCCGGAGTTCATCGTCCGGGACGCATTGGCCGCCGGGCGGCTGGCCAGGCTGCACACGCCGGATTGTCAGATGGAGATGCACCGCCAGCTATTTTACCACCGGGACAAATGGCTGACCCCCCAGATGAAGCGTTTTATTGCCTTGGTAAAGGAAGCATGAAAAAAGGTGTACCCTTACACAAAGGGTACACCTTTTTGTTCTTTTAAGAGCGGATGGGATCAGAAGCCGTAAGCCGTGCGGGGGAAGGGCAGCACGTCACGGATGTTCTGGATACCGGTGAGGTACATCAGCAGACGCTCGAAGCCCAGGCCGTAGCCAGCGTGCTCCACACCGCCAAACTTGCGCAGATCCAGGTACCAGTCGTAACCGGTCTTATCCAGGCCCAGCTCGTCCATACGGGCGGCCAGCTTATCGTAGTCCTCTTCACGCTGGCTGCCGCCGATCAGCTCGCCGATGCCGGGCACCAGCATATCCGCTGCGGCCACGGTCTTGCCATCGGCGTTCTGCTTCATGTAGAAGCTCTTGATCTCCTTGGGGTAGTCGGTCACGAACACCGGCTTTTTGTAGACCACCTCGGTGAGGTAGCGCTCGTGCTCGGTCTGGATATCTGCACCCCACTCCACCGGGTACTGGAACTTCTTGTTGTTCTTTTTCAGGATCTCGATGGCCTCGGTGTAGGTGATGCGGGCAAACTCGCTGTTTGCCACCAGCTCCAGCCGCTCCAGCAGACCCTTGTCGATGAACTGGTTGAAGAACGCCATCTCATCCGGGCAGTTATCCAGCACATAGCGGATCACATACTTGGTCATAGCCTCGGCGTTGTCCATATAACCGGCCAGGTCGCAGAATGCCATTTCCGGCTCGATCATCCAGAACTCGGCTGCATGGCGGGTGGTGAAGCTCTTCTCAGCCCGGAAGGTGGGGCCAAAGGTGTACACCTTGCCAAATGCCATCGCCATAGCCTCGGCCTCCAGCTGGCCGGAAACGGTCAGGTTCACCGGCTTGCCGAAGAAGTCCTGGCTGTAATCCACGGCGCCCTCCTCGGTTTTGGGCGGGTTTTCCAGGTCCAGGGTGGTCACCCGGAACATCTCACCGGCGCCCTCGCAGTCCGATGCGGTCAGCAGCGGGGAGTGTGCGTAGACGAAGCCGTTCTCCTGGAAGAAGCGGTGGATGGCATAGGCGGCGGTGCTGCGCACCCGGAATGCAGCGTTAAAGGTGTTGGTGCGGGGGCGCAGGGTGGGCATGGTGCGCAGATACTCCATGCTCATCTTCTTTTTCTGCAGGGGGTACTCCTCTGTCGGGCAGCTGCCCAGGATCTCCACCGTATCCACGTTCAGCTCAAAGGGCTGCTTGGCCTGGGGGGTATGCACCAGGGTGCCGGTGACCCGCAGGCTGCTGTACAGCCCGGTGTGGATCACCTGGTCATAGTTTTCCACCTTGCCGGCCTCCAGCACCAGCTGCAGGGTTTTGAAGCAGCCGCCGTCGGACAGGGCGATGAAGCCAATGTTCTTGGAGTCACGGATGTTTTTGGCCCAGCCGCAGACGGTGAGCTTGGTGCCGTCTGCCGGGGGGCAGCGGTACAGGGATGCGATCTCGGTGCGTTCCATAGTTTTACCTCCGAAAAATAAAAAGACAGCTTTTGCCCTGAATGTTCAGGGCGAACAAGCTGTCTTGTAATGTCCGCGGTGCCACCTGAATTACCAGGCCATAGCCCGGTCCCTCGCGCGCTCCGACCGAAGCGCTGCCCCTTTTAACGCTGGGCCTGCGGCGCACCTACTGGCGGCGCAGCAGCGCCGGGGTTCAGTTTGCAGCTCCCGGGTGTTCGTTCACGCGCCGTGCGCACGCGGCTCTCAGCTTTGCCGCGCTCTCTGTGGCGTTTGGACTGCGCTACTTTTCCCGATCATGGCTTTTGATACTGTAAAACATAGCATATGCACGCAGCTTTGTCAAGGGGCTGCGGGGCGGTCAGGGGGCACTGCTGCCCAGCAGCGCATCCACCAGCCCCTGCGCAGCCAGCTGCCCGGCGTAAAGGGCCTCGTTCAGGGTGTTTCCATGGCCGCCCACCTCGATCAGCAGGCTGCCGGTGGTCAGGTCCTGGTTATAGAATCGGTAGCTGAACAGCACCGGCCGGGTCAGCCCAGGGGTGCGGCGCTCCATCGCCTGCTCCCAGGCAGCGGCAAAGGCCAGATTCTGCCGCCAGTTGGGCAGGCGGACGCTGCCGCCGTTGTCGCAGCCGCAGATCAGCATCACCTGTGCAGAGGGCCGCCCATTGATGGTGCATACCGGTGCGATCCGTGCCCCGCCGGACTCGATGGCGTCCCGGTGCACATCCAGCACCACCTTGATGCTGGGGTACTGCTGCAGATACCGCTGCACCACAGCCCGGCTGTTGGCATAGCTGCCGGTGTAGCTGGGGTAGTCGTTCAGGGTCTCATCGTGAAGGGTGCAGATACCGGCAGCGTTCAGCGTGTCGGTGATCACCTGCCCTACGGCGCACATATTCCGGGCACGGTCGGTGGTGCGTGCGCCATCTCCCGGGGCATACCACAGCCCGGCGGCGGGGCGGTAGGTCTCGGTAGCGTGGGTGTGCATCACCAAAACCTGGGGCTGGTCGCTGTCCAGCTGGATGTCAAAGGGCAGCCCCCCGGCAGCAGCGGCAGCGGCTTCGGATGCTGAGACGCGGGTATTGTTCTTGATGCTGCCTGCCCCGCAGGGGATGTACTGGCTGCCGCTGCCCTGGGCATAGGTCTTTTCGGTCACCGGGGCAGCGTCGGCAGGACGGTCCTGCTCCCCTTGCAGCTCCACAAAATACGCCTGGATGTCCGGCCCGGCGGCAGCAGCGGCGGCTGGCGCCGGGGGTTCGGCTTCCGGCCCGGCAAGGGGGATGGTCTCGGTGCTGGCGGCGGTCTGCAGCACCTCGGACTGCCCGCTGGTCCACCATAAGGCGGTCTGTAAGGCGGGGAGCGGCCCCGCCGTCCACAGGGCAGCTGCCAGCACCAAAGGCCGTGCCAGCGCAGTCAGCGCAGCGGCCAGCGCCGCCGCCCCGGCCAGCGCCCCCCAGCGGCGGTCTGCTTCTTGTCCCATTCTGCGGCGCATCTCCGCACCCCCTTTTTGTTTTGGGTCGTAGGGAGTATATGCGCCGCCGGTGCGAAAAAGACCACCCGCTGCTCACCCGGCCAGCCAGCACAGCTGCGCCAGGCTGAGCCGGGGCTGCAACGCCCGGTTGATGGCCCCAGCCAGCAGTGCAGAGCCGTGGGCGATGACCCCATCCAGGTCCCGCGGGGCAACCACCAGGTCGGCCCCCTCCCGGGCTTCCATCAGGGTGGGGATGCCCGCCGCCACCACCGGTACCCCCAGCTGAACGGCGTCCAGGTGCTTTGCGCTGTCTGGCTGTGCAGGATACAGCCCTGTGTCCGCAAATTGCAGGCTCCGGCCCAGGCGGCGGGCTTCGGCGGTGCACAGGCTGTCCACACAGACCAGGGCGGCGGGCCTGACCGCAGAGACCAGCGCCTTTGCCAGCTGCTGCAGGCTCAGCCCCGTAGCAGCCGAGACCCCCGGCGCAGCCGCCGCCACCGGCCGGATGCCTGCCACCGGCCAGGGATGCGGGCTGCCCATGGTCACCAGCACTTTTTGTACGGTGCGGGGGCCAAGGGCATCGGCGGTAACACGGCGGTTGCCCACCCCCAGCACCAGCACCGGCCCCTCTGCAGGCAGCAGCGCCCGCAGCTCCGCAGCCGCCAGCTCGATCACCCGGCTGTCCCGCTCGTCCAGCACCGAGACGCTGGGCACATCCAAGGTGACATACCGGCCCTTGGGCCGCGCCAGCCCCTCCTGGGTGATCTCCACCCGTGTCACAGTGACTGCCCCCTGCCGGGCTGTGGCCAGCCGCACCCCTGTGGGCAGGGCGGCCCCTGCCGTGCCAAACAGCTCATCCGCCAGATCCGTCTGCCGCATTTTGTCCCACTCTCCTTTTCATCTGGTCGGTTTGCGGCCCTTTGCAGACCGCCCCGTTGGGCAGAGTATGGACAGTGCAAAAAAATTCTATACAAAAAATCAAAAAACGCTTGCGTTGGTACGGCAAATATGGTATCATAAGATGCGCTGTTATAGGTAGCCAAGGAGGTGGAACGAATGCCTAACATCAAATCTCAGAAGGACCGTGTCGTGCAGTCTGCTGCGGAGCAGGCCCACAACAAGGCCATTAAGACCAACCTGAAAACAGTCGTCAAGAAGGCAAACGCTGCCATCGATGCGAATGCCGCCGACAAGGACGCAACCGTCCTGGCTGCTGTTTCCGCGATCGACAAGGCCCGCGCCAAGGGTGTGCTGAAGAAGAGCACCGCTTCTCGCAAGATCAGCCGCATGGCCAAGCGTGCCAACAAGGCTGTCTGAGCCAGACCCTAGAACGACGAACAAAGCCCCCGTGCCGTAAGGCCGGGGGCTTTTGTTATCTTGTGTGCAGCGCATCATTTTGCACGATTTGCACAAAAAGACGGCGTATTGTTAAAATGTTATCTTCATAGTCGTTGATTTTTGGTACAAGATTTGCTATAGTAGTCCTATCAGAATTGCAATGGGAGTCTGCGTGAGAAGTGAGAGACGCGATGCAGCCCGGTCCGGGGCCGTATCGCGTCTTTTTTTATTGCGCAAAACCGCACCTCTGGTGGTGGGGGTGCGGCGGCCCAAGACAAAAAGGAGTACCGTACCATGAAAAAGATTTCCCGCAATCGATTCCTGAAAACGGCCGCTGCCCTGGCGGCGGGCACGGTGGTAACCCCTATGCTGCACGGCTGGGCGCTGCCTGCACCGGAAGAGGCGGAACCCTGCAAGGGGGATGTGGTGCTGCTGCTGAGCAATGATATCCACTCCAATCTGGGGCCGTCCAAACAGATGGGGCAGGACGGCGTCACCCATGTCACCGGCGGTGTGGCGCGGATGGCGGCAGCCCAGGCACAGATCCGCCGCCGGGCCGCCGGAAAGTATCTGACCCTGGACGGCGGCGATTTCTCCCAGGGCACCCCATACCAGGACGGCTACCAGAAAGGCTGGGAGATCCTGGCGCTGGCACAGATGGAGGTGGATTTTTGCACCCTGGGCAACCACGAATTTGACGTAGGCGACCAGGCGGTGGCCAATGCCTGGTCGGCAGCCCGGGACAATGCCCTCCGCTATGGGGTGGACCACAGCCTGCCGCAGCTGCTGGTCTCCAATCTGTTCATCAAATACGATGCAGAAGGGCACGAGATCCGCTATACTGCGGCGGATATCCGCCCGGAGGATCTGTCCACAAACCCATTTGGTTCTGGCGCCTACGGCCATGTAGGGGCCAAAAACTATGTCGTCAAGCGGGTGGGCGAGCATCTGGTGGGGCTGTTTGGCCTGGTCGGAGACGAAGCCTACGGCTACTGCAAAAATTCGGATCTGAAGCGGATGGATTGCAGCAAAGTGGCCAATGTCTATGCAAGGTTTTTGAAGCAGGAAAAAGGCTGCGACCTGGTCATTGCGCTGAGCCACTGCGGCTTAGAGGAAGATCTGGCGACGGCGGCAGCGTCGGAGGGCTGGCTGGATGTGATCCAGAGCGCCCACAGCCACCTGCGGTTTGACCAGCCCCGCACCGAAAACGGCGTGATCCTGATGTCTGCGGGGTGCTATGCCCAGAATCTGGGCGTACTGAGCCTGAAAAAGACCCCGGAGGGCTGGCGCTGGGTAGAGGGCGAGTCCCGCTGCTATACCCTGGACGACAGCTTTGACCACCCGGACCCTGTGGACCAGACGGATGAGGGGCAGAATTATCGGGCGCTGCAAACGCTGATCCAGCGGTACAATGAGGAGCTGGTGGCCCCGGGCGGCTATTTCTCCCGGCTGGGTCTGGAGGGGTTGACCCAGGATACCGTGGTGATGCAGATCCCGCAAGGGTATGATTACCTCAAGTACGAACAGGGAGAGGCGCTGGGCTATACCTACCATCAATCCCCGGTAACGGCCTTTATCTGCGATGCCTTTAACTTTGCAGCCGGGTCCCAGGTGTCCTTTGCCTTCGGCGGTTATGTCCGCACCGGGCTGCATCAGGGGGAGTTCACGGTGGCGGATGCTTTCAACCAGCAGTCCACCGGCGAGTCGGCACTGGACCGCAGCGCCGGGTCCAGCCTGCTGGTGTGCGATCTGTCCGGGGCGCAGCTGGCCGCACTGTGCGTATTTGATGCGCTCTGCGCCGGTGTCAGCGAGGGCGGCGCACTGTACGGCACAGCGGGCACCGTGCACACCAGCAACCTGCGCTACCGCTATCTGCCGTTGGGACGCAAAAAGATCCTCTGCGATCTGCATAGCATCCAGGTCTACGACCCGGAGCGGGATGTGTGGGAGAAGCTGGACTACAACAAGGCATACCGCACCTCGTTTACCTTTGAGGCATCCCAGAACCTGGTGGGTCTGATGGAAGATACCACCCGCAAGCTCACCGGTAAGGGCATCCCCTTTGCACCCTACGATGAGGCCACCCGCACCTATGCCCAGGTTCCCCGGGATACCACCTCGGAAGAATATTATCGGTTCTGGGCGCCGTACTGCCAGGGCCAGGGCATCCTGGAGGGCACCGACTACGAGCTGAAGAGCTGGACGGCGCTGTATTACTACGCCGCCAGCATGGGCGGCACCCTTTCCGAGCTGTATGCCCCCGACCGGCTGGTACAGACCCGGTATGCCCGGAGATGAGCGCCGCAGAGTCTGGCCAATAAGCAACAGAAAAAGACAACATGCGCACTTTTGGGACAACTTGCGTCATATCAAACTGGAATCTCGTTGATTTACAGGAATTTTGCAGAAATTTACCCGTAAAATCGTTGTTTCGGCGGAAAGGAACTGCTATTATGGATACAACGAAGTCCAGAAAAACCTACGCAAGCGATAGCGAAAAGCCGCATTTCAACTGGAGTTTTGCCAGTGGACTGCGTCTTTTACTGCGCAGAACAGGGACTCGTTTCATATTGGGAAGAAGAACACTTGCCTCTGCGTTCTGGAAGCATGGCCCGCTTTACAGGACACAGGAAAAGGAGAAAAAAGATGCAGAAGATCTCGCGCAAAAATTTTCTTAGAACCGCCGGCGCCGCTGCAGCTGCTGCGGCTGTGACCCCCTTGCTGGGAGGATGGGCCTGGCCAAGGATCGAGGATCACGAACAGTACCAAGGAGATGTGGTGCTGCTGCTGAGCAACGACATCCACTCCAACCTGACCACCTCCAAAACCATGAACCCGGATGGCTCCACAAAGATCATGGGTGGTGCAGCCCGAATGGCGGCAGCGCAGGCGCTGGTGCGCCGCAAAGCCCTGGGCAGATCTCTCACCTTGGACGGCGGAGACTACTCCCAGGGAACACCGTATCAGGACGGATACCAGAAAGGCTGGGAGATACTGGCGCTGGCACAGATGGAAGTGGATTTTTGCACCCTGGGCAACCACGAATTTGATGTGGGCGACCAGGCGGTGGTAAACTCCTGGGTCAATGCGCGGAAAAGCAAGTGGAATTATGGGGTGACCCATGCTCTGCCGCAGCTGCTGGTGTCCAATATATTTATCAAGTACGATCCAGCCGGGCAGGAGATCGCGTATACAGATGCCGACATCCAGCCTGAAAACTTGAGCACCAATGCCTTTGCAGCGGGTGCGTATGCGCAGGCCCAAGCAAAGAATTACGCCATCAAGATGGTGGGCCGCTATAAAGTAGGTCTGTTTGGCATTCTGGGCGAGGAGGCCTATGGCTACTGCAAAAACTCCGACCTGAAACGGATGGATTGCAGCAAAGTGGCCAATGTCTATGCAAAGTTTTTGAAGCAGGAAAAAGGCTGCGACCTGGTCATTGCGCTGAGCCACTGCGGTACCGCGGAAGATAAAGCCATTGCAGCTGCATCGGAGGGGTATCTGGATGTGATCCAGAGCGCCCATGCGCATGTCTGCTTTGAAAAGCCTCTGGTAGAAAATGGCGTCATTCTGATGTCCTCGGGCTGCTATGCGCAAAATTTGGGCGTGCTGAGCCTGAAAAAGACCCCGGAAGGCTGGACGTATGTAGAGGGTGAGTCCCGCTGCTACGATCTGACGGAAGCCTATGACTATAACGACTTGTGGGATCTGTCGCAGGAAGCCCGGAACTATCGTTCCCTGCAGGCACTTGTGGAGCAGTACGATGCAGAGCTGGTGGCTCCGGGCGGATACTTCTCCAAACTGGGCCTGGAAGGCGTGACCCCTGGTTCTGTCGTGATGACGGTCCCGACGGGATACGATTATGTTCAGTATGAGGATGGCCATTCGATCGGGTACACCTACATCCAGTCTCCGGTGACCGCCTTTATCTGCGACGCTTTCAACTATGCCGCAGAGTCGCAGGTGTCCTTTGCCTTTGGCGGCTATGTCCGCAGTGCGCTCTATCAGGGCGAGTATACCGTAGCAGATGCCTTTAGCCAGCAGTCCACAGGTGAGTCGGCGGTGGATCACAGCGCTGGCTCCAGCTTGGCGGTTTGCGATCTGTCCGGCACGCAGCTGGCGGCGATCTGCATTTTTGATGCGATGTGCTCTGGTGTCAGCAAGCAGGGGACGCCCTATGGCGGCGCAGGCACGCTGCACACCAGCGGGATGCGCTACCATTACACCACTGCGGACGGCAAGATCAGCTGCGATGTGTCCAGCATCGAAGTCTACTTCCCGGAACTGAATGAGTGGAAGCCCTTGGAGTATGACCGCGCATACAGGACCTCCTTTACCTTTGAATCCACACAGAATCTGTCGGGGCTGATGCCGACCATTACCCGGACTGCATTCGGAAGCGCCGTCCCCTTTGCTCCCTACAACGGAGCGACCGGCGAGTATCTGACCGTTCCGGCGGATAATACCTCGGAAGAATATTATCGGTTCTGGGCGCCGTACTGCCAGGGCCAGGGCATCCTGGAGGGCACCGACTACGAGCTGAAAAGCTGGACGGCGCTGTATTACTACGCTGCCAGCATGGACGGCACCCTTTCCGAGCAGTATGCCCCCGACCGGCTGGTACAGACCCGATATGCCCGGAGATGAGCGCCGGATTGACGTTTTAACTGCCGGTATGGTATACTAAAAACAGAAATCGAACGTACCAGGGGGATACCGGCCGTCCGGCGGAGGTCCCCCTGGTTTTGCGTAGTCTGTCCAGGGAGAGGTGAGCTGCTTTGCGAGCAGAACGTCTGTTGGAGATCCTGAGCGATCAGCCGATCATAGCCGCCGTAAAGAACAACGAGGAGTTTCAGCGCGCGCTGCAAAGCGACGTGGGCGTGATCTTTTTGCTGTACGGCAACATCCTTACCGTGTCGCAGCTGACAGCCCAGGTGCATGACTGCGGCAAGCTGGTATTCGTCCACCTGGATATGATCGAAGGGCTGGCTTCCAAAGAGGTGGCCGCCGACTTTATCGCGGGCAATACGGTAGCGGACGGCGTCATCTCCACAAAGGCGGCGCTGACCCGCCGTGCCCGGGAACTGGGGCTTGTGGGCATCCAGCGTTTCTTCCTGCTGGACTCCAAAGCCATGCTCAGCGTCCAGCAGTTCAGCCCCAGCAGCGCCGACCTGGTAGAGGTCTTGCCCGGGCTGATGCCCAAGATCATCACCCGGGTGGCCCAGAGCACCCGCCGGCCCGTGATCGCCGGGGGCTTGATCCAGGATAAAGAGGATGTGATCACCGCTCTGGCTGCCGGCGCAGTGGCTGTTTCCACCACAAACCCCGACGTCTGGGAGATGTAAAGGGGTAACAAAACAAAAAATGCCCAGGCCGCTCTCCTCGGAGAGCGGCCTGGGCTGTTTTATGGGGAATGTCGGAGAGAACTCAGCCTTGGTAGTACACAGCAGTGTTGGCCACGGTCATGGTGGTCATCAGCAGTGCGTTAAAGAAAGCGGGCGTCCAGACATTGCCGGTGCGCTTGTACAGTGCGCGGGAGTAGCAGGCTGCAATGGCCAGGGTGGGGATCATGCCGAACAGCAGGATCGCCGACAGAGCCTGTGTGGGGTGTGCAGCCGTGCCGGTGGCAAACAGGGTGATGTACTGCCGTGCCACAAACAGGATGATGCCGCCAGCGTTCAGCAGGATGGCCAGCAGATACCCCTTGATCCCTTGCAGGCTCTGGGTATTGGTATTGATGCAGATGGCGATGCTGCTGACCAGGTAGTACAGGAAGAAGATGGGCAGATAGTGGAGGATGGCCGGCAGGACCGAAGGCTCGAAGGTCTTGAATGCAAAGACCCACAGGCGGAAGTCGGTCTTGAAGATGGCGTCCACTGCAAATACCAGCCCGTAGCCAGCGGCAAAGGCCAGAACAGCAACACACAGCGCAGCCAGGATGTTGATGGGCTGTGCCTTCAGGCCATAAGCCTCCAGGCCCACTTCGTTGTGGGCCTTGCTGATCAGATACACCATGCTCATGACAAGGGCGCTGATCAGGGTGCAGACCACGGTCCAGTAGGCGATCTGGTTGACCGCCGGTGCAGACCAGAAGGGGGTGGTATTGCTCAGGAAGTTATGGCTGGAGACCCACATCAGGCCAAAGCCGGACAGGGCAGCAACGATGCCGGCCGTGCGGTAGCCCGGCACATTGACCGTGGACTTGCCGCTCAGGAAGATGGCGGCCAGGCCCACCAGGCCAAACAGAGCGCCGGCATCGGTCAGGATCATCAGGGGTTCGCTGGCGGTGTTGCCATCCATCAAAGCGGGGAAGAATACCGCCGGCAGCAGCACGCAGCACAGTACCAGTGCCAGGGTGCCGATCTTGGAGGGCAGGGTGCTGCAGCTGGGCTGAGGCTGCAGCACGCCGGTCTTTGCCTTGGCAAGGAAAGGCAGCTTCATCAGCAGCATCATCAGCGGCACAAACAGCAGGATGAAACCTGCCAGGGCCACACACTCAAACAGCTCTTTCAGCTGCCAGATCTGGTCAGAGGGAGGCAGTAGGTTCAGGCCGTCGTTGTAACCGGCAAAAGCAGTCTCGTAGAAGCTGATGGCATGGCCGGTGGTGGTTTTGGAGAAATGGTTCCAGGGGTGGGTCTCGCTGGGCTGGTAAACGATGCGTTTGCCGCCGTCGGCAGTGTCGTACCAGACACCAGGCTCCGGGTTCTCCTGCTCCAGGAAGGTCTTGCCGGCCGTAGTGGCCACCCAGTTTTTGCGGATCACGGTGCCCTTGTTGTTGTAGTCGTCCGGCAGGAAGAAGAACTCGTCGTACTCTGCACAGACCTTGCCCAGCGTGCGGCCGCCGCCGGTAGCTGCGGCTACTTCAGGGGTGAGACCCAGCAGGCTGGTGTACATAAAGTCTGCGCCTTCGGACAAGCCGCAATGCAGCTTGCGCACGCCGGTCTCAGCAAAGTCGTTTTCGTCCAGATACAGTGCCATAGCCGTGGAGAAACCGCCCATAGAGTGGCCGGTCACGCCGATAATGCCGTTGCCAGCATCATCCTTCAAAACATAGGGCTGCTGGTACATATAGCTGACTGCATCGTACAGGGCGGTGGGCCAGAAGCTGAAGAAGCCGCCGGTGTTCTCAGCATTGCCCTTGGAGTGGCCGTGGTCATACATATCCAGTGCCAGCACCACATATCCCCGTCGGGACAGTTCGATGGCGTTGGCATCCTGCATCTCTGCGGAGTTCAGGTAACCATGGGTGACCACGACGGTGGGGCGGGGATCGCTTTCCGATGCGCCGTCCGGCAGGTAGAGCAGGCCGCTCAATACGCCTTTGTCGGTATCAAAGCGGATGCGGTCGACCGAGACGGTGTGGTGGGAGGTGTTGAACATCTGTGCCAGGACACTGCCGATCAGGATCAGCGCGAGGGAGACCGCTGCCAATAGTGCGGGGAGTTTTTTCTTGTCCTTCATTGAATCGTTCCTCTCAATCCATTTTAATCTTGTCCCCTGTGGAAAAACCTTGGCTGGCTATCACCTCCATACCAGCCTTAGCCCCCGGCCCAAAGGGCCGGGGGTCGCAGGCTTTTTTTATACGATGCTTCAGATCGCCGCCCAGCCCAGGCTGCGGTGGACAGCCTCGTGCCAGTGGCGCATCAGGTCCTGGCGCTGGTCCTCAGACATCTGAGGCTCATAGACGATATCACATTCCCAGAGCTTTTTGATCTCATCCAGGCTGTCCCAGACGCCTACGCCCAGCCCGGCCAGGTAGGCCGCACCCAGGGCGGTGGTCTCCCGGATCGCCGGGCGGCGCACTTTGCAGTGGATGATATCGGACTGGAACTGCATCAGGAAGTGGTCCCGGCTGGCGCCGCCGTCCGCTTTCAGGGAGGCAAGGGTCAGGCCGGTGTCCTGCTGCATGGCGTTTACCAGGTCTGCCACCTGGTAAGCGATGGACTCCTGGGCGGCACGGATGATGTGCTCCCGGCGGGTGCCGCGGGTCAGACCCACGATGCAGCCCCGGGCGTACATATCCCAGTTGGGGGCGCCCAGGCCGGTAAAGGCAGGCACCAGGTAGACGCCGCCGTTGTCCTTGACCTTTTGGGCGTAGTATTCTGCATCCCGGCTTTCGTTGAAAAAGCGCATCTCATCCCGCAGCCATTGGATCACAGCGCCGCCCACGAACACCGAGCCTTCCAGCGCATACTGTACCTTGCCGTTCAGGCTGATGGCGATGGTGGTCACCAGTCCGTTCTGGCTCACAAAAGGCTTGTCGCCGGTGTTCATCAGCAAAAAGCAGCCGGTGCCGTAGGTGTTTTTGGCTTCGCCTGGTTCAAAGCAGGTCTGGCCGAACAGGGCGGCCTGCTGGTCGCCTGCAATGCCTGCAATGGGCACCCGCACACCCTGGATCTCGGTATAGCCGTACACCTCGCTGGAGCTGCGCACCTGGGGCAGCATGGCCCGGGGGATGTTCAGCGCCTGGAGCAGGGTGTCGTCCCAGTCCAGCTTGTGGATGTCATACAGCATGGTGCGGGAGGCGTTGGTGGCATCGGTCACGTGTACAGCGCCGCCGGTCAGCTTCCACAGCAGCCAGGTGTCCACCGTGCCAAACAAAAGCTCGCCCCGTTCTGCCCGCTGCTGTGCCCCTTCCACATGGTCCAGGATCCAGCGGATCTTGGTGGCGGAGAAATAAGCGTCCGGCAAAAGGCCGGTGGCAGCTTTGATATGGTCGGTCAGTCCCTGCTGGATCAGCTGGTCCACCAGGGGGGCAGTGCGGCGGCACTGCCAGACGATGGCGTTATAGATGGGGGTGCCGGTGGCTTTGTCCCACACAATGGTGGTCTCCCGCTGGTTGGTGATGCCGATGGCCGCCAGGTCCGACACATGGATGCCGCTCTGGGCCACCACCTCCATCATCACGGCATACTGAGAGGACCAGATCTCCATGGGGTTGTGCTCCACCCAGCCCTCTTTGGGGTAGATCTGGGTGAACTCTTTCTGACTTACCGCCAGGATGTTCTGCTGCTGGTCAAACAGGATGGCCCGGGAACTGGTGGTTCCCTGGTCCAGGGAGAGGATGTACTTTGCCATGATGCCGCCCCTTTCTCACATATTTTTTGTGGCAACGATGTCCACGCCGGTGCCGCATACGTTGGGGATCACCACCTGGCCAATGCGCACCGGGGCAGTCAGTTCCACTGCATCCAGGGCGGCGGCCACATCAAACACGGTGTCCTTGGGCACGGGGGCATTGGTCTTGACCGGGCAGCGGGGGTGTGCTGCGCCGGTGCATTTTACGGTGGAGGTCACCACCCGGGTGGGGTGGCACAGCTCCGCCTTGCCATAAGCTTCGCCCTTGGGGCAGCTGTTGCCGGTGACGGCATAGCCGTTTTCTTCGTCCACCTTCAGGTGGCAGCCCTTGGGGCAGGTAATGCAGATCAGTTCCTTCATCTCAATCCACCTCCCGGATGGAAACCGTCAGCGTATCTCCGGCCTTGTCCAGCAGCACCTTGGGCAGGGTGATGTTTTCCATCTCGCCGGGGGCCAGGTGCTCCCGCTTGAAGCGGGCAATGGTCTGGTCGCCGCTGGTGACCAGGATCTCCGAGTCGCCGCAGATGCGGTTCACCCGGAAGAACAGCCCGCAGCTCTTGTCCACCTGGCTGGGCCGGATGTGCTGCGGCACCGTATAGGTCACGCCGGAGCCGTTCTGCACCTCGATGACCCGGCCTTCGGCCTGCCCGCCGGACAGCACATAGTCCGCCGCCGCAGCGCCGGCCCGCTGGCTCTCCGCGGTAACAAAGTCCACCAGGTCATGCACATGGCAGACGTTGCCGCAGGCAAACACGCCGGGCAGGCTAGTCTCCATGTTCTCGTACACCACAGCACCCTTGGTGCGGGGGTCGATGCGGATGCCCGCCTGCTGGGTCAGCTCGTTTTCCGGCAGCAGACCCACCGACAAAAGCAGGGTATCGCAGTCGAACACCATTTCGGTGCCGGGCACCGGCTTGCGGTCCGGGCCTACCTGGCTGACCACCACCTGCTCGACACGGTTCTTGCCGCGGATCTCGGTGACGGTATGGGAGAGGTAGAGGGGGATGTCAAAGTCTTGCAGGCACTGGACGATGTTCCGGTTCAGACCGCCGGAATAGGGCATCACTTCCACGCAGGCCAGCACCTTGGCGCCTTCCAGGGTCATGCGGCGGGCCATGATCAGGCCGATGTCGCCGCTGCCCAGGATCACCACCCGCTTGCCGGGCAGATAGCCTTCCACGTTGACATAGCGCTGGGCGGCGCCGGCAGTGAACACGCCCGCCGGACGAGTGCCGGGGATGGCGATGGCGCCCCGGGTGCGCTCCCGGCAGCCCATAGCCAGCACGATGGCCTTGGCCTGCTCCACGCAGTAGCCGGTGGACTTGCCCACCATATGCACCTGGCGCTCCGGGGTCACCTGCAGCACCATGGTATCCAGCCGCACTTCCACACCGGTCTGCGCCAGCAGGTCGGCAAAACGGGCGGCGTACTCCGGCCCGCTGAGTTCTTCCTTAAAATATTGCAGGCCAAAGCCGCTGTGGATGCACTGGTTCAGGATGCCGCCCAGCTCTTGGTCACGCTCGATGACCAGGATCTTCTTCAGGCCCTTTTCCCAGGCGGAGCAGGCCGCCGCCAAACCGGCGGGGCCGCCGCCGATCACGATCAGATCATACATTTGCGCTGCCTCCTTTGGTCTCGCCCCAGAGCAGCCAGGTGCCCTTCTGGTCCTGCTGGATCTGCTGGGGGGTCAGGTTCAGTTCCCGCGCCAGGATCTCCACTACACGAGGCCCGCAGAAGCCGCCCTGGCAGCGGCCCATGCCGGCGTTGACCCGGCGCTTGACCCCATCCACCGACCGGGGCGGGATCAGGCCCTTCATGGCCTCCAGGATCTCGCCCTCGGTGATGGTCTCGCAGCGGCAGATCACCCGTCCGAAAGCGGGGTCCTGCCGGACCAGCTCGGCCCGCTGTTCGGGGGTCATCTCCTTAAAGCGGGTGCGGTGGCGCTGGCAGACGAAATCTGCCTTGGGCGTCAGCGCAAGGCCCGCCTTTTGCAGCAGCTCCACCAGATATTCGGCAATGGCAGGTGCGGCGGACAGACCCGGCGAGCAGATGCCTGCTGCGTCCACAAAACCCTCCCGCTCCTGCAGGATAAAATCATTGACTTCGGCTGCATGAGCACGCACACCTGCAAAGTTGCGGATGGACTGCCCAAAGGCGATCTGGGGCACCGACTTTGCAGCGGTGGTGCGCACAAACTCCAGGCCGTCGGCGGTGGTAGAGGTGTCGTTGCCCTCCACCGGTGCGGCGTTGGGTCCCACGATCAGGTTGCCGTGGACCGTGGGGCTGACCAGCACGCCCTTGCCGTTCTGGTTCGGGCACTGGAAGATAGTGTGGGACACCCGGCTGCCCTCGGATTTGTCCAGCAGATAATACTCGCCCCGGCTGGGCCGGATGCTGAAATCATGGGGCAGCGCCAGGTCGTGGACGGCATCGGCGCTGACACCGGCGGCGTTGATCACATACCGGGCGGTAAAATCCCCCTGGTCGGTGTGGACCAGCCAGCCCTCGTCCAGCTTCTCCATACCGGTGACCTGGGTCTCCAGGTGGAGCTGTGCGCCGTTGCGCACGGCGGTCTCCGCCAGGGCCAGGCAATACTCCCAGGGGGAGCAGATGGCGGCGGTGGGGGCGTAAAGGGCGGCCTGCACCTTGTCCGAGAGCTGGGGGTCTATGGCGCGGGCCTCGTCGCCGGTCAGCACCTGCAGGCCGGGCACGCCGTTGGCCTCGCCCCGCTGACGCAGGGTCTCCAGGGTGCCGCACTCTGCCGGGCTGAACGCCAGCACCAGAGAGCCGCACTGACGGTAGGGCACATCCAGTTGTTCGCACAGCTGTTTTGCCAGCTCCACACCACGCACATTCAGCCGGGCCATCAGGGTGCCGGGCAGCGGGTCATACCCCGCATGGAGAATGGCGGAGTTGGCTTTGGTGGTGCCGTTGGCCACGTCGTTTTCCTTTTCCAGAACAGCGACCTGGAGCTGGTATTTGGACAGCTCCATAGCGGCGGCGGCGCCCACGATCCCACATCCGATCACAAGAACATCCAGCATGAACAAAACCTCCGTTTCTGCCGGGACAAGAACAAAAAAAGCGCAGGACACCCCCTTGGGGGGCTGCCTTGCGCTTCTCAATTCTCACACAAACCAAGCATTTGGTATTCACTTTGCAAGACCTACAATACCACAGCAGGCAAGTGTTTGCAATAGTTTTTCAGAAAACTTCTTGAATTTATAGCTAATGCACAAAAACAGGCGTTTTGCTTTGTGCGTCTTGCGGGGACAGACCGGATGCCGGTCCGGACAAAGATTCAGAAAAGAGAGATGTTTCCCGCCGGAAAATAGTGAAACGTATTGACTTTTCTTCGGGGTGTGCCTATCATTGTATACAGAATAAGGGAAGATCGGGTCGATTTATGTGGAAATTTGTAGTGGATTACGCCAATGTAAACCAGAATGGGCCCGCGTTGCCCGGCGGGGATGCCGCCGGAGGGGGAGCAGGAGAGTTATAGTATGAAGACCATCATGATCGGGGATTATATCAAGCGCCGCCGGGTAGAGCTGGGCATGACCCAGGGACAACTGGCCAAGGGCATTTGCACAGTGGCCACTCTGTCCCGGCTGGAGGCGGGGATCCAGACCCCCCGCCGCAACCGCATCAGTGCCCTGCTGCAGCGGCTGGGACTGCCGGATTCCCGGTATTTTGCCATCAATACACAGGAGGAAGTGGCCATCGAGGCGTATAAAAAGGATATCGTGGCCTGCAATGTGCTGGAGCGGGTGGAGGAAGGCTTTGAAAAGCTGCAGAAGCTGGAGCAGCTGCTGTCGCCGGACGATAACCTGACCCGTCAGTTCGTGGTGCGGTCCCGGGCGCTGCTGGGCGGGCTGGATGGCCGCTACACCCATAGGCAGCAGATGGAGATGCTGTTGGACGCTATGCGGATGACCATCCCGGATTTTTCGCTGGAAGATCTGGAGGAGCATTACTATACCTTTGATGAGATCAAGACCCTGAACCAGATCGCAGGGCTGTACCTGGCGGAAGACCAGATGGAGCAAGCGCTGCACCTGTATGATAAGCTGCTGAACTATATCCTCAACCATAACCAGGCGCTGCTGTGCCGCAATGGACTGCTGCCGATGGTGCTGCACAACTATACCCGTGCGCTGAACATCGCCCAGCGCTATGCCGACGGGGTCCGCTACGCAGAGGAGGGCCGCCGTGCCTGCGTGGAATATGGGCATTACCAGTATCTTCCGGGCTTTTTGGCTCTGCTGGGGGAGGGGCTGCATTTTACCGGACAGGACGGCAAAAGCGCAGAATGTTACCGGGAAGCCTACTATATCTACCGTGCAACGGATGACTATGGCAACGCCGAGACCTGCCGCCGGGATATGCAGCGCTATCTGAATATCCAGCTGGAAACGCCGGAATTGTGATGCCATAGGGGCATTTGCCCTGCCAAAATAAGAGCCGCCCGGCCTCTGCTTTGCAGCAGAAACACCGGGCGGCGTTTTTTGTTATGGATGGGTGGGCAGCTCGCCCCGTTGGATGCGGCGGGTCAGCTCCCGCACCTTTTGTTCGATCCGGGCCATCACGGACAGAAAAGCCGGGTCGCCCTGGCCGGTGGGGTCCTCCAGACCCCAATCCTCCCGGTAGGTGCAGGGCAGGGTGGGGCACTGGACGTTGCAGCCCATGGTGATGACGATATCCACCTTGGGCAGCGCCGAGAGGGGCTTGTTGTACTGGCAGGCGGTCATGTCGATGCCGTAGACCTGCTGCATCAGCCGCACAGCGTCCGGGTTGATTTGGGGGCCAGGCTCGGTGCCGGCAGAATAGCTCTCAAATACACCCTGGCCCAGCTGCCGGCCCAGGGCCTCGGCCATCTGGCTGCGGCAGGAGTTGTGTACGCAGAGAAAGGCGACCCGGGGCCGGGGCGCAGCGGGAGAAAAGGGGCACCGGCTGCCGATGCATTGGCTGTTCCGGGCGCTGTACTCGCAGCGGGGGGCGCTGGGGGTCATCTCTACGCCCAGCTGTTCCCGGGCAAAGTCTGCGGCGGCCAGAATAGACAGCCAGCTGTCCCGTTTGCAGCAGCGGGGGCCGCCTACCCGGCCGATGCACTCCAGCGCCCGGGCGGTCATTTGGTTGCTCAGACCCCAAGGCTCCCGGGCCAAAGGGGTGGACTGGGTGGCAATGGCCACAAACTGCCCGGCACTGATCCCGGCTCCGCAGGCGCCCCAAAAACCGCAGGCACCGCCCGGCACCGCCATGCCCCGGCTGTGGATCTCGGACAGGGCGGCGGGCAGATCCAGCTCGCCCCCTGCATTTTTGTAGGCGGTGAGCAATGCCGCCCCCACCATTACATGGTGCTCCGGCCCGTGCATATGGCAGAAGGGCAGCGCCATCATCCGGTCCAGAATGGCGATGGGGTCGGTGGAGCGCTCCGCCAGGCACAGCCCAAAGATGCTGTCCATCCCTTGGGTATGGCAGCTGCTGCATACATAGTGGCCATTCACGCAGCGGGTCTTGCTCAGCTCCTTTTTATGGCAGATGGCGCACTCCATCATTTGGTCCTGCACCAGGTATTCCAGCGGGGCTTTACAGATCAGACATTCTTCCATCTCGGCTCTCCTTTTATACCCTTGCTCTCTCCCCAAGGGAATGTGTAGTTTGATTATAGCCGGAGACGGGGCAGAACACAAGAGGGCGGCTATTGGCGGGGCCGGTGCGGCCGAAAAAGTCCTTCTTCCGAACGATATCCACAATTTTTGATGTTTGATTTTGTGGAAAAGCTGAATTGAAATCTCCCCGCTGCATTGCTATACTAATACCAGTTCAAGCGCTTGAACACACACAAGTTTACAAACAGGATCTGACCGAACAAACGCAGTCTCATAAGAGAACTACCCCTTTTTAATGGGGAACTTGCGCATCGCTGTTCGCCAGGTCCTTTTTTGATGCACAAAACGACCCGGGCCAGCCTCTGCAAAGAGGCAGCCCGGGTCGTTTGGGTTCTCTCGGTGATTTTTACCCCTTTTTCCGCAGGTCCTCCCAGGAGCGTGCAGGCCGGAAGAGGGGGGTATAGGGGTTTTCCAGCGCACTGGCTTTGGGCGGGGCGGGGGGCGTATGGTCCGCGGCGGGCGGGAGAGGGCGCCGGGGTGTCCGGCGGGCCGGTGCACCGGCTTTGACCCGCCAGCGCATCAGCGGCCCTCCCCGGCGGTGGAAACGGCCCCGGCGGTCAAAGCAGCCCACAGGGCTTCTCCGCCGGAGAGATTTTCGGCCTGGGCGTCGTTCCAGGCGCCCCGGCGGCCCACATAGAAGCGGCGCATATAGTCCTGGCTGCTGCCGGAGGCCGCTTGGGCGGCATCCGGGCCGTAATCGCCCAGCTCCAGCCCGGTCAGGGCGGGGCAGTCCTCCCAGCGGTAGACCATGTTCCACCAGTCTGCATCGCTGTCCGGGGCGGGCAGCGTGCCGTCCAGATAGGCCAGACAGCCGGTGTTCTCCTCAAAGCCCGCTGGGTCTGCCACCAGAAAGACGGTGCTCAGGGCGCCCTGCACATCAGAGGCCAGCTTGACTGTGCCCGCCATGGTCAGGTAGGCGTCGCTCTCGGTCTCGCCCTCGGCGGACTGGGTATAGTCCAGGGTATAGGTGTTCAGGGTCACCACGGTCTTGCCGTCCCCGTTCAGGTCCTGGCCAAAGGCCGCCAGCTGGGTCTGCAGCGCCTGGAGGGTATCCTCCGGCAGATAGTAAGGGGCCACCACCCCGATGTTATAGTCCGGGTGGGTGGTAAAAAAGTAGTGGCCGATCAGGGTATAGGCCAAAAAGCCGCCCGCAATACCGATCAGCAGCACCCATTTCAGGTTATAATCCCACCAGTTGGCCCAGCGCTCCCGCCGGGTATACTGCTTTTCCTTCCGTGGGGCCAGGTCCTGTGGGTCGATGTCACGTTCATAGCGGTAACTTGCCATTGCGTTTTGCCTTTCCCTTCCCGATGCGGCTCACAGCTGGGCCAAGATGGTCTGGCGCACTGCGTCCGGCAGCTGCTTTTGTTCTGCCCGGCCCATCCCCTTGGTTTGGATGGGGGGCAGCACACGGATATGCACCGTGCCGGGGGTGCAGCGGTTGCCCCGGTTCTCAAACAAGGCCCGTGCGCCGGTAATGGCCACCGGGACCACCGGTGCGCCGGTCTTGACGGCGATGCGGAAGGCGCCGCCCTTGAACTCGCCAATGCCGCCTTCCTCGCCTTTGTAGCGGGTCCCCTCGGGGAAGATGATGAAGCTCTTGCCCTGCTCCACCACGGCGGTGGCTTCGTTCAGCGCTTCAATGGCGGCGCGCATATCGTCCCGCAGCACAAACACGCAGCCCAGCAGCTTCATCCAGCGGTTCAGCAGCGGGATCTTGGCCAGCTCCTCTTTGGCCAGCAGGCCATAAGGCTGGTCCAGCCCGGCCAGCAGCAGCGGGATATCGTAGTAGCTGCGGTGGTTGGCCACAAACACACAGGGGCCGTCCTTCGGGATATTTTCCAGCCCTTCCACCGAAAGCGAGACCCCGGTGATCTTCAGGATCTTTCTGCTCCAGTGGGGAATATGGGTGCGCACCAGCTGCTCTACCAGAGCGGTATCCCCGGCAGCGGCGGCCTTTTCGGCCCGGCGCAGCACCCCGTAATGAATGATCATGTACCCAAACAGGTAACTGAACATTGCGATCGTGCGTAAAACACTCATCGGCGTATCCTCCTTGCGGCAAAATGCCGCCAGTTTCTATTGTAGCACAATTTCTTCTAAAAAGGGAGTGCTCAAAGTTTTTTTACATTTGGCAGGGCTGTCCACTTGCAAAATCCACAAAAGACGGGTATATTTATAGGTAGCTACATGGCGTTTTGGCGGTAGGAGCCGGGGATGTGCCCGGCCCGCCGCCAGGAAAGAGGGGTTTTATTTCCATGGGTCTGTTTCCTTCTGCAAACGATTACAAACCCGGTCCGGGGATAGAAAAGGACACCCCCCGCAAGACCGGCATTGCCCGCTTTTTTGAGCTGGTCGGCCGGGATATGAGCGGGATGTTCCTGGCAAATCTGCTTACCTGTCTGGGTTTTTTGCCGGTGATCTGCCTGGTGTACATCGGCTTTTTGATGAACAGCCTGCCGGTGATGCTGATCAGCGCAGTGGTGGGCGGCGTGCTGGCTGGCCCGGTGCTGGCTGGTATGTATGATACGGTGCTGCGGGCGCTGCGGGACGAAGCGGGCTATTGGTGGTCCACCTACCGCCGGGCGTTCCGCCAGAACTGGAAAGCCAGCATCCTGCCCGGCATCATTTACTGCGTTGTGGTGACGATGCAGATCTTCTTGGTGTATTTCTGCTTCAATATGCTGTACCAGGGCGTCAATGTAGGGATCGGGATGTGGGTGGCCACGGTGCTGCACCTGCTGCTGTTTCATATGCTGTTTGCCTATATGTGGCCGCAGGTGGTGCTGCTGGATCAGCCCCTGACCATGACACTGAAAAACAGCCTGCACTGCATGATCGCCTTTTTGCCCCATGCGCTGGCCGCATCGGTGGTGCAGATCCTGTTCTGGGGTCTGGTGATCCTGTGCATGCCCCTGGGCCTTTTGCTGATGATCGTGTTCGGTTTCTGGTTCTCCTGCGAGATCTGCTGCCAGATCGTGTACGGCGATCTGGACCGGGTGTTCCATATCGAGGAGAATATCCGCAAGATGAAGGATGCTGAGCTGGAAGCAGCGCTGGCTGCCGAGCGCGCCTCGTCCGGACAAGAGGACGAGCCGGGCACGGACGGCGGCTGCTGATCCCGGAGGGAACGGGATGGAACAACGCAACAATCTGGTGCTGCAAGGCACCGAGACTTTCTCCCGCGGGGCGCTGGACAATGTGGCACTGGAGGACGGATGCCTGGTGCTGGACAGCGTGGCCGGGCGCAGCCTGCCCTATGGCAGCTACACGACCCCGGAGTTTGCCATGCCGGCGTTCTGCAACCTGAACGTAAGCTGGAACGCCCATGCCCCCCATAATACGCTGGTGGAGGTGCGCTGCCGTGTGTATGCAGGCGGCGTCTGGACGGGCTGGCTCAGTTTTGGCAAATGGGCGCCGGATTACCCCCGCTGCAGCGTCCAAGCTCAAAGCGACGATAGATTGATCTTTTTGATGGGGGATACCGTGACGGTGGCCACCCCCGGCGGCGCCACCGGCGTGCAGCTGCAGGTCAATCTGTCCACCAACGATGACAAAGCCACCCCCGCAGTCCGTCTGCTGGCGGCGGCAGTGCGGCCCCTGGCCTGGAACCGCCAGGAAGGGCGGGTGCTGAACCGGCAGCTCTACCTGCCGGAATACTGCCTGAGCGCCCATGACCCCACATTTGGCCACGAGATGGACCTGCCGCTGGTGCTGGCTGCCTTGATGAACCGCTACGGCGAGGATATCCTGCCGGAAGAGGTGGCCTACGCAATGGAGGACCATGCCACCCGCAGCACCGGCAACACGGCTTTTGCCGCGGCGGCGGCAGGCTGCTGCGGCTATCCCTGCTGGCAGGCATGGATGGACCTGGCCGACCTGCGCACCCAGATCCACGACGGCTGCTCGGTGGCAGTGCAGCTGGAGCGCCGCTCCCGCACCCAGCGGGAGCCTGCCAGCATCTGGATGGGGCTGCGGGGCTTTGGACACGACGCAGCGGTGCTGGCGGACTATGTGCTGCTGAACGACCCTACCGCCGAGAGCAACGGGGCGGTGGGCCGCACCATGGCTCTGGCAGATTTTATGCGGGACTTTACCGGCCGTGCGCTGGTGCTGCGGGCCAAGCTGCGGGGCATTGCGGCGGACCGGCCCCTGCGCATCCGGTGCGAGATCGCCTATGACGAGGCGGACCAGTGCTGGTATTTTTCCCGCCGGGGCAGCCGGGACCCCCTGCCGGAGGAGTTCTCCGGCTGGGCGGCAGCCGCCTTGCTGGACGGCGTGGCGCATGCCACCACCGCCCACCGGGTGTTCCGCCGGGCCGAGCGCACCAGGACCGGCGGGCTGCTGATCTGCCCGGAGCAGCTGGACCGCGGCGGGCCGTGCAGCGTGTATGCCGTGGACCAGACCGGGGCTATGCGGGTGGCAGAGCTGCATCTGCCCAAGCCCGCTCCGGCGGCGGAGCCGGCTCCGCCATGTGAACCAAGCTCTCCGGCAGACGTGGGCTGATCCCCCGTCGCCTGCTTCAAAAAAGGGCTGCGGCATTTTGCCGGGCCCTGCAAAACATTCAGCTAGGGAGGAACACATTATGGCAAAGACGATCATTACCATTGGACGGGAATACTGCACCGGTGGGCGCTTTATCGCCGAGGATGTGGCCCAGGCCCGGGGTGCCAAGCTGTACGACAAAGAGCTGATCACCCTGGCGGCCAAGCACTCCGGCTTGTCGGAGGAGGCCATTGCTGCCAGCGAGAACAAGCACACCCATAGTCTGCTGTACAGCCTGTACACCATGAGCAGCGAGCTGCCCTTGGGGGATCAGGTGTTCATCCTGCAGAGCCGCATCATCAAGCAGCTGGCAGACGAAGGCCCCTGCGTGATCCTGGGCCGCTGCGGCGACTATGTGCTGCGGGAGCGCAAGGACGTGCTGCGGGTATTCATCTATGCCCCGGTGGAGTGGCGGCGGGAGTACGCCAAGACCAACCCCCTGGTCAAAGCCACCGACGAAAAAGGCATTAAGGATGAGATCGACAAGACCGACCGCAACCGTGCAGCCTACTACAACTATTATACCCAGAACCGCTGGGGCGATGCCCATAACTATGACCTGGCGCTGAACGCCGCCCTGGGACGGGAGGCCTGCGTCAAGATGATCCTGGATGCCGCTGCGGCCAAGGACGCACAGCTGGCATAAATTCACTGCGCAAATCGGACCATAGATGGGCGCAGCGCGGGCAGGGCGGCAGCGCTCTGCCCGCTTTTTTGGGGAAATGATCCATGCGGACAGGTCCTGGCGGAGAAAATAAGGAAGGATTCAAGGAACGATCGTGGAAAAAACCAAGCAAATGTCCGCTCCGGCGGAAAACATCATGGGCACCATGCCCATCAACCCCCTGCTGATCAAACTCAGCGTACCAATGATGATCTCGATGCTGGTACAGGCGCTGTACAATGTGGTGGACTCGGTGTTCGTGTCCCACGTCAGCGAAAGTGCACTGACCGCAGTTTCCCTGGCGTTCTCGCTGCAGAATGTGATGATCGCTGTGGGCATCGGTACCGGCGTGGGCGTCAACGCTCTGCTGTCCAAGAGCCTGGGCGAGCAGAACCAGACCAAGGCCAATCAGGTGGCAGAGCACGGGCTGTTTTTGGCGCTGTGCAGCTTTTTGATCTTTTTTGTGGTGGGTCTTTTCTGTGTAAAGCCGTATTTTCAGGCCCAGACCACAGACCCGGAGATCCTGCGCCAGGGCGTGCTTTATATGCAGGTCTGCTGCATGGGCAGCGCCGGTATGTTTATGCAGATGATGGCGGAAAAGCTGCTGGCTGCTACCGGCCGCACCCACCTGAGCATGATCAGCCAGCTGGTGGGCGCAGGGGTCAACATCCTGCTGGACCCGCTGTTCATCTTTGGCACCTTTGGCCAGGCGCTGTCCGGCACCACCGGTGCGGCGGTGGCTACGGTGATCGGCCAGTTCTGCGGCGCAGGGGTGGCCCTGTGGCTCAACTGGCGCAAAAACCCGGATATCCAGCTGGATATGCGGTCTTTCCGGCCCAACGCCGATGCCATTGGCCGCATCTATGCCGTGGGTCTGCCCAGCATTGCCATGCAGTGCGTGGGCAGCATCATGACCTTCTGCATGAATCTGATCCTGATGCAGTTCTCCTCCACTGCGGTGGCGGTGTTCGGCGTCTATTTCAAGCTGCAGAGCTTTGTGTTCATGCCGGTGTTTGGCCTGAACAACGGCACGGTGCCCATCATGAGCTACAACTACGGTGCCCGCCGGGCAGACCGGGTGCACAAGACCATCCGGCTGGCGGCAGTGTATGCCACGGCCATCATGCTGGTGGGCTTTTTGCTGTTCCAGTTTTTGCCGGGGCAGCTGCTGGGGCTGTTCGATGCCAGCGCAGAGATGACCGTCATCGGCATTACGGCGCTGCGGATCATTTCCATCCACTTTTTGCTGGCGGGTCTTGATATCGTGTTCTCCTCGGTGTTCCAGGCGCTGGGCAATGGCTTGTTCAGCCTGATCACCTCGGTCTGCCGCCAGCTGGCGGTCCTGCTGCCCGCAGCCTACCTGCTGGCACGCACCGGCCGGCTGGAGCTGGTGTGGTGGGCCTTTGTGATCTCCGGTGTGGTGAGCTTTGCGCTGAGCCTGTGCTTTATGATCCATATCAACCGGACGGTCCTGGCGCCTTTGTCAGCCGCCCCTGTCAACCCCCAAGGGAGGTAAGCCTATGCTGAAAAGACTGAAGTGGAACCATGTGATCATGAGCGTGCTGTACATTGCACTGGGCATCTTTTTGCTGGTGGTGCCGGGTACAGCGCTGAACGTCGTCTGCTATGCGCTGGGCGGCATCGTGCTGGCCGGAGCGGTCGTCCAGCTGGTGCGGTATTTTACCGTAGAGCGGGGGGTCTGGCGCAGCCAGTTTACCCTGGTCTCCGGCCTGGTCTGCCTGGGTCTGGGCGCTTTTCTGATCCTTCGCAGTGATCTGGTGGTGCGGGCGCTGCCGGTGGTGTTCGGCCTGTTTGTCATCTTCGACAGCCTGGGCCGGGTGCAGAATGCGCTGGAGCTGCGCCGCTGCCAGTACAGCAGCTGGAAGGGTTTTCTGCTGCTGGCGCTGCTGAGCGTGGTGCTGGGCATCGTGATGGTGGTCAACCCCTTTGGCGCTATGGAGACCCTGGTCATGGCCATCGGTGTGATCCTGATCGTGGAAGGCGCACTGAACCTGCTGAGCGCAGCCTACACCGCTTTTGCGGTGCGCCGCTTTATGAAGATGCATCCGGAGGCACAGTCGGTGTTGGAGGCTGTTACCGGCCAGGATCTGAACGGCGATGGGGTGGTTGCCCCCAACGTCACCCCGGCGGATGCGGAGGCAAAAGCCGTGGAGCTGGATACGGTGGACGAGAGCGCCGAGGTGGAGACCCACCGGGAGGGGTAATGTCCCGGGCTGCGGTCTGTACCGCTTAAGAATAAAAGTAAAGGAACAAAGATAGCTATGAACAAGTATGATCTGATCATCGTGGGTGCTGGCCCGGCCGGCATTTTTACCGCAGTGGAGCTGCTGCGCTGCGGCAGCAAAAAACACATCCTGCTGGTGGAAAAAGGCAAGCCGGTGGAAAAGCGCCACTGCCCGAAGGCAGAGCTGGGACACTGCGTCAACTGCCGCCCGACCTGCGCCATCACCACCGGTTTTTCCGGCGCAGGCGCTTTCTCGGACGGCAAGCTGAGCCTGTCCTATGAGGTGGGCGGCGATCTGCCCAACCTGATCGGGGAGGAGTTTGCCCAGAGCCTGATCGACTATACCGACAAGATCTACCTGGAGTTTGGCGCAGACCCCCATGTGGAGGGTGTGTATACCGGCGAGGATATCAAGGAGATCCGCAAAAATGCGATCCATGCCGGCCTGAAACTGGTGGACTGCCCCATCCGTCATCTGGGCACCGAAAAGGCCCAGGAGCTGTACCTGGCGATCCAGAACTATCTGGCAGATAACGGCGTGGAGATGCTGTTCTCCACCGAGTGCGAGAATATCCTGCTGGAAGGCGAGGAGTGCACCGGTGTGCTGATCCGGGAGGGCAAAGCCGAGCCGCGGGCTGTGTATGCAGACGAGGTGGTCATTGGCACCGGGCGCCGGGGCGCCGATTGGCTGGAGCGCATCTGCGCCGAGCATCACATTGCCCACAAGCCCGGCACGGTGGACATCGGTGTCCGTGTGGAGTGCCGCAATGAGGTGATGGAAAAGGTCAATAAGGTGCTGTATGAGTCCAAGCTCATCGGTTATCCCAAGCCCTGGAAGAACAAGGTGCGTACCTTCTGCCAGAACCCCGGCGGCTTTGTGGCCCAGGAAAACTACGACAATGACCTGGCTGTGGTCAACGGTCACAGCTTCAAGGAGAAAAAGAGCGAGAACACCAACCTTGCCATTCTGGTGTCCCACAACTTCACCGAGCCTTTCAACCAGCCCATCGCCTACGCCCAGAAGGTGGGCGAGCTGACCAATATGCTGGGTGCAGGCCATATCATGGTGCAGCGCTACGGGGATATCCTGGACGGTAAGCGCACCTGGCCCAAGGAGCTGGCGCAGTCCAACGTAAAGCCTACGCTGAAGGATGCCGTGGCGGGCGATATCACCGCCGCCATGCCCTACCGCGCCATGACCAACATCATCGAGTTCATCAAGATGCTGGATATGGTGGTGCCGGGCTTTGCCGCCAACGAGACCCTGCTGTACAGCCCGGAGCTGAAGTTCTATTCCAATAAGGTCAAGATGGACGAGAACCTGGATACCAATATCCGGGGCCTGCACTGCCTGGGCGACTCCTCCGGCTGGACCAGAGGTCTGATGATGGCCAGCGTCATGGGCGTGCTGATGGGCCGCAAACTGGCGGAAAAAGAGGGCCTGTAAGACAAAATTTCCTGGATAAAAAACGGCTGACGCATCTGCGTCAGCCGTTTTTTGCTGCCTCATGGCGGCGGTGTATGCAAAAAGCCCCCGACCGGTTGTAAATCCGAACTTTCAATAACCAAGGCGGAAACATCTCCAACGATGCTTCCGCCTTGGTTTGTGTCTGCCTGATAAACTGGAATTTGACTAATCCTACATGTGCATCATATTACACTCATGTAATTATCCTCTACATAAACAGCTTTTCCATCAGCAAGCTTAATCTCATCTTTGCCGTTCGGTAATACTGTTGTTTCAGAACCATTCCAATGGGGGATAATAGGATTGTCAATAATATGTAATCCATCTGTTAAATTTCCCGCCGCATACATACTTCCTGCGCTGATTCCGACATATATAAGTCCGTTTTTAATTGCATTATTAAGTATTCTATCAAAACCAGTTCTGGACATTTCACGACAAAGCACAGATACATCGCCACCACTGACAAAAACAGCATCAAATTGGTTTAATTCTTCAAAAGTTAATAGCCTTGTAAGCATAAACGGGGTTGTAACATACGAAGAATAGGTTCTTTGATAGTCTTTTGAAAGAATTAATTCCAGATTGTACACTAATATATTTTCGTACTGAATTCCCATTAGAAAGAGTTCATGAAAACATATTGCAAGCGACTCTCTTGCACCATCTGTTTCAATGCCAGCTGTTGGAATATAAAGCACTTTCACATCCTTCGGACACTTTCCAATAATATCAAAGAATTTCTCTTTCATCTTATCGGTCAACCCTGCAGATGTAAGAAATAGATGTTTTCCATTCACATTCTTTTACCTCGTCAAACTCCGATTTGTACACCTGATGTGTGTGCTATTTTATAGCATAGCATTATTCCAAAAAGCAAGCAAGGGCCGAAACTTACGTTCCCGCCCTTGCTTGTCATAGCACGTTTTCGATAGAAATAATAAATCCGAACACATTACCAACTTGGATAATGCAGTTCGGATTATCATTCTTTGGTCCGAGTGACAGGATTCGAACCTGCGGCATCCTGCTCCCAAAGCAGGCGCGCTACCAACTGCGCTACACCCGGTCAACGGCGCATCCGCTAAGGATGCGCCAGAACTTATAACGCAAACAGTATACCGTTTTTCAGCAGGTTCGTCAATCCCCTATGGGGAGAAATGCTGGCGGCATCAGTTGAAGGAGCGGAAGCCCTTGCCGATGATCTCGCTGGAGTTGACGATGGTGATAAAGGTCTTGGGGTCGTGCTCCCGCAGGTAGTTGCGCAGCTGCACAGCCTGGCGGCGGGTCAGCACCGTCACCAGCACAGCCAGCTCGTTGTGGGTGTAAGCGCCGTAGGCGCGCTCCACAGTGGCCGAGCGGTTCATATCATGGATGATAAAGTCCAGGATCGGCTCCGGGTTGGCGGTGACCACCGTACACACCTTGCGCTGACGGATATTTTCAATGGCGCCGTCTACCACAAAGGACTTGCCGATCAGGCCCAGGATACAGTACAGTCCGGTGCCAATGCCAAACTGCCAGGCAGCGCCCAGAACGATCAGGATATCGCTGACCATCAGCGCCCGGCCGATCTCCATAGAGGTATACTTTGCCAGGATCAGGGCCACAATATCTGTGCCGCCGGTGGATGCGCCGATGTCAAAGACGATGGCCGAGCCCAGCGCCGGCAGAAACACGGCGAACACCAGGTCCAGCATGGTGTCCCCGCTGAGCGATTCGGTGATGGGCCATAGCCACTCGCAGATGGAAACATAGAGGGACAGCGCAAAGGAGGAGAAGATGGTCCACCCCATGCACTTGACCCCAAGAAAAAGAAAGCCCAGCACCACCAGCGCCAGGTTGATCAGCCACATAAACCCGCCTACATTTACCTGCGGGAACCATGCCGCCAACAAAATGGACAGACCCGATGTGCCGCCAAAGGCAAAGTGATTTGGGGTCTTAAACAACACGATGCCTACCGCGGTCAGGATCAGGCCCAAATTCAGCGACGCAAAAAAGCCCAGCTTCTTGCGCAAAGCAGGGCCGTCCAGCCACACCTTCAAACTGTTCATGAACTTCCTCCACAATAACATTTCGGGGCAAAAAAATGCCCTGCACCATGCAAAAATATACTCCGTCGGCCCACTGGTGTCAAGACTTTTGCCTTTTTTGACAGTGCGTGAGGGCAAAAAACGCCGCCAGGCCCCCTATTATTATAGGAAGTTCTCGTTTTTGCCTTGAAGCGGGGGCAAAAATAGTGTATCATAATGGCTGGTATATACGCTAACTTTACATTTTGACTGCGTCGGTTTGCGCCGCGCAGATCCGGGCCCTGCGGCCCTGATAGGGGGAAGCCACCATGGCAGAGAAAAACTTTTTGACTGAAATCATCGACGCCGACCTGGCCGAGGGCAAGGTCAGCGAGATCCATACCCGGTTCCCGCCGGAACCCAACGGCTATTTGCACATTGGCAGTGCCAAGGCCATCTACATCAACTGGTCCATTGCCAAGGCATACGGCGGCAAGTTCAACCTTCGGTTTGACGATACCAACCCCGCCCGTGAGGACGTGGAGTATGTCAACAGCATCCTGGAGGACCTGCATTGGCTGGGCGCAGACCCGGACGGCGGCATCTTCTACGGCAGCGATTATTTTGACCAGTGCTACGCCTTTGCAGAAAAGCTGATCCAGGAAGGCAAGGCTTATGTGGACGATCTGACCCGGGACCAGATGCGGGAGTACCGCGGCGCCGATGCCGGCAAGCCCTCTCGTCCCTCTCCCTGGCGGGACCGTACCCCCGAGGAGAACCTGGACCTGTTCCGCCGGATGCGTGCCGGTGAGTTCCAGGAGGGGGAGAAGACCCTGCGTGCCAAGATCGACCTGGCCAGCCCCAACATGAATATGCGGGACCCGGCCATCTACCGCATCAAGTACGCCAACCATCACCGCCAGGGCAACAAGTGGTGCATCTACCCCATGTACGACTTTGCCCACCCCATCCAGGACGCCATCGAGGGCATCACCCACAGCATGTGCAGCCTGGAGTTTGAGAACCACCGCCCCTTGTACGACTGGGTGGTGCAGAACCTGTTTGGGGCCGAGTTCCCCAAGCAGCGGGAGTTTGCCCGCCTGAACATGACCAACACGGTCATGAGCAAGCGCTACCTGCGTGAGCTGGTGGAAATGGGCATCGTGGACGGCTGGGACGATCCCCGCATGCCCACCCTGTGCGGTCTGCGCCGCCGCGGCTACACCGCCTCCTCCATCTTTACCTTTGTGCGGGAGGCCGGCATCTCCAAGAGCGATAACCTGATCGATATGCGCCAGCTGGAAGCCTGCATCCGCAGCGAGCTGGACCTGACCGCCCAGCGCCGCATTGCCGTGCTGGACCCGGTGAAGCTGGTGGTGGACAACTACCCCGCCGACAAGACCGAGTATTTTGAGGTGGCCAACAACCCCAACCGGGAGGCAAACGATGCCTCCACCCGTCCGGTGGCCTTTACCAAGGAGCTGTGGATCGAGCGGGAGGACTTTGCTGAGGTGCCGCCCCCGAAGTTCAAGCGCCTGACCCTGGGGGGCGAGGTGCGTCTGATGGGCGGCTATATCGTCCGCTGCGAGAGCGTGGAGAAGGACGAGGCCGGCAACATCATCGCCATCCACTGCACCGCTGACCTGGAGACCGGCAACGGCAACCCGGCAGACGGCCGCAAGGTCAAGGGTACCATCCACTGGGTCAGCGCCGCCCACTGTGTGGAGGCCGAGGTGCGCCTGTACGACAAGCTGTTTACCGAGGCCAACATGAATGCGATCCCGGAGGGCAGCGATTACAAGGATTATCTGAACCCGGACAGCGTCACCGTGCGCACCGGCTGCAAGCTGGAGCAGGCTCTGGCGGACGCAAAGCCCGGGGAGAAGTTCCAGTTCGTGCGGACCGGCTTCTTTACCCCGGATTCCAAGAACCCCGGCGTGTATAACCGGGTGGTCACCCTGCGGGACAGCTTCAAGCCTGCCGCCCAGAACTGACCAGAGGAGTAACAAGATCTGATGAAAAAGCGCATGACCCGTAATATTTCGATCATGGCTGTGCTCACGCTGCTGATGGGCGTGGTGCTGGCTTTGTATATCTCCAACACCAGCTCGGTGCCGGATGCTGACAACTCCGCCGCCTATGGGGACGGAGAGTACACCGCTGCGGCGGCAGGCTACCTCAGCGATGTGACCGTGACGGTCACCATCGCCGGGGGACAGGTGTCGGCAGTGGAGATCGATGCTTCCGGCGAGACCCCGGCCCTGGGCGGCCAGGCGGCACAGACCCTGGCGCCGCTGCTGGCCCAGGCGGGCAGCCCCAGCGGGGTGGATGCTGTGTCCGGCAGCACCATGACCAGCAAGGCTGTTTTTGAGGCCATGAATGACTGCCTTGCCCAGGCAGCGCTCGAATAAATTTTCCCAGGCTGCTGCCCGGCCCCTTGCGGCCCTGGGCGGCAGCCTTTTTGTTTGGGCGCCAGCCTGCAAAGAAACCAAAAGAGGATAAAAGCGATGATCCTACAAGTCTTACCATTGGCAGAAGGCGGCGCACGGCTGCTCCGGGTCTACGGGGAGAGTCCGGTGCTGCACCTGCCGGATACCCTGCCGGGGCCGGACGGCCCCCTGGCGCTGACCGAACTGGGGGATTACTGTTTTGCCCCGGCGCTGCGCAGCCAGCCGGACGGGACGCTCTGGTATCAGCAGCAGGGGGAGGCGTTCGTACCCGTCCCGCTGCCGGCAGAGCCGCTGCACCCGGTGTGCGGCAGCTTTTTGGAGCAGGTGACCCTGCCAGGCACGCTGGCTCTGGTGGGCAGCTGTGCTTTTTATGACTGCCGCAAACTGCATCGGCTGACCCTGGGCGCCGGGGAACTGCGGCTGGGCAGCGATGTGTTTTTGAACTGCTTTGCCCTGGAGCAGCTGGTGCTGCGGGCAGCGCCGGAGCAGCCCACCGGGCTGGGGGCGCTGGTGGCCAACCTGACCGAGCAGGTGTCCGCTCTGTTCTGGCCGGAGGGGGAGCCGCAGCCTCTGGCGGGGCTGTGGTATCCCGCTTATTGGGAGGATATCGAGGAGACCCCCGCCCACATTTTGCTGCACACCTTTTCCGGGCAGGGGTACCATTACCGGCAGTGCTTCCGGGCTGGACAGGTGCAGATGGAGGAATACGACGCCATCTTTGCCCAGGGACACGATGCCGATGACCCGGAGATCGTGGCGATGCTCTGTTTCGACCGTCTGCGCTGGCCCTGGCGGCTGGAGCAGGGGCCGCAGCAAGCCTACCGGGACTTTTTGTCCGCCCAGGGGCTGCGGGTGATCCAGCGGCTGCTGCGCAGCCAGGACACCCCCGCTTTGCAGGCGCTGCTGGCGCTGGAACTGCTGGATGCCGATACCCTGGCGCAGGGCGGTGTGCTGGCCCGCCGGGCAGAGAATGCGCCGGCTGCCGCACTGCTGGCGGATGCGGAGCGCCGCCGCCGGGCATCTGCCCCCAAGCGGCCCCGATACGACTTTGATTTTTAAGACGGGATGTGCTGCCAGCTGCAAAAAGCAGCCTTCCCTTTATAGGATAGAACGAAAGTGAGGTGTATCCTTTGACCCAAGAGTTTGTGTCCCGCCGTCCGGAGACCCAGGAAGAATGGCAGGCCCGGATGGGCGGCGAGGTGCTGGCGGTGGTGCGCAGCGGTTTGTACCTGGACTTCCGGTTTTTGGGCCCGGCGCTCTCTGCGCTGGACTTTGTGCCGGATGAGCGATGCCGCACCCAGGCCACCGATGGCCGCAGCTTGTACTACCAGCCCAGCACCCTGCTGCGGCTGTACCAGCAAAACCCCAAATACCTCAACCGCCTGTACCTGCACAGCCTGTTCCACTGCTTGTTCCGGCATCTGTGGCTGCGGGGCGGGCGGGAGCCGCAGCTGTGGGATCTGGCCTGTGATATCGCGGTGGAGAATGTGCTGGACAGCCTGCAGCGTCCCAGTGTGACCCGCCCGCTGACCTACCTGCGCCGCCGTGCCTACGAGGGCATTGCCGCCGAGGGGCGGGTGGTGGCCGCTGCAGCGGCCTACCGCTGGCTGCTGGGCCAGACCCCCGGCGTGCTGCGCCAGCTGGAACGGGAGTTTTATACCGACGACCATCGGCTGTGGCCAAAGGACCCCCAGTCCCAGCCTCCCACCCCCAGTCCCAGCCCCCAGTCCACCTGGCAGAAGCTGGGCCAGCAGATGCAGACCGAGATGGAGCTGCGGGATAAGGAGGCCGGGGATGGTACCGACACGCTGGCCGCCCAGATCCGGGCCGCCAACCGCAGCCGCCGCAGTTACCGGGATTTTCTGCGCCGGTTCTGTGTGTTGCGGGAGGAGATCCGGCTGGACCCGGAGGAATTTGACCTGAACTTTTACACCTACGGTCTCTCGATGTACGGCAACCTGCCCCTGATCGAGCCGCTGGAAAGCCGTGAGAGCAAAAAGGTGGAGGAGCTGGCCCTGGTGGTGGATACCAGCTACTCCACCTCCGGAGAGCTGGTGCGGGCTTTTTTGTCCGAGACGTATACTCTGCTGAAGGCGCGGGAGAACTTTTTCCACCGGATGAATCTGCACCTGATCCAGGCAGACGACCAGGTCCGGCAGGACCTGCCCATCCGCTCTGAGCAGGAGCTGGTGCAGGCCATGGAGCAGTTTACCCTCCGGGGCGGCGGCGGCACCGACTTCCGTCCCGCCTTTGCCTATGTGGATGAGCTGTGCGCCTCCCGCCAGTTTACAAATCTGCGGGGCCTTTTGTACTTTACCGACGGACTGGGCACCTACCCGGCCCGCCGCCCCGCTTACGAGACCGCCTTTTTGTTTTTGGGGGATCGGTTCGATGATGCCAATGTGCCCCCCTGGGCCATCAAGCTGGTGTTGGAGGAGGACGAGTTTACTTCCCCTGCCCCAGCCGCCCAAAACGCCCTGGCCGCCGCGCTGGCGGAGGAGCAGGACCCCTACCGTGATATGAACAATACGTGAGGTTGCGAGTATGAATATCAAACGAGCAAAAGAAGAGATCGAGCGCACCGTCCGGGCCTACCTTGCCAAGGACGAGCTGGGACAGTATAAGATCCCCGCTGTGCGCCAGCGTCCCATCCTGCTGATGGGCCCTCCGGGTGTGGGCAAGACCCAGATCATGGAGCAGGCCGCCCGGGATTGCGGCGTGGCGCTGGTGGCCTACACCATCACCCACCATACCCGTCAAAGCGCCGTGGGCCTGCCCTTTATCCGGCAGCGCCACTATGCAGGGCGGGATGTATCGGTGACCGAGTACACCATGAGCGAGATCATTGCCAGCATCTATGCCAAGATGGAGTCCACCGGCCTGTCCGAGGGCATCCTGTTCATTGACGAGATCAACTGCGTGTCCGAGACCCTGGCCCCCACGATGCTGCAATTTTTGCAGTGCAAGACCTTTGGCAACCAGGCTGTCCCGGCTGGCTGGGTGATCGTGGCGGCAGGCAACCCGCCGGAGTATAATAAGTCGGTGCGGGATTTTGACCTGGTCACCCTGGACCGTGTGCGCCGGATGGATATCCAGCCGGACCTGGGGGTCTGGCGGGAGTATGCCCGGGCAGTGGGCATCCACAGCGCCATCCTCAGCTATCTGGAGCTGCATCCTCAGCATTTCTACCAGATCGAGGCGGATGTGGAGGGCAGCCGCTTTGTCACCGCCCGCGGCTGGGAGGATCTGTCCAACCTGCTGGATACCTACGAGGCGCTGGGCCTTGCGGCGGATACCGAGCTGATCGGACAGTATCTCCAGCATCCCGCCATCGCAGAGGAGTTTGCTGCGTATCTGGCCCTGTACTATAAGTACCGGGATGACTACGGCGTGGAGGAGATCCTGGCAGGCAAGCCCCGGTCGGAGGCATTTGCCCGGCTGATGCGCGCCCCCTTTGATGAGCGGCTGTCCCTGGTGGGGCTGCTGCTCTCCGGTCTGCGCACCCGCATCGCTGCTTCCCGCCAGGCGGATGCAGTGGCGGACGACTGCTATGGTCTGCTGCGGCAGACGAAGCAGAGCTTTGCCGCCCTGCCCGCAGATCTGCCGGATGGCCCCTCTGCTCTGTTTGGCCAGAGCATTGCCGATTACGAGGCCGAGACCCAGCGCCAGGAGAAGGCCGGTCTGCTGGCGCCGAACCAGCGGGCGGCCCGGCTGCGGGCCGCTGCTGCCCTGCACGCCTGGGCAGGGGAGCTGCACCACGCCCAGACCGCAGACGGTCAGCAGGCGTTTGCGCTGCTGCGGGAGCAGTTCCAGCAGCTGGCAGACCAGCGCGAGACGGCCCAGGCAGCCGCCAGCGCAGCGCTGGAAGCAGCCTTCGACTTTATGGAGCAGGCCTTTGGGGAGAGCCAGGAGCTGGTGGTGTTCGTCACCGAGCTGACCATGGACCCCGCCGCCCATGCTTTCCTGGTGGAAAACGGCTGCGAGCGTTACTTCCGCTATAACCAGGACCTTCTGCTGGACAGCCGCAAGGCGGCGCTGCAGCGGGAGCTGGCTGCAGAACAGCGCCGCAGCGAGAGCTGAACCCCCCCCTGGAATCAAGCAAGCCCCCGTCGGGATGAACCGGTGGGGGCTTTTGTTATCGCAGAGGCGTCCAGAAGTTCTCCCGGGGCATAAGGTGCATCCGGATGTATTCCGCATAGGCCAAGACCTTGGGGTCCGCCCCTTGCACGGTCACAAAACCCAGCAGCGGCCCCTGCTGCCAGTCCAGCGGAAATACCGGGGCGTGGCCGCCGTACTGCACGGCGGGCAGCAGCAGTACCGTCTCCCGGAAACCAGCGGTGCGGAACCCATGGGGGTCCACAAAATCCAGCTGGCTCTTTTGCAGGTGGGCACGGAGCGCATCCTCGTATACCGAGCTTCCCGGCAGGTTATGGAAGGCCACCTGCATCCCCAGCAGATCCTCGGCGTGGACCTTGTGCTTGGCCCAGTGCGCCAGCAGCTCGGGGGCCAAGGGCAGCCCGGCGGGCATACACAGCTCCGTTACCTGGGCAAAGGGCAAAAAGTCCAGCCCAAACCGCCGGATATCCTCGTTTTCCAGCAGTGCGGCGATCTGCACTTCGCCCCGCAGCAGCGCAGCATACAGGGACTCCTTGCTGTAATACCGGACAGGGCAGGGGGCGTAGCTCTGTGCCAGCGGCAGGGCGGTGGTGAGCAGGTCCTGCCAGATCAGGATAAACTGCTCGTCCAGGCAGCCGATGACCAGGCGTTTGATGTGCTGCTGGCTGAGGTGCTGGATCTGCTTGCCCTCGGCCACAGCACGGTCATACAGGTGCTGGATCTCCCGCGCACGCTCGTAAAAGCTGCGCCCGGCCTCGGTCAGGGTGGGCTGGCGTGTGCTGCGGTCGAACAGGGCAAAACCCAGCTGCCGCTCCAGGTGGCGGATCTGCTGGGATAAAGCGGATTGGGAGATGTACATGGCTTCAGCCGCTGCGGTGAAGCTCTTTTTCTCTACGATGGTCAAAAAACCCATGAGCTGACGATCGGTCATGGCGGGGCCTCCTATAAGTTTGTGCTTATGATAAGTATAAGCACTTTGAATTGCAAAGACAAGTTTTTAACGATATAATAGGCCATGAGGAAGGTTTGTTAAAAAATAAACCACGAATGAATAAGAAAGAAGGTTCTCTGCATCATGGAAAAGATCTCTCGCAAAAGCTTTGTTCTGGGCGCTGCCGGCGCCCTGGGTCTGGGCCTGCTGACCGGCTGCGGCGGGTCGGAGGCCGCCTCCAGCAGCGCCGCTTCCAGCGAAGCGGCCGCACCCCAGAAGGAGCTGACCTTTGCAGATACCATCCGCTGGGACTCGGAGTACGATGTGGTGGTCCTGGGCATGGGCGCTTCCGGTATGGTGGCCGCTAAGACCGCTGCGGACAACGGCGCTAAGGTCGTGATCCTGGAAAAGTGCGAGGAAGGCAAGGCCGGCGGCAACACCAAGATCTGCGGCCAGCTGTTTGCCTATGCCAACGGCGATAAGGAGGCTGCCAAGACCTACTACAACGCCCTGGCTGCCGGCCGCTATGTGGAGCCGGAGATGGTGGACACCCTGAGCGAGGGCGTGGCGAACCTGGCCGATATCCTGGCAGACGAGTTCGGCTTTAATAAGGACGAGTACGTTGACTGGACTGGCGTCAAGGTGGGTACCACCAACCTGGGCGCTATGAGCCCGGAGTACCCGGAGATGCCCGGCAGCGAGAAGATGGGCCTGTGGACGACCCATGCCGGTGTCAGCGACAGCTTTTTGTACCAGAGCCTGAAGCAGAACGTGCTGGACCGCAGCGACGCCATTGACGTGTGGTATTCCTCCCCGGCCAAGAGCCTGATCCAGGACCCGGTCACGAAGACCATCGTGGGCGTTACGGTGGAGCGGGACGGCAAAGAGATGAACGTCCGCGCCCTGAACGGTGTCTGCCTGTGCACCGGCGGTTTTGAGTGCAACAAGGACATGGTGCAGCAGTACCTGAACATCATCAACTATGCACCCCGCGGCGGCCAGTTCAATACCGGCGACGGCATCAAGATGGCCCAGGCTGTGGGTGCAGACCTGTGGCATATGGATTGCTACGAGGGCCTGTTTGGCCTGGGCGGCGTGACCTGGCCCGTGGAGGAAGGCGTGCCCTGCGCACAGCCTGCAACCCTGGGTCAGAACGCACTGAACACCGGCGCTACCATGCTGGTGGGCACCGACGGTGACCGCTTTGTGAACGAGAGCGAGATCGTCCGCCACGGCCACCTGTACGAGAACGGCATCTGGGAGAACCCCACCTACCCGGAGAAGGTCTGGTACATCATGGACCAGACCCAGAAGGACGAGATCGAGGCCGCTGGCCTGCTGGAGCAGGCACAGCTGGATGCGCTGACCGCCTACGACTCGGTGGAAGCACTGGCCAAGGGCACCGGCTGCAAGCCGGAGCGCCTGGCAAAGACCATCCGCAACTTCAACAGCTTTGCGAAAAACGGCGAGGATATCCTCTGCGGCCGCGACACCCAGTATATGCGTCCGTTTGACGGCAAGAAGTATTACGCCATGTATGTGGTGTCCGGCCTGCTGAACACCCAGGGCGGCCCCAAGCGCAACCAGAACGCCGAGGTGCTGGACACCCAGGGCAACCCCATTCCCCACCTGTACGGTGCAGGCGAGTGCGGCGGCATGACCGTCTGCATGTACCAGGGCGGCACCAACATTGCCGAGTGCATCATCTTTGGCCGCATCGCTGGTAAGAACGCCGCTGCCGCTAAGCAGGCGCTGCCGGTCTATAAGCTGGAAGCTGTGGAGTCCAACCCCACCCAGCTGGGCGATATCGACGATCTGTCCGCACCGGAAGCCGAGTACGAGGCTGGCGCAAACCAGTACATCGGCAAGGCCAACGGCATGGACGATGAGATCGTGGTGCGTGTGACCATGGACGGCGACAAAATCGCAGATGTGGAAGTGCTGCACCAGAACGAGACCCCCGGCATCGGTGTGCCTGCCGTCGAGCAGCTGCCCGAGCAGTTCATTGGCCTGGACAGCGAGGAGGCCATCAACGGCGTGGACGGCCTGTCCGGTGCTACCATCACCAGCAACGCCCTGAAGCAGGCTGTGGTAAACGCTCTGCTCCAGGCAAAGGGCTGAGAAGCAGAATGATCTGTTCTGAATGATCCTTCCCCCCACCGGGGCTTTCCCGGCGGGGGATTTTTTGCGCAGTGCAGCGGGGAAAACCGGCCTACCCGTCGTTTTGTGTTAGAAAAAAAGAACACAGGCCGATATGGTCTGTGTTGCTTTGTCGTGGTATCCTTTGGTTGTCGCAAATCAATAAAAAACGAAAGGATGGAACGATATGAAGCGTATCTTTGCATTTTTGGCCTCGGCGGTGCTGGCGTGCAGCCTGTTGGCCGCCCCCTGCTTTGCCGCAGAGCCGGAGCCGCTGCCCGTGCCGCTGCCCGGCGTGACCGACCCGGAGCAGCCAGAAAAACCGGATGGACCGGAGGTACAGCCGTATGAAGCCATGCCGGGAGATGGCAAATTAGCTTAAAGTAAGATTTAGATATTCTTTTGCTTCTTTTTTGACTATTTCTAATCCAACCTGGTATTCAACAACTTTGCAGAGATAATACGATTGATAGTACAATTCTTTGCTGATTTCCTCATCGCCCATAAAATGCCGGCATTCAGCTTCAATTTCCAAACATCGTGGCAGTTCTTGATAGTGCCCATATTGAATACAAGCTTTTCGACACTCCTGCGCGAGTTCTGCCCCTTCCTCATAACGCCCACATAAATCCAGCACCCGAGCATAATTATAGAGGACCAAAGGCAACGCCCCGATCAATGTTATGGTTTCCTTAAAATGCTTGCGCACATACCGAAGCAGCTGATAGTAGATCTCAGCTGCTTTTTTGTTTTGTCCATCATCCGAGTACGCAAGCCCGATCTGGTTGATAATTGTGATTTCGTCTTTTGTATAAAGGAAACTTTCTATATTTTCCAAATCAAAGCGGGGTACTGTTAGCCGAATCGCCTGCATCAACATACCAATCTGTTCTCTAGGCATATATCGACCATCTAAACGTCCAAGCAAAACTTTAGAACTTAAAATGAATTGTTGGGCGATCTGGTCGTCTGGGGCTGCCAGAGCTTCAAACTGGGCCAGTTTCTCAAAGCCTTCGGCTACCTGCTCGGTCACATTGCAGGCAACGATCTCCTTTTGGAGCGCTTCCATTTCCAGTTCATTTTTGCTCAGCAAGGCAAAATAGCGGTCATCCGGCAGGCCCATCCGCTGCAAAAGGGCGTTGATCCGGTTGCGGCTGGGGGTCTGCTTGCCGTTTTCCAGCCGGGAGAGGGTCATGGGCTCACAGATGCCATCGCAGAGCTGCTCCTGGGTCAGACCCAGATCCAGCCGCTTCTGCTTGATGTAATCTCCTAAAAAGAAATTTTGCATAGACAACGCTCCTTTTATATGAACTTGTGCAAATAGTATAGCATATTTTGGAACTCTTCGCCAGCATCCGCCCGTCGTTTTGTGTTAGAAAAACACCGGGTTTTTGATGATATGAAAGATGTTTTGATTGACGAAGAAGGTAAGGGGTGCTTTAATATGGTTTGCAGAAAAACAAATATAATAGATAAAGCGGATGTTTGTTATTATCAGTATTTGAAAAATAATTGATAGAAAGGGAACCGGTATGTTTTTTTATCTAAAAAAATTCTGGAAAGTCAATCTATTGGCTGTCTTATTTCAGATGTTTCAGAATAGCGGAAGAGTCATATGGAGTTTGCTGATGATCCTGCTGTTTCAACAGGTTATTGAGCTGAATTTTAAGGGAGTTGTGTTCTTTTGCGTCATTGAACTGGTCGTAAGCGGGGGAAGAAATGTTTGCAGCTCACTTTCTTCCTATTTTCAAAGCGAGGCGATCCGGCGCATGAATGATCAGCTTCGACAGGATATGGCAGCCTCCTTGCTGAATAAAAGTTACAAGGAATATCACTTGCAGGAAAACGGAGCGTATTTGTCTCAGTTTACGAATGATGTTAACCAAATTGAGCAGCTGGCATGGAAGAATTTTTACACAGTAGTTGGCCTGGCTGTGGAAGTGGCTCTCAGTGTCTTGGCATTGGCTGCTCTGCATTGGTCTATTTTACTTGGTGCACTTTTTACCGCTGCTGTGATGATCTTGTTGCCGAAATTGTTTAAGAAAAAGTTGGAGACGCTGAGCAGGGAGTTTACCAAAGCACAAGAAACAGCGGTTGGAAAATTAAAAGATCTTCTGGCAGGATATGATATTTTGTGCTTTTTTGATCGCAGGCAATTCTTCTCCAAAAGGATCTATGACAGCAGCGAGCAAATGGAAAAACCGCATTGCCGCCAGCAGTGGGTCCAAACAAGCATTGGAAACGGATTGGATTATATAAGCACGATCATTCAGGTGGGACTTTTTGCATGGATCAGCTTCCTTTCGATCCAAGGCGTCATTATTCAGTCTGCGGCTGCCGGAGGCGGCAATTTGTGCGGCAGTGTTTATGGCGGTCTATGCCAAATCATCAGGCTTCAACTCTCCTTCTCTGCCAGCAAGCCCTATTTTGATAAGATCACCGTCCATGCAGGCGAGGTGTCTC
>ERZ827037.137-NODE-137-length-90005-cov-5.609027_pt1 | contig 90005 bp, 78 predicted proteins | sample MGYA00519924_ERZ827037 | MGnify/ENA primary metagenome ERZ827037 (study PRJEB31778, sample SAMEA3449250) | human gut metagenome | biome: human gut; feature: human-associated habitat; material: faeces | place: United Kingdom | collected 2010/2012 ... | reverse complement strand
GCCGGACGGCTTTTTGCGTAATGTGATAGATCAAATATTATTTTTTCTGGTTTGTTGGCTCCGAAAAGCCTTGTATTTACAGTGTTCCTAATAGGAAGTAATCATATGCTGGGAAATGTATATATGCCGGATTCTACAAAGATATATGATTCGAATTACAATATTCTGTTAATACATGAGCCAGATACAGCAGACTCTTTTCAAGAATACCCTTATGATTTAGTGTTGAGCGGACATAGTCATGGCGGGCAAGTTAATATCCCGTTTATTCCTGCTATTAATCAAAAAGCTATCTCTTCTACAAACCTCGCTAAAAATTATGTCAGCGGAATGTATGAATTAAATTCAAAGACAAAAATATACGTAAATACAGGAATCGGAACTACACATGTTTCTGGTCGGTTGGGGGTTGTTCCAGAAATATCTATATTTCATATTTATTTATAATAATTGGAATTGATAAGGCTACGTTGTTAATAGTTAATAGTGTGTTAAAAGAGATACACTCTCTTATTTGATGTTATATAAAGGTAAATTAGACCAAATAATAATGTGCTTGTATGTAGAAGTAATATGTAAAATACAGACTATGTATGTCACTAATTTAAGATCAGGTTTAGAGTACATAGTAAAAGAACAAAATGATTTGGCAAAAGATTACTATAAAAAAATCGCCCAGCCTGTGAGAGTCTGAGGCGATTTTTGATAGGGTATCTTATTGTCATTTATTGTCATTAAGAATTTGAATGGCGATTTCCTTTGCGGCAGTGCTTGATGTGTTGCCTGCATCTGATTGTCCGAGATATACACAAAAATATTTATTTCCTTCTAGTGTTTCTGCAAATCCTGTGAACCATGCATCTACAACAATACCCTCTGCTTTTCCCATTCCTGTTTTTCCATAAATAGATATTTCCGTATTATTCTCTTCTGATATCAACATTACTTGTTTTAAAATATTTTGTGTTCTTTCTGAGTAGGTGGAGTCAGTTCCGAAGATTCGTTCCATCACTTCAACCTGTTCTTTTGGAGAAATTTTCAAAGACGATTCTATCCAGAAACCTGTTAAGGCTCTATTGTTGTTATTAGTATTTAACTTTCCCTCCCAATCAGAAATATCACAATTTCCATATTTCAGTTTATTAAGTTCATTCTGCATTTTCACCTTGCCAATGTCATCAGTGACCTGACGAAAATACCAAACACATGAGGTACGAAATGCATCAGAAAAATTGATATCTCTATTCCAGTCCTCATTCCAAAATATTTCACCGCTCCAAGGACGCACAGAATTATCAGGATCAATAATTCCGTTTTCTAAACCGATTAACGAAGAGATAATTTTAAATGTAGAACATGGAGATCTCTGCGTTAGAGCCAGTTCTTTATTATATATCATATAGTTTTTTTCTGTTGGATCGTATACTATTGCGGTCCCGGTTAAGCCTTCAAAATAATTAGACCAATCTACTTCAGTTAGTGTGGGTTCTTGTGATTCTACTACAGAAAATTTCTCTGGAGTAGGATCTTTTGTATCCTGTTGTATATTCTTAGCGTCTGAATTATTATGATTCGTGCAACCTGAAAATGCAAATATACCAACCAAAATTCCAATAATTAATAGATAAAAAGACTTGTTTTTTTTCATATTATTTCTGCCTATCCTAGAAATTAGTTATTCTATAAATGTTTCATAAACCTACATTAACTATATAAGCCGATACTTTTAAGCTTTGATTATCTTGATAAACACTAGTGTTAATAGGCATCAACCTCCTTAGCTTTTGGGAATAAAGTATTTTCATTTTTAAGAGAATAAAGAATTTAATATTTCTATAGTTATTTCTGAAGCAGCACTGCCGGTGGCATTCTCGGAATTCTGAAGGTTGGTAGCAAAACAATAAGTATTTTCACCGTGTTCAATAAAGCCAATAAACCAACCGTTTGTATTTTGTCCATTCAATGACCCAGTACCTGTCTTTCCATATAATTTTCCAATGGATGTATCAGAAATAAATAAGGCATCTTTTATTGCTTGAATATTTTTTTCCTCAAACTCCCATTTATTTTCCAGAAGTTCAGATAATAGGATTACCTGTTCTACCGGTGAAATCTTTAAGGAAGATTCGGACCAATAATCTTCAATACCAGCTGATAAATCGCAATTCCCATATGAAATTTTGTTATAATAAGAATAAAGTGTTTGGTATCCTATTTGTGTATCAAGATTTTGAAAATACCAATTAACAGAATTACGTAAAGCTGTAGTAAGGGTTTGGTCTTTGTTCCATGAATCAAAATAATAGTTTGTTCCGTCCCAGTGCTGATTAGAAGAATTATAATTGATTACACCTTCCTCTAATGCAAATAAACCACTATAAATTTTATAAGTGGAATCCGGAGAAACTCGTTTGGTGCTTAAATCTTTATTATAAATTTTGTATCTATCATTTGTCATATCATATATTACAAAGCTACCACTTGTTTTACTGAAATAAGAAGATAGGTCTATGTCATCTATATTTTGGGAAGTCAAATTATTAGATGAGTCTCGTGATGCATAGACAGTTAATAAGGGACTAATGCAGTATACTAGAACACAAGCGAACACTAAGATTACAATGCTGTTTCTCTTATGCTTTTTAGAAATTTTTTGATAATTTGCTATTTCTTTTATTCTATCTATAATGACCTTTTTTTCTCCACCTAAACGAGAGAGTGGAGAGAGAAAAGCATTGTGTTGCATTTTTTCAGCATATCTTATTAATGTATAGCCATAATCTATACAGTTGTTTTTCCCTATGATGTTAATTACTGAGTTGTCGCATGCAATTTCCCGATCTTTTTGTAATATATGAAATCCGTACCAAATGAATGGGTTAAACCAATATATGATCTGTAAAATGCAACTTATATAATTTAATGCAGCATCCTTGTGTTTATAATGCTGTAATTCATGTAAAAAGATATAATATACATCCTGTTCAGACAGTAATATATCCATATCTTGAGGAATAATTACCTTGGGATATAGAAGACCGTAAGAAACAGGGCTTGAAATATTACATGAAGCGTATAAAGCGACATGTCGTCTTATTTTTAATTTTTCATGACACGAAATGTATTGTTGGTATAGTTCTGGTTCGTTTTCAGAAGTTATCAAAAAAGCTTTTTTTTGGATTAAATGAATTTTAACAATATTATATATAAAATATACTAATGTAAACAAACACCCGATTATCCATATTGCAAATAAGTATTTATCAAGATCATACAAATTAAAATTATCTTGAGCTGACGCAAAATCAGAAGTACCTAATTGAACAGATAAATTTATATCATCAAGTTGTTTTGTAGAAGTATTTACAATTTTACCCGTATCTTGTTGGAAAAAGTGTTGTAACTTTATTAATAATTGATGTGGTCCGATATTTTTGAATGGTATGAAAGGAATAATAAGCGCACATACAAAAATGTACCACAAATAATACCGACTATTAGTTGTAATATAATTTTTTAATAGTTTTTTGAGTAATAGAATTATCCCCAATAAGATACTGATAGTGAGATTACATAATAAAAAGTGAATCGAGAACATTAGGTTTCATCACCACCATTCAATTTAGAGTCTATAAGATGATACATATTCTTTAAATCGCTGTCAGATAATTGGGCATTGGATAGTAAGGAAGATAATAGCGGAGCCATTTCACCATCATAAAAGCGAGATAAAAAATTATGGTTCTCTTGTGATAAATATTTATTTTTAGAGATAATGGGAAAATAGTAATACATACGCCCTTTTTGTTCATAAGAAATAACATGTTTTGACACTAAACGAGATAATAACGTATGAACTGTTTTATTACTCCAATTGTGTATAGATGGAACTTTTTCACAAATAGAATTTGTGCTTATTGGTGACTCATCCCATATTATTTTCATGATTTCATATTCTGCTTCAGATATTTGTGGTAATTTATCCATGTTTATTCTCCTTTAATCTTACTTTCGTAATAATTATAGAGCATTGAAATAGAAACGTCAAGAAGGCTATTGACAAAAAAGTGATAATAGAATATATTACAAACGTAAGATATGGAAACAGGAGACAATTATGAAAAGAAAAAAATTTGAATGGACAGGTAGATTGATATTAATAATATTTTCTTTAATTTTAGTATTGAGCTTGATTTTTTTTATTACGAAACAGACACATAAGAACACTACTGAACAATTGCTAACCGAATATATGAATTATATCAATAAACATGAATATGAAAAAATGTATAAAATGATTTCTAAAGAACATTCATCGAATATTTCTATGGAAGAATTTGTAAAGAGAAATAAAAACATATATGAAGGATTAGAAACGAAGGATTTAAGCATTAAAATTTTAAATGAGAAATCCAATGGTAAAGAGATTTCATATCTTACATCATTTAATACTCTTGCAGGTGAAGTGAAATTTCAAAATGAAGTAAACTTTATAAAAGAAAAATTTGAATATAAACTTGTTTGGAAAGATAGTATTATTTTTCCGCAATTAGAGTCTACAGATAAAGTACGAATAGATACTGTAGAAGCAGAGCGAGGACAAATTTTAGATCGTAATGGAAAAGTGTTAGCTGGAAAAGGGGTTGCATCATCAGTTGGGCTAGTGCCGGGTAAAATTCAGGATAAAGAAAACACAATAATTAAACTTGCGGAGTTGCTTGAAGTGGATATTGATGTGATAAAGAACAAATTGTCTGCAGAGTGGGTAAAAGATGATTCATTTGTTCCTATAAAAACAATTCCTAAAGTTAGTGAATTGGAATTAATGAAAATTAATCCGGATGAAAATCTTGTAAAATTAAAGGAAAATCAAGAGGAATTACTATCAATTCCAGGTGTTATGATTAACGATATCGAAGTTAGAGACTATCCTTTAAAAGAAGCAGCGTCACATTTGGTTGGATATATTCAAAAAGTTACAGCGGAAGATTTGGAAGAGAATAAAGGGAAAGGTTATGATTCCAATAGTGTTATAGGGAGAAGTGGTATAGAAAGTTTATATGAAGATAAATTAAAAGGTCAAAATGGTTGCATGATATATATCGAAGATGAATTTGGAAACAGAAAAGATATTATTGTAGATAAACCGGTTCAAAACGGAGAGGATATTCAATTAACAATTGATGCAGAATTGCAAAAAGTCTTGTATGAACAGTTTAAGGATGATAAGAGTTGTTCTGTTGCTATGAACCAATATACAGGAGAAGTTTTGGCACTGGTCAGTACTCCTTCTTTTAACTCAAATGATTTTGTAATGGGAATGTCAGATAAATTATGGAAAAGCTTAAATGAAGATGAAAGGCAACCTTTGTACAATCGATTCAGACAGGTATGGTGTCCCGGATCAACATTTAAACCTGTTACTGCAGTGATAGGGTTAGACACAGGTATTCTTGATCCTGTAGAAGATTATGGAAACGAAGGTTTAAGCTGGCAAAAAGACTCGTCATGGGGGGATTATTATGTGACCACATTACATGAGACTGAACCTGCAACACTGGAAAATGCAATGATATATTCTGATAATATATATTTTGCAAAAGTAGCACTTAAACTGGGGGAAAATAATTTAACTAGCTTTTTAGAAAAATTGGGGTTTAACAAAGAAATACCATTTGATATTAAAATGTCAATATCACAGTATTCAAATACAGAAGGAATAAAGTCAGAAATTCAATTGGCAGATAGTGGATATGGACAAGGTCAAATCTTAATAAATCCATTGCATCTAGCTTCTATTTATTCCGCATTTAGTAATGATGGAAATATAATTGAACCGACGTTACTATATAACCCAAATTATAATCCCAATATATGGATGCCGGAAGTTATTCAAAAAGAAAGTATTCATACTGTTTTAGAGACAATGAAGAAAGTTATTAGTGAACCAACAGCAACGGGATATGGTTTACATAGAGAGGAGTACACTTTGGCTGGAAAAACAGGAACGGCAGAAATAAAGCTTTCAAAAGAAGATGCAACAGGAACAGAATTGGGGTGGATGGCAGTTTTTACAACTGATCCTAATATTGAGAATCCAATATTGCTAATTAGTATGGTTGAAGATGTAAAAAATATTGGTGGCAGTGGTTATGTAGTTCAAAAAGATAAAAGAGTATTGGATCAATATTTACGATAGGAATGAGATGAAAAAAGGTGAAAATGTTAATGAAGAAAATGTTGGCTATTATTTTGGTTTCTTTAGTATTATCCGGATGTGAAAAAAATGGGTCTCAAAATGATCTTATAATTAATAATACAGAAGAAGAGAATGTGGTGATGGATGAAAATGATGATTATGAATTAAAAAATATTGAAATGGGGAGAAAAGAAGAAAAAGACATTAGTGATCGCTTAAGGAAAATGGTTGGAAAATGCAAAAGGATATACAGTCAGGCAGATAAAGGTAATGCGTCAAATATTGTTCTTGAAGAAGAGACAGTTCATACAATGATCGAAAGTATTGCAGAAGAGAATGTTGCCATTACCTGTGGCAGTCATGATTATAATATGTTGAATTATAAACAAGTTGATGATGCTCTTTCTTTGGCAAAAACAGGAGAAAATACTGAAACTGAATTTTTTGTAATTAATACAAGTGGTGTTTGGATATATAATAAACTTCAATTTAAAAACAAAGATTTATATGTAACATCAGCAACAGCTGCATTTGATGATAATATGAGTCCACATATTGTGCAGATAGAAAAAATTCAGGTATATGATTGGAACTATACTGATAAAGGGTGGATTATATGGGAGAAGGCATTATCAAGAAATCAAGAAATGGATATGCATGTTTTTTATAGAATTTTGCCACTTGATGAACAGTGCAGAGAATTAGGAAATAAATGTATTACACCGGTTAGTTACTTTTGCAATAATCTGTTCCTCGTAGATTGGAATCAAAACAGTTTGGAAAATATAGAGTTTAATGATTTGTTTGAGTTTTTATACACAATGAAGTATGGGGAGAAAATTGATGAAAAAAAATATGCATCAGGCATTCCTAAAGTAGAATTTGAAGAAGTGGTCACAACTTATTTTGATATTTCAATAGAAACCTTGGAAATATATGCTCAATACGATGACGTGAAGGGGGTATATCCATGGGAAGCAATTGGTCCATGGAATCGAATTCAACAATTCCAACCTTTCCCAGAAGTAGTGAATTGTATAGAAAATGAGGATGGATCATTAACTTTGACAGTAGAAGCTGTTTTTCAGGAAGAAGGAACAGATTGTTCATTCAGACATGAAGTGACAATCCGAGAAGAAGGTGACAAGTGGATATATTTGGGAAACTGTATTGAACGTGAGGGAGCATATAAAATTCCAGAATATAAACCGCGAAGAGATTTTTAAGTAAATTAAGAAAATAGATTTTTTTATAACTGATATTGTAATTGGAGAGGAAGAGTATGAAAGTTAGATTAATGATCATTATTGGTGTCATTAGTTTTCTACTAGGAGGATGTAATAAAATACAAAAAAATTCAAATCAAGTACAATTAGTTCAAAGAACTGAAGAAATTCTGGTAGAATCCGAAGATTTGGCAGATGATTATTTTCATATATACAAAGAAAGATGGAATCAAAGCAATAGAAATTCATTGAAATTACAACAAGACATTATTGAATATTTAGGCAGAAAAAACTATATTGCGGTTGACATAAATAATCAAATAGATATGGTAAATGGAGAACTAGTGAAAAAATTTTGCAAGAATGTGCAAAACGAGGTTAATGATAGTATAACAATTTTTTCTATTATGGAATCAGGAGGATTTGTGAGATATGATTTAAACTCTCAAAATGGGGAAATTTATGCCATATGTAGTAATATGACTTGGGATCAGGACGCTCCAGAAGCTGAGTACATTAATGAATTTCAAGTACAATCATGGAAGTATACAAAAAATGGGTATTTTTTCATAGAAGAATATGATCGACAGGGATATGATGGATATCATGGGAAAATTGGATTTCGTGTGGAACCATTGGATGAAGCATGTCGGGAGTTGAATAGAAAGTATGTTATGCCAGTAGGTTATGCTGGAAATAAGTTATTTATAACGAATTGGAATCAAAGTGATTATTCACAACTTGATTTTTATGATCTATATGAGATTATGTATCTTTTAAAATATGAAAAATATGTTCCATATAATTATAGTCAAGAAGGAGTAGAATATTATATTCCAAAACAAGATTTTGAGGAAGTTATTCAAACATTTTTAACAGTTGAAAGTGAAGTATTAGAGTCTAATGCCATTTATAATGCAGAAACAAAAACGTATTTGTACAGACCAAGAGGATTATATGACTATGGATCAACGTATGAACCGTATCCAGAAGTAGTATCATATGAAAAGATGGATGATGGGAAAATTAAACTTATAATTAATGCGGTGTGGGAAAGAACAATGCAGGATAATGCAATGACAAGTGAATTAGTCATTCAGCCGTTAGATAATAACCGTTTTCACTATATATCCAATCAAGTTATTAAGTCGAACTTAGATGACACTTCTAAATGGTACCGAAACCGTTTGACCTATGGAGAGTGGAATAAGATTTATAAAGAAAATGATGAAATAAAATAGAAAGTTTATTTATGAGCGTTTGCTTGAAATTTAAAAGGGCAGGTGAAGCATTATAGAAGTTGAAATTCTTATTCGAATAAAAGAAGAGGGGAATTATAAAGAAATTTTGCTTTGTAATATGAATTATATTGCAAAAAAAATTGCTCTACAAGAAAAAAATATATTAAATCATGCAGATTTGTACTTGGATTACAATAATAGAATAGCATTTCACAAAAACAGAAAAATTAATCTAACAGTAAAAGAATTTGATATCCTATTTTTCCTTGCGAGTTATCCTGGGCAGGTATTTACTCATCGACAGATATATGAAACTGTATGGGGAAAAGAATATTTCTGTGATGAAGGAAATGTTACCGCACATATAGGTCATATACGAAAGAAAATAGAACTAGATCCCCGAAATCCCGTTTTTATCCAAACCGTGCGAGGGATAGGGTATAAATTTGCGAAGAAATAGGACAGGTCCCGCTACATACGGAGTACCTGTCCTATTCTTTATTTGTTCTGCCTAACAGATAATCAGAAGTTACATGGAAATAATCAGCAATTACACTTAATTCATAATCTGGAACAAACCGTGTCCCTTTTTCAATTCTTAAAATTGTCAATTCCGTAAAATCAATCCCAGAAAGAGAAAGACGTGCTGCCAAAATCTTTTGGGAAATATCCTGTTTTTTCCTTAATTCTTTAACGCGAGATCCTATTACGTTTTTGCGTTCACCATTCCAATATATTTTCATAATATCCTCAATGTTTCTAAAGATGAAGTTACATTATTGATTCTAGCGAAATGGAATGGTAATATACTTCTAAAGATGAAGTTTTAAAAATTATTTTATACAACATACAAAGAAGAATAATATAAAGCAATTATTATGTGTTTCGGAGTGGAAATAGAGGAATAATAGAACAAAAGAAAAAAAGATTTGGTACGATGAAAGGAAGAGGGAAGCATGGATGAGCGAGTATGGGAAAAAACTGCACAGTTTTTAAAGGAACTTCGATGTGAGGATACCGGAAGACTTTCACAGTTACAATTACCAGAGTATCAAAAGGCTATGAAAGAAAAATTTTCATATCAGCCGATTTATGAGCAGACAGTTTGTGAAATGACAGATGAACAAAAATGTGTCATTGAGAAATATGTTGGCTTGACAGAACAATGTGCAGAAGAAGAAAACCAACAAGCTTATCTGCAGGGAATGGTGGATATGCTGCTTTTACTATCCGGAAGCGGAATATTGAAAGTTCCCTCCAACATGTTGGAAAAAATCAAGCAATGGAAATGATCAAGCGGTTCATGCATGTGCATGGACCGCTTTGCTAATGTTAAAACTAGAAAAAAGCTAGATAAAATTTGGAATAAAAACAGAATCACTCTGTAACATCAATTTACGTGCATTCATCCCGATTCTTAAGAAGGGTAAGGATATTTTCTAAGATAATCTGACATTCGCGCTTGGAACATTTTGAGAGTAAACGTGTAATCTCAGCGGCAGTATCATCTCTTGTAGAATATAGATAAGCATCTACGGAAAGATTTAATTCTTTGGCAATCCGAAGAAAAAGAGAAAAGCTTGGATTGCATGCGGCACGCTCAATATTTCCATAATGTGTAAGATTAACTTGAAGTCTTTCAGCCATTTCTTCTTGCGTTAAACCAAGTTTTTCACGGTAGCTACGAATCATATCACCTAAACGACTATCAATCTGCGCCATGTGTACTATTCACCTCCATGAAATCTAGTGTATTATGCAACATTGGAAAAGTGAAAATAGTAGTGAACAATATTTGATGTGGTGTATTAAGCAATATTAAAAAAGAAAATGGGATAGAGGCACATAATTTATAATAAGGGATTGATGTGCAATATTAGGCAATAGGAGAAGATTCAGTCATAAGAAAACGTTAAAAAAAGCGTAACAGCAGATAGAAAAAAATGCGGTTTTAAATATGGTGTCTCATACCATATTTCATATACTTATAAATATAATTGTCAAAAAAGAAAGACGTTACTGTGGATAGAAAATCTGCAGTGCATCTTTTTCTATTGGAGTAATCCAAGAAATAGAAGCCCACCACTTCCGATTTGATTTTCGAAAATTCAAATCGGAGGAAAAATGATATGGCATATAACAAAGCAAAAGAAGAATATAAATGGAAAGTATGGAAGGAACAAGAAGAGAAAAAATTACGTGAACTAGGCGTCTCAGAAGAGGTTATTGCAGAACTTCGTGATTATGACTGGAATTGTTTTAAACAAGAACGTAACTACAAAAATCATCAAATGCCTGATACAGATTTTATAGAGAGAACTGAAGATGCTTCCGGAAAGTGGGAAATTCAACAGCCTGTTAACGTGCAAGACTTCATAAAGTCTTTAGATGACAATAAACTAAGAAAAGAACTGCAGAAGTTGGATCAAGTAACATTGTATATTATTCTTTTAAAAACGTTTGGTTATGGTACAGAGGAAATAGGGAAATTGCTTGGAATGAAAGCGAATACAGTTTCTGCACGAATGAAACGCTTGAGAAAAAAATTAAAAAAATATTTTTTTTAGCGTCATATTTTGTTGTGGAAGTTGGCTAGTAAGTAGGAGAGGTAAGTTCTCTCCTAAGTAGGAATTTTTCCTATACATTTTCGGGAAGGTACTTAGTGCCTTCCCCTCCTCTGTTCCTTGATAATTGGATATCCGCATTATAGAAACTTTCCCATCCGGCGGAGCGTAGCAGAAAGAAACGCCATGACGATATAAAAGGATGGTTCAGTTATTCACTACAACGGACGGCATCAGTGATCATCGTTTTATATAAGAGCGCCCCTTTTATTCTGTAAGCATCCAGGCAGGAATGTGACGCCATGAGTCCGGGTGGATGATAATGATACACCAAAAGATCCGAATGCAGGGATAGATAAACCTTACGTTGTAATCAGTAAGACGTTTGGAATATCTGTGTGGATGTTTTGCCAGACATCCAGCTATAATGTGCCCATTTGATATCGGGGAAGTGAGAGGACAAATACGATATCCAACAACAAAAGAAAATCAATCGAAGTGTGCTGTTGATATCAGATACATGCAGCCAGAGTAACCAAATCTCTGGCTGTATTGATGTGATATTAACACAAATATAAAGATAAGAGGGTGGAAAGATGCATCGGAACGAATATCGGAGAATGGCACACGAAGAGGTGGAAGAGATATTCAGAGAAATACTTCCACAAGCAGGAATGAAAGTTCGGGAAGAACAGATCACACTTTGCCATCAAATGCTTTCCAGCCTGTGTGGAAACAAGATTGCATTATGCGATGCAGCAGTAGGGGTAGGAAAGACTTATGCATACCTGGTAGCGTGCATTCTTTTTCGAAAATACAGTCAATTGTTATCTGGATATTTTTCTATGTGCGGTCAGAGTCAGCCTATTGTGATCTCAACCTCAAGCATTGCATTGCAGGAAGCCATCCAAAGAGAATATATACCTTTTTTATCACAGGTTTTATTGAAGAAAGGAATCATATCTGCCCCTATCCAAGCAGTCATCCGAAAAGGGAAAGAACATTTTGTATGTGACAATCGGTTGGAGCTTCGGTTGGATGCAGTACGAAGAAAAGCAAAAAATCCACTGCAGAGAGAAGCTTTATATGCATTAAGAGAACAATATGACATGGACTCCGTACAGCATCTGAGTGGGTTTGACCGCAGGATGGTATGCGTCCCCAAATACTGCCCGGAAACTTGTGAGATGAGAACGTACTGTCGTTATCAAAAATATTTAAAAGAAGCTACAGATGAAAAAGTATTTATCCAGATCTGTAATCATAATTATCTACTGGCAGATACACTTCACAGAGCCAATGATTTCCGTCCTTTATTAAGAAATTATCAGGCACTGATCATTGATGAAGCACATAAATTTCCAGAAGCAGCAAGGCAGATGTATGGAAAGTCTTTCGGACCGGAAGATTTTATGGAAATCTGCAGTCTTTTAGAAGGGGAACATTATACCCATATTGCGGCAAAACTTCGGGAAGCATTTTCACAGCTCTTTGAAAGTCTGCCAAGACCACAGGGAGTGTTAGAAGAACAGGCACGTTTTCGCTTTGTTCTCAACAGGGAGTCCAGACAGGCATTAAGAAACAGCATCCGCTGGTTGCAGCGGGCGGAAGATCTGTTGATCGGGAATTTATCCAGATGGACAAAGAACCGGCTGGAAGAGAGCAGGGAAGTCCTGTTACAGTTTTTAAATGTGGACCGGAACAATATATTGTTTTTAGAGTATACATCAAAGGGACTGCCAGTGTTTTGCACTGTTCATCGAAAAACAGAAAGTTTGATAAAGGCAGATATTTGGGAGCGTGGCTTTCCAGCCATTCTTACATCTGGCACCTTAAAAGCAGGGGAGAGTTTTCAAAGGTCAGAGCAACTGAACGGACTCGAAGATGTCGGAAGAGTACGTGAATATCAGGCTGATTCACCGTTCGATTATGATGAAAATTGTTTACTATACATGCCAAGACGGAAGAGAAAAGTGTATGATAGCTATCATGGAGAAATCCGTTTCTTGTCTGAGCAGATCCGAAAGCTGGTATGTTCCACATTTGGACATACTCTTGTACTGTTTACCTCTTATTCTATGATGGGGAATGTATACAGAGAATTGAGAGGGAATCTCCCATTTCCGTTGTTGAAGGTATGGAAAGATTCCCAGTCAGTGATCCGTGAATTTAAGGCACAGAAAAATTGTGTGCTTTTTGCAGCTGGTTCCTGCTGGGAAGGCGTGGACTTTCCAGGAGATGTAGTATCTTCTTTGATTATTGTCCGTTTGCCATTTGCGGTACCCGATCCTGTGAGGGAAGCAGAAAGAGAACGATATCAGACTTTAAAGGAATATATTCAGAAAATCATAGTGCCGGATATGCAGATCAAACTGCGCCAGGGATTTGGACGAGCAATCCGGACGGAAACAGATACTTGTGTAGTGTCTATATTAGATTCCAGAGCAGGAAGAGGAGGGAAATACCACAAAGAGGTAATTGATGCACTTCCAGTATGTCGGATTACAGACAGAATGGCAGATGTAGAAAATTTTATTCGGAACCGAAAACGAATCGAATACTATATGTAACAGATTGTAGAGAAATTGTTGGTAGTGCTAAGTTTTCCAAAGAAAATAGAGAAAAATGTAGTGAGTATTTTAGGAGAAACCTTTCGGAATTGTTGGTATTTGTGAATAGCTTTCATAGCATAGAGTGGGTATACTGTGTATAGCGTTAGAGGAAAGGAAGTGAAGAAATGGAACATTTCATAGTGGATATGCAGACAGAAAAATCTAAGAAATACTATTTTATACGGGAAGAAGTCAGCCAAGAAATCGTTCTTCTTCCTTCCCAATATCTAATGCATAAAATGAGGGCGAAAGGTTCGCCAAACACCATCAAGAGAAGCGCTCTTGTGATTTCATATTACTTAAACTATCTGTCTGAGAATCAACTAACGATGGAAGATGTATGGAATATGAAATACGAAAAGCAACAGGAACATTTTACAGATTTTCTTATATGGTTAAAGGCTGGGATGCATAGCAAAGATGAGTACACGAAAAAGCCATACAATGAAACTTGCAATGCATATCTCAAGGAAGTGTTTCGATTGTACAATTTTGCTGAACAGCAGGAAGGTTGCGAGCAAAGTTTAAAAGTATTATCTGATGCACAATACATTGTAAGAAATTCTGTAGGAATTCGAAAGATATTGAATCGGAGAAGTTTTCACGGATACTTAAAGGAAACAGGACATATAGGAAGAACTATAGAGCAGGACAAGATCGTTATTTTACTAAAGGCATGTGCAAATTGCCGCGATCAAGTCCTGCTTTTATTATTAGCAGAAACAGGTTTCCGAATCGGAGAAATTTTGGGCAATCGCTATGCAACAGATATTGATTATGAAAACCATCTGATCTATGTAAATTTTAGAGAAGATAATGAAAATGATGCACGTGCCAAGAATGCAGAATTCCGAAAGGCAAAAGTCAGTGATGCGACATTCGAAATCTTAAAGTTTTATCTGGAAGAATATAAGGACCTGATCTTTCAACAAGAGTATCTTCTGGTCAATGTGTCTGGAAAATATGCAGGGAAACCAATGCAGGACAGCGGTGTACGGAGTTTGATGGAGCGTCTTGAAAAAAAGACCGGAATTAAAGTGACACCACATATGCTGCGACATTATTTCGCAAATACCAGGAGAAAGGCAGGGTGGAAACTAGAACTTATCAGTCAGGCACTTGGTCATCGACACATTGAAACAACTATGAAATATTTGAATATAACAGAGGAAGAACTGATGGAAGCAAGTGATGCATTTTACAGCCAGCACCAATCCCTGTATGGAGTTGATCATCTGTTATAGGAGGAGGCGGTTATGTGCCTGCAATCAGATTACTAGATACTGAGCATCAAACGGAATTGGCCTATTTGCATGAACAGCTTATAGAGGGAGAACCAGTACAAGACAAGTCATGGAGATATGCAGAAGAATATCTGATGCAGTTAGGAATTTATAATGTGATATTAGTAGAAGAAAATGATGTTCGAAATTATAAAAGGTTTCTGCTTGAGGACAGGGACTGTACGATCAGGGCAGCAAATAGTATGACATCATTTCTCAGAAACAAAAAAGCATACTGGATCGAACAAGAATATGGTGATCTACTGGAAGAAATTCGGCAGTGCGAAGGCATCGAAATGCCATTGACGGGTAATATCAAAAATTTTCTTATTCGGGAAGGGATACACCATATCCGAGAAATCGATTATTCTATCCGAGAAAAATATGAACAGTATCTTATGAAGGAAAAGAAGCCAGAACAGGTACTTCGGTATTTAAAGACATTGGATCGAATCAAGCAATATCATATCAGACAGGAAATGAAACAATTTGCAAACATAAAAAAATTTTATTTGAAATACGAACAGCAGATCCTTTTCCTGCCATATCTGCCAGATCAGAAACTGGCTATGGAATTTGATAAGGTACGTGATAAGACAGAATTGGTATGGGACTTTAGTGTCAAGGCTTCAGAAAAGATGAAACAGCAGATTTTTCAACTACTCATACATATTCTTGAGAATGTAAAGGATCCAAAGGATCGGAGAGTACGATTCCTGCTTCCTATGCAGTGGATGTATCAATATTGCATCAAGCAAGGGATAGTAGATATAGAAACCATAGAACAGGAAGAGATTGAAAAATTAGAAGAGATAGTAAAGCAGAAGGTGGTTAACTATAAAAACTCCATGCAGATTGTGGATAACAGTCGAAAAATTCTCTTTATGAGTGGAAAGCAGATCCACTGGCATGCAAATGTATGGTACATGGAAAGATTCCACCTTGCGCCAGAAAGAGTGAATCCATGTAATCCGGTGAATAGGTTATCTTTTTACCAAGTAGAAAATTTAAACAATAGAAAGCTGCTACAGGAATATGCAAGATATCAGATAGGAATCACAGGTCTGACCATTGGAAATATTCGAAGCCAGCAAAACTATGTGAAAAAATTTCTAAAGTATTTAGGGCCTGACGTATGTGCTCTTGATGTAACTGAAAAACAGATAGGTGCATATTTTAAGGAAATCCAGCAACAAGAAATTCAAGCAGAAACTGTGAACCGGCAGATACTGGATATCACAAAATTCTATGAGTACCTAAAGATAAAAAAACATATTAAGGCAATTCCGTTTCACCCGGAGTACTATGAGCAGAAAGTATATCCTATACATCATGACAGGAGCGTTGATGAAGATATTTATATGGAAATACTTCACAAACTGAATTTATTTCCAGAAGAATTGCGGTTGATCTTCCTGCATCTATGGGCAACAGGGTTAAGGATCAGCGAAGTATGTACGCTAAAAGGAGATGCATACTACTGGGATGGAGAGGATGCCTGGATCAAAGTGTATCAGATCAAAATGAAGGCAGATAAAATGATTCCTGTTCCATTTATGCTGTATGAGGTTATGCAACAATACATAAAGAAAAATCATATTCATGCAAACGATTATGTTTTTCAAGCTGAACAGGGAGGAGCATATAGAATAGGTTCATTTGTAAAACGTTTTCGAACGCAATGTAAAAAACACAAAATAGCAGATTGTGAGTATGTATTTAAAACACATGATTACAGACATACGCTGGCAACCCAATTTTATGATGATGGTGTACCGATACAAACAATTCGTGATTACCTTGGACATGTAGCAGAAGAAATGACTAAACAGTATGTGGACTATATGCCTAAGAAGATTGAAAAAGCAAATGACAATTACTTTGATAAACCAGAAAATAATATTGCTTTGACAATCACACCAAAGAAGCGGAGATATAGACATGAAAAAGGATAGGATACATATTTACGAAATGGAAAGCTATAAGCATGCCTCAGAAGAACAAAGAAATTCTATGAGAATATGTAAGATCCGTTATTTTGATCTGGAAGGGCTACCATCTAAGGAAGTGAAAGAAATCTTAGAAGCCTTTATATGGGAACGGGGGAAGACTTTAGCATTATCGAGCCTTGCTACTGAACTAACCACCTATAACAATATACGGAAGTTTTTGATAGAGAAGAATATAACAGTATTGCAGAATGCTGGTCCAGAAAAGACGGTCAGAATTTTAAAGGGGTGGATGTTAGAAAAGGGATTGGCCTTGTCCAGCATGAAATACCGGGCTGCTTACGATATAACAGCCAGAGAAACACCAGCATTGGAAAGAAAACTGCGTCAGATTCTAAAATTTGCTGAAGTGAAAGATGAACGGGAAGAACAGGAAAAAGATATATGGGAGTTGGAGAAATTTGAATTTCCAATCAGAAGAAATCCCATAAAAAATGTGAAGACCCTTAACTTCACCGATATTTTACAGCCGGATATCAGAGAAGAGGTAAAAAGAACCATATTCTTACATTTAAAATATTCCGCACTTGGCACAATACATTCAGAGATGACTGCAGTAAAGAGATTTAGCCGCTTTTTAAATGTAAGAAAGCCAGAGCTGGAATCATTACAGGAATTGAGTCGAGAAGATATTGAAGACTATTTGATATACTTACAGACGGAGACAACCGAAAGAAAGAACTATCGTTCCGATCTGTATGGCTTAAAACGTGTGATTGAAGATGTGGGGAATATATATGAGAGAAGGCATCTTCTGCAACTTTTCTTAAATAATGATTTTCCAAGTACACCACGATATCAGTTTAAATTTTATTCAGATGCTACAATTAAGCGATTGAATTCCCACATTTTTAATATGGACGAGCAGATAGCCAGGGCATTGATCGTTCACCAGCTTTTGGGAACACGCATTTCCGATACGCTTACTTTAAGAATGGATTGTCTTAGAGAGAAAGAAGGGAGATATTTTGTCCGGATTGATCAAGTGAAATCCATTACTTATGAAAAGGCAGTTAGTAATGAGGTGGGGCGCTTGATTTTAAAAGCCATGGAATATACCAAAGAGCGTTACGGGGAAACAGAATATGTTTTTGTAAAAAAAGATGATCCCACGAAACCATATCAATATGGAATGATCCAGGCACAAGTTATGAGGATGATCCGGCAGAAAGATATACGGGATGATAATGGGGAACTGCTGAAATTCGGGACACATATTTTTAGACACTGTTATGGGAAAAAATTGACCGAGCTTCATATCGAGGATTGGATGATAGCAAGACTACTTGGACATAAAACATTACAGAGTGTCCATCACTACCGGAGAATCGGGAATAAAGTTATGGCTGATGAAACGAGAAAAACCAGAGAAAAAATGGACCTTATATTAATGGACATAATAAAAGGATGGGATGGATATGAATTATGAAAAGATGATAGCCGTGAATCGGATCGAAAGTGAGCAGAAAATTAAGCTGGCCACGATGGCTATAGAACAGTTGATAGAAAGGGGGGAATATCCATCGGTAACTCTGCTGGTGAAAAAAACTGGCTTATCAAGAGGGTTCTTTTATAAAAATCCAGAAGTGAGAAGCAGGTTGGATGCAGCCGTGCAATCGCCCAATGTATCATGTCGAAGAATTTGGAGTGAGAGTAAAGATTCAAAGAATGACAACACCGAGGCACTGCAGATGGATATCATGGAATATAAGGTCAGAAACCGAAGTTTGTCTCAGGAAAACGAGGAATTGCGAGGTCAGATAGAGGAACTTAAGGTTCAAGTGGAGAAACTAAAAAGCAGGATTAAAAAGAAAGAGCTTTCCATGCTGAAAAAATTATAATTAAAGGAAAAGGTATCTGATATGAAGTACGATAAGATTGTAGAGATAAGTAAAGAAAGATCAAGACAGAATACGGAAGTGGCACTTAGGGCAATAGAGGAAATGCTGAGAGAAGGGGAATGGATTACCGTTGCCGAGCTTGCCAAGAGAACAAAATTATCAAGAGCAAATTTTTATGTGAATAAAGACATTAGAAAGTCACTTGATGATGCTAGATACAGGCAACAGCGTATGTTAAAAATAAACTTTGACAGCGTGATGGAAATCGAAGATTTGCAACAAAAATTGCGAAAACTTAATTTGGAAATGGTGAAACTGAGAGTTGAAAATCAAGAACTACAAGTAATCAACCGGAATCTTCAGAAAGAAATATAAGTGAGGATGGACGGCATGAAATACGATAAAGTAGTTGAAATGAATCAGAAAATTGGTAAGCAAAATGCCCGTATCGTGGAAAAAGAGATTGAAAGAATGATAGAAAATGGTGAAAGAGTTACGGTAGCAGCATTACAAAGATATACTGGATTTTCAAATTCATTCTTTTACAAAAATAAACTTGTTCGTGAAATTTTGTATGAAGCAATTCGAAAGCAGAATCAGTGTTATAAAAATAACCTTACTTCGATGTGTACTCAACAAGAGATAGAAGAAAAGATGATAAAACAACAAAAACAAATTTTACAGCTGGAGTTAGAGAAGAGGAAGTTGCTTGAGGAGAATCAAAGGTTGAGAGAGGTGTGTGGGATTTTAGGAAAGGAGAAAAGAGAAAATGAAATACGACAAAATAGTCGCTATTAGTCAAGAAAAAAGTAAGGTTAAAGCTGAGATTGCAAAGCAAGAAATTCAAAATATGCTGGATAGAAAAGAAAAAGTGACAATGGCTGCACTGATAAGAAAAACAGGATTTTCTAAAACACTTTTTTACAGAAATATAGAAGTTAGGACAGCACTAGATAAGGCATATAGGGAACAAGGTGCGTGTTATAATCCGAAGCAGATTATTGTTGATAAAGTTATGGAAGAAAAGTTAAATACATTGAAGATTGCAGTTACCAAGCTTAAGAAGGAAAATATAAAATTAACATTACAAAATGAAGAACTTTTAAAAGAGATTGAAAGATTAAAATTGCAGCTAGAAAAGAAATAAACATATAAAAATAAAATAGAAAATTATGGACAATACGGTGGCTTGATTGGGAAATTAAGGTTGCCGTATTTCTTTATTTAATAGATAAAATGACCAAGGTGCATGCAGGAGGCTGTGGTTACGCCCAGTATCCATGCGGTTTCCAGAGATGGGGCTAGATTTATGGTTATACTGATCGGTCTGGTCATCATATTCAAAGACCAGCTGACTTCACTGGTGAATTCCATATTCGAAAAGATCACAAGCGAAAGCTCCGGTATCTAAAAGGTGAAGTGACGGTATATCTGACACTGGTATTTGCGCTGATCATGTCACTTGTGACAGCATTGACGGAGAGTGCTTCGATACAGATGGCGAAGAATTACAGGCGGGCAGATATGAACCGGGCGATGGAATGTGTATTCGCAGAATATCAGAAAGAATTACTGGAGCAGTATGACTTATTCGGTCTGGAAGCAGGATATGAAACCGGCTCTTACAGTGAAGAGAATATTAAGAACCGGCTGGCCTATTATGGCGCAGACATGGATAACCAGATTAAACGGATCGAGCTTTTTACAGACAATCACGGACAGGCATTCATCCGGGAAGTAGGAAAATACATGAAGCACAGATACGGTGTGTCATGGGCAGACCAGTATCTGGGAAATACATCACTGTGGAAACACCAGGAAGAACAGGCGGGGACATTTGGCCGGGAAGAAACCCTTCAAAAAGAGACTTTGGAGTCATTATTAGAAGAACAGGAAGCGGAACTTCCCACAGAAGAAAACCCGATGGCACATGTCGGTGTATTAAAGAGCACACCGATATTAAACCTTGTCTTACCAAAAGACAAGCAGGTATCTGAAAAGAGAATCGTACTATCAGACATGCCGGAAAAGAGACAGAACCAGACCGGATATGGTTCATTTGAAGATGTAGAAAATGATGGGAATACTCTGTCATCTGTCCTGATGGGTGAATATGCACTGGAACACTTTGGGGCATTTACTGAAGCAGCAAAAGGCGGGGCACTTGACTATGAACTGGAATATATTCTGGGTGGAAAAGAAAGCGACCGGGAGAATCTGGAAGCGGTGGCGAACCGGCTGGTTATGCTGCGGTTTGTGCCAAATTACCTGTATCTGCAGTCAAGCAGTGCGAAGCAGGCAGAAGCAAGAGCGCTGGCCGGGACACTGTGTACGCTGCTGGCAGTCCCGGCGATTACGGAAGCTGCTGCACAGGGGATCCTTCTGGCGTGGGCATATGGGGAATCCGTGATGGATGTACGCACACTCTTTAGCGGGAAAAAAGTGACAGCGACTAAGAATGATGCCAACTGGCAGTTGTCATTGGCAGGCCTTATGAAGCTTGGAACCGAAGAAGACGGTGGGGCATCGTCCGATATGGAAGGCGGCAATGGATATAAAGAATATCTCCGGATACTTTTATTCCTGGAAGGAAAAGAGACAATGGCGGTCCGGTCAATGGGAATGATTGAAAAAAATATGCAGACCCTGTACGGACAGCCGGGATTCCGGATGGATTACTGCGTAAGCAGGATGGAAGTGGAAACGGTATGCAGATTAAGAAGAAATGTACAGTATCAGTTTCAGACTTATTATGGATACCAGTAAGAAGAACAGAAAAAGAAAGGGATAATGCTGATGGAACAGCGTATTTTCTCAAAGATATAAGAGAAACATGTAACAGAAAAATTAATGGATCTGAGGTGGATACGGATGCCCTTTCAGGCATCAAAGTAATTCCCTGAGAAGTACTAAATATTAAGAAAGGAGAAGGATTCGCAAAGCATTATGAAAAAATCGATACTACCACCCTCACAACCTATCTACAAGTATCATCCAGAGTCTGGAAGGGTATCCTTATCCGCCTCAGAAAAGAAGTGTATTAAAGGCAGTATAACGGTAGAAGCATCCATTGCCGTACCGGTTTTCTTTCTGGCAGTGGTGACGGTGCTGTATCTGCTGGAGATGATGGCAGTACATACCGCGGTCAGAAACGGGCTTCAGTATGCAGGAAAAAAAGCAGCAACCGAAAGCTGTATGACCCAGGTCCTTCTGCCGTCAAAGATTGAGCAGGATGTCACCGAAGCAATCGGGGCAGGACGGCTGAACCGGAGCATTATAGAAGGCGGAAGCGGAGGTATCCATTGTCACAAATCCAGAATGTCGGTCCGTACCGGGATTGGACAGCTTACCGCAGAATACCAGGTCCGGATTCCGGTACCGATGTTCGGAATCGCACCTGTGAAATGCAATGAGACGATGAAGATCAAGACGTGGAGTGGCTATGAAAAAGAAGGACTCACCGATAAGGGAGAAGAGACAGTATATATCACCGAGACCGGGACTGTATATCATAAGAATCTGAAGTGTCCGTATCTGGATCTGTCGGTCCGGATGGTAAGCGGAAGTACAGTAATCGGACTTCGCAATGAAAGCGGTGGGAAATATTATCCATGTGAGCGGTGCGGAAAAAAGAACAGCACAGGAGTCTTCATAACCGGGTATGGAGACCGCTATCACAGTGAAAGAAACTGCAGTGGATTAAAAAGAACCGTACAGGCGGTACCATTGTCAGAAGCAGCCGGAAAGGGGGCATGTTCCAAATGTGGACAATAAGTAAATGTGTAGTCATGATTATTTTAAGTGTGTTATCGCTTATGGATTATAAGATACGGAAGGTACCAAGAGATGTGCTGGTTAGCTGTCTGGCAGGTGCTGTGATCTACCGGATTGTATTTGTAAGGATAGACTGGCGGCTGGCCCTTGCGGGGGCGCTGGTGGGAGGTATCTTTGTAGGGATCAGTAAGCTTACAAGAGAAGCAATCGGATATGGGGACAGTTTTGCTATTGTAATTCTTGGAATCTATCTTGGTCTATGGGGACTTCTGGAAGTGCTGGCAAGTGCATTTATTGTGCTTGGGATTGCCGGGCTATTTACGTTTGTAGTACAGAAGAAAAGAGGAAACTGGTCATTGCCATTTTTCCCGTTCCTTACGGCCGGGTATCTATTGAGTGTAGTAATTGGAAGATGGTAAATATATGCAAAAAACATATGACAGAAAAGTATATCTGAAAGGAAGTTTTACAGTAGAGATGTCTTTCCTGATGCCAATGATCTTATTCCTGATTATGGGCTGTATTCTGGCTGCTTTTTATTATCATGATAAGAATGTCATTGCTTCAGCAGCGTACGAAACAGCAGTAGTAGGAAGTACCAAAGCAAGGGAAAAAGATGGTGTCAGTGAAAGTGAATTAAACCGGCTATTCTCCGAAAGAGTCGGACGCAAATGCATCCTGTTTTCCGGGGCGAAGGCATCCTGTACCGTAACGGATGAGAAGATACAGATAGAGGCCACTGCGAGAAAAAAGCGAATGTCATTATCGGTAAAAAGCGAGGCTGCCATTACAAAGCCTGAGAAACATATCCGGGATATGAGAAGAATAAAAAAATTAGGGAAGAAAGTGAATGGAAGGGGCAGAGAAGATATGAAAAAGTTGGGGATTAAGACGAGAGGCGGAATATAATGGAACGGAAAATTACGATTGAAGAACACGTATTATATAAAGAGGATTATCAGATGAAGATGCTGAAAGCAAATTCACTGGAAAGATTCTTAAAAGTTGGCGGACGGGGCATGAATGGAAGTAGTTATTATGACTATGACGTCAGTGGAAAGCTGTCGTTAAAGGCGATGTATGCAAGAGCAAAGCTTCAGACGGAAGACATACGGCTTCTGCTGGCACAGCTTGGCAATGCAATCCGGGAGACGGAAAAATATCTGCTGGATAAAGACTGCATTCTGTTAGAACCGGAGTATATCTTTTTCGAAGAAGGAAGCTTTTATTTCTGTTATTATCCACCGGCACAGCAGGATATATGGGAAGCGTTTCATGTGCTGACAGAGTATCTGGTAAAGGTGGCAGATTATCAGGATCAGGAATGTGTACGTCTTGTATTCCTCCTGCATAAAGAAACGATGGAAGAAAACTACAGCCTGGAAAAACTGATCGAAGTATGTCAGGAAGAAGCAGAAGAAGAGGACAAAGGTAATCCGAAAAACAGACAAAAGAATATGTTTCCGGATATGCCTGCAGATAAGCAGGAAGATCTATTTGATGATAAAAAAGAAGAATCTACCGGCTTCCGCTACGATACAAAAGAGCATGACTGGATCTCAGAACAGGAGATGGGAAGCTCTATCATGCGGGAAACCGATAATCTGTGGTCGCCTGTAAAACGGTTCTTAAATAAACACAAAAAAGCAAAATGGGGCGAATGGGATGGCCTGCATATAGAGGAAGAGGAACTGTGATGAGGTATAGCAGGAATGTAGAAAATACTGCAACAAAAAGTTGACAGAAAGTGTAAAAATGGAATGGGAAACAGAGAAGAAATGTTGTGAGAAGTCCATTAACTTATGATATACTGAAAGAGACAGAAAAAAAGACAAAAAAGAATATCTGGAAAGGTGACAACGCGCGTAATGAATAAGAATACGATCAAGGCACCTTGTACCGTGATTCTGGCAGCAGCGAATATCATCGTGTTTCTGGGACTTTCGTTCTTTGGAATGACAGAGAATACCGGATTCATGCTGGAACATGGTGCAATGTATGTCCCATATATTGTGGGACGTGGGGAATATTACCGGTTATTCACCAGTATGTTCTTACACTTTGGTTACGATCACCTGTTCAATAATATGATTGTGCTTGGGACAATGGGATGGGTTCTGGAAAGCGAGATAGGAAAGATAAAATTCCTGATCATATATTTCGTAAGTGGATTAGCAGGGAACCTGTTATCCTTATGGATGCAGATACAAACCGGAGATCTGGCGGTATCTGCAGGTGCATCCGGAGCAATCTTTGGCGTGATCGGAGCACTTCTGTATGTGGCAATCCGTAACCGCGGACACATCGGAGATGTATCCGGGCGTGGACTGGTCTTCATGATCATATTGACGCTGTACTATGGATTCACAAGTGGAGGCGTCGATAACATGGCGCATATCGGTGGACTGGTGGCAGGATTCTTTTTAGGAATTCTCCTGTATTGGAAGCGCAATCGAAAACGTTGTACCGGTACCGGGAGTGGAATCTAACGTAATCGTACCATGATGGGCAAGGATGATACGTCTGGTGACAGCCAGACCAAGTCCTGTTCCGTCAGCCTTATGCGTAATAAAAGGTTCAAAGACAGAAGTCTGATCTTCCGGTTTGATACCACAACCGTTATCTGTGACCGTGATACACAGCATGGATGAATCCTGTGGATCCGGGGAGACAGATAAGGTGATCGCTGGTTTGGTGACAGCAATACATGCATCATGCGCATTACGCAGCAGATTCAGAAGAGCCTGACGCATTTTCAGTGAATCAACGGATATAGATGGCAGATCATCTGTAATCAAAGAAGTGAATTCAATGTCTGTATCCACAATCGAGGAAGCAAAAGACAGAGCAATCCGGCGGAAGAAAAGACTAGTGTCAATTAAGTCCAGTTCTAATCGTTCGCTGTTATTGTAAGAAGATAATTCTTCTAATAATTGCTTCATGTATTCAATATCCTGATGGAGTTCCTGCCAGTGGGTAAATGTATGGACTTCCGGGTGTGTGGATTCAATGAGTTGAAGTGTGCTGTAGACAAGCGTCAAAGGATTCCGGATTTCATGACTGATTGCACTGACTTCCATACGGTGAGACTGTAAAAGTCTTGAAATCAGCGCTTCGTGCTCCGGACTTTCCTGCATGATCTGTTGTAATTTGTCATAGTCTGTCGAAGTTAACATAATAGATACCGCCCCTTTCTGAGGTATCAGTTTAGCATCGGCGGTTCAAATAATCAATCAAAAAATATATAGAAAGAAGGACAATTTTATGAAGGATGATAATTGTATTTTTTGCAAACTTGCAAATGGAGAAATCCCAACTGCGACATTGTATGAGGACGATGACTTCCGTGTCATTCTGGATGCAAATCCGGCAGCAAAAGGACATGCATTGATTCTTCCAAAAGAACACTATGCGAACCTGTATGAACTGGATGATGAGATCGCAGGAAAGTCTATGATCCTTGCTAAAAAGATGATCACAAAGATGACAAAGGTTCTGGATTGTGACGGTTATAACATCGTTCAGAATAACGGGGAAGCTGCAGGTCAGACAGTATTCCATTATCATGTACACATGATCCCAAGACACAAAGATGACAAAGTAGGTCTTGGATGGACGATGAATGAATTAACAGAAGAAGATAAAAATGATATTTTGTCAAAGATCTAATTGGCAGAAGACTGGAGAGTAAAGTGGGAAAAGAGTTCATAAATGATGCTGCCTTCATAGAAGCATATGAAGAATACTTCGAAGTAGTCTATGAGGAAGCTTATGATTACTCTGGAAACCATCACGTAGCAGAAGAAATTGCGCAAGAAGTATTTTTCATAATACTGACGCATACCAGAAGTGCAGACAAAAAGTATGTGCTTAAGTGGATGCTGATGACAGCAAGATGCAGGGCACTGAATTATTTAAGGGATAATGGCCGTCTGGTTCCGATGGAGCTTCTTTCGGTGGAAGACGATAAGTATCCGATAGAATTCTTAGAAGAAAGTTCAGAAGATACAACACTCGAAAAGATAAGAAATGAACGTTATCAGGAATTAGAGGCGCGTATCTTCCATGAGCTTAATGAGAAGAACCGGAGATGGTACGATGCAGTTACTATGACTTATTATCTGGGAATACCGCAGAAAGAAGTTGCGGAAGAGATGGGCATTACCCTGTATGCACTGGAAGGTATGTTAAAAAGAGCAAGAAAATGGCTGGTGAAAAAGTATAAAGCCCAGTATGACCACTTACGTGATCTGTAAAAAACAGGTGGCTGCAATAATACCACCTGTTTTCTATACCAAAGTATGCAAGAGAAGCTGCCGGCGGCAGGTTCTTTGCAGCATTTATTTTCTGGCAACGGATTCAATCAGATCAATGATCGTATCGATGGAATTCTGCTGAGGAGAATTCTTCATTGCTGTAATGTATGTTTCACGGTTCTCGTAGAGATCTGTGATCGCATTAAGAAGAACATCATGATTCAGTTCCTCTTCTTCAAGGATAACACTGTAGCCCTGACGCTCAAAAGAACGGGCATTTAAGATCTGGTCGCCACGGCTTGCATTAGCTGACAGCGGAATCAGAAGATTTGGCTTATGCAGAGCAAGAAGCTCGCAGATTGCATTGGCACCGGCTCTTGAGATTACAAGATCAGTCAGAGCAAACAGATCCTTCAATTCATCTTTGATGTATTCAAACTGTGCGTAACCTTTCAGATCTTTCAAAGATTCATCAATCTTGCCTTTACCGCAGAGATGTACAACCTGGAAAGACTGCAGGAGTTCCGGAAGCACACTTCGAACTGCATCATTGACAGCAACAGAACCAAGACTTCCACCGACAACCATAATAACCGGTTTGTCGGAAGTAAAGTGCAGAAATTCCAAAGCTTTATACTTATCACCGGATAACAGCTCCTGACGAATCGGAGAGCCTGTCAGAACAGCTTTTCCGTCAGGAAGATGCTTCATGGTTTCCGGGAAGTTACAACAGATTTTCACTGCTGAAGGCATGGAAATCTTATTCGCAAGACCGGGTGTCATGTCGGATTCATGGATAATGGTCGGTACATGACGACTCTTACCGGCAAGGACAACAGGGACAGATACGAAGCCACCTTTTGAGAAGATAACGTCCGGATCAAGGACCTTAACAAGCTTCTTTGCTTCGCCAAGTCCTTTTAATACACGGAATGGATCGGTAAAGTTCTGAACGCTGAAGTAACGGCGTAATTTACCAGATGAGATTCCATGATACGGAATACCGAACTGTTCGATCAGTTCTTTCTCAATTCCGTTATAAGAACCTATATAATGAATATCATAGTTTAATTCTTTCAGGCGCGGCAAAAGAGCAATGTTAGGAGTAACATGACCGGCAGTGCCGCCACCGGTTAAGATAATACGTTTCATAATTACCTCCAAGACTTAAGTCGCATTGACAGTTCAATGCGTGTAGTTAGTTGTGATGCGATAGCGGTACTTACAGGGTATCCAAGCAGCGCATACTGACATCATGTTATACCTATATTATACTTTGTTGAAAAAATAGGTCAAGAGTTAACTGTTAATAGCAAAGCAGGTGAGAAAACGGTGAGAAAACGTAAGGTTATTATTTACGGACAGGAATTTTTCAAATCGAAAATTCCATACAATACGGTAATAACATAAGAAAAATGGTATAAAATCTCCGGGGAAGAATTGAGGGAAATAGAAATGAATGAAAAGAAAGACGAATTTAAAGAATGGGTAGTCAGTACGTTCGATAAAGAGGCCGAACAGGAACTCCGTCGTCTGCAGGAAAAAGAAGAAAAGTTTGAAGTGCCGGAAGGCGTCAAAGAAGCCGTATTCGAAAGACTGCAGGAACAGCTAAGAGAACGTAATGAACGCAATGCCAGTCGTCAGGAAGTGGAAGAAGGCGGGAATATCATCAGTTGTCAGCATACGGAAGAAAATGATGATAATGTCAATTGTCGGAATGCAGAAGAAGCTGATGATAGCATTAACCGTCAGAATGCAGAAAAAGCGGATGACATCATCAATTGCCAAGATGCGGAAGAAGCCGATGATATTATCAGCAAGTTGTCACCAGAAGACCGTGAAGCACTGGAGCTTGGTCGGAAGATGATGAAGGCAGAAATCGGTGCAACCGCGAATGACCATAAGAAGCCCCGTGGCCGCAAGAGACCATTGAAAATCTATATGGCACTGGCAGCGGTCATCATATGCGTACTGGCAATGGGAATCACCAGCATCGGTGGTCCAGAGCGTGTTGTAAGGATGGTACGGCAGGCTGTTGGGGATAGAGATGTGGAACAGGTGGATTCTAGTGATGAGAATAAGATAATTGAGGGTGAAAAGGAGGAAAAAGCATATCAAGAAATTAAGGATACATTTGATATAGAAGCTGTAAAAATTTTATGGAAACCAGATAAAATGAAATTTACATATATGACCATTGATGATGAAAATCAAGTTGCAGAACTATATTATAAATATAAGAAAAAAATAATGGTATATTTCATTAACTTGTCATATAGTGATAACTCGTGGGGAGTAGACATAGAAGATGAAGTTTTAGAAGAATATGAAAAGCAAGTTAATGGGTGTTCTATTGATATTAAAGAATATAAAATAAAGGATAATAATGTAAATAAATATACAGCGAAATTTAGATACAAGAAGGTAGAATATTTTTTGGTAGCTACAATGGAAAAAGAAGAATTTGAAAAAATTTTAAATAATTTATTTTTTTCTTAAAAAAAAGCGACAGTTTTTTGAAGGTTATGTGTTTATATATATGAGGGACAAAATAAATCAATGAATTGGAGGTGAAATATGAAGAAGAGAATAGTGTCGGTGTGTTTGGCTGCTTTATTAATAGGAGGTTTGTCTATAACAGCTACTAAAGAAGTTAGAGCCTCAGATGAAAAGATTATTGATGGTTCAAAGTTGACACACGATAGTGAAGCGGAAGGGTATGATACCAAAATGACTAGAGGCGTGGATTTATTAACTGGATACTCCAAAGTTACGAAACTAGGAAAAGGGAAAATCTATGCTGGAGGAACGACAGTAGCATCTCAGACAGTGGATAGCGTAAAAATAGCTGTAATTGTTGAAAGAGCGAAAGAGGAAGATGATGCATGGTATGTATATGATGTTTGGCAGAAAGAAAATTTGAATGCTGATAGAGTATCATCCAATAGAACCCTTTATGTTGAAGGTGATTATTACTATAGAGTTCGTTGTACTCATGCAGCAAATAGCGATGTAAGCAGTTCATTTACCAATGGCGTTTATGTTGAATAACCAACCCTCACAAGTATAAGAGAACACTATCACAGAAAAAGAAGAACAAAAAGAATTACGAACAGAAAAAAGAGATCACATTTCTAAGATAAAGAGAAGAGTTTAGAAGAAAACAAGAAAACAAAAAAACAAGAACAAACCAGAAAAATTAGGCGAAAGCCTTAATTGTTTGGGCAAACGAAGGACGTATACGGTGTATTAAAATTATAGAGATACAGATAGGAGATTTTCGTTAGGAAAATTTATAAATTTTTTAAGGCAATGTCAGAAAATTTTTGAGAAATTAATTAAATTAAAGAAACGTATATTAAATATCAAATTCCAAAATAAATGTAAGTGCATCAATTCCGGTAGACGTAATAAAATAATTGAATATGGAACTTATCAACAAGAAAATTAAAATTATTTAATAACTACGTAAACTTGGAAAACATATTATCGAATGCTCAGACGCAGAGAGAAAGAAAATATAAAAAATTACCTAAAATTACCTAAATTACCAAAAAGGATGCGGTTCTCCATCAGGGGGACCGCATCCTTTCATTTCAGCAATATTACAATTGTGATTATGCATTTCTAAGAAGCTGCCGATGGCAGGTTCTCTGCACTATTATTCTCCAAGTGCCTGTTTTAAAGCTTTGGATAACTGGTCTGGGCAGGATGTTGGTCTTGCGCCACATGTTGTGCCTTCCAGACGTTTGATTACTTCGTGAGCGTCCATTCCTTTTACAAGGCTGCTGATTCCAGATGTGTTACCTGCGCATCCGCCTACGAATTCTACATTTGCAATTTTATCTCCGTCGAGTTCTACGTGGATAAGACGTGAACAGACTCCAGTTGGTTTATAATCCATGTTAAGTTCCTCCTGTTAATATTTCCGATTGTTTCCGATGGCTGCCGGAAACCGGAGCCATGTGACTCTGATTATAGCAGAGAATCGGGGGATTTTCCACCTATTTCGCTGGTTGAAAAGCAATTTTCTATAAGATATAATGTAGTTATCGCTTACAGATGGAAGTTGTTAAGTGTCTGTAAGGAGATGGGATGACGTGTTTTCGATATGTGGAACATGAGGTGAATATTAACAGGCAGGAGGAAACGACGATGATAGGTATTATCGGAGCAATGGAAGAAGAAGTTGCAGAGCTTAAGAAAGATATGCAGATAGAAGAAACTACAGAACAGGCAGGTATGGTATTCTGCAAGGGAACACTTGGCGGAAAGGATGTTGTGATCGTAAGAAGTGGTATCGGTAAGGTCAATGCAGGAATCTGTGCACAGATCCTGGTGAATAAGTTTGACGTGGATACACTGATCAACACTGGTATCGCAGGTTCTCTGGATGCCCAGATCGACATCGGAGATATGGTAATTTCTATTGATGCAGTGCATCACGATATGGATGCAACTGTTTTTGGTGATCCGGCGGGACAGATTCCAAGAATGGACACACTGGCATTCCCGGCAGACGAAGAACTGGTGAAAAAAGCAGTGGCAGCAAATGAGAAAGCAAACCCGGATATCCACACATTTACGGGAAGAATCGCAAGTGGCGATCAGTTCATTTCTGATCGGAGTGAGAAAGAAAGAATTGTGTCATTATTCCACCCAATGTGTTGTGAGATGGAAGGTGCAGGTATCGCACAGGCTGCGTATCTGAACAAAGTTTCGTATGTCATCATCCGAGCTATTTCGGACAAAGCTGACAACAGTGCGACGATGGATTACCCAACCTTCGAAAAGAAGGCAATCGCCCACAGCGTAAGGCTTATGAAAGAATTACTTCCGATGATTTAGGAAATGCCGGAAGATTACAGGTTTTATAAGTTGACAGAACGTGCAGAAAACTGACAGGAACCGTCAGCGGCTGTGCGAAATATGGAGAACGAATATAGGAGCCTTCTCTTTTGATTTACAGTATAATGCAAATCAAAAGGAGGGCTTTTATTATGCTGGAAATGATAATGGACAAGAAGTTGTTGTTCGTGCTGATGGGAATCTTTGCGGGAATTGGAGTTGCGGACAAGTGCGTGGTAGGTATGACAATGAAACGGCTGGTGCAGGCGGCGGGAAATATGAATAAAAGTACGCATCCGCTGATGCGGCTGGTGCGGGCGAAGTTCGAGCATGCATGTATGATAAGTGACACGGTGGAAAATGTAGGAGTATTTGTGGATAAGTATCTGTATGAATATAAAATATGTGGATTACCATTACATACGGTGCGCCGGCTGGAAAAGATTTGTGCCGGACTCTGTGCATTGACGGGACTTGCAGGAGCATTCTTCTCTTACCAGCTGTATGGAATGGGGGATTCGGTGCTAAGAACAGGAGCCTGTGGCGTGGGCCTTGGAATTCTGGTATGGCTGTTCCATCTGACGACGGACGAAGAGTATTGCTTGCAGATGGCGAAGAATTATATGGTGGATTATCTGGAAAATGTATGCCTTCACAAGTATGAAAAGAATAACGGAAAAGAGCGCACCGGACGTCAGAGAATGGGAGCAAATGTGAGCGAAAACCGGATGAGAAATCAGGAAAGCGATTCAGAAATGGAAGAAGCATATGAGGATATTGAAAATATAGAAAACACAGAAAAACAACCAGTGTCGGAAAAGCCTGTAACCGGAAATGTAACTGCAATCGAAGCAATGACACCGGCATCTACGGAGAAACGGGGAAGCAGATCAAGACGCGGAAAAAGAAAGAATGAACCAACCAGGGAAACCGCCAGAAATCTTGAAAGAGCGACAGCAAAACTTGCCGAAGCAACCAAAAGTGGGAGGCAGTATGAGGAGGAATATGAGGCGGCAGAAAGTAGAAGAAGGGATGCAGAATATAACGCGGAAGAGGTTGCAGAAAGAGAGAAAAAATATGCAGAATATGAGACTACAGACACTGGAAAAACTGGGAAGAATCATGCAGGATACACTGTGGCGGAAGCATTTGGAGATTCTGGTGAAAATACAGGACAATCAACTGTCAACAGTGATAACCAGTCCCCGGAGATCCCGCCAAGTATCGAAAAAGAATTACCAAAAGAAGAGATGATCCGGCAGATATTGCAGGAGTTTATGGCATAAATAATGATGATTTTGAAAATTGCGTAGAAATAGCAATTCCAAAAATCATAGTATCCAAAAAAGCTGTAATGCACATAAGATGCGTACAGCTTTTTTGTTTGCCGTGCGTTCGGAAGAAGCTGCCAGTGGCAGTTTAGAGGATACTCAGATAGGAGTTAAAAGCAGCAGTTTTTCTGTATCCCAGATATGTAAGAAAAGCTATAGACAGTAGTACTTTTGTATACTCAAATATACACCCCACGACTCCCGTTCAGACTTGATAATAGAAACTATATTTGTTAGAATAGAACATAATATTTTTTAGAAATGAGAGTAGCTTTAGATTGAAAGAAACGAAGAGAAAAAACACGAGTTTATTTGCAAAACTAAAGAATTACAGCGAATCTGATTATTACGCATTCCACATGCCCGGACATAAGAGAAATCTGGATCTGATGCAGGGAACTTCGCCGTACCGGATCGACATTACAGAGATCGATGGATTTGATGATCTGCACCATGCGGAAGGAATTTTGAAGGAAGCGCAGGAAAGGGCGGCCAGGGTCTATCATGCGGATGAGACACATTTTCTTGTAAATGGAAGTACTGTGGGGATCTTAAGTGCGATCATGGGAACGACGAGAAAGGGAGATTCCATACTGGTTGCAAGGAACTGTCACAAGTCGGTGTATCATGCAATCTATCTGAATGAGCTGGATCCGGTCTATCTCTTCCCGAAGTTTGATACAGAGCTTGGGCTTAGTACGGAGATTGATGTGGAGGATGTTAAAGAGGCGCTGAGAGCGAATCCGAAGATCTGTGCGGTGATGATCGTGTCGCCGACGTATGATGGCGTGGTGTCGGATATAGAGACGATTGCTGCGGTTTGTCATGAAGCGGGGTGCCCGCTGATCGTGGATGAGGCGCACGGGGCACATTTTGGATTCCATCCGTATTTTCCAAAGAGTGCGAATCAGTACGGGGCGGATCTTGTGATCAACAGTCTTCATAAGACGCTGCCGGCACTGACGCAGACAGCACTGCTTCATGTGAATGGAAATCTGGTGAACAGGCGTAAGGTGAAGCGGTATCTGGATATGCTGCAGACGAGCAGTCCGTCGTATATATTGATGGCTAGTATTGATGCGTGTATCCATGCAGTGGAAAAGACACTGGAAAAACAGGAGACGGCAGGAATCGAAGAGCAGGCACAGGAAAAACAAAAGATGTCAGGAAGCGAAGAAAAATGTAACGATAGAGAATTCGAAAGACAGACATCAGGAATGGAAGATGGCAATTCTGGAAATGAATTGGCAGATACTCTCCTGTTTGAAACATATGTTAATCGTATTGACGCATTAAGAAATGATCTAAAGCAGCTACAACATTTAAAGATTATACAGACGGATAACATAGATCACTATGACCGTTCCAAGTTTGTAATCTCTGTAAAGGACGCACCGTTATCCAGCCATGAATTGTATGAGATTCTTCTAAAAAAATATCACCTGCAGATGGAGATGCTGGCAGGGACTTATGTGCTTGCGATGACGACGGTGGGGGATACCGAAGAAGGACTGAAGAGATTAAAAGAGGCGTTGTTTGAGATTGATACATTTATCTCAGAGAGTGACAGAGAATGCAATAAGAACAATGCTTCCATGCCGGACTTCGTAGGAAAGCAGCCCGCGCTTAAAAAAGTCTGGACAATTGCAGAAGCTGTTAATATAAGAGATGAATATGAATTTGAAGATAACAGTGAAGAGATGTCACTTGCGAAAGGACATAAAGCTAAGGTCAGTTTCAGAAAATCCATAGGATACATTTCCCTGGAATATGCGTATCTGTATCCGCCGGGAAGTCCGCTGATCGTTCCGGGCGAGCGGATCTCGGAAGAAGCGGTTGAGATTCTTCAATGGTATCAGGAACATGATTTTTCGATTGAGGGGCTTCAGTCGGAAGATGGCATAGAGGTGTGGATCGATGGGTAAGATATATTACATGATGGGGAAAAGCTCATCTGGAAAAGATACAATATATAAAGAGATAAGGAAAGACCTTCCGAATCTGAAGACGCTGACATTGTACACGACCCGGCCCATGCGCGAGGGGGAGAAAAACGGAGTGGAATATTATTTTGTAACGGATGATGTCCTTGAGAAATACGACAAATCTGGCAAAATGATTGAACTTCGTACATATCAGACCGTGTACGGTGACTGGAAATATGCTACAATAGATGATGGTCAGATAAATCTGGCAAAAGACGACTATCTGATGATCGGAACATTGGAGTCTTATAAAAAGACCAGGAAATATTACGGAGAGGAGAACCTGATTCCGCTGTACATCGAAGTGGAAGACGGGGAACGCCTGAAGCGGGCGATCGCAAGAGAGCAGCAGCAGGAGCATCCGGGATACGAAGAGGTCTGTAGAAGATTTCTGGCGGATCAGAAGGATTTCTCAGAGGAGAATCTTTTGGAAGCCGGGATCACAAGAAGGTACCACAATGACGACAAAGTACGATGTAAGGAAGAAATAATAGAGGTAATACAAGATGGGAAGCTTTAAAGATGTGGTTGGCCACAAAGACATATTAAAATATATCAGCAACGCAGTGGAAAATAACAGAGTGTCTCATGCATACATTCTGAATGGAGAGAGAGGTTCTGGCAAGAGAATGCTGGCGAACTTATTCGCCATGACGCTTCTGTGTGAGAGCGGTGAGAATGAGCCATGTGGAAAGTGCCATTCCTGCAAGCAGGCAGAGAGTGGGAACCACCCGGACATCATCCGTGTTACTCATGAGAAGCCGAACAGCATCAGTGTAGAAGATATCCGTACACAGGTTAATAATACCGTAGATATCAAACCTTACCAGGGACCATATAAAGTATATATCATTCCACAGGCAGACCTGATGACACCGCAGGCGCAGAACGCAATTCTTAAGACGATCGAGGAACCACCGTCATATGCAGTATTCTTACTGTTGACAGAGAATGCGGAGACATTACTGCCAACAATTAATTCAAGATGTGTCATGTTAAAACTGCGTAACATCAAAGACACACTGATCAAAAAATATCTGATGGAGAATCTGGAGATTCCGGATTATAAGGCAGATATGTGTACAGCATTTGCACAGGGCAATATGGGACGTGCGATCATGTTGGCGAATTCAGAACATTTTAATGAGATCCGTGAAGAGGCGGTACAGCTTCTGAAGCACATCCATGAGATGGAGTTAAGTGAGATTGTTGCAGCGGTAAAGAACATTTCCGTATATAAGTTAGAAATCACAGATTATCTGGATATCATTATGATCTGGTATCGTGATGTGTTGTTATACAAAGCAACAAAAGAGATTGACAAGGTCGTATTCAAAGACCAGTTACAGTATATTAAAGAACAGGCAAGAAAGAGCTCTTATGAAGGTATCGAGCTGATCCTTGAGAGCCTTGAGAAAGCGAAAGCCAGACTGAAAGCGAATGTTAACTTCGATCTGGTTATGGAGCTTTTGTTCCTGACCATAAAGGAGAACTAATCATATGACGAAGGTAATAGGCGTTAGATTCAGAACCGCGGGAAAGATTTATTTTTTCTCACCGGGAAAGCTGGATATTAAGACGGGTGATAAAGTAATCGTTGAGACTGCAAGAGGTGTGGAGTTTGGTTCTGTCGTGACAGGACCAAAGGAGGTTGAAGATGACAAGATCACACAGCCTTTAAAATCCGTAATCCGTCTTGCAACAGAGGACGATAAGAAAAAAGAAGAAAAGAATAAAGAAAAAGAAAAGGAAGCATTCAAGATCTGCCTTGATAAGATCCATAAGCATGGACTTGAGATGAAGCTGATTGATGCGGAGTATACATTTGACAATAATAAAGTGCTGTTCTATTTTACGGCGGATGGACGAATTGATTTCCGTGAGCTGGTAAAGGATCTGGCGAGTGTGTTCCGTACCAGAATTGAGCTTAGACAGATCGGTGTCCGTGACGAGACGAAGATCCGCGGCGGTATCGGTATCTGTGGAAGACCACTGTGCTGTCACACATATCTGTCAGAGTTCGCACCGGTGTCCATTAAGATGGCAAAGGAGCAGAACCTGTCACTGAATCCGACCAAGATCTCAGGTGTCTGCGGAAGACTGATGTGCTGTCTTACGAATGAAGAAGAGACATATGAAGAACTGAACAGTCATCTTCCGGGAACTGGTGATCATGTAACGACACCGGAAGGATTAAGAGGTGACGTACAGTCTGTCAATGTGCTGCGTCAGCTTGTCAAAGTTGTGGTAACTCTGGACAATGATGAAAAAGAGATCCGTGAGTACCCGGCGGCAGAACTGAAGTTCAAGCCAAGACGCAGGAAGAAAGACATGAAGATCTCAAAAGAAGAGATGAGGGAACTGAAGGCGTTAGAAGAAAAGAACGGAGCATCGAAATTAAATGATGACTAATTTACTTCCGAATGAACGACTGGATGATCTGCAGATCAAAGGGTATGAGATCATCCAGAGTCCGGGGCGGTTCTGCTTTGGAATGGATGCAGTGTTATTGTCCGCATTTGCAAATGTTAAGAAACACGAAAAAGCACTGGATCTTGGAACCGGCACCGGAATCCTGCCAATCCTTCTTGAGGCAAAGTATCCGGGCCTTCATTATACAGGGCTTGAGATACAGGAGGAAAGTGCAGACATGGCAAAGCGCAGCGTCCGGCATAACGGATTGGATGAGCGGATTGACATCGTAACGGGAGATATCAAGGAGGCAGCTTCTATATTCGGAGCCGCCTCTTTTGGAGTTATAACCACCAATCCACCGTATATGATCGGAGATCACGGGCTTAAGAACCAGAACGAAGCGCTGTATATTGCAAGACATGAAGCGCTGTGTACGCTGGATGATATCCTGCGGGAGAGTGCGAAGATATTGAAGGTAAAGGGACGGTTCTATATGGTACACCGTCCGTTCCGTCTGCCGGAGATCATGACGAAGATGTGCGCATACGGGATCGAGCCGAAGAGAATGCGGCTGGTCTATCCGCATATCGACAAAGAACCGAACATGGTGCTGATCGAAGGAATGAAGGGCGGCAATCCAAGGATGCAGGTGGAGCCGCCGCTGATTGTGTATAATAAGGATGGAAGCTATACGGAAGAGCTGCTAGCGCTGTACGGGATGCATGACGGGGAGAAAAAGTAAGCAACAGATGACAGACAGGGAAAGCATGAATACTAAATGTTTGTGTAGCGGAGAACGGATATATGGAGGAAATAAGATGGCAGGAACATTGTACTTATGTGCAACACCGATAGGAAATCTGGAAGACATGACCTTCCGGGCAGTGCGGATTTTAAAAGAAGTAGATCTGATCGCAGCAGAAGATACCAGAAACAGTATCAAGCTTCTGAATCATTTTGAAATTAAGACACCGATGACCAGCTATCATGAATACAATAAGATAGAAAAAGGACAGAAGCTGGTAGAACGTCTGCAGGGCGGCGAAGATATCGCGGTCATTACAGATGCCGGGATGCCGGGAATCTCTGATCCTGGAGAAGAACTGGTGAAAATGTGTCAGGAAGCCGGAATTACGGTAACTGCGGTTCCGGGAGCCTGTGCGTGTGTAACGGCACTTACGATATCGGGGCTTGGAACGAGAAGATTCGCTTTTGAAGCATTTCTCCCATCGGACAAAAAGGAGAGACAGGCGATTCTCGAAGAGTTAAAAGATGAGACCAGAACGATGGTAATCTATGAAGCACCGCATAGACTGGTGCGTACGCTTAAGACGCTTCAGGAGACACTTGGCAACAGACGGATTAGCATCTGCCGTGAGCTTACGAAGAAGCATGAGACGGTATTTGCCACGACGATAGAGGATGCGCTTGCTTACTATGATGTGCAGGAACCAAAGGGAGAGTGTGTCATGGTGATCGAAGGCAAGAGCCGCGAAGAGATCCGTAATGAAGAGAAGGCCAGATGGGAAGAGATGAGTATCGAGGAGCATATGGATTATTATCTGAACCAGGGCATCGATAAGAAGACTGCAATGAAACAGGTGGCAAAAGACAGAGGAGTCGGGAAAAGAGAGATTTATCAGGCGCTTTTGTAGGCATTGGTCAAAAGGGGACGGGGGATTTTAAAAAAAACCCCGTCCCTAATTGCATTTACCCCCGTCCCCTTTTAAAAAAACTCCGTCCCCATCGGTCACGTTGGTCAACTTGTATAGAAAAAGCCAAAAAGATTGTTCAACTTGGGCATTACCCAGGTTGAACTTTTTTTATATACTTTTTAACAGAACGACACAGGAATAAAACAGACAAAATAAAAATCAAATGTATATAAATCAGGAGGATTAAACCAATGGCAAGTTTATCATTAAAGCACATTAACAAAACATATCCAAACGGATTCGAAGCAGTTAAAGACTTCAACCTTGAGATCGAAGATAAAGAATTCATCATCTTCGTAGGACCATCTGGATGTGGAAAATCTACAACACTTCGTATGGTTGCAGGTCTGGAAGACATCACTTCCGGAGAACTGAAGATCGGAGATAAAGTTGTAAATGACGTAGAACCAAAAGACAGAGATATCGCAATGGTATTCCAGAACTACGCTCTGTACCCACATATGACAGTATACGATAACATGGCATTTGGTCTGAAGTTAAGAAAAGTACCAAAAGACCAGATTGACAAGATGGTTCGTGAAGCAGCTAAGATCCTTGACCTGGAAGCTTTGCTTGACCGTAAACCAAAGGCTCTTTCAGGTGGACAGAGACAGCGTGTTGCTATGGGACGTGCGATCGTTCGTAATCCTAAGGTATTCCTTATGGATGAGCCTCTTTCAAACCTGGATGCAAAACTCCGTGGACAGATGCGTATCGAGATCTCTAAATTACACCAGAGATTAGGTACAACTATCATCTACGTAACACATGACCAGACAGAAGCTATGACACTGGGAACCAGAATCGTAGTTATGAACGCAGGTGTTGTTCAGCAGGTAGATACACCACAGACACTGTATGATTATCCATGCAACCAGTTCGTAGCTGGATTCATCGGATCACCACAGATGAACTTTGTAGATGCTACATGTAAAGTAGTTGGAGACAACGTATACCTGGTAGCCGGACCTTCAGAGATCGAGCTTCCACCATCAAAAGCTAAGAAGCTGATCGACGGCGGATACGCTGGAAAAACAGTTGTTCTTGGAATCCGTCCAGAAGATGTACATGATGAGCAGATGTTCATCGAAGCTTCTCCAAACACAGTTATCGAAGCTAAGATCCGTGTATACGAGATGCTCGGTGCAGAAGTATTCTTATACTTCGATTATGAAGGATCAAGCATGACAGCAAGAGTTGATCCTAGAACAACAGCTAGAACAGGTGACACTGTTAAATTTGCTCTGGATGCTGAGAAGATCCACGTATTTGACAAAGAGACACAGGTTACAATCACAAACTAGTATAGAGTGTTTTAAAATAACCAGTATGCAATCCGCAGGAGCTTGCGGAAAAGATATAAAGGAAGAGGACCGGGCGGTAAAAATTTCGTCAGGTCCTTTTTCATGTCAGAGTGAGTCTTGAAAATGCTTTCTACAAGATATATGTCATGATTTGTGGGAAATGTAGATTGTAGGAATGATTTTTTAGCCCCCGTCTGTTGACAGAATTTTAAAAATATAAAAAAATGGAACTATAAAAAAAGGAAAGTTGCATGGAATTACATATATTTTTGAAAAATATACTTGCTGTAGCGGAATTATCTGCTATAATGAATTCGTAATGCAACTCATTAGCGTACTAAATTGTATACAAGTATGCAAAGAGACAAAACCGAAATGGAGGATACCCAGTGTTATCGAATCAGATATTACATAAGACAGTACAGGATATTGCTGAGATTACAGGATTCGACTGTGCGGTATGGGATATGCAGGGACTCTGCATGGTAAGGACCAGTGAGAATCTGACAGAATACGAAAGGCAGATTCAGGATTTCCGCGAAGACACTTCAGAGCCGGAAGAGATGATCGAAGATGGGATCGGAATGTTCCGTGTCTATGAAGACGGAGACCAGGTCTATATATTGATGTTAAAAGGCGATACCGAGGGGATGCAGATGGCGGGCCGTATGGGAGCAAGCCAGATCCGTAACCTGCTCTATGCCTACAAAGAACGGATGGATAAGAACCGCTTCGTTCAGAATCTTCTGTTAGACAATCTGCTGTTAGTAGATATTTATAACCAGGCGAAGAAGATGAAGATTCCGGCGGAGCTAAGAAGAGTTGTATTCGTAATTGAACCAAAGAATGAAGGAGATATCCTCGTTCAGGAGACTTTGAAAGGACTATATGCAACGGGCACGAAAGATTTCGTAACTGCAATAGATGAAAAACATATCATCCTGGTGAAATCCCTGCAGTCGACTGACGACTATCCGCAGGTAGAACAGATTGCAAAGGAATTGGTTACCACGCTGAATATGGAAGCAATGGTCAGCGTAAGAGCAGCATACGGAACGATCGTGGAAGAATTAAAGGATGTGTCCAAATCTTACAAAGAAGCGGACATGGCTCTGGAAGTAGGAAGGGTGTTCTATACAGAGCGTAAGATCCTGGCATATAATGAACTTGGAATCGGACGGCTGATCCATCAGCTTCCGGTATCTCTGTGTGAGATGTTCTTACAAGAAGTCTTTAAAGACGGGGCGGTTGATATATTTGAAGAAGAAGAACTGACAACCGTGTATACATTCTTTGATAACAATCTGAATATCTCGGAGACGGCGAGACGTCTGTATGTACACCGTAATACACTGGTGTACCGCTTAGAGAAGATTCAGAAGAAGACGGGACTGGATGTCCGTGTATTCGAAGATGCACTGACATTTAAGATTGCCATGATGGTGGCAGATCATATGAAATACATGAAAGTATAATCCTGTTCAAACAATTTATAACACGATAGTAGGAGGATCAGAACATGCTGAAATTATATGACAAGGGAGTCTATTTGCTGAATGGAACAGAAATTGTAGAAGAAAAAGAAGCAGTTGCTGCGAAGACAGGAAAAGAAGTAACTCCACAGGAAGCTGCAAAGAATACGATGGCTTATAACATTCTTGCAGCACATAATACATCAGGAAATATGGAACGTCTGCAGATCAAATTCGATAAGCTGACATCCCATGATATTACATTTGTCGGAATCATTCAGACGGCCAGAGCTTCAGGCCTTGAAAAATTCCCGATTCCATACGTACTGACAAACTGTCATAACTCACTTTGTGCGGTTGGAGGAACCATCAACGAAGATGACCACATGTTTGGTCTTACCTGTGCGAAAAAATACGGTGGGGTCTATGTACCGCCTCATCAGGCAGTTATCCATCAGTTCGCCCGTGAGATGTTAGCAGGCGGCGGCAAGATGATCTTAGGATCAGACAGCCATACACGTTACGGAGCACTTGGAACCATGGCTATGGGAGAAGGTGGACCGGAGCTTGTAAAACAGCTTCTTAATAAGACTTATGACATCAAGATGCCGGGTGTAGTCGGAATCTACTTAGACGGCGAGCCAATGAAAGGTGTCGGACCACAGGACGTGGCACTTGCGATCATTGGAGCTACATTTGGAAATGGCTATGTTAACAATAAAGTTATGGAATTCGTAGGACCTGGTGTCAGCAAGTTAAGTGCAGACTTCCGTATCGGTATCGATGTTATGACAACAGAGACAACCTGTCTTTCTTCTATCTGGAAGACAGATGATAAGATCAAAGAATTCTACGACATCCACGGAAGAAGTGAAGATTATAAAGAGCTGAATCCTGGAGATGTTGCTTACTATGACGGTATGGTATATGTGAACTTAAGCGAGATTAAGCCAATGATCGCAATGCCGTTCCATCCGTCTAATGTATACACAATCGATGAAGTAAGAACGAACTTAAAAGATATCCTTCACGATGTAGAGCAGAAAGCGCTCGTAAGCCTTGACGGAGCAGTCAACTACTCTTTACAGGATAAGATCGTGAACGGACAGTTATACGTAGACCAGGGAATCATCGCAGGATGTGCCGGTGGTGGATTTGAAAATATCTGTGCTGCAGCAGACATCATCAAAGGACACTATATCGGTTCCGATGAATTTACATTCAGCGTATATCCGGCAAGTACACCAATCTATATGGAACTTGTTAAGAATGGTGCGGTTGCTGACCTTATGGAAGCAGGAACGATCGTTAAGACAGCATTCTGCGGACCATGCTTTGGTGCCGGAGATACACCTGCGAACAATGCATTCTCTATCCGCCACTCAACCAGAAACTTCCCGAACCGTGAAGGTTCCAAGCTTCAGAGCGGACAGATCGCATCTGTTGCACTTATGGATGCACGTTCCATCGCAGCAACAGCAGCCAATAAGGGATTCCTTACACCTGCAACTGATATGGATGTGGAATATAAAGGACAGACTTATCACTTTGACAAGAACATTTACGCAAACCGTGTATTTGACAGCCATGGCGTAGCTGACCCATCTGTAGAGATCAAATTCGGACCAAACATCAAAGACTGGCCTGCAATGGCAGCACTTCCGGAGAACTTACTCCTGAAAGTGGTATCTGAGATCCACGATCCGGTTACCACAACAGATGAACTGATTCCATCCGGAGAGACTTCTTCTTACAGATCCAACCCTCTGGGACTTGCAGAATTCGCATTATCAAGAAAAGATCCTGCTTATGTAGGACGTGCGAAGGAAGTACAGAAAGCTGAGAAAGCAATTGAAGCAGGACAGTGTCCGTTAGAAGTATTAGACGAACTGAAACCTGTTATGGATAAGATCCATGAGACATATCCGGAAGCCGGCAAGGGCAACCTCGGAATCGGAAGCACAATCTTCGCAGTAAAACCGGGAGACGGTTCCGCAAGAGAGCAGGCAGCATCCTGCCAGAAGGTACTTGGCGGCTGGGCTAATATCGCCAACGAATACGCAACCAAGAGATACCGCTCGAACCTGATTAACTGGGGTATGCTTCCATTCATCACAGAGGAAGACCATGAGAACTTAAGCTTCAAGAACGGCGACTACATCTTCGTACCGGAGATCAGAAAAGCGGTAGAAGATAAGAACGCTGAGATCAAGGCTTATGTGGTTGGAGATTCTCTGAAAGAGATCACACTTAAGCTTGGTGATATGACCGATGCAGAAAGAGAGATCATCCTGAAAGGATGTCTGATCAATTATTACAGAGGATAAAGAAAAGATATATCAGGGAAAATAAACAACAGGCGCAGGACGGTTTATAACCGCCTGCGCCTGTATTCGTTCGGAGTCATTCCGAATTGCTTTTTAAAAGCGGTCTGAAAGTGACTCTGACTGGAAAAACATAAAAAAGTACTGATCGTGCTGATAGATTTGTTCGTGTATTGCAGCAATTCTTTTCCCTCTTCCAGTTTGCATCGTAAAATAAATGCACTGACAGAAAACCCAAGTGTCTTTTTAAAATAAGCCGAGAAATATGATTTACTGAATCCGACATAAGCAGCAACATCACCGACCGTGAGATGCTGGTTTGTATTTTGCTGAATATAACGAATTGCTTTTTTAATGCACCCGTCCGTGGAGACGGGTATTTTTGCATCCGCTACTTTTTCGGCAAAAGTATAGCCGATTTTTGACAGAAGATCATAGAGGCTTTCAACACTGTTCAATCTCTCGGAAGACCGGATAAAATAATCGGAGAGCTGATACGCGCTGTCATAATCCAGACCACCCTCTATGGAAGCCCGGGTACAGAGAGTTGTCGTAATGATGATATTGTTCTTCAGCTGACGAAGTGCGGTAGAACCAGTAACACCGAGATGATAATTGCTGTCACTGAATTCTATATTTTTAAATCCCTGATAGTTACCGGTCTTTACAAGATTTAGAATCTGTTCCTCAATGGCATAAGTCTGGTTGTGCTGTTCATTTTCTTTCGTCTGGTAAGTTTCTTCAAGTAAAGAGGCATCTGTTAACGTGGTCTGCATAGAGGCATCTGAAGATATCAACTGATCCAGAGTCAGCAATTCTCCATGAAGACAATAATTAAAAAACAGACATTTTTTCAATAATGAATTCATAGAAAGGCAGGGAATCTGACGGAGAAACCGGTGAAAGCCGGTACGGTCATTATTTGGAACTGTGTAGTCCCGGTATAATTGCTGCAGGTCAGATTCTGTGTGCGGAATATTCGTCAGAGGTCCAAAAACAATCGTTCCGTTTTTCGGATAATCGACCTTCAATGAGCAGAAAAAAATACCATATTCCGTAGTGCAGTAGGAAATCCTTTTTGAGGAATCCAGAAGATGATCGATATATTTCTTTGGAGGATATGTAAGTTCCGTCTGCTCCGGTATACAGAAGACACATGCATCGTTTTCAAAAAGATACATTGGAATATTTGAATCCAGATAGTACATTTTTATAAAATCCATCAGATTATACGAATCTTTCATAACAAACTCCTTTATCGTACGTTTATATACTTTATCGTAATTAATTTTTTTATATAAGTCAACAAAAAAACATGCAATAACAGTATAAATATATAAGAAAAAGCGCAAATATGAAATAAACGCATGCCTTTCCAAGTTATTATAAAGGCACAATAAAGATAAGACCGAACGAAACAATACATACATGATTGTAAAAAAATGGAGGTAATGAGATGGAAAAAGAGAAGATTCAAAACCTGATTTCCCAGATGACTCTGGAAGAAAAGGCCGGGATGTGTTCCGGAGCAGATTTCTGGCACCTGAAGGGAATTGAGCGTCTTGGAATCCCGCAGGTCATGGTAACAGACGGACCGCATGGAATCAGAAAACAGGCAGAAGAAGCAGATCATCTTGGTATCAATGAGAGTGAAAAAGCAATCTGCTTCCCGGCAGGATGTGCGACAGCATCCAGCTTCGACCGTGATCTGATCCGCAGACAGGGAGAACTGCTCGGTCAGGAATGTCAGGCAATGAACGTAAGTACAATCCTCGGACCGGCAATGAACATCAAGCGTTCCCCTCTTTGTGGAAGAAACTTTGAATACTATTCAGAGGATCCATATGTATCCACAGAGATGGCAGCAGCACTGATCGAAGGAGTTCAGAGTAAAAATGTCGGAACAAGTGCAAAGCATTTTGTTGCGAACAATCAGGAAAAACGTCGTATGACAAACTCATCTGATATGGATGAAAGAACATTAAGAGAAATCTATCTGGCCTCTTTCGAAGGTGCAGTAAAGAAAGCAAAACCATGGACAGTGATGAGTTCCTACAACCGTATCAATGGAGAATTTGTAGGAGACAGCAGGAAGTATCTGACTGATATCTTAAGAGATGAATGGGGATTTGACGGATATGTTGTTTCTGACTGGGGCGCAGTGAATGACAGAGTATCTTCACTGTCAGCAGGGCTTGACCTGGAGATGCCGCCAGGAGATTACGAGAATGACCGACTGATCGTGAAGGCAGTTCAGGAAGGAAAACTCGACGAAAGCATTGTTGACCAGGCTTGTGAGAGAATTCTTGATGTGATTTTCCGCTATACAGAAAACCGTGATACAGAAGCCTCATTTGATTATGAAGAAGACCATAAAACAGCGGCCGAAATAGAAGCAGAATGCATGGTGTTATTAAAGAATGAAAATGAAATCCTTCCATTAACTGCTGATAAGAAAATTGCATTTATCGGAAAATATGCAAAGACACCAAGATATCAGGGCGGCGGAAGTTCTCATATCAACAGCTGGAAAGTGGAATCCGCACTGGAAGCGGCAAAAGAAATTCCGCAGCTTGCAAATGTAACTTTTGCAGAAGGCTATCAGGACGAGAAAGATGAAGTGATCGAAGAACTTCAGAATGAGGCTGTAAAGGCAGCGGCAGAAGCTGACGTGGCAGTTCTTTTCCTCGGACTTCCGGATAACTTTGAATCGGAAGGATATGACAGAAAGCATATGAACCTTCCGGACTGCCAGAACGAACTTGTAGAAAAAGTGCTTGAAGTACAGAAAAATGTAGTTGTTGTCCTTCACAATGGTTCCGCAGTCGTTATGCCTTGGAAAGACCAGGTGGAAGCTATCTTAGAAGCTTATCTTGGCGGAGAGGCAGTCGGAAGAGCGGTTGCAGAGGTTCTTGCAGGAATCAAGAATCCTTGCGGACGACTGGCAGAAACATTCCCGCTTCGTCTGGAAGACACACCATGTTATCTGACTTATGGAAAAGGATATGATAATGCAGAATATAAGGAAGGTGTGTTTGTAGGATACCGTTACTATACATCAAGAAAGATGGAGACAGCGTTCCCATTTGGACATGGACTTTCTTATACAACATTTGAGTACAGTGATCTTCAGCTTGACAAGAAAGAAATGTCTGACAAAGACACTGTAGAAGTAAGTGTGAAAGTGAAAAACACCGGAAACCGTGCAGGCAAAAACGTCGTTCAGCTTTATGTGGAAGCGCCGGAGACAGAAGTTGTCCGTCCGGTCAGAGAATTAAGAGGATTTGAAAAGATTTTCTTAGAAGCAGGTGAAGAGACGACAGTTACATTTACACTGGATGAGAGAGCTTTTGCTTACTGGAATACACGAATCCATGACTGGTATGCAGAGGAAGGAACTTATAAAGTGATGATCGGTGAAAATGCAGATCAGATGTGTGCAGGTGAAGAGATCACAGTACACCCTGCAAAAGAACTTCCGAAGACATATTCATTAAACACCTGTCTCGGAGAACTGATGCGTGATCCAAAAGCACAGGCTGTGATGGGTCCTTTCATGCAGGGAATGGCACAGAATGATGCAGCAAAAGATATGGCAGAAGCACAGGAGAACGATACATCAGGAGCCGTGAATCAGGAAATGATGGCAGCAATGATGGAAGGTATGCCGCTTCGCCAGCTTTTAAGCTTCGTTCCTGGGATTAAAAGAGAAATGTTGGAACAGATGGTCAATGCGTTAAATGCTTAAGGAGAGAAAAAGAATGGGAAAGAAAAAGAAAGAACTTGGTCTGGATTCCATGGGAATTCAGAAGACAATGAGACTTACAGATTATCTTGGTGATGGTCTCGGACAGTTACCACTGAATATCATGAGCACTCTGGTAGGTCAGCTGACTTACTTTTACACAGAAAAAGTAGGACTTGCAGCAGGAATGGTTGCCACTATGCTTTTGATTGCAAAAATCTTTGATGCATTTTCAGATCTTGCAATGGGAAAAATCATGGATAATGGCAAATCACCAAAAGGAAAATGTCGTCCTTGGTTTTCAAGAATGGCAATTCCTGCACTCGTGTCTATCATTTTACTGTTTACCGTACCTAAAAATATGGGTAGTGGGTTGCAGGCTGCGTATGTGCTGATCACGAATATATTGCTCACAGCAATCGTATATACCGCAGTAGCAATTCCATACGGAGCTTTGATGGCAATCCGTACAGAAAGCTCAGAAGAACGTGGTAAAATGGGAATCTTCCGTGCAGCATTTGGATACATTGCCGGAATGGTAATCGCAATCCTTCTGATTCCAATCACAAATATGCTTGGTGGTACACAGAGTGCATGGATTAAAGTGGCAGTTATTTTTGGTTTAATTTCTCTGCTTTCATTGTTTATTCTTTATAAAGTATCAAAAGAAAATGTGCAGATCGTGGAAAAAAGTGAAGACGAGGACGTACCGTTTGTAGAAGGAATCAAAATTCTTTTCAAGAATAAATACTGGGTGATCATGCTTGCACTGCAGTTCTTAATGAATATTTCTTATAGTTTAAGTACTTCCGGTGGTACCTATTATGCAAAATATATTCTTGGAAATGATAACATCGTTGCACTTCTTGGAGCGGTTGGACTGATTCCGACATTCCTTGGATTTATTCTGACAGGACCGATGGCATCTAAGTTAGGTATGACAAAAACATGTATGATTTCCTGCGCGATGGGAGCAGCAGCCTGCCTGGTGAGAGTATTTACACCATACAGCCTTATGACATGTCTCGTAGGTGGAGCAGTGACAACATTTGCTAACATTCCTTTGATGTGTCTGTTTGGACCAATGGTAAATAACTGTGTTGAGTACAATGATTACAAGTTCGGAAAACGTATTGTTGGTATGACAAATAGTGCAAACTCTTTCGGAATGAAGATTGGATCCGGTATCGGAGCATCTCTGATCGGATGGCTTTTGGCAGCAGCCGGATACAATGCAGCACTTGCGGCACAGCCGGCATCCGTAGATACAGCAATCTTCGCATTTGGTATCTACATTCCTCTTGCACTTTTCGTAATCATGTTTATTCTTCTTATGAAGAATGATCTTGAGAAGAGATATCCGGAGATCATGGCAGAACTGCAGAAGAGAGAAGAAGCAAAATAGATAATAAATAGTAGTATGAGGGGACGGGGCTGACAACAAGGTTCTGTCCCTTTTGGATAAATTATATTTTGTATAAGTCCTATGATAAGCTTAAAGGAGAAAATCATGAAACAAGTATACAATCCATACCTACCTTCAAATGAATACATACCGGATGGAGAACCTCATGTTTTTGGAGATAGAATCTATGTCTTTGGCTCTCATGACCGTGAGGGTGGAACTACTTTTTGTGAATTAGATTATGTAGTATATTCTGCTCCGGTCACAGATTTGACAGAATGGAAATGTGAAGGAACGATTTACCGTGCAAAACAGGATCCGCATTATTGTGAAGAAAGAAAGCAGATGTATGCACCGGATGTTGTACAGGGAACGGATGGACGATATTATCTTTATTATGCCTTGGCAGGAAATGCAGGAAAAGGCGGATTTGACGGACCTATTTCCGTGGCAGTGTGTGATACGCCGGCTGGTCAATATGAGTATTATGGAGATGTGCATAATGCTGATGGAAGTCCAATGAGCCGATATATTCCTTTTGATCCGGCGGTACTTAATGACGATGGGAGAATCTATCTTTATTATGGATGGTCACTTCCGATGCTTGCCGGAACAGGAAAAATAGGGAATCTGATCAATGAAAAAATTCAACAAAATATGTTTCATAAATCTTTAGAAGAAATCCGTGGAGAATCTCAGGGGATTATGGGAGCAAATGTAGTAGAATTGGAAGAGGATATGATTACTGTAAAAAAAGAGCCAGGCAGAATTGTACCGGGAATTGATAAAAGTAAAAGGACTGATTTTGAAGGGCATGCATTTTTTGAGGCAAGTTCAATCCGTAAAATAAATGATACTTATTATTTTATTTATTCTTCCCAGGTGAATCATGAGTTATGTTATGCAACAAGCAAGTATCCAGACAGAGGATTCCGGTATGGCGGAGTAATTATTTCGAATGGAGATATCGGATATAAAGGAAGAAAAGCAAAAAGAAGAGTTGCAGCAACAGGAAACAATCATGGAAGTATTGAGAGGATTAATGGAGAATGGTACGTCTTTTATCATCGACATACACATTTAAATTCATATAACCGTCAGGGATGTGCTGAAAAAATCAAGGTAGAAACAGATGGTTCCATTCGGCAGGTAGGTATCACATCTTGTGGACTGAATCAGAGGGCTCTTCTTCCCAAGGGAGAATATCCAGCAACAATCGCATGTGTGATTACGGATGGACATATGCCTCATATTGGAAATGGAGTGACCATTGGAAAACATCCAATGGTCACACATGGAGAAGAGAAACGTTACATTACAGGAATCAGGAACGATACAATAATTGGATTCCGTTATTTTGCTTTTCACGGACCGGTTAAATTGAAATTATGGATCAGAGGAAAAGGAAACGGCAGATTTATAATTTCTGATGGAAAGAAGAAGGAACGTCAGGAAATTACCATAAAAGTTGAAAATGGTATTGAAAAAGACTGGGTAATGATAGAGCATATAGTTAATATTGAGGAAACTGCACCGCTCTATTTACAGTATAAAGGAAAAGGAATGTTAGAATTTTTGAAATTAGAATTGGAGGAATTGTAAATGAGATTATATGATCTTAGAACGGAATACAGAGAAAACCCAATCGGACTTACAGACAAGGCACCAAGATTCTCATGGAAAATGGAGTCAGAGGAGAAGGATACTTTACAGACTGCATATGAAATAAAGGTAACTGCTGAGAATGGTAACGTTGTCTGGAACAGTGGGAAAAAAGCATCAGACCAGTCCGTTTTGATTCCTTATGAAGGAGAAACACTGGCAGAGGAAATGCTCTACAAAGTAGAAGTATCTGTGGCAGATAACCATGGAAATGTAGAAGCAATGGAAGGAACATTTGAGACAGGAATTTTTGATAATACAGAATTTAAAGCTAAGATGATCACAAGTGATTTTCCGGAAGAAGAGACAGCATGCCCGGTATTTGGAAAGACATTTGCAATTGATAAAAAGGTAAAGAAAGCCCGTCTGTATGCAACTGCGCATGGTGTATATGAAGTGACACTGAATGGACAGACAGTCGGCGATTACCGTATGGCACCGGGATGGACAAGCTATCACAACAGACTGCAGTATCAGATCTATGATGTGACAGAGCAGCTTGCAGCAGAAAATGAAATCGCAATCACAGTAGGAAATGGCTGGTACAAGGGTATTCTGGGATTTACATGTGAACCAAATCGTTATGGCACACAGGCAGGAGCATTTGCAGAGCTTCATGTTGAATACGAAGACGGAAGCAAAGAGGTAATCGCTACAGATGAAACATGGTCTGTAAAAACAGGAGAGATCCGTTACAGTGAGATTTACATGGGTGAGACGATCGACACAGATGCACCGGAGATCACAGAAGGAAATGTTGTTGTCAAAGATTTTGATAAAGCAGTTTTAACAGCACAGGAGAATGAACCTGTCCGTATCACAGAGAAGATTGAAGGGAAAGAACTGATTGTTACACCAAAGGGTGAGAGACTGGTTGATTTTGGACAGATCGTTACAGGTGTTGTTGAGGTTCATGTGAAAGGCGAAAAGGGACAGAAGATCGTGATCCGTCACGCAGAGGTTCTCGACAAAGACGGAAACTTCTATCCGGAGACACTTCGTCAGGCAAAATCAATCGATACATTTATCTGTAATGGAGAAGAACAGATCTTCCGTCCGCATTTTACATTCCACGGATTCCGTTATATCTGTGTGGAAGGAATGGAAGAATTTACCGCAGATCAGTTTATTGCCTGCGTGACACATTCCGATATGGAAAAGACAGGTGATTTTACTTGCTCGAATCAGAAAGTAAATCAGTTACAGAAAAATATTACATGGAGTCAGAGAGATAACTTCCTCGACATCCCGACAGATTGTCCGCAGAGAGATGAGCGTCTTGGATGGACAGGCGATGCACAGGTATTCTCATGGACAGCAGCATTCAACAGAAATACAGCATTGTTCTACACGAAATGGATGCGTGATGTGGCAGCAGAATCTTCTCTGGAAAAAGGTGTTCCGCATGTTGTGCCGGATATACTGGGACAGTACAGCTCATCTGCATGGAGTGATGCAGCAGTTATCGTTCCGTGGGTTGTTTATCAGATGTATGGTGATAGGGGTATCCTGGAAGAAAACTGGAAATGTATGCATGAGTGGGTAGACTACATCAAGAACAACTGTGAAGAGAACGGGCTCTGGCAGAGCGGATTCCAGTACGGAGACTGGCTTGCACTGGACAAAGAAGAGAGTGCAGACAGAACCGGGGCAACAGACAAATATATGATTGCAAATGCTTATTATCTGTATGTAACAGAGCTTGTAAAGAAAACAGCAGAGGTGCTGGGAAAAGACGAAGAAGCGAAAAAGTATGCGGATCTTTATGAAACAACTTTGGATGCATTCCAGAGAGAATATTACACAGAGACAGGACGTATCGTAAGCGAGACACAGACAGGTGCAATTATTTCACTGTATTTTAATCTTGCAAGAGAAAAAGACAGAAAACGCATTTTAAATACGTTGCTTACAAATATTGCAAATCACAAAAATCACCTGGCTACAGGATTCGTCGGAACACCTTATATCTGTCACACGCTTTCTGAAAACGGAGCACATGAGATGGCGGCAACTCTCTTTATGAAAGAAGATTATCCGTCATGGCTCTATGCAGTAAACATGGGAGCAACAACAATCTGGGAGCGTTGGAATTCCATCAAACCGGACGGAACATTTGATGAATCAGGAATGAATTCTCTGAACCATTATGCGTATGGTTCTGTAGGTGACTGGATGTATCGCAAAGTTGCCGGATTATCTCAGTTAGAGCCGGGATATAAGAAATTCCAGGTAAAACCAATGTTTGTAAAAGGCATTGAAGAGTGGGGCACAGAGTTTGAATCCGTATACGGAAAGATTGTGGCAAACACATCCTGCAAGAATGGAAAGATCCATGTGCATGTAGAAGTTCCGGCTAACACAACAGCTGTGATTGTTCTTCCGGAAAAAGAGGAAGTACACGAAGTCGGTTCCGGTGTATATGATTACGAATACGATACAGAGACAAGTCTTGCGGTAGAGCGATTCAGTATGGATAGCACGCTTGGCGAAATCGTTGCAGAACCGCTTGCAGTTGAGATGTTCAACCAGATGGCACCGGGAATGCTGGATGGTCCAATGATTCAGTTTGCTTATGGAATGACACTCGCAGAACTGCTGGGAGCTGCGCCGGCTGCAAAACCAATGTATGAGGCAGTCGTGAATGCACTGAATCAGAAGGAAAGAGAAAAAGGAAATGATTAAGTATAAAGTGTTATTATGGAATGAATCAGAATACAATTACGCAGCAGCATGCGGTTTTATCCCGAACATGCGATTATATTTCCATGAAGATGAAAAAGTACGACCATGTATTTTCAAAAGGGAAACACGGATTGTCACTTGCTGATGAAGCATGGGCGAATGAAGAGTTTGGAGAACCATATACATTGGAACAGACTTTTGCATTGGGTCAGGCAGTGAATGATGGAACATTTCCTGTGCCGGAAGAAGCAAAACAGGCTTTGAATGAGATGGCGAAGATGTTCACCGGACAGACGAAACGTGAGAAAGAACAGGAAAATGAAGAAGTAAAACAGTGGCCGGAGCTGGCGGATGAGTGGATAAGGGCTACTCTTTAAAATGAACCTAAAATGAACCAAACAGGGATATGAGATTCAGAAGGTATTTATCGAAATGTTATTTTTCGGGAGCTGGAGAGTATCATATTGAAGTGGAGGAATAAAGAAAAACTTTAAAAAAATTTATATTTTCAAGTTGACTTTTTATCCTGTATGGCATATTCTGATAATAGCTAATAAAAGAAATTAGATTTCTACAGATCAAACTTCTGCAGGAAAAAGAAAAAGCTCAGAGTCGTGACCTCTGAGCTTTTTCTATTCCGTTATGTAAGGTGGCTTATACCTTTAGGCTGGTGCCGCGTTTGTTTTTACTGATTGGTTTCCTTACTTGGCAGAAAACAGGATTCATGCTATCATTAAAAACAACGATAGCATGGATCCTGTTTTAACTGAAAGGAGGATACAAATGGCTGAATTAAAGAAACTTCCAATCGGAATCGAAGATTTTGAAAAGATTCGACAGGAAGATTTTTATTATGTAGATAAGACAAGATTGATCGAGCAGTTGCTTGCACAATGGGGAGAAGTAAATCTTTTTACACGTCCAAGACGTTTTGGAAAATCTCTGAATATGAGTATGTTTCAGCATTTTTTTGAAATCGGAAGTGAAAGAACATTATTTGATGGATTAGAGATATCGAATAATCTTAAATTGTGTGAAGAATATCAGGGGAAATATCCAGTAGTTTCCATCAGTCTGAAAGGGATTAATGGTACAACTTATGAGGAAGCGCGGGGCTTTCTGGTTAAAACAATCAATGAAGAAGTACGCAGATTGGCATTTCTTTCCGGGAGTTCAAAACTTGACGAGACGGATCAGGAACTATTAAAGCAACTGAAGAAAAAAGAAATGTCAAATGATTCACTGGTATATAGCATCAGGGAACTCACAGAATTATTGGAGAAGCATTACGAGAAAAAAGTGATTGTGCTCATTGATGAATATGATGTTCCACTGGCAAAAGCGAATGAAAACGGCTACTATGATGAGATGGTATTACTTATCCGTAACTTGTTTGAGAACGGCTTGAAAACGAATAAGAGTCTGAAGTTTGCAATTTTAACGGGCTGTCTCAGGGTTGCAAAAGAAAGTATTTTTACAGGGCTTAACAATTTCAAAATTTATTCAATTACAGATAAAAGCTTTGATGAGACATTTGGATTTACAGATAGCGAAGTAAGAGAACTCCTTGAGTATTATGGGCAGGAAGATTATTATGAGACAGTGAAAGCATGGTACGATGGTTATCGGTTTGGTGATGTAGAAGTTTATTGTCCGTGGGATGTCATTAATTTCTGTAGTGATCACCGGACAGATCCAGGGCTTGCACCAAAGAATTACTGGGCGAACACAAGCGGAAACAGTGTGATCAGTCATTTTATCGAAAGTGTAAATGAACCACATAAACTGACAAAAATGGAACTGGAACAATTGGTGAACGGAGGGATTGTCCAGAAAGAAATCAATCCAGAGCTGACCTATAAGGAATTGTATTCTTCTATCGATAATCTCTGGAGTACACTTTTCATGACCGGGTATCTGACACAGAGAGGCGAACCGAATGGAGACAGATATAATCTGGTAATTCCAAACCGGGAGATACGAAATATCATTACGAATCATATCTTAAAGATGTTTAAAGAAAGCATTAAAGAGGATGGAAAAACCGTTGGTGAATTTTGTGATGCATTATTAAAACAAAATCCGGAAAAAGTCGAAAGGATTTTCACAGATTATATGAAGAAAACCATCAGTATCAGAGATACTTTTGTGCAGAAACCAACGAAAGAGAACTTCTATCATGGATTGCTTCTTGGAATTCTCGGATTCAAAGAAAACTGGTCTGTAATGTCAAACAGGGAATCAGGAGATGGATTCAGTGATATTTTGATCAGGATTGAGGATGGGGATGTTGGAATTGTCATAGAGGTGAAATACGCATCTGACGGAAATATGGAAAAAGAATGTGAAAATGCACTTCAACAGATCACAGATATTAGATATACAGAATCTCTGGAACAGGAAGGAATCCATAAGATTATAAAATATGGAATTGCATGTTATAAAAAGAAATGCAAGGTTATGATGAAAATCGAAGAATAGAACCAGACATAAACTGAAAAGTCGGTTGTAATTTACTAACATATACATTAGTAAATTACAACCGACTTTTTGCTTTTCTACGATACCGTGTGTGTAGCTGCCTGAAAAGATATGATTATATAGAAAATAATATAATTATATAAGAAATGTAAAAAATAATGAGATAGAATTTATTCACTGTAAAATAGATGGGAAAGGAAAAGAGACATGAAGAATCCTAAAATCTGGACGAATAAAATCATACAAAGTAAGGTCCGCACTTCAGATGTAGGAAAAGCGGAAAAATGGTTAGGATATTTGCTCGGTCCTACGGGTGCGTTGTTGTTAAACGCGGTATTGGGAACTTATCTAAATGTGTATTACACGGATGTCCTGAAACTGACGAAAGTATGGGGCGGAGCATTTCTTGTGATCTTTCCTGTTATTTCTAAGATTCTGGATGCGATTACAAATGTTGCTATAGGGTATGCAATAGACCATACGCATACTTCGGAAGGCAAAGCACGTCCATGGCTGCTCTTATCAGCTCCGCTGCTTACAATTGCCGGCATTTTGTTATTTACTGTACCGAATGCATCAGAAACGGTACAGGTTATATGGGTCATGTTAAGCTACAATCTGTTCTATGCATTTGCTTATACAATTTTTAATATGAGCCACAATCTGATGGTACCGCTTTCTATTCGGGACAGTAAACAAAGAGGAAGCCTAAAAGATATTGATAAAAAACAGGAAGAGATTAGAAAGCGTCAGGTAGTGGGGGATATCATATGAAACAGAAACTGTTAGAAGAGCTGATGAAGATATCAGAAGAAGAACAGAAATATCTGGACGGCCAGGGTGACATTGAAAGACAATTGTATGTGAAGGAAAAGATAGAGGAAATAGACAGGGAACTGCTGCTTCGCAGAGGACAGCTTATTACGGTACGTCCGCATAGCCGTTTTGTCGATTTCCCGGAACACAGACACAATTATGTAGAGATTATGTACGTGGCTCAGGGCAGTATTACGCATTGCATAGAAGGAAAAGAATTAGTACTTCATAAGGGAGATGTCCTGATGCTGAACCAGCAGGTGGTGCATTCGATAAAAAAAGCGGATTATCAGGACATCGGTATCAATTTTATCGCACTGCCGGAATTCTTTGAGATACCGTTATCAATGCTCGGTGAAGAAAATGTTCTTGCCAGGTTTGTCACAGGTGTATTCAGGCAAAAAGATCCGGTTTCACATTATCTGCTGTTCAGACTGCAGGAAGATGAGCAGGTTGAAAACCTTATGGAAAATATGGTGGAATCCATGCTGCACGGATATGCCGACGAAGATATTATAAATCAGTATTCCATGGGAATCGTATTCTTGTATCTGCTGAAGCATCTGGAAAATCTTAGTCATAACTCTTCTATGGACTATAAGGAGACTGTAGTCCAGGCAGTGCTCGGATATATTAACAGTGACTGTAAAAATGCCAGTCTGACAAGAATAGCAGAGGAAACCCATCAGTCGATGACAACTTTGAGTAAACTGATAAAAGAAAAAACCGGATACAATTTTCAGGAGCTTCTGCAAAGAAAAAGGTTTCAGATGGCGGTTCATCTGCTGTGTGATACAAAGCTTTCGATTGAAGAAATAGCTCTTGATGTCGGGTATGAGAATCAAAGTTATTTTTTCAGGCAATTTAAAAAACGTTATGGAATGACACCGCACAAATACAGAAAAGCAAATATAAAAGATAAAAAACTGTCCTTATTTTTGTTATTTTTAGTATAACGAATGAAGCACTAATGATATGGAATAAAGATGAAAGGAAGTCACATATGGATACAAGATATTATCTGGCTGTCGACATTGGCGCCTCAAGTGGCAGGCATATGCTTTCACACATGGAAAACGGAAAGATGGTGCTTGAGGAGATCTACCGCTTCCCGAACGGCATGACAGAAAAAAATGGTCATAAGGTGTGGGATGTGGACAGGCTTTTTAAGGAAATACTTACCGGTATGAAAAAGTGTCTGGAAACAGGAAAGGTACCTTGCAGCCTGGGAATTGATACATGGGCGGTAGATTTTGTCCTGTTGGATGAAAATGACGAAATGCTTGGAGATGCAGTCGCCTATAGAGATGACAGAACGAAGGAAGCAGACAAAGAGGTGTATCAGTCGGTATCGGAGACAGAGCTATATACAAGAACAGGGATTCAGAAGCAGAATTTTAATACGGTTTATCAGCTTATGGCTGTAAAAAAACAAAATCCGAAGCTGTTTGCAAATGCAAAAACAATGCTTATGATACCTGATTATTTCCATTTCCTTTTAACAGGAAAGAAGGTTCAGGAATATACAAATGCAACGACGACCCAGCTGGTAAATGCAAAAACAAAAGACTGGGATCATCCGCTCATAGATAAACTGGGATATCCGCAGGAATTATTTTCAGAGATAAAAAATCCCGGATATGAACTGGGAGACCTGACAAAGGCTGTTCAGGAAAAAGTAGGATTCAACTGTAAGGTAATTCTCCCGCCAACCCATGATACGGCGTCTGCGGTCATGGCGATTCCGACACAGGAAGAGGATGCCCTGTATATCAGTTCGGGAACATGGTCACTTATGGGAACGGAGCTTGAAGAAGCGGATTGTACAGCCGGCAGCAGAACGTGCAATCTGACCAACGAAGGCGGTTATGACTATCGATTCCGTTACCTGAAAAATATTATGGGACTGTGGATGATACAGTCGGTAAAGAAAGAAATCGCGCAGGATATGAGTTTTGCCGAAATATGTGAGATGGCAGCAAAAGCGGATATAGAGTCCGTGGTGGATGCAAACGATGACAGATTCCTGGCACCGGAAAATATGACAGAGGAAGTGAAAAAAGCCTGCAGTGAGAGTGAACAGCAGGTTCCGCAGTCAGTCGCAGAGGTGGCAGCCGTTATCTATAACAGCCTTGCAGAATGTTATGCAAAGACTGCTCATGAGATAGGAGAGCTGACAGGAAAGAAGTATTCGCACATATATGTAGTCGGGGGCGGATTCAATGCAGCTTATCTAAATGAGCTTACAGCAAAGGAAACTAAGATGACAGTCTATGCGGGACCGGGCGAAGCAACCGCGATAGGAAATATAGCTTCCCAGATGATTGCGGCAGAAGAGCTTTGCAATTTAAAAGATGCAAGACGATGCATTTTCGATTCTTTTGAAATAAAAGAATACAGTCCAAATTCATAAATGATGAACAAAAACAGATATCAAAAAGAAGGGAGAAAACAAATGTTAGTAGAGACAAAAGCAAAGGTTGGAGTATTTGCGATAGCGCTTGGGGCGTACCTGCCACAGTTCCCGACACTCGTTCCGGAATTTGAGGCGCAGTATGAGGCGTTTAAAAAGACGATTCCGGATACCGTTGAGCTGGTAGATGGTGGAATTGTTACCACAAAAGAACTTTCTATGAAGGCGGGAGACAAATTCCGGTCAGCAGATGTAGACCTGGTAATTTTACAGCTTCTTACATATGCGACAAGCTACAATATGCTTCCGGCGGTCAGAGACTTAAATGTACCGGTTGTTCTTGTGAATGTTCAAAAACGGAAGGCCCCAGATTATGCCAATACAGATACACCGACATGGCTTGGCGAGCTGTATGCATGTGGAGCAGTCGGAGAGATGGTTGCAGATCTTGAAAGAGCAGGAAAGAGACACGCAGTGGTCACCGGTGTTGTGGAAGGCGGAGATGACTATGTGGCTGCGGAGATAGAACAGTGGTGTAAGGCGGCGCAGGTCAGAAGAAGATTCCGTTATACCAATATCGCACAGATCGGAAGACCGTATCCGGGAATGATGGATCTGTATATCGATGAGACCAATCTGTATAACCGCATGGGACTTTATACAAAGCAGTTTGACTGGGAAAAAATGTGGGCGATCGCAGATCATATCACAGACGAGAATGTAATCCGGACAAAGGCGGAAGATATTCTTGAGACATTTGATATCGCACCGGACAAAGATGGAAAAGCAGCTACCGTTGAGACGGTATGGGACATGGCAAAATACGTTGTGGCATTTGAAGAATGGGTAAAAGAAGAAGATCTTGGAATGGTGGCATCCCATTACGATGGTTATGCCCAGGGAATCGCAGGAAAGCTTGACAGTATGCTGATCCCGGCATTTTCCATGCTTATAAAGCAGGGAACAGCCTGCGCAGTTGAGGGAGATATCAAGGTTGCTATGGCTATGAGTATTTTAAAAACAATTGCCGGTACCGGTCAGCTTTCAGAGATGTACTCCATCGACTTTAATGAGGATATCTGTATCATAGGGCACTCAGGTTCAGGTGATGCGGCTATCTCCCAGGCGAAAAAGCCAACCATGAAAATCGTAGATGTATTTCACGGAAAAACAGGCGGCGGATATCTGACACAGTTCTATCCACCTGCCGGAGATGTAACCTATCTTGGAATCACGCAGGATATGAACGGGAAATTTAAGTTTGTTGCAGCAGAAGGTGTGAATGAGGAAGGACCGATATTCACATTTGGAGATACCAATATGAGAACCCGCTTCTCAATCGGAGCAAGAGAATTCTGCAACCGGTGGAGTGAGGCAGGCCCGACACATCACATGGCAGCAGCAGCGGGACGACATATTGATACCATACTTAAGGTGGCAAAGATACTGGACGTGCCGGTTGACATTGTGTGCAGATAAAAAATATAGTCATATCATAAAAGATACAGTGTAGTATGGCTTTACAGCAGGGAATCAAGTACAAAATAGTAGTTTAAATATAGTAGAAAGGTGAGGAAAATATCATGAAATTTTTAGATGCAGAATTTGTAAAAGGATTTATACGTATGGCAAATGACGGATGGGAGCAGGGATGGCATGAGAGAAATGGCGGTAATCTCTCCTATCGTGTGAAGTCTGAGGAAGTAAAGTCTGTCAAAGAAAACTTTGAACCAAAAGAGTGGCAGCCGATCGGAACAACCGTACCGGATCTTGCCGGAGAATATTTCCTTGTGACAGGAAGTGGAAAATATTTCCGAAATGTAATAATCAAGCCGGAGGATTCGATCTGTATGATAGAGCTCGATGAAAAAGGTGAGAATTACCGTATTGTATGGGGACTTGTAAATGGCGGAAGACCGACAAGCGAGCTGCCTAGCCACCTTATGAACCTTGAAGTAAAGAAACTGCAGAATCCGGATTACAGAGTAGTGTATCATGCACATACAACAAACATTATTGCCCTCACATTTGTTCTTCCGCTTGAAGATAAGGTCTTTACAAGAGAACTGTGGGAAATGGCAACCGAGTGCCCTGTAGTATTCCCGGCTGGAATCGGTGTAGTTCCGTGGATGGTTCCGGGCGGAAGAGAAATTGCAGTGGCAACAAGTGAACTTATGAAGAAATATGATCTTGCCATCTGGGCGCATCATGGAATGTTTGCAGCCGGAGAAGATTTTGATCTGACATTCGGACTTATGCATACAGCAGAGAAGTCGGCAGAGATTCTTGTCAAGATGTTATCTATGAGACCTGATAAGCTGCAGACAATCACACCGGATAATTTCAGACAGCTGGCGAAAGATTTTAATGTTACATTGCCGGAAGAGTTTTTATATGAAAAGTAATACAATTGTATTGTGGATACAGCAGGAAATCACGGATTTCCTGCTGTTTTTCCTTATACAGAGATGTAGATACTGCCGAAATAAGGAAAGTTCTTGTATAATATGATAAAATACCTGCAACAATGTGAGCGGGAAAAGACTCTTATCTATATAGGATTTATAATAATTACCGGAAGATTAAAAACAGTGATAAAAGATTCATATCTGAGGGAGGGCACAATATGATATGCAGTGTAAAGAAGTTCTCAGAAATGTATGAAACGGTTTACCGTGATCTGTACCATTACGCACTGTGCCTGATGAAGAATCCACAGGAAGCGGAGGATGCGGTGAGCGAGGCGGTTGTTGCGGCATACGAGAACATACATAAATTAAAAAAAGAAGAAGCATTCCGAAGCTGGATATTTACAATTCTGACGAATAAATGTAAGAAGAGACTCAAGAAAGCTTCGAAAGAATCACCGGGAAACGAAGAAGAATTTCCGGAGCAGTCCATAGCACCGGATTATGATCTTGCGATAGATGTAAAGAAAGCATTCTTTGTATTATCAGAAGAAGAACAGATACTGGTTGGGCTGTCCGTGTTCGGTGGATATGGCAGTCAGGAAATCGGAGATATGATGAAGCTGAATCCGAATACGGTCCGGTCAAAACGAAGCCGGGCACTTCGGAAGATGGAATGTGTGCTCGGTGGATATAAAGAAAAGAGAATGCAGTAGAAGGGAGTGAGAAATGTATGAAGCATGATAATGAATATGAAAATAATAAAAAGCAGGATGAATATCAGGAGCAGGACATCATAGATCAGATTTCAAAAATATCAGAGAATGTAAATGTCCCGGATAACCTGAAACCGAAAAACATAGAAAGGTTACTAGAAGGAAAGAAGCAAAAGAAAAATATCAAACCATATCAGATCGGTCTTGTAGCTGCCGCCTGTGTTATCGTAGCAGCAGGAATTGGTGTGTGGCAATATGGAAAAGGAAATTCCGGTCAGACGGATTCTTCCAGGGTGGCATCATCAGGGGCGGAAACGAAGATCAGTAACAGCAAGAAGATTAAGTCAGCCCAAAGCTATGATGAGATCTATAAATATATCAAACGGGCAGAAGATAATTCGGATATTGCCATGTATGCAAGAGGAGTGAATGACAGGGGCGTTGTACAGGAATCTGCATCAACGGCAAAAGCAACCACTTCTTCGGCGGACACTGCGGCCGCTTCCGGGGCAGCTACAGGCGCCGAAACAGCGGCAGTGGATGGCAGTTACTCACAGACCAATGTCCGACAGGCAGGAGTAGACGAAGGAGACATTGCCAAAACGGACGGCACCTATCTGTATGTAAGAGAAGATAACGGACGTACGATCGATATTGTAGATGTGAAAGATGGATTAAAAAAATACAGTGAGATCACGTTAGGAGAAGAATACACAATCCAGGAATTTTATGTAACTGCAGAACAGAAAAAAGTAGTCGTTGTCTGCCAGAAAGAATGCACGGATAAGAACAGTAAGAAACGGGTGGACGCAGATACCTGGAATCAGTCCAAGACGGCAGCAGTGACCTATAATATTGAAAATATACAAAAGCCGGAAAAAGAAGGCGAAGTAACTCAGAGTGGTACATACAATTCCTCCCGTATGGCAGATGGCTATCTCTATCTGTTCAGTGAATATTATACGAATGGAAATATAGTAAAAGATAAGCCGGTCACATATATACCACTGATCAATGAAAAGGAGATGAGCCAGAGCAGCATCTGCCTGCCACCGGTAGATTGTGGAACGATGTATGAGGTCATCAGTTCGATAAACATTACAAAGCCGGATGAAACAGCGGACAATAAGGCAATTCTTTCACAGGGCGGCCAGATGTATGTCAGTGACAAGAACATTTATTATTATGAATCTGAATGGCAACAGAACAATCAGACCGTAACAACACTTCGTAAGATTTCCTATAACAAAGGGAAATTAAAAGCAGTTGCACAAGGAAAGGTAAAAGGCTATCTGAACGATACATTTTCACTGGATGAATACAAAGGCAACTTAAGACTTTTTACAACCAATGATGATGAAAATATGGTGACAATCTTAGATAAGAAGCTGGATAAAATCAGTTCCATTGAGAATCTGGCAAAAGGGGAATCGATCTATTCTGCAAGATTTTTAGGGGTGGCAGGATATTTTGTGACCTATGAGCAGGTGGATCCGTTGTTCAGTGTAGATTTGTCAGATCCAAAGAAACCAAAGATCCTTGGCAAATTAAAGATACCGGGATTTTCAGAGTACCTGCATTTTTATGGTGAGGATCAGTTGCTGGGAATTGGAATGTCAACAGATGAAAAGTCCGGTATATCAGAAGGTGTTAAGGTTACGATGTTTGACATTTCAGACAGAGCAGATGTTAAAGAAGAAGCTACGCTTGTACTGGATGATCTTTATGGAACGAATGTAGCATATGATTATAAATCCGTTCTGGCAGATGAAAAAATCAATCGAATAGGATTTTCGGGGTATAGCCAGAATGGAGAGACCTACTGTCTGCTGACGTATAATGATAAGGATAAGAAATTTGAGACAATCCTGAAAGAAGAGGTCAACGGCAATACTTCACAGGGAATCCGGGGAATCTATATTCAGGATACTATATATGTAGTCAGCGGAAATATAATCGAAGCTTACGACATGAACAGTGGAGAAAAAACAGGGGATATTATTTTATAACATTTTATAAACAGAAAAGATCCATGTAAGACAGAGAAAACATGTTTTACATGGATCTTTTTTTGTGTGCATTTGTTTGAAACATGTAAAATTTGTTAAATTTTCTGGAAAATACAGTTACGAACATTTAACAAAAACTTTGTAAAAGCATGATAGAGAGGCCCGGGGCAAAAGTGATAGGATAGTGACCGTACGAGAAATGACAAGAAAAAATGCAGCCGGCAGACAAAGGCTGCAAAGGAGGAAAAAGAATGTCAGAAATTGCGTTGAGAAATGTCTGTAAGCAATTTGATTCAGAACATTATGGAGTAAAGAATTTTAATCTGGACATTCATGATAAAGAGTTTGTGATTTTTGTCGGACCTTCCGGATGTGGAAAGTCTACGACATTGAGACTGATAGCAGGTCTTGAGGAGATTACAGATGGTGAGTTATGGATAGATGGAAAGCTGTGTAATTATCTGGAACCAAAAGAAAGAGATATGTCAATGGTGTTTCAGAACTATGCATTATATCCGAATATGACCGTGTATGGCAATATTGCATATGCACTCAAGATACGTAAAGTACCGAAAAAAGAAATCGATGAAAGAGTCCGAAGAGTCGCAAAGATTCTGGAGATTGATTCGTTACTTGACCGCAAACCGGTGGCATTATCAGGTGGACAGAAACAAAGAGTTGCAATCGGAGCTGCGATCATACGTCAGCCAAAAGCATTCCTTATGGATGAGCCGCTTTCAAATCTGGATGCAAAATTACGTGCGCAGATGCGTGTGGAATTACAGAAGTTACATAAAGAACTGGACACAACGATCATCTATGTAACCCATGACCAGACAGAAGCGATGACACTTGGAACGAAGATCGTCGTTATGAAAGACGGGCTTATCCAGCAGGTGGATACACCGCAGAGCATTTACGATAATCCGGTGAATAAGTTTGTGGCAGGTTTTGTCGGATCTCCGTCGATGAATTTTATCGAATGTGATGTATACGGGGAAAAGGAAAAGACAGCACTGATATTTGCAACAACCGGACCGGTTAAAAAAGTATATCTGACCGGACAGAACGCGAAGATCGTAAGAGAAAAATATGACGGAAAACGTGTCATCCTTGGAATCCGTCCGGAAGATATCTATGAATATGAGGAAGCCAAAGCAGGTGGATTCGATCAGAACAGTGTGGGTGTAGAAGAGACTGTTGTGACAAGGGAAATGCTTGGAGCAGAGGTGGTTCTGTATTTTGATGAGCAGAACAGAACACATGCAGTAAGACTGCAGCCGTCTAATCAGACAAAGGTCGGAGAGAAAGTAAAGCTCTATTTTGATATGGACCGCGTGCATGTATTTGATATAGAGACAGAAGAAAATATTCTGTACAGGAAAGGATGTTAAAGATGAAAAAGAGGAAAAATTTGCAGATTACACCGTATTTTTATCTGGTACCGAGCCTTTTGATATTTGCAGTGTTTCTGTTCTATCCATTTGTGAAAACAGTCTATCTGAGTCTGTTTATGACAAATAAAATGGGACAGGCAAAGCTGTTCGTAGGGCTTCAGAACTACGTGGATCTGCTGACTTCGGAATCATTCCGGAATAGTTTGAAAGTTACGCTTATATTTGTTGTAATCGTGGTATTCGGAGGTATGCTTCTTGGACTTGTGGCAGCAGTACTTTGTAACAAGGCATTTCCGGGAATCCGGGTGTTCAGTACAGCGTATGCGCTTCCAATGGCTATCGCATCAAGTTCGGCGGCTATGATCTTCCAGATCATGCTGCATCCGGCAGTTGGTATCGTAAACAAGCTTCTGGGACTTGACATTAACTGGTTAAATGATCCACATACCGCTCTCTATTGTGTGGCGATTCTGACGGCATGGCTGAACAGTGGAATTAACTTCTTATATTTTTCAGCCGGACTTGGCAATATTGACGAAACTATTTATGAAAGAGCATCGGTGGACGGAGCAAGCGGAGTGCAGCAGTTCTTCAGCCTGACCCTTCCGGGACTTTCACCGATCATGTTCTACACCGTAGTTGTAAATATCATTCAGGCCTTCCAGTCATTTGGACAGATCAAGATCCTGACAGAGGGCGGTCCGAATGAATCGACCAACGTAATTGTCTACTCGATTTACAGAGATGCATTTTTCAACTACAAATTCGGAAGCGCATCTGCGCAGTCAGTAATTCTGTTTATCATCATTATGTTAGTAACCTTAGTGATGTTCAGAATTGAGAAGAAGGGAGTGAATTACTAATGAGTCAGTCAGAAAGCATGGCGATTCCAATGGAAGGGAGACTTTCCAAAAGCGAATTGCTGGAATTAAAGAATAAGATGAATGCCAAAGCACTGGCAAAAAGAAGAAGCCGTACAGCATTAAGACTTGTGGCAAATGTTGTATTCACGGTACTGATTCTGCTCCCGCTGTTATATGCAATCAGCATTGCGTTTATGCCGTCGAATGAACTTTTTACAACAGAACTGAATCTGTTCCCGAAGCATCCGACATTTCAGAATTTTAAAGATGCATTTACGACCGTACCGTTATTACGGTTTATCGGGAACTCATTTATCATGGCGGGATGTATTACGATTGGACAGATCATCTCCTGTTCGCTGGCAGCCTTTGCATTTTCCTTTTTGGAATTCAAGGGGAAAGGTATTTTATTTGCTATTGTTATGGCAACGATGATGGTTCCGGGCGAGGCGACGATCATTTCCAATTATCTGACCGTCGGAAACTGGGGAATCCTGGATACTTATCCGGTACTGATCATTCCGTATCTGACGTCAGCCATGGGAATCTTTTTGTTCCGTCAGTTCTACATGACATTTCCAAAGTCGTTGTATGAATCAGCAAAGCTTGACGGATGCAGTAACTTAAGATTTATTGCCAGAATCCTGATCCCATTGACAAAATCAGCAATCGGGGCGATGGCAGTTTATACATTTATCAATGCATGGAACATGTATATGTGGCCTCTTCTGGTTACAGGTTCCAATGATATGAGAACAGTGCAGATTGGTATCAGTATGCTGGACAGCGTAGATTCACAGTCGGTCACACTGATGATCGCAGGTGTTGTGATGATTATCATCCCATCTATCTCGATATTCATCATCGGACAGAAGCAGCTGATCAGAGGTATGTTCTCAGGAGCTGTGAAAGGCTAAATCATCATAGTAGAAACGGGAAAATCATACATACCATCCCGATTCTATATAAATACTTGTGTATAAGGAAATACACGTACAATACCAGGATGCCGGAAACAAAGGCCCGGAGGTACAGCCCAAAATAGCAGGGCGCATCCGGGACAGGCCATGCAGCAGAACTGTCACGTATCGCCATGCGTTCGGAAGAAACTGCCAGTGGCAGGTTCTGTAGATACTTAAGTATGCAAGAAAAGTTGCCAGTGGCAAGTTTTCTGTATGGTTCGCTGCATGATGGCATCAAAAAATGAAAGAGATTTTCTCAGGAGGGAAACAAGATTATGAAGAAAAAAGCAGTTTCATTATTGCTTGTGACAGCAATGACTGTCGGAATGCTGGCAGGATGTGGCAATGGAAAATCCTCTGTCAGCCAGAATGGTTCAGATGACAGTACAGGAAGCGAAAAGGTAGAAATGGCCGATGCAAAAGATGTAGACGGAACAACGATTACATTCTGGCATTCCATGGGTGGTGTCAACGGACAGGCGATTGATACACTGGTGAAAAAGTTCAATGATGAAAATGAATATGGAATTACAGTAGATGCCCAGTATCAGGGAGAATATGATGATTCGTTGAATAAATTAAAGAGTGCACAGATTGGTAACATGGGTGCAGATCTCGTGCAGGTATACGAGATCGGAACACGTTTTATGATCGAGTCCGGCTGGACCGTTCCGATGCAGGAGATGATCGATGCGGATAAGTATGACGTTTCGGAGATTGAGCCAAATCTTGCAGCATATTATACGATTGATGACAAATTATATTCTATGCCGTTTAACTCATCAACACCGATCATGTATTATAATAAAGACATGTTCGCCAAAGCCGGAATTACAGATATCCCGGACAGTCTGGAAGCAATCGATAAGGTTGGTGAACAGCTGATGTCAAAAGGCGGGGCTGGCGAAGTAATGTCACTTGGAATCTATGGATGGTTCTTTGAACAGTTCATTGGTAAACAGGGGCTTGATTATGCCAATAATGGAAATGGTCGTGATAAGGCAGCAACAGCGGTTGACTTTGACAAAAATGGTGCTGCAAAGAATATTCTGACTGCATGGCAGAAGTTAAATAAAGACGGCTTTGCTCCAATCGTAGGAAAAGGCGGGGATGCCGGACTTGCAGATTTCTCAGCAGGAAAGTCAGCAATTACACTTGGCTCTACAGCTTCCTTAAAGCAGATCCTGCAGGATGTAAATGGTAAGTTTGAAGTAGGAACTGCATATTTCCCTAAGGTGGCATCCAGTGACGAAGGCGGCGTATCCATCGGAGGAGCATCTTTATGGGCACTTAATAATAAAGATCCTAAGAAACTCCGCGCAACATGGGAGTTTGTAAAATTCCTGATTTCACCAGAGTCACAGGCTTACTGGAATGCACAGACAGGATACTTCCCGGTTACAACAGCAGCACACGAGGAACAGACATTCAAAGATAACATTGCACAGTATCCACAGTTCCAGACAGCGATTGACCAGTTACATGATTCATCACCGGATTACTGCGGAGCACTTTTAAGCGTATTCCCAGAGGCAAGAGCAACCGTAGAGTCTGAACTTGAAAGCATGTTAAACGGAAAAGAAGATGTAGACACAGCAGTGAAGAAAATGGCTGATTCTATCAACAAATCTATCGAAGATTATAATACTGTAAATAATTAAAGAATGTTACTGTTTACATAGTAACAGGATGGGAAGCATTATGTTTCTCTGTATGAATAAGTATCAGTTACGTAATTGCACAGGCGTAATTGGTACTTTTCATACTTATACCAGATGTGTATAGAAGAAGTATAGAAAAGAGGACGAAGTAAATGAACAGAACAGAAATATTTGCACACAGAGGAGCAAGCGGCTATGCGCCGGAAAATACACTGGAAGCATTTGCACTTGCAATAGAGCAGGGAGCAGACGGAATCGAACTGGACGTACAGTTATCAAAAGATGGAATCCCGGTTGTTATTCATGATGAAACGGTTGACAGAGTAACGGAGAAAAACGGCTGGGTAAAAGATTATACGCTGCAGGAATTAAAAGAGATGACGGTTCTTAAGGACAAATTCCCTGCATATACACAGTCAAAGATTCCGACATTAAAAGAAGTTCTGGAGGCAGTGAAACCATCCGGCATACAGGTAAATATTGAATTAAAGACGGGGATCTACTGGTACCCGGAGATTGAAAAGAAAGTTGCCGGGATTGTAGAAGAGACAGGAATGAAGGACAAGGTGATCTATTCATCTTTTAATCATTACAGCGTACAGAAGATCAAAGAAATCGTACCGGATGCAGAGACTGCATATCTTTACAGTGATGTGATATTAAATGTGGAATCTTATGCACAGAAGACGGGTGTGGATGGTTTGCATCCGGCAGTATACCATGTGAAGATGGCAGATTTCTTACAGGAATATCTGAAAAGCGGATTAAAGGTAAGAGTGTGGACGGTAAATGAAAAAGAAGATATGAAAGAGTTGATAGAAGCAGGAGTGACGGCCGTGATCACGAATTATCCGAATGTGGCGGTGGATGTACGCGGATAAGTAAGAAATACAGCTGGCTGTTTACAGCAGTGGAATGTTAGAAAATAAATATAGCGTGTAAAGGATGGATTCTATTTGTTTTATCCTTTACACGCTATATTTATATGTCAAAGTATGCAAGAGAAGCCGCCAGTGGCAGGTTCTCTGTATTTCCGTGCTTACTGCATCTTGCTTAAACGGCTGCGAAGTGCAGGTCCGACGATAATTGCAATGATGATCTTTGCTGCATCACCGGCCAGGTAAGGAATAACTCCAACAGAAAGTGCGGCAACAAATGTCATCTTAAGCTGGATGGCAAGCCATTCTGTACCAAAGATGTATGTAATCGCCATTCCGATGACCATACCGACAACGGCAAGAACTCTGTTATGTGGGAATTTTTCAACAAACAGTCCTGCGATCAGAGTCAGGAAGATGAATCCGACCAGATATCCACCGGTAGGGCCTGCGATTTTTCCAATTCCGCCGGTAAATCCAGAGAAGACCGGAAGACCTACAAGTCCGAGAAGGAGATATACAACGTAGCTGATGGTCGCATCTTTAAAGCCAAGTACGTAGATACTGATCATGATCACGAGGTTAGTAAGACTGATCGGTACCGGACTGACCGGAATCGGGATGGCAAGTGGTGCGAAGATACAGGTGATTGCTGTTATCAGTGCGATGAGCACCAGTCTGCGAGTGGAGAATTTGTTTGTTGTTGTGCTGTTAGCTATGTCTTTCATAAGTTTATGTGTCTGCCGCCGGAGTGTATCTGAAAAGATATTGTTGGCAGAACTCCTTTCTTTGTATAGTACATATTGCGGGCTGTATTGAACCCGGGGTGTAAAGATGTCGGGATTAAAAGGTTAAATGCTGTTTGTGATATTCGTATCTGTATATGCAGCGTAACTTCGTATCAATCCCTGGAGTGTGGCAGAAAACATTTTTCAGACACACTCTAGCATCATATAAAGGCAGTATAAAATGAAAAAAGAAAAATGTCAACCTAAAACGTAAACGAGTTAACAATTAGCGCTTAGTTATGATAGAACACTTAACATTTTGCTGTGTAAGAAAGTGTATAGTATTGTGCAAACAATAAAATAAATATATTGAAATCAGACAATTTAAAAGAAAATAAAAAATAATGAAAAATAATAGAAAATATATTTAAAAAGTATTGACAAATAAGGGCTCGGATGGTATGATGTAATCAATCCAAAGGAAATCCAAAATAAACAAAAAAGACATCCTGACGAGAAAGGGAATCTTGAAAATTCAATATCGTATATTCCATAAGAAGAATGTTTTATTATAATTCTCAGTTCATTAAAAATCAATGATACGAGATATAGATATCAAATGTTTGGTAAGGCATCGGACACCTGATATTGTAAAGTAAATCGTAGAAGTGAAAAGAGAATGGATGGTTTAAAGATTATAAAATGGATATCACGGCGATATGTTTTAGAATCTGATAGAGAGATGAAATAATAAATATCAACTTATATAATATACAGATAGAGAATAGAAAAACGTTTGTAGAGGATGAAAAACTAAATATTTCATATGTCGGTGAGGTATTAAGTTGTCAAAGAATCTGTAAGAAACCAAACTAAAAGGTTCTACAGAAAATTGGAAATTTACGAAAAGGAGGCTTAATCCAATGGACACAGTTGAATCATCGAATCAGTATGTTAGTGGTATGGCAGTAAAAAATTCCCATAGAGTAAGCCTTTATAATATAAGATAAAAGGCCGGTAGAGGAGATTCAGTATAAAATAAAAATCGGAGAAATATAAACCGGATAAACATATAAAACTGCAGACATATTGAACAGAATACCACATATTTAAAGATATTATAAAATGTGTAAAGAAACATTAGATAATAAATTTAAATAATATTTTAAGTCTAAGAAGATTAAATATTAATAACTGAAAAGTTATAATTGATAAACCTATTAAATAACAAAATTACGAAGTTATAATTGTTATCTAAATAGAAAATTATAGCATTACAATTATCAGGTAATGCAGATTACGGAATAATTGATATGATATAATTAAAAAATTACAGATAAAAATTATTGAGTGATGTAATTATAAATAATAGAAGTATCAAGTAACTGAAAGGTTATATCACATATTATCGAATTAGCAACAGGCTACGAGGGAATAGGAAAATAAAGATAAAATCTTCGATTATAAATTAAAAAGAATATGATAAAATTGAATATATAACAGCCATCATAGTTAAAAAAATTATGATGGCTGTTTTTTGGTAAAATTCTGTAACTTTTGTAATATTTTTTTAACATATTTAACCGGATATTTTGACATTGGGTAGGTCATATGATAAACTTATATAAGTAAAATTGTAGGACAATACGCTGTTTTCAAATAAATATTTGAGGTGAGAGATATTGGATAAATATGAATATAGGGCGAAAACCGAGCAGATGTTGAGACATCTGGAGAAAAAGCAGTACAAAGATGCAATGGAAATTGCTGACAGTATAGACTGGCGGAGGGTAAAGAACGCATCTATGCTGAATACTGTAAGTGAAATTTATGAATATAACGGAGAGTTCCAGAAGGGAAGAGAAGTATTACTTCAGGCTTTTGACAGGGCACCTGCAAGCCGGAAGGTCGTATACCGTCTGGGAACACTGGCATTGAAGATCAATGATGTAAAAGAAGCAACGGCATGTTATGAAGAATTCATAAGCATGGCGCCAAAGGATCCGAACCAGTATATTTTAAGATATAAGATTCTGAGAACGCAGGGAGCACCGGTCTCAGAACAGATCGCAGCTTTGGAAGAATTTAAGAAAGCAGAATATATTGAAAAATGGGCGTATGAGTTAGCAAAGCTGTATGACGAAGCTGAAATGACAGCAGAATGTCTGGAAGAATGTGACGATCTGATCCTTTGGTTCAGTGAGGGTAAATACGTATATCTTGCAATGGAACTGAAAATGAAATACAAACCGCTGACACCGCTTCAGCAGGAGAAGTATGACAGCCGTCCGGGAGCAGTTAAGAAACGTCCGGCAGCAGTGACAGAACCTCCAAAGTCAACACTGGAAGAGGTGGATGATGATAATGAGGTTGAAGAAGAGGAAGAAGTAGTACAGGAAGTTCAGCCGGAAGTAGTGGAGACGCAAGAGACTCCGGAAGCAGAAGTTGTAGAAACTGAAGCTGTGGAAGCTGAAACTGTCAGTCCGGTACAGGAAGCAGAGATTGTGGAAGAAAAGCCGGTTGCAGCACCTGTAGCAGAAGAGAAAACACCTGTTGCAGCGAAGGCAGCAGCATCCGTTGCAAAGAGCATTAATATAGAAGAAAAGGCCATGAAGAAAAAGGAAGATGACATCCTTGCAGCAGGCCAGATGATGATTGATGATATCCTGATGAAGTGGGAAGCAAAGCAGAAGGTGAATGAAGAAGCCATTGCAAAGCAGAAAGCGGAAGATGAGGAACGTCTGCAGAAAGAAAGAGAGCAGGCAAGAATCAAACAGGAAGAAGAAAGAAAAGCAGCTGAAGAGGCAGCAAGAAAAGCGGCCGAGGAAGCAGCGAAGAAGGCAGCCGAAGAAGAGGCGGCAAGAAAAGCAGCTGAGGAAGCAGCAAAGAAGGCAGCCGAAGAAGAGGCAGCAAGAAAAGCAGCTGAGGAAGCAGCAAAGAAAGCGGCTGAAGAAGAGGCGGCAAGAAAGGCAGCTGAGGAAGCAGCAAAGCAGGCAGCCGAAGAAGAGGCAGCGAGAAAAGCAGCTGAGGAATCAGCAAAGAAGGCGGCCGAAGAAGAGGCAGCAAGAAAAGCGACCGAAGAAGAAGCAGCAAAGAAGGTAGCTGAAGAAGTTGCTAAGATAGCAGAACAGAATCAGGAAGCAACTGGAAAGACACAGCGTATCCCGGATGATATTGTCCGCCTGATGGAACAGATGGGAAGTGAAAATGAGGAATCGGAAGAAGATTTCTTCGAAGATGATTTTGAAGAGATGACCGATATGGAAGCAGATTTCATTGATGGAATCGAAGAAGAACTTGCCGATATGGATCAGAATACTGGAAATTTTCCAGTGGGGGAGCTGAAAGAGGATACTGGAGAGGATGATTTCGACGAGGCGGATTTTGAAGAAGCCGAGTTTGATGAAGAAGACTTTGAAGAAGCGGATTTTGAAGAAGCTGACTTTGAAGAGGCTGATTTCCAGGAAGCCGGGGAAGCAGACTCCCAGGAAGAAAGTTCCCAGGAAACAGATGAAGCAGATTCCCCGGAAGCAAAAGAAGTTGATTTTGAAGAAAGTGAACTCGAAGAAGCTGAGTTTGGTGAAGAAGACTTCGACGAAGCAGATTTTGACGAGGCAGATTTTGAAGAAGCCGATTTTGATGAAGAAGATTTCGACGAAGCAGATTTTGACGAGGCCGACTTCGAAGAGACAGCTGAGGAGATAGAGCTTGAGACTGAAGAAGCTCCTGAGATGGAAGCTGACTTTGAAGAAGCTGAAGTTCCGGAAGTAGAAGCTGATGTCACTGAAGTTGAAACTCCGGAAGTAGACGAAGCTGATTTTGAAGAAGATTTCCAGGATGTAGATGACGCAGAGACAGATTTCGAAGATGGTTTTGAAGCCGGTGATTTTGAAGAAGTAACTGCTGATGAGGATGACTTCGAAGAAGCTGACTTTGACGAGGCAGATTTTGATGAGGCCGACTTCGAAGAAGACAGCATTGAAGAAGAGCCTGAAGAAGAGGAAGAACTTGTAATCGAAGAGCCATCCGAAGAAGAGATTCAGGAAAGAATCAGAAAGTCAAAGGGAATGGGAGTTCCGTTTGATACAGGATTTGTTGTAACAGGAAGATATGACTTAAGTGCTACAAGTGAGATTGGTCTGAAAGCCGGACTTACAGAAGAGCAGAAGAAGTTATTCTCATATTTCGTTCCGGTAAGAGGAATGAGTGAACAGATCGTAGAGGTTCTGGACAATGACAGAAGAGCCCAGAGAGAGGGAACTTCAAAGACCGGTAACCTTCTGGTAATTGGTAGAAAAGGATCTGGAAAGACGGTTCTTGCAGTGGATATCGTAAAAGCGATCCAGAAACAGAGAAATCTGAAACAAGGAAAAGTAGCAATCGTTACAGGCGAGTCGCTGAATAAGAAAGAGCTTACTAATATCATTCAGAAACTTCGTGGTGGAGCAATCATCATTGAAGGAGCTGGCAAGCTGAATTCAAGAACTGTAAAAGAACTGAACTACCTGATGGAGAAGAAGACAGGCGAGCTGCTCTTCGTTCTGGAAGATCAGAGAAAACCACTGGAGCGTCTGATGACAGCTAATCCGGACTTCAAGAAGAAATTCAGTTCAAGACTGGAGCTTCCGGTATTCATCAATGATGAGCTGGTAACATTCGGTCAGACATATGCGAAGGAAAATGGATACAAGCTGGATGAGATGGGAATCCTTGCGCTGTACAGCCGTATCGATGTTATGCAGAGAGAAGACCATGCAGTATCTGTTGCAGAAGTAAAAGAAATCATGGATGCAGCAATTTCTCATTCCCAGAGAGCGAATGTAAAACACCTTGCAAGACGTGTATTTGGTAAGGGAACAGATTCTTCCGACAGAATTATTTTGAAAGAAGAAGATTTTAGATTTTAAGTCGAATTTTGATAGGGTTTTGGCAAACTAAAATGCCAAAACCCTTTCTTTTTGTTATTTACTAAAGTATAATAAGTTTATAAAATGCGACAGAAATGCGAGGGGTAATTATGGCTGAAAAAAAGAAGAAACCATATGAAATAGGCGAGCTGGATCAATACCTTCTGGGACAGGGCAATCATTACGAAGTGTATAAAAAGCTTGGTGCTCACCTGGTACAGAACGGAAGAAGAAAAGGCGCATATTTTGCGGTGTGGGCACCACATGCAAAGTCAGTATCTGTAGTCGGTGAGTTTAATGACTGGGATACAGAAGCAAACCCGATGACAAGGGAAGAACCACTTGGAATCTATACCTGCTTTGTTCCGGGAGCAAAGAAGCTGGATATGTATAAATACTGTATCGAGACTTACAGTGGAGAGCAGATCTTTAAAGCAGATCCATATGCGAATTATGCGGAATTAAGACCGGGAACAGCATCTAGAATTACTGATATCGAAAATCTGAAATGGACAGATACGGACTGGATGGAAAAGAGAAAGACATGGGATCATCATCATGAGCCGATGTCCGTGTATGAAGTACATATCGGATCCTGGATGCGCCATCCGGGAAGAGATGATGAAGGATTCTATACATACCGGGAATTTGCCAGAGCCATTACAAAATATGTGAAGAAGATGGGTTATACACACGTAGAGCTGATGGGAATTGCGGAGCATCCGTTTGACGGATCCTGGGGATATCAGGTGACAGGGTATTATGCACCGACATCCAGATATGGAACACCGGAAGATTTTGCATGGATGATCAATTACCTGCATAAGAATAAGATTGGAGTAATCCTTGACTGGGTACCGGCACATTTCCCAAAGGATGCACATGGACTGGCTGATTTTGACGGAACACCGACTTATGAGTATGCTGACCCAAGACTTGGAGAGCACCCGGACTGGGGTACCAAAGTATTTGACTTTGGAAAGAATGAAGTGCGGAATTTCCTGATCTCGAATGCATTGTTCTGGGTTGAGAAGTTCCACGTAGACGGACTTCGTGTGGATGCGGTTGCATCGATGCTGTATCTGGACTATGGCCGGAAAGACGGTGAATGGGTTGCAAATAAATATGGCGAGAATAAGAACCTGGAGGCAATCGATTTCTTCAAGCATCTGAATTCGGTGGTGCTTGGACGCAATCCGGGAGCGCTTATGATTGCGGAAGAGTCTACTGCATGGCCGAAGGTTACGGGTGATGTGGAAGATGACGGACTGGGATTCAGTTTGAAGTGGAACATGGGATGGATGCATGACTTTACAGAATATATGAAGCTGGATCCATATTTCCGTAAGGATAATCATCATCTGATGACATTTGCCATGAGTTACGCGTACAGTGAGAATTATATCCTGGTACTGTCGCATGATGAGGTGGTACATCTGAAGTGCTCGATGATCAATAAGATGCCGGGGCTTGGATTTGATAAATATGCGAACTTAAAAGCAGCTTATGCATTTATGATGGGACACGCAGGAAAGAAACTGCTTTTCATGGGTCAGGAATTCGCACAGCTTCGTGAGTGGAGTGAGGAAAGAGAACTTGACTGGTTCCTGCTTGGAGAGCCGGAGCATGTACAGATGCAGACGTGGGTGAAAGACCTGTTACATATGTATAAGAGACATAAGGCTCTGTATGAGATGGATCAGAGCTGGGAAGGATTCGAATGGATCAATGCGGATGATGCATACAGAAGTATCTATAGCTTTATGAGACACTCCAAAGATTCCAAGCGTAATCTGTTGTTTGTATGTAACTTTACTCCTATGGAGAGAGAGGATTACAGAGTTGGCGTACCGAGAAAGAAACAGTACAAACTGATCCTGAACAGTGACGATGAGAAATACGGCGGAACGGGTGAGACACGTCCGAAGACGTATAAAGCAGAAGCGAAAGAATGCGATGGAAGACCATATTCATTTGCATATAAACTGCCGCCTTATGGGGTTGCGGTATTTGAATTTTAAAATATAAAAAAGACTACAGGCATGATAAAAATTTCCTTTAGTGATGAGTGGGAAAAGAATGTTGTGCCGGTAGTCTTTTTTTGTGTTTTGAATCGCCGTGCGTTCAGAAGAAGCACTAATTTGCAGTAGTACTGTCAGTGTTCTCAGACGAATTGCTATCTGTGTTTGAAGAACCGGATGTGCTGTTATCTTCGGATGTACTCTGGTCGGAACCTGAGGATTCGGAAGATGCATCATTCTGATCCTGGTATGTTTCAGATGTAGTATCTTCTGTAGCAGAAGCATCTCCGTTCAGAGTCTGGTCTTCTGTATTTGCAGTATCGGAAGATTCTGTTGTATCGGAAGCGTTGGAATCTTCTGTATCTGCATCATCGTTTTTTGAATTGCTGTCAGCATTATCGGTTGTGTCATCTTTGGAGCTTCCTCCGAAGAGATCCTGGAAGAACTTCTTAATCTTTCCAAAGAAACCTGTATCGTCACTGTTGTCGCTGCTGTCAGAAGCGCTGCTATCTGAGCTGTTGTCTGAACTGTTATCAGAATCCAGTGTGCTGTTAGAAACTACATTATCTCCGAGTGCACTGTCGTCTGTGTCGTTGATGATACCGCCGTCGGAAGAATCACTTCCGCCAAAGACACCCTTGATGGAATTCCAGAGGTTTGAGAAGAATCCGCCGCTCTTACCATCAATGTTATCCAGTGTGGATTTTAATGCTTTGACATCATAGTCATACTGGGAGATGCTTTCCATCAGCTGTGTGATCTTTGCGAGCTGTTCGTCTGTAAGTGTGACGTTATTATTCTTTGCTGCGTCTTCGACTGCATTCTGGATGTCGTCGGAATCTGTTAATTTGTCTTTGATGACGCTCTGCTTTGCATCGTTCATGACGTCAGTTGCTTTTTCCTGACCGACAGAGTCTGCAAGGTCACTGGTTGTAACCAGTTCCTGGTTGGCAGTTTCTTTCTGGTCTTCGCTTAACTTGGTTCCGCTGGCTTTTTCGTATGCCATCATGATACCTGTAAGTGCTCCGGTACCGGATACTTCGATTGGTGAAGCGGCAACAACATTACAGTTCTCAACACCAGATGTCAGAAGTGTACTGGAAATCATGGAACTTGTTACATAGGTCAGATTGGATACTTTAACCTGGATACCTCCGCTTGTCGTAGGTTCTACATAAGAACAGCTGTAGGTGCGGGTTCCGATCTGCGAATCCGGTGCAACGCCTTCGAGATATTTTCGTTCATCCGCATTGGTAACTTCGATGTTCTCTACCTTATCGGAAGAAGTTCCGAAATATTCGTACATGGACTGCTTCTGTGAATCTGACAGGTTCGCTCCGATCGTTACAACTTTGGAAGTGTCTGCCTTTACGACCAGTGGTGCTGCAGTAGAACCAAGTACGACTGCCATAGCAACTGGTAATGCTCTTTTTAAATTTTTCATAATGCGTGGTGTGTACACCATGCCCCCTTTTTTGAATATTGTGGTTACTGTAGGAACAGTAACGGTCTGTGTTATTTGGCACGAAAGGAAGTGATATGATTTCCCAGACATGCCGGTTACCGTTTTAATATATCATAAATAAAGATATTTTCAAGGAAATATAAATTAACTATTTCTAAAGATTTTCTGTAGGTGGTGTCCGCAGGAAGAAATTTTCTGAACTGAAAATTCTGTATGACATATCATGTATTCAGAATGAGCTGTAAAAGCCGCTTTTCAAATGCATCCGCAGGAATGACACCCTGCATAGCCGCGACGACTTCCTGATCCCGGAATATGAGAAATGCCGGGATCAGGTCGATCTGGTATTGAACGGCGAGAAGCTCGGATTCGGAAGTATCTACTTCAAAGAAGCGTATCATTGGAGCATTGGGATATTTGCGGAGGTATCTGGCTTCCAGATCTTCTATGACAGGGCGCATCATGGCACATTTTCCGCACCAGATGGCATAGAACATAACAACAGCAGGAGCAGGGCTTTTCTGAAGTTCGGATTTAAAACTTTGCGTTGTCAGATGTAACATAAGCTCCAGTCCTTTCGGGATTCATAAAATATGCTCTCTATTAATATATGATAGAAAACGTAAAACAGTTCCCAAGTATATACCGGATGAGAAATTAAAATCCCCGTCTTCTATATTATATAAAAGACGGGGATGAGGATGCCGGAATGAAATTACCGGCGCTTTGCGATCAGCTTGCAGATCGGATTGCCCATAGAAGAAAATTTTGCTTCGTATTCTGTCATAATATTACCCTGATTCATCGTACTATCATTATGAAGATCATATGACAGCTGATCTAAGGCGAAAAGATCGGAAGTTTCCAGTTCTTCCACGGAGAAATCAAAAAGCGGACGGTTGTCTGTCTTGAACTCTACGGTTCCGTCTGCGGTAAGTACTTTGTCATAGAGCTTGAAGAATTCCTGGGATGTCAGTCTTCTTCTTGCGTGACGTGCCTTTGGCCATGGATCTGAGAAGTTCAGGTAGATGCGGGATACTTCTGCCGGATCGAATACAGCCGGAAGGTCGTGTGCATCCATACAGATGAAGCGGATGTTCTCCGGAGCTCCTTCTTCTGTGGCTTCGAGTTCCTGATATTTTTCAACGGCACGTAATAAGACGCTTGAGTATCTTTCGATACCGATGTAGTTAATCTGTGGGTTGCGTGCGGCAAGTGTCAGTAAGAACTGCCCTTTTCCCATTCCGATCTCAATGTGCAGTGGCTGGTCATTTCCAAACTCCTGATTCCAGCTTCCGTGTAAGTCCTGTGGATTCTTAACAACTTCTTTGCAGGCTTCCAGGACGCCTTCTGCACGTGGTATATTTCTAAGACGCATATATAGGTTCCTCCTTGTAATCATTGGATTAGAGTGTCTTTTCAACATTTGCAAATCTTTTTTAGTTTAGCGTCTGTTCATGAAAAAGTCAATGGAAGTAAAAATTGTCAGAAGAATTCGGAATTAGATGAGAAAATAATACAATTTAAACAAAATATAACTGGAAAATTATGAAAATAGGTGTATTATTATAACATAAATAAAAAAGTAACAAAGAATCACTGTTAAATATGTGAAAAAGGAGGTGCTTTATGAACTCTGTAATGGAAAAATTAGCTGAAGTAGAAGAGACGGCAGAGGCAATTGTAGAGCATGCCAGACTGCAAAAAGGAGAAATTGAAAGAAGAATACAGGATGAACGAGATCAGTTCGATAAAGAACTGGAAGAAGAGACGACGAGGAAGATTAATAAGATCCGGGCAGAATCGGAAGAATCTGTAGAGAAGGTTTTGGACCGGGAGAGAAAGAAGAACCAGTCGGCGATCGGGAATCTGAAGAAAGAGTATGAGGAAAATCATGAAGCTTATGCGGAAGAGATCCTGAGACATATGATCGAGGTGTAGCGTATGGGAAATGTGATGGCTTACAGTGGAATCACGACTAAGGTACGTGCGATGTCGGCAAAGCTTCTGACGGAGAAAGAGTTTGATACGATAGCGGGGATCCGCAGTGTTCCGGAAGCGATAGAATATCTGAAAGGCAAAGGTTCTTATGCACCGTATGTGAATAAGATGGACATTTCCCTGTATCACAGGGGCAATGTGGAGAAGATATTATACCAGTCGCTGTTCGATGACTATTCCAGAATCTTCCGGTTCGCCGGAATGGAGCAGAAGACATTTCTGAAATTATACTGGAAACGGTATGAGGTGGATCTGATCAATTACTGCTTAAGGATCGTATTCAATCATTATGATAAACCGTTTGACCTGGAATATAAGAAAGAGTTTTTCGACAGATATTCACAGATATCCATAGACCGGTTGATAACTTCTAAAAATATTGATGAGCTTGTGGATAACTTAAAAGATACCGAATATTACGATGCGCTTGGAAGAATCCGGGATTCCGGGGCGGGGACACTTTTTGATTATGATCTGGCGCTTGATGTATATTACTTTTCTACGATGTGGAAGAAAAGCAAAAGAATTCTAAAAGGAAGAGAGCAGAAGATTTTTTTAAAGGACTATGGAACGAAGATTGATCTTTTGAATCTTCAGTGGATCTACAGGGCGAAGAAGTATTATCATATGCTGCCGCCGGATATCTACTCGATGACGATACCGATCCACTACCGGATCAGTCTGGAGGAATTTAAGACGCTGGTGGAGACGCCGACACTGGAGCAGTTTGAAGCCGAAGTGGAAAAAACGTACTATGCAAGAAAATATAATTATATGCAGACCGATAAGACATTGGAACAGATGTATAAGGATTGTCTGCGGAAGTTATATCTGACAGATAAGAGAAATGATCCGTATTCGATCGCGATCATTAATACGTATCTGTTCTTAAAAGAGGAAGAAATCAATAAACTAACGACAGCCCTTGAGTGTATCCGTTACGGTTTGACGAAGGGAGAGACATTAGGATACTTAGGAGGTGTGAATCAATGATTGTTAAGATGAAGTTCTTAAGCATCAGCGGACCGAAAAATGACATCGACCGTGTCTGCGAGGTGTATCTGTCAAAATATGAGATGCAGCTTGAAAATGCGGCGGCAGAGCTTAAGACAACGGATAACCTGCAGCCGTTTGTGGAGGTGAATCCTTACAAAGAGCCGCTGGCGAAGGCGGAGCAGTTTGCCGCTCTTTTATCGGATGAGAACCAGAAAATCGACGTGTCGCTGAGTCAGGAAGAGATGCTGGATCTGATCCGTGATGTGAACCACGATTATCTGGAACTTCTGGAGAAGAAAGAACTGACGAAGAAGCAGGTAGAGGAATACCAGGAGAAGCTTTTGCTTCTGGAACCGTTCAGGACACTGGATCTGGATATGCAAAAGGCTATGAAATACAGATATATGAAAGTACGGTTCGGGCGTGTAGATGTGAATTATTACAAACGTCTGGAGAAGTACCTGTTCGATGATCTGAATGCGGTATTCATTGAAGGCATCAGAAATGAAAATTATGTATATGGATGCTACTTTGTATCGAATGCAGATTCCAGTAAAGTAGATTCCGTATTCAATTCCCTGCATTTTGAAAGAATCACGATTCCGACAGAATATATCGGAACGCCGGAACAGGCATGTGAGGAACTGGAAAAAAGCATTGATGACAAACAAAAAGAGATTGAAGAGATCGATCAGCAGATCTCAGGTCTGATGGAAGGCAATGCAGCGAAGCTGCGCGGCACAAGAAAGCGTCTGGAAGAGCTGGCGACGAACTTTGATGTCCGTAAACTGGCAGCGAGAATTGAAGAAGGAGATAATAAAGAAGATTATTATATCCTGTGCGGCTGGATGGGCGAAGATGATGTGAATCAGTTCCTGGCGGAATCAAAGAATGATGATAAGGTATTCGTTGTTGTAGAAGAAGATAAAGAAAAATTCTTCGGTGAACCGCCGACGAAGCTTAAAAATCCAAAGTTCTTTAAGCCATTTGAGATGTTCATAAGAATGTATGGCTTACCGGCCAATGATGAGATGGATCCGACGATGTTCGTGGCGCTGACGTATACATTTATCTTTGGTGCGATGTTCGGGGATGTCGGCCAGGGACTGTGTCTGTTCGTATTTGGCGGACTGTTGTATCTGACAAAGAAGATCAACCTGGCAGGAATTATCTCGATCGCGGGATTGTTCTCGACATTTTTTGGATTCATGTTCGGAAGTATATTTGGATTTGAAGATATCATACAGGCACACTGGCTAAGGCCGGTGGATGCGATGACGAATCTGCCGTTTATCGGACAGCTGAATACGGTGTTCGTGGTTGCGATTGCATTTGGTATGGGACTGAATATCCTGGTTATGATCTTTAACGTGATCAATTCGGTCAAGAGTCATGATCTGGAAAATATGTTATTTTCCCATAATGGTATCGCAGGACTGGTGTTCTATGGATTCCTGGTGCTGACGATCGTATTGTACATGACGGGACATAAGGTTCCTGGCAATATCCTGATGGTGATCTTCCTTGGAGTTCCGGTGATTCTTTTTGTATTCAAAGAGCCTCTGGGAAAGCTGGTGACAAAGCAGCATAAGAAGATGGAAGAAGGAAAGGTTATGTTCTTTGTGCAGGCGTTCTTCGAATTATTCGAGACGATGCTGAGTTACTTTTCGAATACCATTTCTTATGTGCGAATCGGTGCATTTGCCGTCAGCCACGCAGCGATGATGGAGGTTGTGCTGATGCTGTCCGGTGCGAGTGCCGGTCATACGAACTGGATCGTGTTTGTGCTTGGAAATGTTCTGGTGTGCGGACTGGAAGGTCTGGTTGTCGGAATCCAGGTACTGCGTCTGGAATATTATGAGATGTTCAGCAGATTCTATAAAGGTACCGGACGGGAGTTTAAGCCATTTCACAGTCAGAGTGATGGAAAGTAAAAGAACGGTTGAAAGGATTTTGTAATTCGAAGAATTTCAGAATCTGGATGAAGGAAAATGAACTGGCAATTCAGAGAACTTCACGATTAAGGGAAAAGGTAATAAGACAGAATTTAAAGATATGTTTACAGGAGGACGAAGGTATGAGCCTGACAGTTAGATTATTATTTGTTGCAACGTTGTTACTTAGTATTGTAATTCCATTTGGATATTTTCTGATCGGACAGAGGACGAAGAAACGTTATAAGAGAGCCATTGGTACGAATGTATTTTTCTTCTTCAGTACGGTCCTGATCGCGGGTATTATGCTCTTTGCAGGTGATCCGGTACAGGCGGCAGAGGCGGCCGGAAATACGGCGTCGAATGCAACTGGATTCGGATACCTGGCAGCAGCACTTTCAACCGGTCTTTCCTGCGTCGGCGGTGGTATCGCCGTTGCAAGTGCAGCAAGTGCGGCTCTTGGAGCAATCAGCGAAGATTCCAGTGCGCTTGGTAAGTCACTGATCTTTGTAGGTCTTGCAGAAGGTGTGTGTCTGTACGGACTGATCATCTCCTTCATGATCTTAGGTAAATTGTAAGATGAAGATGTATCTGATCAGTGATAATGTCGATACTCTGACAGGAATGCGTCTGGCGGGTGTGGATGGAATCGTAGTGCATGAGCGCGGTGAGCTGCGTAGTGCGATCGAGCATGCCATGGAAGATAAGGAAGTTGGTGTGATTCTGCTGACGGAAAAATTCGGCAGGGAATTTCCAGACCTGATCGACGAGATTAAACTGGAGCGGACGATGCCGCTTCTGATTGAAATTCCTGACAGACACGGGACCGGACGTAAGAAGGACTTTATCACGTCGTATGTAAATGAAGCGATAGGGCTGAAACTATAAAAATGTAGAAAAAAGTAGTGATAAAGCTGCAAAGGTGAAAATAAAAAAGCAGCGGGAAAATGAAGATCACAGGACTAGGAAGAAGGTGGCACATTTGACAAACGAAGAGAAGATCACGCATATCCGCACGGCGGCGATGGAAGAAGCAAGAGCTGAGGCGAATGCGATCATAAAGCAGCACGAAGATGCACTGATGAGTGTCTTTGAGCAGCACAAGATCGAAGCCAGACGGCAGTCGGAGACAAGAGTGCGTGCGGAGAGTGTGACTGCAAAGCAGCAGCTTAACATGGCAATGTCAAAGGCGCAGCTTGAATTAAAACGGGAAATGGGAAAGGTTCAGACGGAATTAAAGACAGAGCTTTTTGAAGAAGTGCAGTTGAAGCTTCTGGAGTTCATGAGAAGTGAAAAGTACAAAGAGGTTCTGATCCGTTATATAGAAAAAGCAGCACAATATGCATCCGGGATGGCGATGACAATCTATATTAATCCATCGGATGCGGATAAAAAGACATATCTGGAAGAACGCACGGGGATGACACTTACGATCAGCAAAGTGGATTTTATCGGAGGTGTACGTGCGGTTGTTCCCGAGAAGAATGTTCTGGTGGACTATGCATTTAAGGGGGCACTGGAAAATGAATATCAGAAGTTCCTGTTCCGGGGAGGTGTGAAGGGTGAATAACGTAAGGACAGAAAGAATATATGGCATCAATGGCCCGGTTATCTACCTGAAAGGGAAGACGATGTTTAAGATGTCGGAGATGGTCCATGTGGGAGAGGAGAAGCTGGTTGGCGAAGTCATTTCCCTTGATAAGGACCGGACGACTGTACAGGTGTATGAGGAGACTTCCGGACTGCGTCCGGGAGAGCTTGTGGAAGGAACCGGGGCAGCGGTATCGGTGACACTGGCGCCGGGAATCCTCAATAACATTTTCGATGGTATAGAGCGGCCGCTGGAGCGGATTGCGGACCAGGGGGGTGCATTTATCACCCGTGGTGTCAGCGTGGATGCACTGGACCGGCAGAAGCTCTGGGAGACGCATATTACGGTGGCGGAAGGAGATCTGGTACAGGGTGGCACAATCATCGCTGAAGTGCCGGAGACGAGAGCTATTGTGCACAAATGTATGGTTCCTCCGGGAGTGGAGGGAACGGTTGTATCGGTTGTACCGGATGGAGATTATACGATTGATGATACACTGGTGACGATTGAGTTATTTAACGGTGAAAAGAAAGAGCTTAGTATGACGCAGCACTGGCCGATCCGTGTACCAAGACCGGTGAGCAGAAGATATCCGGCAAGCGTACCGCTTGTGACCGGACAGAGAATCCTGGATACGATGTTTCCGATCGCCAAAGGTGGTACAGCGGCGATCCCCGGGGGATTTGGTACGGGAAAGACGATGACACAGCATCAGATCGCAAAATGGTCGGATGCGGATATTATCATATATATCGGATGCGGTGAGCGTGGCAATGAGATGACACAGGTTCTGGAAGAGTTCTCGGAACTGGTCGATCCAAAGTCTGGAAATCCACTGATGGACAGAACGACGCTGATCGCCAATACTTCGAATATGCCGGTAGCTGCCCGTGAGGCATCAATCTATACGGGACTTACGCTGGCAGAATATTACCGTGATATGGGATATGATGTGGCGATCATGGCGGATTCTACGTCGAGATGGGCAGAGGCACTCAGGGAGCTGTCAGGACGTCTGGAGGAGATGCCGGCAGAGGAAGGCTTCCCGGCATATCTGGCATCGAGACTGTCGGCGTTCTATGAAAGAGCCGGTATGATGCAGACATTAAACGGCGCAACCGGATCGGTGTCAATTATCGGTGCGGTATCTCCGCAGGGCGGTGATTTCTCTGAGCCGGTAACGCAGAATACCAAGCGTTTCGTGCGGTGTTTCTGGGGGCTTGATAAATCACTTGCGTATGCGAGACATTTTCCCGCAATCCACTGGCTGAGCAGTTACAGCGAATATCTGACGGACTTAAGCGGATGGTATGCGGACAATGTATCGCCGAAGTTTGTAGATTACAGAAACCGTCTGATGGCACTTCTGAATCAGGAGAGCAGTCTGATGGAGATTGTAAAACTGATCGGAGGGGATGTGCTTCCGGATGATCAGAAGCTGATTCTGGAGATTGCGAAGGTGATCCGTCTGGGATTCCTGCAGCAGAATGCATTTCACAAGGATGATACGTGCGTATCGCTTGAGAAGCAGTTTAAGATGATGGATGTGATCCTGTATCTGTATAAGACGAGCCGGAAACTTGTGGCAATGGGCATGCCGATGTCGGTGTTAAAGGCAGAGGGTATATTTGAAAAGGTCATTGCGATCAAGTATGATGTGCCGAATGATAATCTGCAGCTTCTGGATCTGTATAAACGGGATATCGATGACTTTTATAATCGTGTCATCGAGAAAAATGCGTAAAGGGAGGGACGTAAGATGGCAATAGAATATCTTGGACTTAGTAGTATCAACGGTCCTCTCGTCGTGTTAGAAGGCGTGGAGAATGCATTTTATGATGAGATTGTGGAATTTATCGTAGATCATAATACAAGAAAAATGGGACGCATCGTGGAGCTTGATGAAGACAAAGCTGTGATACAGGTATTCGAAGGGACGGAAAATATGTCTCTTGATAATACACACACAAGACTTACGGGTCACCCGATGGAAGTAACCGTGTCTGAGGAAATGCTTGGGCGTACATTTAACGGAATCGGGGAGCCGATCGACGGGCTTGGACCGATCACGGATGCGCAGAGACGTGACGTGAACGGGCTTCCGCTGAATCCGGTAAGACGTGAGTATCCGAGGAACTATATCCGTACCGGAATCTCGGCAATTGATGGATTGACGACGCTGATCCGTGGACAGAAGCTTCCGATATTCTCAGGAAATGGTCTGCCGCATGACCAGCTTGCGGCGCAGATTGTAAAACAGGCATCACTTGGTGATAATTCGGATGAGCAGTTCGCGGTTGTATTTGGCGCTATGGGTGTTAAACATGATGTGGCGGAATTCTTCCGTAAGACATTCGAAGAAAGTGGAGTTGCAGACCATGTGTGCATGTTCCTTAATCTGGCAAATGATCCGGTTGTGGAACGTCTGATCACGCCGAAGGTTGCGCTGACAGTGGCTGAGTATCTGGCATTTGAAAAAAATATGCATATACTGGTTATCTTAACGGACATGACTTCATTTGCAGAAGCGATGCGTGAGGTGTCTTCTTCTCGTGGTGAGATTCCGTCGAGAAAAGGATATCCGGGATATTTATACAGTGAGCTTGCAACGATCTATGAACGTGCAGGTATTGTAGATGGGGCCAATGGTTCGGTGACCCAGCTTCCGATCCTTACGATGCCAAATGATGATATCACGCATCCGATTCCGGACCTGACAGGATACATTACAGAAGGGCAGATCGTACTGGACCGTAACCTTCACGGGCAGGCGGTCTATCCGCCGATCAGTATCCTGCCGTCGCTGTCAAGACTTATGAAGGATGGTATCGGAAAAGGCTACACAAGAGAGGATCATCAGGATCTGGCGAACCAGCTATTCTCGGCTTATGCCAAGGTTGGAGAAGCGAGAAACCTGGCATCTGTCATTGGTGAGGATGAGTTGTCGCCGATTGATAAGCAGTATCTGAAGTTCGGCCAGGAGTTCGAGAAACGTTATATCGGACAGGGACCGGCGGAGAACCGTACGATGATGGAGACACTGGATCTTGGATGGGAGCTGCTTGGATTGCTGCCAAAAGAAGAGCTGGACCGTATTGATACGAAGCTGATTGATAAGTACTGGAAGGACACACGGGAGACACTGGATGAGGATGAAAAAGAGTAGACAGTGTCTGAAGGAGGGATGCATATATGGATCCGAGAGAATTTCCTACCAAGGGTAATCTGATGCTTGCGAAGAATTCTTTGATGCTTGCGCGTCAGGGGTATGACTTGATGGATAAAAAGCGGAATATTCTTCTGAAAGAACTAATGGGACTGATCGATGAGGCAAAGGATATTCAGGAAGAGATCGATGTAACATTTACAAAAGCATACGCCTGCTTGCAGCGTGCCAATATCGAGCACGGGATCAGTAAAGTACAGGAGCTTGCATTTACCGTTCCGATTGAAGACAGTCTGAAGATGCAGACGAGAAGTATCATGGGAACGGAGATTCCGCATATTAAATACGATGCGAAGCAAAATGACCTGACTTATTCCTTCAGTACAACGCATGAGTCGGTTGATATTGCAAGAGAGGCATTCCGGGAAGTGAAGGAATTGACGATCAAACTTGCAGAAGTGGAAAACTCGGCATACCGGCTGGCAGCCAATATCAAGAAGACACAGAAACGGGCAAATGCGCTTAAAAATATAACGATTCCGATGTATACGAATCTGGTGCATACGATTAGTAATGCGCTGGAGGAAAAAGAAAGGGAAGAGTTCACGAGGTTGAAAGTGATCAAAAGGATGAAAATGTAGAAAGAAGGGGCCGGGGGATTTTTAAAAATCCCCCGGCCCCTTCTTTCGGCATGTG
>ERZ827037.131-NODE-131-length-90710-cov-19.134521_pt1 | contig 90710 bp, 81 predicted proteins | sample MGYA00519924_ERZ827037 | MGnify/ENA primary metagenome ERZ827037 (study PRJEB31778, sample SAMEA3449250) | human gut metagenome | biome: human gut; feature: human-associated habitat; material: faeces | place: United Kingdom | collected 2010/2012 ... | reverse complement strand
TCTTTTTGCCGCAGTCAGCCGGGCAATTTCAAAGAACAAGGTACCTCTTGGATCGGAAAATCCCCCACGGTTTCCAGCAATCGAAAAAGACTGACAGGGAAAACCTCCGCACAGGAGTTCGAAGTCGGGGATATCGCTCGGATCGGCTTTTCGGATATCTTCACAGAACCACTCTCCTTTGGTATCGAACAAGGCTTCATAGCTTTGATTGGCTTTTTTGTCGATTTCGCAGTGTCCTACACAGGTAAATCCTCCGGCACGGGTGAGTCCTTCCCGGAACCCGCCAATACCGGAGAACAGGTCAATATATCGTATGGTTTTCTATATCACGCCCCTTATCTTGTATGATACTAAAAGCTAACACACAATCAATGGACATCGCCCCTTTCCCATGGTGAAATGAAATATATATGAAAACAGCCCGCAGTTTCCTGCGGGCTGCTGCTGGCTGTGTTATGCGTAGGTTTCATCTTCATTTTCATTGGTTTCGCCGGATTCTATGGTATCGTCATCCGGCTCGGTTTCTTCTTCCTCATCCTGATTCCAGCTTTCCGGTGTAGTATCCTCATCGTCCTCGCTGGGTTCTTCCTCGCCCTCACCGGTTTCGGTGTTTTCTGCAGGTTCCCAGCTGCTCCCGGTTGTTTCTTCATCAGCACTGAGTCCCTCGGTTTCGCCATTTTCTTCGTCCCAGTCCTCTGGTTCCTCGTCATCGGATACTTCCTCGTCCTCATCGCTTTCAGCGATTTCTGCGGCTTCCCAGCCGTTTTCAGCCTGTTCCTCGTGCTCGGCTGCTCTGGCGGCTTCGAATTCTTCTTCCGCTTCTTCCAGCGCCTGTTCGATCAGCCCAATCACGAATTCTTTTTGGGTGAGGCGGCGATGATAGGCTTTCTCATAGTTTTCAAGGTATTCCTTTACCCTCTGGAACAATTCCTCGCTCACCTGAAATGCTAATGTTCTTCCTTTTTCCATAATTCTGTTAGCCCCTTTCTCATAATGCTCCCGGATGATCATTTCGATGAATTTGCTCATCGTACTTTCCGTTTCCCTGATTTCCTCGCTGATTTGGTTATGCAGATCCAGCGGGATTTTGCAGGTTACGCCCTTTGTTTCCACGCCTATCGCTCCTTTTTTCGTTCTTTCCCTTTCGGGCAACACAAGCATACTGCAACCCGCCGGATAAAGCTATTACCAAGACCAACAACCTTTCAGTCAAAGCAGGCTCGACAAACGTCACAACCAATAAAGGCTATGTGGGGGTTATTCTTCTCTCAACAGGGAACCAAGGAAGCCCATCATCTCCTTCGGAATGGCTTCTTCCTGCTGTGGTATGGGCTGGGAAGGCACAGCTTTGAGTTCTTCCCGCAGTACCCGGCGCAGAATTGTTTCCAGTTCTTCTCGCTGGGCATTTTCCAGAATCACCTGTACCAGAAAGGCGTTTTTCTGGCCTTCCGGCACAGTCTGCAGAATTTCCCATGCTCTGCGATGTTCTTCATTCTGGAGGTTGGGGCGGAACATAAATAGGGGCCTGCTCATGCCTTGCCCACACCGCCCGAAAACTGCCCCAAAATCCTCTCGAACCCTTCAGCGTTTACCTTGTCGTCTATCAGGGCAAAAACCCGACACAGGCTGTCCTGTTCGCTCACGTTGCCCTTGACTACCGATGCGCCGCCGCCCAGCATCACCACCGGGATGGCTTTCAGGTCAAACCCTGATTCCATAGCTGCCGAAAGAAGGCTCTCTTTGTAAAGCCGCCCTTGTTTCTGGATAATGTTTCGGGCGTCCTCATCCATACTGCAGGGCTTTCCTGTCAGAACACGCTCCACCTGAGCGTCGGTCACAGACAGCCCGGTATCCCGGCGGACCTGTTCTTTCGTTTCATCAATGCAGCGGATCATACCGAGTTCCAGACTTCGGCAGGTAGCCGCATTGGGAACACCATTATCCAGCCGCATCAGATCAACAGTCCAGCCGCCGATGTCCATGAGAAGAACAGAAGGCTCATTCTGGATGAGTTCCGAATGCAGAGCAATGGCGGAATAGCCTTGTGGGAACAGTTTCACATCCTCGATGGTGATTTTGTAGGCAATTCCTTCAAACTTGAAGCACACCGGCTGGGAAGAACGCAGAAGGTATTCTCGGAAGGGCTTTTTCTCCCGGCCAAATCCGGCCAAAGGCAGCCCGGCGGCAATGCGCACCGAACACTCCGTTTTTCCACCTCGCTGTTTGATTTCCTTGGCGATGGCTGCAAGAGTAAGCAGGTAGTAATTGTCGTTTTCCATTTTGTTACGCAGGATCGGCTGTCTGCCGGTTCCGCAGACATAAAACTTCCCGCCGAATTCCAGTGTGTTTTGCAAGGTGTAGGGTTCATGGGAATACTCTGCAATACCGGCTGGGAAAGAAAAATGCCGGGTTTTGATTGCGTAATAGCCATGGTCGATGCCAATGTTCATGGTTTTACTCATCCTTTCTTGTTGGTTGTTGAAAACTTGAGGTTCTTGCTGAGTTAGAGCTTAGAGTTATCTTGTTCTTTCCCAGCTGGTAAAGTATTAGGGGGGAGAGTGTGAGAGGGGGGAAAAGCGGAAAACCGCCCCGGCCATTCAGCCGGAGCGGTTCTAAAAAAGGGCGCACTACCCCCTTGTATCTTGAGGGCTTGAAATTGGCCCATTTGGGGCTTTCGTCAATCTATCTATATATCTGCCGAAAACTTTTACAGTTCCGACAACGGGAAAAAAGAGTGGTAAACGCAAAAAAGCGGAGTTCCCAGCCTGAAAAATCAGGTGAAAACTCCGCTTAGCTTTGCAGATATCTCTAAAAACGGGGATGACAGTAATGGGACACCAATCCTTTTTTGAAACGGAAAAAAGCCCGCAAACCCGCATGAATACTAAGAAAAATGTGCCTGACAGTAAAATCAGGCACATAATCTGGTGGGAGAGAGTGGATTCGAACCACTGAAGTCGTCGACAACAGATTTACAGTCTGCCCCCTTTGGCCACTCGGGAACTCTCCCATATAAGCCCCAACCCAAAAGGAAGGGATATGTGAAACACGCTTGTTTGTCAGCTAGTGGAGCTGGTGAACGGACTCGAACCCCTGACCTGCTGATTACAAATCAGCTGCTCTACCAACTGAGCTACACCAGCGGATTTTTTAACGCTTGTTTATTATAGCGTAGGGGAGGAAAAAAGTCAAGGGCGAAAATTGCGTTTTTTAAAATTTTTTCGTTTGCCCCCTTAATAAAGAGGGCTGCCGGGAAGAGAGGTCGGAAAACCGGGGCCATTCGTAAAAACCAGTGGACTTTTCCTTGGATTATGGTACAATAAAGTTAAATCATAACTTTTGGGAAAAAGGAGTGTTGTTGCAGATGAAAAAGTTGGTTTGTTTGGCCATAGCGCTTTGTTTCGCTGTCTTTTCTTTCGGCGGCTGCGGCAGCAGGGAGAAAGACGATGACAGTTCCAGCGCGGTTTCCTCCGTTTCCACTGTGTCTCCCACGCCCACTCCCATGCCGCAAACGGCCAAAGCCCTGCGGGTCACGGCGGATTCCGGCCTGAATATCCGGGCGGAAGCCTCTACCGAGGGGGAGGTTCTGGGTCTGGCGGAAAATGGCCAGAGGCTGGCCTTGATGATGGAAGACGCCCAGAATGGGTGGTATCAGATCCAGTATGAGGGAAAAACAGCCTATGTTTCCGCTGAGTATGCGGAAGTGGTCGAAGTGACCATGGATGAGTATAACCAGCTGCGGGGTTCTTCCACGGATAACGGCGGTTCCCAGACAGAGGAGCCGTCCAGTTCCTCGGAGTCTTCCACTTCGGAACAGCCTGCCCCCACTCCCTCCCCGGAGTCCAGTGGGGATGAGAGCAGCGGTACCACCACTTCCATGGACGAGGAGGACGGCGAATAACGCCGTTCTCTTTTTCCTGTGCGCTTTGTGGCCGGGCGAGTGACGCTTGTATTTTGAAAGTGAGGATCAATCTAAATGAACATTATGATTGTTGGCGGAGGCTTACTGGGCCGAAAAACGGCGGAAATGTTGGATGCGGCGGGCCACGATGTGGTGCTGATCGACGCCAGTTCGGAAAATCTTGCCCAGCTCAGCCCGGATTTCAGCGGTGTCACTGCCGTTGGCTTCCCCATGGATATCAAAAGCCTGCGCTCTGCTGGGATCGAGGGCTGCGACGCGGTGGCGGTTACCACCTCGGATGACAACCTGAATATCACGGTAGGACAGATCGCCAAAAACTTTTTCGGCATCCCCAAGGTGATCGCCCGCATCTCCGACCCCTACCGGGAAAATATCTTCGAGCGGTTTGGCCTGCAAACCGTATGCCCCACCAATATGGCTGGGGACAAGCTGGTTACTGCGCTGACCACCCCTTGGCAGAGCCGCCAGGTCTCCTTTGGCAGTACCACCATCTCGCTGCAGGTGGTACCGGTGGAGCGCCGGTATTTTGGCCATTCCACAGCCAGCCTGGAACTTCAGCCGGGGGAGGGGCTGTTCGGCGTGATCAAGGACAGCGGCCAGTTCTTGCTAAAATGCCAGCATGAAGAGATCCATTTGGAACCAGGGGATTCCCTGGTGTGCAGCAAGAAGATCGATTAAGGGGGCGCAGGGAAATGAAAATGGTAATTGTGGGCGGCGGCAAAGTGGGATGGAACCTGGCCCGCATTATGCTGGAACGGCGGCATACTGTCAGCCTCATTGAGCGGGACCGTCAGAAGTGCGAGAAGCTGGCCGATGAGCTGGACGCCGCCATTTTCCGCGGGGACGGTACCAACGTGGCTGTGCTGGAAGCGGCCGGTACCCAGGATGCCGACGTGTTCATGACGGTTACCGGCAGCGACCAGGACAACTTGGTGGCTTGCCAAGTGGCCCGGGACCACTTCCACGCCAAAAAGGTGATCTCCCGCGTAAATGACCCACGCAACATCGAAACGTTCCGGGTGCTGGGTATTGAAAATATCGTAAGCAGCACGGATATCCTCACCAAAATGATCGAGCAAGAGGCTGATTTAGCCCATATGCACCTGATCGCCACCTTGAACCAGGGCAAAGCTGGGATCTGCTCCATGACGCTGCCATCCAACACCGCTTTGGATGGCGTGGCTTTAAAAGATATCAGCTTGCCCCGAGGGACCTTGGTGATCTCCCTCATCCGCCGGGGGGTGCTTACCATCCCCAACGGTTCCACCCTTCTTCAGGCCGGGGACGAATTGGTGGCGGTCAGTGAGGAGAAGAGCCAGAAAGCGCTGATGCGCGCCCTGGCCGAAGTGACGCATTAACAGTTTGTTTTCAAAAAATTAAAAAATAAGAACGATTACTACTTTACAAACAGGAGAACCTGTGGTATACTGTGTTTACAGGAAGCGGAAGGGGCTGTTAGAGCGCCGCTCCTGCGAGAGAAACGGCACAAAGAAAGGAACGAGCTTGGTTTGGAAAAACGCGAAAATTTCAGCAGGAAGCGGATGGCCATTCTGAACACGCTTCAGGAAACCACCGTTCATCCCACAGCTGACTGGGTGTATGCCAAACTGAAGCCCCGCTATCCCAACTTGAGCTTGGGCACCGTGTACCGGAATTTGAAGAAGTTCTGCGAAACGGGGAAAGCGGTGAGTGTGGGGGTCATCAATGGGCAAGAGCATTTCGATGCCCGGGTGGAACCGCACGCCCACTTTGTCTGCAAGCGCTGCGGCGCTGTGCTGGATATCCCCCGAGAGTTTTTCTGCGAGGAAGAGCTGGACCGGCTGTCCGCCCAGTTCCATTTAAAGGTGGAAGGGGCCAAGGTGCTCTTTGAAGGGGCTTGCCCCCAGTGCGCGAAAAAAAGTTCCCATGGGGCCGCTTGATGAAGGTCCCGCGCGGAAACCGGCGGGGCAAGTTGGGTTGAGTTTCAGCAATCACAATGACTGAAAAATTTTAAAAAAACTAAAACGGAGGAATTTATCATGAAAAAGTTTGTATGTACTGTTTGCGGTTATGTTCACGAAGGCGACGCTGCTCCCGAGAAGTGCCCTGTTTGCGGCGCTCCCGCCGAGAAGTTTGTTGAGCAGGCTGGTGAAATGACCTGGGCTTCCGAGCATGTGGTGGGCGTGGCCCAGGGCGTGGATGAAGAGATCCTCCAGGGCCTGCGTGAGAACTTCCAGGGCGAGTGCACCGAAGTGGGCATGTACCTGGCCATGGCCCGTGTGGCCCACCGCGAGGGCTATCCTGAGATCGGCCTGTACTGGGAAAAGGCCGCTTACGAAGAGGCCGAGCACGCTGCCAAGTTTGCCGAGCTGCTGGGCGAAGTGGTTACCGATTCCACCAAGAAGAACCTGGAGATGCGCGTAGAGGCCGAGAATGGCGCTACCATGGGCAAGACCGAGCTGGCTAAGAAGGCTAAGGCTCTGAACCTGGATGCGATCCACGACACCGTCCATGAGATGGCTCGCGACGAGGCCCGTCACGGCAAGGCTTTCGCTGGCCTGCTGGCCCGCTACTTCGGCAAATAAGTCCATCTGGCTTACAGAGTTTTATAAAGGGTTTAGAGAAGGGGCAGAGAGATCTGTCCCTTCTTTTTGCTATTTTAAAGGGGTTTGGGGCCCTTCTGGGTGTCCCAGCCCAGCCTCTGGCCGTTTCCAGTTAGTCGAAGCCGGTGGGGCGGAGGTCCCTCGTTGGGTTGCGGCAAAAAAGAAAAGCCTTCTGGTAAGAAGGCTTTTGTGTCAAAGTTGGAAATCCTCCGGCCGGTATTGGGAGGTGCGCAAGGTAGGCGCCACTTGCGGTTCCCGCTGCAAGGGGTCGTACTGGTATTTTTTACAGGCGTCCCCTTGGGGCTTTTGGCGCAGGGCGCATACCACTTCCCCTTTTTGCCCGCTGTTGTGCTGGCAGTAGGCACAGCTGGGCTGGATATTCCCCCCAAAGAGGGTTTGCTTTTTCTTTTTGCGGAACCATCCCATAGGCGGCCCTTCCTTTCCCTGGCAACTGGTTTAGACATCACACCTGCGGTGGGCACGTCGCGCAGGCGGCTGAAGCCGCCAGACTGGCCGGAGGTTCCCACCTCGCGGCCCGCGTTCGCATTTTCTGCGGCAATGATACCGTACACCTGCGGTGGGCACGTCGCGCAGGCGGCCGAAGCCGCCAGACTGGCCGGAGGTTCCCACCTCGTGGCCCGGATTCGCATTTTCTGCGGCAATGATACCGTACACCTGCGGTGGGCACGTTACGCAGGCGGCTTTCCAGCCGCCGAGCTGGGCAGGGATTCTACCCTGGCCGCCCGCACCCCAGTTTTCTGCGGCTATTATACCACATCTTTTTGGGATGGTGCAAGAGGGGCACAGGGTTCCTTCCTGGCATTTGTCAGGGAACGTCCCACAAATACCAGGAATGCCAGGCACATCAGTAGCAGGGAAAGCCCTCCTGCTGCGGTGGAGGCGGTGATGCCCGGTTCCATGGGCGCGTTGGAGGACGCCCATACCCATTGGGCTTCTCCGGGGAAGATGCGCCGCAGCACCAGGAAGATCCCTGCGGCCCCCAGCCCGTGGAGGAACCGGGTGAGGAAGAACCACCTTTTGGACAGGGGGAATTCCCGGAAAAAGGAAAACACCTGCAAGTGGACGCACAGCCCTCCAAAGGCCACCCCGAAAGCGTAGAAAACAGGGGCCACCCCCAATGCGGCTGCGTCCCCTGTCCCTCCGGTGACTTCCAGTAGGAAGGACAGGCAGGCGGCAGTTTCCCGGGGGCCTAACAGCCCTGTGGCAGAAAGGCTCTGGACTGCGGCTTGGAAGATCCCGCTGCCCCGGAGGATGGCTGTGAACCCTGCAAACAGCAGGATGCAGCCGCACATTTTTGCCACAGCTGAACAGGCGTCCCACACCGACTGCACCAAGGGGGAGTTGCTGCTCTGGGAAACGGGGGAGGACGGCTGCTTTTCTGGCAGAGGCTTTCCCAAGCCCGCCAAAACCCCTAGGATCAGCCCGGAGAGGGTCACCGAAGCGAACAGCAGCCACCCCAGACGGAGGCTCCCCAGCACTCCGCACCCCAAAAACGTCACTACAAAGGCGGCTCCTGGTGCCACGCAGAAAGACATCATCTGGCCTGCCTGCTTTTCGGTGATCTTCCCTTCCTCCAACAAAAGGGAAACCCCTCGTGCCCCTGCGGGATAGCCGCCAAAGAAGCTCAGTACCAACGTGGCCCCGCAGACGGCAGGAAGCCGGAACAGGGTGCGGGTGGCAGGCCCCAAAAGTTTTGCTAACATCTTCCCGGCGCCGGAGCGCACCCCAAAGCTGCTCAAGACCATAAAGGGGAACAGGGAGGGCACCAGGGCCGTGAGGCAGTAAAGGCTGCTGGCGGCAACGCTTTCTTGCACGTGGGCTGGGTAGAGCAGCAACCCTGCCCCAAAGGCAACAGCCCCCAAAGCCCCCCATGTTTCCCACAGGTGGTCACGGTGTTTCCTCACAAACACGCCTCCTTCCCAATGTCATGTGCCATCCTATGCCGGGTGCGTGTGATACATTCCCCTAGCGGTTCATAGGAATAGACCAAGGAGCAAAGGGGGCGGGTCAATGGAGCAGCAGCGAGTATCCGGGCCGACTGTGGAACTGTCCGGGAACCGCCGGGCCGTGGTAGACGGCTGCGACGGTATTTTGGAATATGAGGAAGACCAGGTGGTATTCCGGGCGGGCAAGCTGGCCCTGTGTTTCACAGGCCGGGGGCTGAGGCTTGTAAAGCTTACCGATACGGCTGCGGTGATCGAGGGCGTCATCCAGCAGGTGGCGTACCTATATGGGGAGGTCCCTTCCCACAGCCTGAAAAGAGAGAGGGGGGAGGAGCCATGATGGAGCGGCTTGCCCATTCCCTCACTGGATGGGTGGAGTTTGAGGCCCGTGGCAATGGCCCTCGGTTCCTCAACGCCGCTGCCCGTTCTGGGGTGGAGTTTTGGGGGTTCCGCCGGGAAGAGGGCTGCCTGATCCTTCGGGGGAAGGCCAGGCAGTATGGGTGCCTGCGCCCCCTGTTCCGGCGGTGCGGGATCCGCCCCAAGCTTCGCTGCCGGGGTGGGCTGCCCTTTTTCATCGCCCGCCTGTGGCGTCAAAAGGGCCTGGCGGTGGGATCCCTGCTAGGGGTGGTGATCTACCTGGCTTTAAGCGGGTTTTGTTGGGGTGTCACGGTGACAGGCGCGGAGACCTTGCCGGTTTCCCAAGTGTTGGAAGCTGCCCGGCAGCACGGGGTGTCTCTGGGGGTGTCCCTCAAAGGGCTGGATGCGAAGACAGCGGCTTTGGCCATCCAAAATGACTTGCCGGGCATCACATGGCTTTCCATCAACACAGGAGGGTGCTTTGTGGAGATCTCCCTGCGGGAGAGCCTGGAGGCCCCGGAGGTGGTGGATGACCGGGAGTGGTCCAATATGGTGGCCACCCGGCCGGGGACCATCCTTTCCATCCAGGCGGAACGGGGGCGCCCGGTGGTTTCCCCGGGGGACACCGTGGAGGCTGGGCAGATGCTGATTGCCGGACTGTATGAGCAAGAGCAGGACCCCTATTCCCCGCCGGCGGAGGACCCTTACCAGATCTTGGGGGCGGCCCGGGGCAGCGTGCGTGCCCTCACTTACCGGGAATTTACGGTGGAGGTGCCCCAGGAGAAAGTTGTTGATTCCCCCACGGGCCAGCGATGGGAATCCTACTCTCTGGTGGTCTTTGGGCTGCGCATCCCCCTGGGGTTGAACACCTTCCCAGAGGAGGGTGTTTCCCAGTGGAAGGAATCCACCCCTTGGAGCCCCTTGGGGAAGGATTTGCCCCTGGTGTGGGAGAAGACCACCTATGTTTCCCTGGAGGAGGAGCGTGTGCTCTTGGAGGAGGACGCCTGGAAGGAGGCCGCTCTGCTCCAACTGCGCCAGCTCCAGCGGGAGGAGCTCCCTGCCGGCAGCGAAGTGGTAGAGGAAAACCTCTCCTACCAGTTCCAAAATGGCGTTTGTGTGTTGACAGCACAGTGCAGATGTGAAGAAGAGATCGGTAATGTGCGAAAAATTTCAGTTGAATAGCATAGGCGGGGAGAAAAATTTTGGTGAGTATTCATAGTGTTTTCCCTTGAAGAATCTCTATGCCTTGTGCTATAATAGCTCCATGGGGCAAAATGCGGCAGGGTTCTCCCTGTCACCGCAGGGAAGACGTCCCCAGGAAACGGGAGAAATGTGTTTGGAGCAGAAAATCAATTTAGACAGGTTGGGCCAGGCGGAAGCCCTCTTTGGAAATTTTGACGAGAATGTCCGGCTGATCGAAAAAGAGTTTGGTGTGGCCCTGGTGGTGCGGGACTCGGAATTGAAGGTCACCGGGGACGACCCGGAAGCTGTAGACAAGGCTTCCCGCACGGTGAAAAGCCTTCTGACACTTATCGGAAGCGGCGAAACCCTCACCGAGCAGAATGTGCGGTACTGTATCCGCATGGTGGGGGAGGACAGTGAGGATAAGGTGGCCAGCCTGGCGGGGGATGTGGTGTGCATCACCAGCAAGGGCAAGCCCATCAAGCCTAAAACTGTGGGCCAGCGCACCTATTGCCAGAATATCAAGGAGAATACCATCACCATCGGGGTGGGGCCTGCGGGCACCGGAAAAACTTATCTGGCTGTGGCCATGGCGGTCAATGCTTTCCGGGCCCAGCAGGTGAACCGGATCATCCTCACCCGCCCGGCAGTGGAAGCAGGGGAGAAGCTGGGATTTTTGCCCGGTGATTTGCAGCAGAAGGTGGATCCCTACCTGCGTCCCCTGTACGATGCCCTGTTCGATATGCTGGGGGCCGAAACTTACCAGCGCTATGTGGAGCGGGGCAATATCGAGGTGGCGCCCTTGGCCTATATGCGGGGCCGCACCCTGGACGACAGCTTCATCATCCTGGACGAGGCCCAGAACACCACCGGGGAGCAGATGAAAATGTTCCTCACCCGGCTGGGGTTCAACTCGAAAATGGTCATCACCGGGGACGTGACCCAGATCGACTTGCCAGATGGGAAACGCTCCGGTTTGAAAGAAGCAGTGCGCATTTTAAAAGGAGTGGACGACATCGCCATTTTCCGCTTTACGGAGAAAGATGTGGTGCGCCACAAGCTGGTGCAGGATATCATCCGGGCTTACGAGCGGGCCAGCCGCGCTGCGAAGTAAACGGCGAAAACTCTGTAATGAGAGAAATTATAGGGAGCCGGGTAAGGAAAAATTGGGGAAACCCACAGAAAGGAACGGTGCAGAGAATGGAAAAAATCAGAGTGATCATTTCAAACCAGCAGAAAGCGGTGAAAATCCCCACGGGCATCCGTATGCTTATCCGCCGTTGCTGCCATGCGGTGCTCCAATTGGAGGGCTTCAAGGATTCCGCTGAGATCAGCGTTTCCTTTGTGGATAACGATCAGATCCAAGAAATGAACCGGCAGTACCGGAATATCGACGCCCCCACGGACGTGCTTTCCTTCCCCATGGGGGAGAACGGCCAGTACGACATAAACCACGAAACCGGGGCGAAGATCTTGGGGGATATTGTGATCTCTGTGCCCAAAGCCATGGAGCAGGCCAAAACCTATGGCCACAGCTTTGAGCGGGAAATGGGCTTTTTGACGGCGCACTCCATGCTGCACCTGCTGGGATATGACCACGAGGCTGGCGGTTTGGCCCGGGTCCGTATGCGGGAGAAGGAAGAGCAGGTCATGCGGGAACTAGGCCTGCCTGCCAGCGCCAGCTATGCCACGACCCCTCGTGAGTAACTACGATCCCAAGGAGAAACGGAAAGTGTGGCAGAGCTTTGCCGATGCTTTCCGGGGGGTTGGCGCCTGCATCCGGTCCGAGCGGAATATGCGCATCCACCTGGTGATGTGCGCCTATGTGTTATTTTTCGCATCCCGGCTTTCCCTGAGCCGGGGGGAGTTGGCCTGTTTGTTTTTGGCTATTGGTTCGGTGATGGCCGCGGAAATGCTGAACACCGCTGTGGAAAAACTTTGCGATTTTACCCAGAAAAACAGAAACCGGTACATCCGCTTTGTTAAAGACGTGGCCGCGGGAGGGGTGCTCCTGGCTGCCATGGGAGCTTTGCTGGTGGGGGTGGTCATCCTGTTCCGGCCGGAGCTGTGGAACTTGTTGCGGGTGATTTTGCGCAACCCGGTCTATCTGGCCGTGGGAGTGGGTTCCTTGGTTTTGGCAGTGTGGTTCGTGTTTTGGGGGCCTGTGTGGCTGGAAGAGCGGCTGGACAGGTTCCGTCATGGAAATAAGTAGAGTGGGGAGGCGCCGCGGGCTCGCGGTGCCCCCTTGTGTTGTATAAAGAAAGGACGGTCGAAATGGAAGCAATGCCTCAAGAACGCTCTGCGTTCATCGCCATTGTGGGACGGCCCAACGTGGGGAAGTCCTCGGTGCTGAACCAACTCATCGGCCAAAAGATCGCCATTGTGTCTAAAAAGCCCCAGACCACCCGCACCCGCATTATGGGGGTGCTCACCCAGGGGGAGGACCAGCTGGTGTTTTTGGACACCCCCGGCTTAATGAAACCCAAGACCTCCTTGGGAGATTACATGATGAAGTCCGTCACTACCACGGTGGACGGTGTAGACGCCTGCCTGCTGGTTACAGAGGCGGGGGCGCCCCTTTCCAAAGCCGATGAGGAACTGATCCGCCGGTTTAGGAAGGGGAAGATCCCCGCGGTGCTGGCCATCAATAAAATCGACCTGTTGGAGGACAAAAGCCCCATTATGGAGCAGATCGCCCAGTATTCCTCCCTGTACGACTTCCAGGCGGTGGTGCCTGTTTCCGCCCGGGACGGCAACGGCATGGAGGATCTCCTGGGGGAACTGAAAAATCTGTGTATGCCCGGCGGCCATCTGTTCCCGGAAGACACCCTCACCGACCAGCCGGAGCGGGTCATCGCTGGGGAGATCGTCCGGGAGAAAGTACTGCGGCTGTTGGATAAGGAAGTGCCCCACGGGGTGGCGGCTGTCACCGAGCGGATGAAGGACCGGGACGGCATCTTGGATATCGACGTGACCATTTACTGCGAGAAAAGCGGCCACAAGGGCATCCTGATCGGCAAAGGCGGCGCTATGCTGAAGAAGATCGGCACCAACGCCCGCCAGGATATGGAGCGTTTTTTCGACTGCAAGGTGAATTTGCAGTTGTGGGTAAAAGTGAAAGAGGATTGGCGCCAGCGTCCTGAAACCTTGCAAAGCCTGGGATTTTCGGAGAAAGACCTGGAGATGTAAGGCGGATTTCCCGGCGCCATAGCACAAACTTGCCGGGAAAGGTGCCAAAACCTGTCGAACAAACAAAAGTTTTCCTGTCATATGCCGGGAAGATCGGCAAATACTCTTTTTAGAGAAGGGGACTTTTTCCCTTCCGAAAGGGGGAGCGTTTGTGGATGTGAAACAGGCTTGGGAAAGCTTTTACCGGACAGGCAGGATCTCGGATTATATCAAGTACACGCAGGCTCGTGACTGCGTGGCAGGGGAGGGGCAATATGCAAGTAGTCACCCAGGGGCTGATCATCAAGGAACAGACGGTGGGGGAGAGCGACCGTCTGGTGACGGTGCTCACCCAAGATGAAGGGGTGGTGCGGGCGTTTGCCCGGCGGGCCAAAAACCTGAAGGATTCTAAAAACGCCGGCACGGGGCTTTTGTGCTATTCCCGGTTAAAGCTCTCCAAGGGAAAAGAAACCTACAACATCAACGAGGCCTTTCCCCTGGAAGTGTTTTTCGACCTGCGCCGGGATGTGACTGCCCTGGCCTTGGCCCAGTATTTCTGCCAGCTGGCTGCAGAGCTGGTGCCGGAAGGAGTGGAATCTGCCGTGTTTTTGCGGTTGGTGCTCAATGCCCTTCACTTTTTGTGCAAGGGCACCCGGCCCCAGCCGGCGCTCAAGGCCATTGTGGAGCTGCGCATGCTTTCCGAGGCAGGGTATATGCCCAACTTGGCCTACTGCGCCAACTGCGGGGCCTATGAGGCGGAACGGATGTACTTTAAGGTGAACCGGGGGGAACTGTACTGCGGCGACTGCTACATCGACAACGGTGATCCCAGCTGCTTGCTGTCCCCCGGGGCCCTTACCGCCATGCGGCATATCGTCTTTTCGGACTTTGAGAAGATCTTTTCCTTTGCGGTGACGCCCCGGGCCCAGCAGGAGCTTTCCGCTGCCGCGGAAGCCTACACGCTGCATATCCTCCAGCGCCGGCCCAAGACGTTGGATTTCTACTACAGTTTGCTTTGATTTATATCAAGAAATTTACTTTACATAGGCTGGGAGATCCTTCACCGGATATTCCTGAGCTTTCTCAGGCGTGAAAAGCAGAAACGCTTTACATAGTTTCGAAACGAAAGACGGATACTTTGAGGAACAGAAAAGATGGACAAACATACAAAAGCCTTAGAGCTGGATAAAATTTTAGAGATGGTGGCAGCGGAGGCTTCCAGTGAGGACGGCGCCCAGCTGGCCCGGGAGCTTTCCCCGGTGCACACCGCCGCCGAAGCCAAGTGGCTTTTGGAGGAAACCGACGCCGCCTTTGTGGCCATGGCCAAATTCGGCGCCCCTTCCTTTTACGGCATGAAGAACGTGACCAACCCCCTGCGCCGTGCCCAGGCCGGGGGCGGATTGGGACTGCGGGAGCTGCTGGACATCGGTGCAACCCTGCGGACCATCCGGGGGCTGACCCAGTGGTGGGGCAAAAGCGAAAGCGTCCGCACGGCACTCACGGGCCGGTTTGAGGTGCTCTCCCCTAACAAGTATTTGGAGGAGAAGATCTTCACCTGCATTGTCAGCGAGGAAGAGGTGGCCGACAGCGCTTCCCCGGCCTTGGCTGCCATCCGGCGGAAGATCCGGGCGGCTTCCCAGCGGGTGCGGGACCAGCTGGACAAGCTGATCCGCTCCCCGGGCCATCAAAAGCATTTGCAAGAGAGCCTGGTCACCCAGCGTGGTGGCCGGTACGTGGTGCCGGTGAAGGCCGAGTTCCGGGGAGAAGTGCCGGGCCTGGTCCACGACACTTCCGCCAGTGGGGCCACCGTGTTCATCGAGCCCATGAGCGTGGTGGAGCTGAACAACGAGATCCGTGTGCTGCGCTCCGACGAGCAGGAGGAGATCTCCCGCATCTTGCTGGAGCTTTCCGGTGAGGCGGGGTCTTTTGCGGATTCCATCATCGAAAGCTACCACTATGCCGTGGAGCTGGACTTGATTTTCGCCAAAGCCCAGGTGGCCTACAAGATGAAGGCCGTGGTGCCCCAGGTGGGGGAGGACGGGAAGATCGTCCTACACAGCGCCCGGCATCCCCTCATCGCCAAAGAGAAGGTGGTGCCTACGGACATCACCCTGGGGGTGGGATTTGACACCCTGATCATCACAGGCCCCAACACCGGCGGCAAGACCGTGGCTTTAAAGACCATTGGCCTGCTGACCTTGATGGCCATGTGCGGCTTGATGATCCCGGCGGGGGAGGGCAGCTGCGTTTCTGTGTTCCGGCACATTTTGGCGGACATCGGCGACGAACAGAGCATTGAGCAGTCCCTTTCCACCTTTTCCTCCCACATGGTGAATATCATCCAGATCTTCCAGGTGGTGGACAACAGCAGTCTGATCCTGCTGGACGAGCTGGGCGCCGGCACCGATCCGGTGGAGGGCGCTGCCTTGGCCGAGGCCATCATCGAGAAGCTGCGCAGCCGGGGGGCGCGGCTTGCCTGCACCACCCACTACGCCGAACTGAAAGCCTACGCCATCCAGACCCCCGGTGTGGAGAACGGCTGCTGCGAGTTTGACGTGGCCACCCTGCGGCCCACCTACCGTCTGCTTATCGGCGTGCCGGGCAAATCCAACGCCTTTGCCATCTCCCAGCGCCTGGGCATGGACGAGGCTATCGTCCACCGGGCCAGGGAGCTGGTCAGCACCGAGAGCAACGCCTTTGAGCAGGTGGTGGGACGCCTGGAGGAGGACCGCCGGAAGATGGAGGAAGAGCTCCAGTCCCTGCGGGCCTCGGCGGAGCGTGCCAAACAGAGCGAGCAGGAGGCCCAGCGCCTGAAAGAGGAGGCGGAGGCCCAGTTTCAAAAAGAGGTGGAGCGGGCCCGGCAGGAGGCAGCCCAGATCGTCCAGAAGACACGGCGGCAGGCTGACGCCCTTTTAAACGAGCTGGAGGACCTGCGCCGTCAGAAAAACAAGCAGCTGTCCGCGGAGCATAAGGCCAGGCTGCGTTCTGGCTTGAAGGAGATGGAGAGCGCTTCCGACCCGGTGCACCAGCGGCGGGACGACAACTACACCCTGCCCCGGCCTCTCCAGGTGGGGGACGACGTGCTGATTTACGACATCGACAAGGACGCCACGGTGCTGGAGGAACCAAAGGACGGCTTTGTGCTGGTCCAGGCGGGGATCATCAAGACCCGGGTGCCTCTGTCCAACATCCGGCTGCTGAGCAAACGGCAGCTGAAGAAGAAAAATCCCGGCCGTACGGTCACCAAGAGCGTGTCCACCCCGGAGGCTTCCTCCAGCCTGGACCTGCGGGGCCAGACGGTGGAGGAGGCCCTGATGGAAGTGGACAGCTTCCTGGACCGGGCTTCCCGGATGCACCTGTCCCAGGTGACCATCATCCACGGCAAAGGGACCGGCGCCCTGCGGGCAGCGGTGCAGCAGCATCTTCGGCGGTGCGCCCAGGTGAAAAGCTTCCGCTTGGGCACCTATGGCGAGGGCGAAAGCGGCGTGACCATCGCGGAGTTGAAGTGAGTGTAAAAGCACTGTTTCCAAATTGTAAAGAAACTAGGACCGCCCTTGCGAAAAGGGCGGTTTTGTATTACAATTTATTTGGGCGCTTTGAAAGGCATATGGCCAGTTTGCGTCCCTGTTTTTCGCTTGCACCAGCCCTTTGGGGCTGTCTGTTTATCATGGAAAGGAAGTAAACAAACGATTATGGCAAAAAAAGAATTTCAAGCAGAATCCAAGCGTCTGATGGACTTGATGATCAACTCCATCTACACCCACAAGGAGATTTTCCTCCGGGAGCTGATCTCCAACGCCAGCGATGCCATTGACAAGCTCTATTACCGCACCCTGGAGGATGGCGCCACCGGCCTTTCCCGGGAGGACTTCTCCATCCGCCTGGATGTGGACAAGGATGCCCGCACCCTGTCCATTACCGACAACGGCATTGGCATGACCCAGGAGGAACTGGACAACAACCTGGGCGTCATCGCCCGCAGCGGCTCCCTGCAATTTAAGCAGGAGGCAGAGAAAAAAGAGGAAGTGGATATTATCGGCCAGTTTGGCGTGGGCTTCTACTCCGCCTTTATGGTCAGCGACAAGGTCACCGTGGACACCAAGGCCTTTGGTTCCAGTGAAGCCTGGCATTGGGAGTCCGAGGGGCTTTCCGGGTATGAGATCACCCCAGGCGCCAAGGAAGGCCGGGGTACCACCATCACCCTGCACCTGAAGGCCGACGCCGAAGATGAAAACTACAGCGAATTTCTGGATCAGTTCCGCATCCGGCAGCTGGTGAAAAAGTATTCCGATTACATCCGCTACCCTATCCGTATGGAAGTGTCCCATACCCATGTGAAAGAGGGCACTGGTGTGGACGGCAAGGACCCGGAGTATGAAACCCACACGGAAGTGGAAACCTTGAACAGCATGACCCCCATTTGGAAAAAGTCCAAGTCGGAAGTCACAGATGAGGAGATGAACGCCTTCTATAAGGAGAAGTTCTACGATTGGCAGGATCCCATCAAGGTGATCCGCACCTCTACCGAGGGCGCCGCCACTTACACCGCCCTGCTGTTCATCCCCAAGAGTGCCCCCATGGACTATTACACCCGGGAGTATGAGAAGGGCCTGCAGCTGTATGCCAGCGGTGTGCTGATCATGGACAAATGCGCCGACCTGCTGCCAGACTGCTTCAGCTTTGTCAAGGGCCTGGTGGATTCCCAAGACCTCTCCCTGAACATCTCCCGTGAGATGCTCCAGCATGACCGGCAGCTGAAGCTGATCGCCACCCGCCTGGAGAAGAAGATCTCCTCCGAGCTTTCCTCCATGCTGAACAACGACCGGGAAAAGTACGAGGAGTTCTTTAAGAATTTCGGCTTGCAGTTGAAGTACGGGATGTACGACAACTACGGCGCCAAGAAGGATGAGTTGAAGGACCTGGTACTGTTTGCCTCTTCCGCGGAGAAAAAGTTGACCACCCTGCGGGAGTACGTTTCCCGGATGAAGCCGGAACAGAAGTACATCTACTACGGCTGCGGCGAAACCGTGGAGCGGATCCTGAGCCTGCCCCAGGCAGAGGCCCTGCAGGATAAGGGCTTTGAAATGCTGTGCCTCACCGACAACGTGGATGAGTTTGCCCTGCGGGTTTTGGGAAAGTACGATGAGAAGGAATTCCGCAACATTTCCGCCGATGACCTGGGCCTGGAAACTGCCGAAGAGCAGGAAAAGACCAAGGAATTGGCCCAGGAGAACCAGGAGATGCTCACCTTTATGAAGGAGTCCCTGGGGGACAAGGTGGCCGATGTGCGGGTTTCCGGGAAGCTGAAGAGCCATCCCGTGTGCATCACCACCGATGGCATGATCTCCACGGAGATGGAAAAAGTGTTGAACTCCATGCCCGCCCGGGAGAAGATCAAAGCCCAGCGGGTGCTGGAAGTCAACGGGGAGCACCCCATTTTCCAGAGGCTGCGCGACCTGTATGAGAGCGATAAGGACCGCTTGAAGCTCTATGCCGAGATCCTTTACGACCAGGCGCTGCTCATTGAGGGCATCTCCCTGGAAGACCCGGCCGACTTCTCCCAGAAGCTGTGCCAGATCCTGTAAAAAACTAAAGGGAGGTCGATCCCATGTACTATGGCGCTTACCCGCCCTATCCCCAGACTGGGGAACCTCAGGGCGCGACACCTCCGGGACCGGTCCCGTGGCCGCCCCAGGGGTATGTTCAACCGGTTCCCCAAGAGGGTGTGTCCGGTACATCTCAGGAAGCTTCTCAAGGCCCGGCGCCCTGTGGAGCGCCCCCGGCCGCGCCTGGGTGGGTCCCCCAAGGCCAAATATTCCAGGGGCAAGCCCCTCAGGCAGGCGCGCCTCAAGGCCCGGTGCCCTATGGAGCGCCCCCGGCCGCGCCTGGGTGGGTTCCCCAAGGCCAAGTGTTCCAGGGGCAAGCCCCTCAGGCAGGCGCGCCTCAAGGCCCGGCGCCCTATGGAGCGCCCCCGGCCGTGCCTGGGTGGGTTCCCCCCAGTGGGTATCAGCCCGCTGCTTATCCCATGGTTATACCCGCCTGTGACCCTCGAAAGAGGGGTGCGTCTTCCACCATCAACCGGATGGGCTTGCTGTTGTTGGCCCAGGTGGCCTTGTCTTTTATTTGGCAGTTCCCCTTGCAGATGCTGCTGGCGCTGGTGGGGGTAGACCTTTTTCAAAACGCCTTGGGCTACCAGTGGCTTTCCGGGGTTCTGGTGCCCCTTTCCACGGCTTTGCCCTTTGCGGCCTATTTGTTCTTCCGAAAACAAGACCCTTCCGACTACTTGAAGTTCGAGAAGGTTGGCTTTACCAGTGGGCTGCTCTGTGTGGCGGCTGGTTTGGGCGTGGTGCTGCTGGGCAATTACCCTGCCATGCTGGTGCAGCAGTTTTTGGGCAACTTTGGGTATGAGTCTCCCGGGAGTATCCTTTCCCAAGGGGAGTCCCTGGAGGCCATTTTGCTGGAGATCGCCGTCACGGCGGTGCTGGTGCCCTTTATGGAGGAGTTTGCCTTCCGCGGGGTAATCCTCTCGGCGCTGCGCAGATATGGCATTGGGTTCTCCATTGTGGTGTCGGGCGTGCTGTTCGGCCTGGCCCATCTGGATGCCTCCAGCGTGGTATTTGCCACCATTGCGGGGTTGGTGTTTGGTTTCCTCTATGCCAAGACTAACAACTTGTGGCTGACAGTGATCGTCCATGCCTTAAACAATTTGATCGCTGTGTTGGGCAGCCACGGGGAGTTCCTTTTTGGGAGCCAGGCCAACCTGGTGGGCAACTTGATTATGCTGGTGCCCATAGGGGTAGGGGTTGTGGCGCTGGTCCTGCTGCTGTGCTTGAAACGGAAGATGTTCATTTCGGTGGGCTCCCCTCGATATGACGGCCCTGCCCAGCCTCTGCGGGCTGGGGAAAGCGCGGGAGCCCTTGTGCGGGCGCCTGTCTTTTGGGTGGTGGTGGGCCTGATGGTCCTCTACACCGTGGGAATAGGGATCCTGCTATGATGCTGCCCTTGGCGTTCCTGCCCAAGAAGGAGTGGATGCTCCGGGCCTTGGAGCTTGCCCGGGAAGCTGCTGCCGCTGGGGAAGTCCCTGTGGGTGCAGTTGTGGTGCGGGAAGGCACCATCATTGGGGAAGGGCGCAACCGGCGGGAAGCCGGCCACACCGCGCTGGCCCACGCCGAACTGGAGGCCATCCATCAGGCCTGCCAGACCCTGGGTGATTGGCGGCTCACAGGCTGTGATTTGTACGTCACCTTGGAGCCTTGCCCCATGTGCACCGGGGCCATCATCAATGCCCATGTGGGCAGGGTGGTTTACGGTGCCGACGATGACCGGGCTGGATGCTGCGGCACGGCTGCGGACTTGTTTGCTCTGCCCTACAGCCACCGGCCGGAGGTGTACCGGGGGTTTTATGAGGCAGAGTCCAAAGCCCTGCTGCAAGAGTTTTTCCAAAAGCTGCGTAACTGAACATACGAAAAGGGAGAGCTTACTCAGCTCTCCCTTTTTTGCAGACGTTTTGTGGGCAGCCCTGGGCCCCTTGAGATCGAATCCGGCTCAGTAGATCCCTGCCTCTTTTTCGGCTTTGCGGCGCTCTTTGCGGATGCGGGTGCGCTCCTGGGCTGCTTCCCATTCCTTGCGCTCCTCTTCTGTGGTGAGCACCAACCGGGGCACCTCCACAGGGCGCTCGTTTTCATCCAGGGCCACCATCACCAGGTAAGCCACGTTGATCAACCGTTTGGTGCCGTTTAACTCCTCCACATAGGTGCGCACACACACCTCCATGGAAGTGCGGCCGGTGTAGGTGATGTAGCCGCACAGCACAATGGTTTCATTGCCGTAAGCAGGGCCTTCAAACCGCAGGTTGTCCACAGCGGCGGTGGTCACGTTCCGGTTGGAGTGGCGCCGGGCCACCACCCCGGCAACCACGTCGATCCACTCCATCAGCCGGCCGCCAAACAGCCGCTTGTACCCGTTTAAGCTGGACTGGGACAAGATCTGCACCTGCTCGGTGTAAGAATCCCGCACGTATTTTTCCATAGGTTTCTCCTTCCGTTCAAGTTGTTCCCGTATCTCAGGATTATAGTATACCTTACGGCCATGCGGAATTCAATGGGACTTTCTTGCAAGCGGGCAAGGATTTGCTATACTTATACTATGCTGAGGCCAGAGGAGAGGGTTGCATGAAGAAAACAGAAAAGAAGCTCACCCCCAAGAGAGTGGGGAAATGGGCTTTGTATATTTTGGTGGTGACAGCTGTTTTCACAGCTATCACTGTGGCCACCCGGGGTTGGCCCCTGTTTTTTGCCCATCCTGAAGCAGAGGACATTCAGTGCGTCACCATTACACAGTCCGCCACGGGGGAAACGGCGCTGGTAGACGCTTCCAGCGAGGATTTGGAATTGACCGCCAACCTGCTGGGCTGCCTTTCCTATAAGCCCTTTTCCCAGGGGGAGGGGGAGCCTGCCTATGTACTGGAATACTCCCTAAAGGACGGCCGCCTGCTGACGGTTGGGGTGAACGAAACCTCCGTGTTTTACCAGGGCAAGTCCCATTTGTTGAAAATGGAGGACTTCCCCTTCAACGCCGTGGAGGGAGTGCTGCTTCGATAAAAGGGAGTTTGCGCGAAAAAAGAGGACCGTTTTCCCGGCCCTCTTTTTGTTTGTTGTGCGTTTGGCTGGCGAAACATCTGCGCCGCTTTGCGGCTTAACAGGTGGCGCCGCCCTTCAGGTGCTTCTGAGCAGCCAGGTTTTCAGACTTACGGGCCAGCAGCCCGTCGGAGAGCAGCTGCTCCTGGACGTTTTCAAAGCCCAGTCGGTTCACGGTGTCGGCAAAGCGCTCACCGGTAGTCCCCTGTTCCCGGAACAACAGAATGGCCTTTTCAATGACGTTCAAGACTTCTTCCTTGTCGGTGAAAACCTTCTCCAAATACCGGCCCCTGGCGACTTTCTTGCCCCAGCGGCCGCCGATAAACACGCGGTACCCGCTGGTGAAGCCCTCCAGGGCGCCGAAGGGGCACTTGCCCACGCAGCGTCCGCAGTGGTTGCAAGCGTTGTCGTCGATGACCACTTTGCCGTCCTTCACTTCCGGCACGTGGATGGGGCAGGCATTGACTACCTGGCAAACTTTGCAGCCGCGGCACTTGTCCAGGTCGATCATGGGTACCTTCTGGCCGATGACGCCCAGGTCGTTCAGGTCGGGCTTGACGCAGTTGTTGGGGCAGCCGCCCACAGCGATCTTGAACTTGTGAGGCAGCTTCACGTTGTTGTAGCCGTGGTAGAACCGCTCGTGGATCTCCTCGCTGAGAGCGAAGGTGTCGATCAAACCGTACTGGCAAGTGGTGCCCTTGCAGGATACCACAGGCCGCACTTTGGAGCCGGTGCCGCCGGTTTCCAAGCCGGATTGGGCCAGGAACTCCCGGAGGGGCTCGATGTTGTCGAAGGGCACGTGCTGGATCTCAATGGTCAGCCGGGAGGTCATGGCCACTTGGCCGTTGCCGAAGCGCTCCGCGGCCTCGGTGATGGCACGCATCTCTTCCGCTGTGATCTTGCCGTTGCGGGTGATGACACGGCCGTTGAAGCAGTCGGGGGTGTTTTTGTCCCACAGGAAGCCCAGGGCTTTCACACGGGTGACTTCCTCCGGGGAAACGGATGCGCCGGGGGCCTTGACCCGCACCTCGTTGAAGGTGGTGGCGCCTTCCAGCACCAGGGTGTTGGTGTAGCCGTAGAACTTCAGCCGGTTCTGCAGGAAGTAAGCCCGCTTGCCGCGGCCGCACACCAGCAGCAGTTTGGCGTCTTTCTCAATGCCTTCCAGAGGCCCGTTGACCTTGGAGAGGTCCACAAACACAGCGCCACGGATGGTGGGCTGGGGATTCACGTCGATGACCGTGTAGCCTTTGGCGTCGCCATTGGCGTACTGGGCGGGGGTCATGCTGTCCATCACGCCGGAGAGCTTGTTCTCCAGCACGTACACCGCCTGCACAAAGGGATGGATGGCCGTGGAAAAGGGAGGCGCATAGGCGAAGTCCAGGTTTTCAAAGTCCTCCAGCTTGGCTCCCATGGACATCCCCATCACAGCGATGTCCACCATCTTGTCCACAGCCCCGGGGCCCAGCACCTGTACGCCCAACAGCTGGTGGGTGTCCTTGTCGGCAATGAGCTTGGTGATGAAGAAGGCTGCGTCGGGATAATAGTGGGCTTTGTCGTCAGTGACAGCCAGCACGGTTTCCACATTGTAGCCTTCCTCCCGGGCGGCAGCTTCGGTGAGGCCGGTGCGGCCGGCATTCAGGCCGGGAAGCTTTACCACGCCGGTGCCCAGCACGCCGGGATACTTCTTGTCGCTGCCGCCCAGATCCTGAGCCAGAGTGCGGCCTTCCAGGTTGGCGGAGGAGCCCATGGGGGACCACTGGGCCTTGCCGGTGAGGCGGTTTTTCACCATGGCGCAGTCGCCGGCGGCGTAGATGTCCGCCACGTTGGTGGCCAGGTGCTCGTCTACCAGGATGGTGCCCTTTACCATCTCAATGCCCGTGTCGGAAAGGAACCCGGTGTTGGGACGGATGCCAGCGGACAGCACCACCGCCCCACAGGGCAGCAGGCCGGCGTCGGTCTGGATGCCTTCCACGTTGCCTTCGCCCACAATGGCAGTGGCCTTGGCGCCAGTGAGCACCCGGATGCCCTTCTGCTGCAAATGGCGCTTGACGTAGCCGGCCATTTCCGGGTCCAGCACATTGGCCATCAGCTGGTTGGCCAGTTCCACCACGGTGACGGAAACGCCCCGGTCAAAGAGGTTTTCCGCCAGCTCCAGGCCGATGAAGCCGCCGCCGATGACCACGGCTTTTTTCACGCCGTAGGCCTGCAGGTAGTCCCGCATGGTGACGGCGTCATCAGGGGCGCGCATGGGGAACACGCCGCCTAAATTCACTCCGGCAATGGGGGGCTTCACAGCGGAAGCGCCGGTGGCCACAATGAGTTTGTCATACTCATAGACCTCTTCCTGGCCGTTTTCCAGGTTCTTTACCGTGACCTTTTTGGCTGCCGGGTCCACATGGGTGGCCTCCCGAAGCGTGCGCACCTCCACGCCAGTGAGTCCCTGGTACTTCTGGGGGGTGTTGACGATCAGCTCGGCCTTGTCCTCAATGGAACCGCCCACATAATAGGGCAGCCCGCAGCCAGCGTAGGAGATGTCCGCGCTCTTGGTGATGACAAGCACCTCATCTGCGCGGTTCTCCCGCTTACATTTGGCAGCGGCCTTGGTGCCGGCGGCCACGCCGCCGATGACTAAAATTTTCATGTTTCAGGTTCCTTTCCCTGCCTGTGGCAGCAGTAGGTTTCCCCGGCGCATTCCGGCCGGGGCTGGGTACAGACCATCACGTCCCCACCCCCAATGCGGAGGGGACGGCCTTCCACCAAGATTTTCGCCAGCTTGCGCCGGCCTTCTCCATACATCCGGGTGACGGTGGTGCGGGAAATGTTCATCCGCACCGCGCACTGTTCCTGGGTGAATCCCTTGTAATCCAGCAGGCGGATCACTTCGAACTCGTCCACCTGCAGGACCACCGGATCGCCACCGGAAGCCGGGCTTCCCTGAGGAAGAAACCCGGTCACCTGGGGCATGGAACAGATGCAGCGGCATTTGCTGGGCCTTGACAAACAATCCCTCCTTTCGGGTCAATCCTAATGTCTTTATCTTACCTCTATTTTGAACATATGTCAATAACCATCTGCCCACTTGGAAGGATTTTCTCGCCTTTCCTTGTGGGATATCCAAACTGCCTGTAGTTTAAAAAACCTGATTTATAGACCGTAAAAACGGACATATACTGTTTGGGAAACTGTGTCCGTTTTTTAGGGCATAAGATTCTTATTCAAAAAGAGGGTTCACATTTTCAGGTGTTTGGGAATACAGTGGGCTAAACGGGTTTTCCCGTTTTAGAGGGGAGGTAGCAAGATGCGGGAAGAGTCAAGCTTGGCGGAGCTGTCCCCGGGCGGTTATGGGCTGGTGGCAGGGCTTGCCGTAGGGGGCGCCATGGGATGCCGGCTGCGGGATCTGGGTTTTTTGCCCGGCGCCAGCGTGGAAGCCCTGGGAAAAAGCCCCCTGGGGGATCCCATCGCTTACCTGGTTCGGGGGACTGTGATCGCCCTGCGCCGGAGGGACGCAGCCTTGGTGCGGGTACTGCCCTTGGAAGGGCCCCCCATTTGAGAGAAGGAGCGTGATACCGTGGAAGGATCCAAAGAGCCTGCCGGGAAGACCATTGCCCTGGCAGGGAACCCCAATGTGGGGAAGAGCACCGTTTTTAACGCCCTGACAGGGCTTCGGCAGCACACGGGTAACTGGGCTGGGAAAACTGTGCGCAGCGCCCTGGGCTGTTGTGTGATCCAAGGGGAGGAGTATCAACTGGTGGACCTGCCTGGGTGCGCCTCGCTGCTGTCCCGCACCGGGGAAGAACGGGTAGCCCGGGAATTTCTCTGTTCCGGGCAGGGGGACGCCATGGTGGTGGTGTGCGATGCCACCAATTTGCAGCGTGGGTTGGTTTTGGTGCTGCAAGTGCTGGAGGTCACCTCACGGGTAGTGGTGTGTGTCAATTTGATGGACGAAGCCCGTCGTAAAGGCGTGCGGGTAGATTTGGATCGGCTTTCCGGGATATTGGGCGTGCCGGTGGTGGGATGCGCTGCCCGCAGCGGGAAAGGGCTTCCCGACCTGCTGGAGGCAGTGGCTTCCGCGGCCCAGGAGCCGGCGCCTCAGCTGTCACCTCCCGTGCGGTATCCCCAGGAGGTGGAGGCGGCTGTGGCGAGGCTCGTCCCGCTGCTCCGCCGCCAAGGGGAGAAAAATCCCCGGTGGCGGGCGCTGCGCCTGTTGGAAGGGACGGAAACCACTGCCTCCCCCCAGGTTGCCGCACTGTTGGAAGGCGCCTGGGACAGTTGCCCGCAGGAGTCTTTTGGGGAGGCCATTGCCACGGCCCAGGGCAACGCTGCTGGGGATTTGGCCCGGCGGGTGGTCACCGGACTGGAGCGGGGATACAGCCCCCGGGACCGGAAGCTGGACCGGCTTTTCACCGGCAAGTGGACGGCGTTTCCCGTGATGGCCCTGCTGCTTTTTGTGGTTCTGTGGCTGACCATGGTGGGGGCCAATGTGCCCTCCCAGCTGCTAAGCGACGGCTTTGCCCAGCTGGGTGTGTGGCTGCGGGAGCTGTTCCAGCAGGCGGGGGCGCCGGGCTGGGTCACCGGCCTGGTGGTGGATGGCGTCTACACCACCCTCACTTGGGTGGTGGCGGTGATGCTGCCGCCCATGGCCATCTTTTTCCCCCTGTTCACCCTGCTGGAGGACCTGGGTTACTTACCCCGCATGGCTTACAACCTGGACCGGTGTTTTCAGGGCTGTGGGGCCTGCGGCAAACAGGCGCTGACCATGTCCATGGGGTTTGGCTGCAACGCTGCCGGGGTGGTGGGGTGCCAGATCATCGATTCCCCCCGGGAGCGGCTGATCGCGGTGGTGACCAACGCCTTCACCCCTTGCAATGGGCGGTTGCCTTTGCTCATCACCCTGACCGCCCTGTTTTTCGCCGCCGGGGGCGGGCTGTCCCAGGCGCTGTTTTTGGCGGGGCTGCTGGCGATCTCCTTTGCCATGACCCTGGCCGCATCCGCCTTGCTTTCCAAAACCGTGCTGCGGGGGGTGCCCTCCTCCTTCACCTTGGAGATGCCCCCTTACCGGCGGCCCCAGGTGGCCCGGGTGCTGGCCCGCTCCGTGCTGGACCGGACCCTGTACGTCCTGGGCCGGGCAGCGGCGGTGGCCGCCCCGGCGGGGGTGGTGATCTGGTGTATGGCCAATATGACCATTGCCGGGGAGAGTTTGCTTTCCCACTGTGCCGGTTTCCTGGACCCCGCTGCCCGGCTGTTTGGCTTAGACGGGGTGATCCTTTTGGCCTTTGTGCTGGCCCTGCCCGCCAATGAGCTGGTGCTGCCCCTGATCCTCATGGCCTACTTAGCCCAGGGCACCCTGGTGGATACGGGAGAGCTGACCATGCTCCAGGGGCTGCTGGTGCAAAATGGCTGGACTTGGGTGACAGCGCTGTGCGTCATGGTGTTTTCCCTGTTCCATTGGCCCTGTTCCACCACTTGCTGGACCATTTGGAAGGAAACTAAAAGTTTCCGCTGGACGGCCTTGGCTTTCCTACTGCCCACTGCTTTTGGACTGGTGTTGTGCGGGCTGATTGCCGCCCTTGCCCGATTCGTGGGCTTTTAAAGCCCGGGCAGGCGCATCTGGAAATTGACAAAATCCCCGGGATGGGGTATGATAGGGCCCGTTGGGACTCCGGGTGCCCGCGGGCCTTTTCCCGCGGCCGAACATAGGAACGGGGTGAAATTCCCCGGCGAACCCGTCGCCGTGATGGCAGAGGGGCGCTCCATAGACCACCGGGCAGTTGCCTGGGAAGGCGGAGCGCCCTGTTTGATGCCTCAGCCGAAAGACTTGCCCGGAAAGGCCGTACCAGAGCCACGGGTTCTTGGCGTATGGTACAGGAAGGGCTGGGAGAGAATCCCCGGCCTTGTTTTCCTGCCTGCCTCCAAACACTTGCGCCAGGGCGTTAGGGGGCGGGCGCCGTCCCTCAAATCTAAATTTTTTAGAAATGAGAGGAAACAAACATGAAACACAATCATCTGATCCGCCGGGGCGCCGCGCTGCTTTTGAGCCTTGCCCTGGCCCTGACCATGCTGGCCGGCTGCTCCAATGGGGGCAATTCTTCCACTTCCCAGTCCAGCGAATCCTCCGGCAGCATCGTTTCCCAAGTGGAAGAGAGCAGCGAAACTTCCCAGCTGAAGCCTGAACCCCGCACCTCAGAAGAGCCCGGGGAAGAGGACGCCTCCCAGGCAGACGCCGAAACCAAGGAGATCACCCTGAAGGTGGTCCACGGCGACGGCAGCGAGAAGGAATTCCCCGTCTCCACCACCGCTGAGACCCTGGGCGAGGCTCTGGAAGCCGAGGGCCTGATCGCTGGCGAGGAAAGCTCTTACGGCCTGTTTGTCACCACCGTGGACGGCGAAACTGTGGACGAGGGCAACCAAGAGTGGTGGTGCCTGACCAAAGGCGGCGGAATGGTCACCACTGGTGTGGATTCCACCGAGGTCAGTGACGGAGACGTGTACGAACTCACCTTTACTGTAGGCTACTAATGAAAAGCCGGTTGATCAGCCTGTGCCTGATGGCCATGATGGGCACGCTGCTGGTGGTTTCCAAAGAGGCCCTGGCGTTTTTGCCCAATGTAGAGCTGGTGAGCCTGTTGACCATCCTCTTCACCTTGGTGTTTGGAAAACGGACAGTGGGCGCCCTGGCGGTGTTTTTGCTGCTGGAGGGTGTGCTCTACGGCTTTGGCACCTGGTGGGTGATGTACCTGTACATCTGGCCGCTGCTGGCGCTTTTGACCTGGTTGTTCCGGTGGATGAAGCACGCTTGGCAGTGGGCGATCTTTTCGGGGCTGTATGGGTTGGCCTTTGGCACCTTGTGCTCCCTTTTCTACCTGCCGGTAGGCGGGCTGAAGATGGTCATTGCGTGGATCATCAGTGGGCTGACCTTTGACCTTGTCCACGCGGGGGGAAACTTCCTTCTGGCGCTGCTTTTGTACCACCCCTTGCGCAAGGCCTTGGACCAACTGGAAAAACGGTTGCCGAAAAACCCGAAAAGCGTTTCAGCGAACCAATCAAAATAGGGTCCTCCGGCGGACAGTGTTGCCGGGGAACCAGAGAAGGGCCTGCTGCCAAGTGCAACAGGCCCTTTTTCATAGGGCGGCCACAGGGCCGCCCCGCCTGGGAGGGTTCAGGGGTTCAGCACCCACACCCCGGCGTTGAGATACCCGGCAAAGGCCACCCACACAAGATAGGGTACCATCAGCCAGCCGGCAGCGGGGACCTCTTTGAAAAAGCGCAGGGTGCACAGTAGGATCAGCAGCCACAGGGCCAGCAGCCAGAAAAACGCCAGGGCATAGTTTTGCAGGTTGAAAAAGATCAGCGTCCAGAAAAAGTTGAAGAAAAGCTGTGCCCCGTAGAGCGCCAGGGCACCGTTCCTGCCGGTGCTGTCACGCATCCAGACAAGATAGGCCGCAATGCCCATCAGAACAAACAGCACGGTCCACACCACGGGGAAGACCCACCCTGGCGGGGAGAGGGGAGGTTGTTTTAAGTTCCCATACTGTTCCATAGACCCCTGGGTCAGCAGGGCGGAGAGCCCGCCCACCCCCAGGCTGATTGCAAGGCTTATCAGAAGCGGCTTTAACTTGACCATGGCGCCCATCCTTTCTCGCTGGTTCCTTCTAGGGCAGTATATGCGCCGCCTGTTACAGGTAGGACTGCATATCCTGGGCCAAGTGGGATTCCAGGCCGATCAGACGCTTGGCAATGTCCTTGGCCTGCTCTTCGGCGGCCTCATACTGGTTGAGATACCGGTTTAAGGACTTCACCCCCATGTTGCACCCATCGGTGATCAGGTCGGCTACGGTCTTGTCGCTCTCCTCCAGGGTGAGCATCACGTTGGTTTTCATCCAGGACATCCCCTTGGCAACAGGGCTGGGTTCTTTTCCCTCGTCCCCATACCGGGCCAGCATGGCGTGGGTTTCATCCCCCAGCTTGCCGTGGGCTTGGCGGCTTTTTTCCAAAGAGCCCCGCAGTTCCTGGCTTTTTACCTTGGGGAGCACGTCGTCGATGGAGCTCACCCCCATTTTGATGCCGGAGTTGCACTCCCGGAGCAGCTTGATGGTATCTTCTTCGATCATAGAGATCCCCCTTTGTATACAGTGTTCAAAAGCTATTGTGCCCGGTATCTTGGGGGATATTCTGCAAAAAGGAAAGGCCCTCCCAAGGGAGAGCCTTTTTGCTTGTTACGGTTTCAGGGGGATGGCTTCTTTAGGGGCCAATTCCTGGCCGATGTTCAAGATGTGGTCACCGATCCGCTCAAAGTCCGTGAGCATTTCAGAATACAGGGTGCAGGCTTCGTCAGAGCAGGCGCCTTCCCGCAGGCGCGTCATCTGGTTCTGGCGGAAGTCCAGCGTCATGTCGTCGATCTTCTGCTCGAAGCTTTCGATGGCTTTCAGGGCGTCTTCATCTACGCGGCTCATATCGCCCAAGGAGCGGATGGCTTCCAAACTGGTTTCCCGCATGGACTGGATCTCGGCCTTGGCCTTTTGGGAAAAACCGATGTGCTTTTGCTCCAGCAGCTGTGTGTATTCGCAAATGTTTACCGCATGGTCGCCGATGCGTTCCAAGTTGGTGGAGATCTTGAAGAATGCGCTGATCTGTTCCGAGTCTTGGGGGTTTGTCTCAAACACAATGATGTGGGAGATATACCGGGAGATCTGCTGGTTCAAATAGTCGATGTATTCTTCGGTTTCCTCCACCTGTTCCAGCCGGGCAGGGGAGCCCTCTAAAACAGCTTGGAAGCTTTCGTCCACGTTTTTTAAAACCATTTCCGCCATCCGGGCCAGTTCCCGCTGAACGCCGTTGATCACAATGGCGGAGGTGCCCACATGATGCTCTGCGGAGAGCTGGTCCACCGGCTTGATGTACAGCAGCTGATGGACGCCGTTTTCCAAAGCTTCGGTGGGCTTTTCCGGCAGGATGCGGGTGGCCAGCTTTGCCAGGTACCCGCCAAAGGGCAGCAAAAGCAAGGTGGTGACAATGTTAAACAGAGTGTGCATATTGGCGATTTGGGCTGAGGGGCTGCCCGGGGTCCAGCTGGATACCCAGTCGGTGAGGGGCGAGAAGATGCAAATAACGGTGAACAACACTGTCCCGAAAATGTTGAACATCAAGTGGATGATGGTGGTGCGTTTGGCGTTGCGGCTGGTGCCCACAGAGGCCAACACTGCCGTGATGCAAGTGCCGATGTTCTGGCCGAACAGCACGAACACCGCGTTGGACAGGCCAATCACCCCGCTGCTGGCCAGGGCCTGCAAAATGCCCACCGAGGCAGAAGAGGACTGGATAATAGCCGTGAATACCGCGCCGGCCAAAATGCCAAGCACAGGGTTGCTGAACTGGGTGAGCAGGTTAACGAAAGCTTCCGACTCACGCAGCGGCGCCATGGAGGAACTCATCATGTCCATGCCAATGAATAAAATGCCTAAACCGGCAATAATCTGTCCGTAATATCGGACAGATTGCTTCTTGATGAACACTACCAGCACCACGCCGATAAAGGCGAACAGCGGGGCGATGGCGCCCACGTCTAAGGCGATGAGCTGGCCGGTGATGGTGGTGCCGATGTTCGCACCCATGATTACCCACACAGCTTGGCGCAGCGTCATCATGCCGGAGTTTACAAAGCCCACCACCATTACCGTGGTTGCGGAAGAGGACTGTACCACAGCGGTGATAACCGCCCCCACCAATACGCCCAAAATGGGGTTGGACGTAAGGCGTTCCAAAATGCGTTTCATTCGGTTGCCCGCCGCGGCCTCCAAACCGGAGCCCATCATCTGCATTCCATACAGGAAGAGCCCCAGGCCGCCCAGCAGCATCAATAAATTCGTGATCGACATACCTCAATTTCCCCTTCTTTCTTAATGTTTTGGCCGGAAAAGCCCTTTTGCCACGGCAGCATAAAAAGAAAAAGCACGACCGGCACCTGCTGCCAAAGGCAGCGGCGCTAGCCGTGCGGGTTTATTCTTTTTTGCATTTTCGTTGGGAACCCCCAACCGCGCTGGCACCTTTCCCGGCTTGTCCCATGACCATTCTCCTACTGTTTTTCCGTTTTTGGTAATCTACAGATCCATTATACGGGGGACTTTGGAAAATCACAAGTTCTTTTCTCGAATTTTACAAGGATTTAACGAAAAAATTTTTTAAGTCCGGTTTTTAGTACACTGTGTAAAAGGGGGAATTATAGGGACAGGTTCCCCAGCAATCCATATTCCAACAGCAGCAGGGCGAGCAGGGCCACGTTGCTCACCGTGAACCAACGGAAGTAGGTTCCCCGCTGCGTGGGATACTCCCGGGAAAGCTGCTTGTAGGAGATCAGGCTTGCCATGGAGGCAATCAGTGTGCCAAGCCCTCCCAGGTTGGTGCCGATGAGCAGGCCCTCCCAGTCTTGGGTAAAGCCGGAAAGCAGCAGGGCTGCCGGCACGTTGCTGATCACTTGGCTGGCCAAAACCGACACCGGTATCACGTGCCCTTCCAGGGCGCCCATCAAAAACTGCTGGAAACTGGGGATGGTGGAGAGGTTCCCGATAAACACGAAAAAGGCTGCAAAGGTGCCCAGCAGGGAGTAGTCCACCGCGGCCAAAAGCTTCCGGTCCCGGAACAGCAAGACCACCAGCACGATCCCTGCAATGGCCGGGGAAGGCACCAGGTTGAAGATCCCCAGCAGGCACAGCAGCAGCCCGCCGGTGCACCAGACCAGGTTTTTCCCGCTGCCCAAAGAAGCTTTCACCTGAAGCCGGGGCACTGGTTGCGGTCGGCGGAAGGCCACCATCCCCAACAGACAGATCCCCGAAAACGCAACATAGGGCAACAAGATGCCGCTAAGCTCCAGGAAGCCCATGCCGGAGCGGGAGTAGAGGTACAGGTTTTGGGGATTGCCCATGGGGGTGAGCATACTGCCCAAGTTGGCGGCCAACGTCTGCATGGCAATCAAGGGTACCACCAAAGTTTCCTGCCGCGCCAGGCGCAGCACTGCCATGGCAAAGGGGACAAAGGTGATTAAAGATACGTCGTTGGTGATGACCATGCTGCAAAAGAAAGGCAAAAACACCAGCACAGCCATCATGGACCGGGTGGTGGCCGTGTGCTGCAGCAGGTTTCCGGCCACATATTCAAACAGCCCCTCCTGCTGAAAGCCCTTCATCACAGCCATCAGGGAAAACAGCAGGGCCAAGGTGTCCCAGTCGATATAAGACAGGTAGCCCCAGCTGGGCAGCACAAAGAACGCAGAAACCACCGCCAAGAGGACCGCTATGGAAAGCACCACTTCCCCCCGGGCGAAAGCCCATAGGCGGGAGGCGGAGCGGCGGATCACAGGGTGCCGCCTTCTCCCCCAAGGGTATGCAGTTTTTCCACCAAATCTGTCAACAGTTCATCCCGATGGATAGTTGTAACATAGCGGATGGGATGGCGGGTGAGGTCAAAGCTGTAGTGGTGGTCGTATTGGAAAATGGGGCTGGGGGCTAACCGGCTTTCCATAAAACGTCCTCCCAGCAGCCAGGCAACCGCGGTCACATCCCAAATGGGGCGGCTCCAACAGGGGCTGGCATGGTGGGCGGTTTGGGACTCTTCCACCAAGGACACCAGGTAATTGCACAGAGGGTTGGCTTCCCACAGGTATTGGCGAAGTTCCGGACCGCTGACCCGGAAAGCGGACACCACCCCTTGACAAGGCAGTTGAACCACTGCGGCGCCGCTGCCAAAGACCACCCGGTCTGCGGCCACATCTTGGAACGCGTTGAACTCGTGGTTGTCAGGCCAATCCCAGGCATGGCCTCCCAGCCAGACGATTACCACACGTTGGGCAATGGCAGGTTCCAGCAGCAGGGCAGAAGCCACGTTGGTCAGCGCACCGATGGTTACCACGTATAAAGGCTTGTCCGGGGAATATCCCATGGCCCGCCGGGCCAGGTCTTCCGCTGCCGGGGAAGGGACAGGGGTGCTTTCGTTGGGAAGGTAGTTTTGAGAGCCCCGGAAAGTTACCTTTTTGTAGGAGGGGCAGCCTGCAAGCTCCAGCAATTTTAGGATCTCTTGATAGCTTTTCTCCATGCCGTCTGCCGGGCTCGTGGAGTTTTCATTATAAAAAGGCGCGGCATACAGGGCCTGTACCCGCAGCCTTTCCCGCCAGGCAAGCAGATAGGACAGGGCGAACTGGTCATCCACTTCGTTAAAGGTGTCAGTGTCCAGCACTACGTCTACAGGACCCTGGGGAGGGTCCAGACGCTGTACGAGGGAAGGCAAATTCCATTGGTTCATTGCGGCAACAACTCCTTGCTTTTCTCACTTTCATTTGCTGGTTGCCATTGTATCACAGGAGAAAAGAGAAATCCAGTGTTGGAGTTTAAAATATAGAGATCCCTTTAAAAGAAGCTTGAAAATAACCCTATCAAAAATCTTGAGGAGAAAAATATAATTATACAAAACAGAAATAAAAAGGCCATAAAGGGTTTACGGGTTTTTCTGTGGCATTTTCAAAAATTTTTTTGCAAAATAGTGTGATTTTGTGTATGATAAATAATGAGAGCTGTGAGGTAGCTGTTTTGCCAGCTGCCGTTACAGTGTTATGGAATCCATGCAATAGGGAGGAGATTGGACGATGGATTGTAAACAAATTGCCCGCCAAATGGCGAAAAGCTCGGTGGTGCTTTTAAAAAATGAGGGAGGCTTGCTTCCTTTGGCACCTGGTCAGGATGTGGCGGTGTTCGGCTGGGCCCAGTGGGAGAGTGTGCTGTCCGGTAACGGCTCCGGTGCGGCCCGGGGCGGGAAAGCCCCCAGCATCCTGGAGGCCCTGAAAGACGCAGGGTTGCAGCCTGTGGAGGAACTGGCTGTTTGGTACCGGGAGGAGATAGACGCATACAACCGTGCCAACCCCCCGGAGTTTGATTTTTCCAAAGTGAAGGAGGCTGTTAACAGCGGCCTGATGTACGAGATCTTCGGCAAGTATACCCCCAATCCCCCGGAGTTTACCCCCTCCCAGGAGCTGTTGGCCCAGGCAGCCCGGAAAGCCCCTACGGCTTTGTGGGTGCTGGGGAGGAAGTCCGGTGGGGAAGAGTGTGACCGCCACCTGGAAAGCGATTTCCTCCTTTCCGCCCAGGAAACAGCCCTGCTGGAGAGCATTTGTGCCCACTTTGAGAAGGTGGTGGTGGTGCTCAACACCAATGGCCTGCTGGACTTGTCTTGGGCGGAGGAGCATCCCCAGGTAAAGTCCCTGGTATTTCTGGGTGTCCCCGGGGAAGAGGGGCCTGCCGCTTTGGCAGAACTGCTTACCGGCGTGGCCAGCCCCTCGGGCAAGCTCAGTGTGACCATTGCCAAGAGGGGGGAAGACTACCCCGCATGGAAGGACTTCTCTTGGGACAAAGACCACCCGGAATCCATCCGTACCTATGGGGACTACGGCCTGATGCCCCCCGCTGGGGAGTTTGCACGGCGGCCGGTCACTGCCTACCGAGAGGATCTATACCTGGGTTACCGGTATTTTGACTCCTTTGGTGTGGAGCCCTTGTACCCCTTTGGGTTTGGCCTCTCTTACACCTCCTTTACCGTGGAGCCTGCCGGGGTGGAAAAGACGGCGCAGGGCCTGGTGGTAAAAGCACGGGTGAAAAACACAGGGGGCTGCCCTGGCCGGGAAGTGGCCCAGGTGTATGTGTCTGCCCAGGGCACTGCCCAACAGCATCCCGCTCAAGAGCTGAAGGCTTTTCGCAAGACCCGGGAACTGGCCTCCGGGGAAGAGGAGTTTCTCTCCCTGACTATCCCCTGGAAGGAGTTGGCAACCTATGAGGAGGCCACTGCGGCATGGGGGATCGAGGCCGGTGTATACCTGGTGAAGCTGGGAACTTCCTCTGCAAAAACCCAGATCGTGGGGGCTGTCCAAGTAAAAGAGGGTATCCTGATGCAGCAGGTGGAAAACCGCCTGCCCATGGGCCCGGGCTTCCAGGAGAAACTGGGGCTCCTTTCCCGGGAGCCTGCCCCGGTGGAGCTGCCCCAGGGCTGTCCGGTGTTCCCCCTTTCCTCAGAAGAAGTGGTCCCTGTGCAGGTCCCCATGGCACCGGGGGTGGACTGCTCTGCCCTCAGTGACCGTCAGCTGGCCTGCCTGTGCGTGGGCTATGGCCCGGGGCAACCTTTTGTGTGGCTGATGGATATCCCTGGGGACCCCACCCTCTATGACGGGGACAAGCCCTTGACGGAAAATGACCACCCGGTGGGCATCAACGGTTATGTGTCCCCGGCCATTCCGGAGCGGGGCATCCACTCGGTGTTTTACAAGGATGGCCCTGCCGGTGTGGGGGCTACCAGCTGGCCGGCTGAGATGCTGCTGGCCTGCTCCTTTGATGAGGAGGCCCTGTACCGGATGGGTGACGCCATTGGTGAAGAGTGTGAGGAAAGCCAGGTGGATGTGTGGCTGGCGCCGGCGTTGAACCTTCACAGGCATCCCTTGGGTGGGCGCAACTTTGAGTACTATTCTGAGGACCCCTTCCTGGCGGGAAGCTTGGGAGCGGCAGTGCTTCGGGGTGTCCAGGAGAACCACAAGGTGCTGGTGTGCGCCAAGCATTTTGCTGCCAACGAACAGGAAACCTACCGCCGTGGCAGTGCCAAGCAGGATAATGGGCTGCCTGCCTTTGATGCCGTAGACTCTCTGGTCACGGAGAGGGCGTTGCGGGAGTTGTACTTAAAGCCCTTCCAGATGGCGGTGGAGGCAGGGCTCCACTGCGTGATGACCTCCTTTAACAAGATCAACGGCACCTTTGCCGGGGGCAGCAAAGACTTGTGCACCCACATCCTCCGGGAGGAATGGGGCTTTGATGGGGCTGTGGTCACCGACTGGGGCGACATGGACATCGTGGTAGACGGCGCAGACGCCGTGGCCGCCGGCAACGATGTGGTTATGCCCGGCGGTCCGCCAGTCATCGCCCAGATCTTGAAGGGATTGGAAGAGGGCAGGGTTACCCGGGAGGAAATGGAAGCCGCTGTGGGGCATTTGCTGTCCATGGTGGAGCGCTTGGGCCGGTTCCTTAGATAAAATTCTCACGGGGATACGGATAAATCGTTTGAATTTGGATTATTCCAGCGATACGGTGAGATTTGCCGTCTGCCCGCATCAATGAGCAGAGATTTTTGCCCCGTTTAGCGAACGCTTTTTTACTGTTTTTACTAATCGTATGCAGTAGAAAAAGAACCTCGAAAAAACAATGGTAAAAGCAGCCACGCCGAAACCTTTTTTCAAGGGTTTCGGCGTGGCTGCTGGGTTTACGCTACAAAAGAGATACCCGCTGGAAACGCGGGCACGAAACTTCAAAATAAAAAGAAACCTGCGGTGTGCGACTTGCTCACCGCAGGTGTGGCGTCCCTGGCGGGATTCGAACCCACGGCCTTTCGCTTAGGAGGCGAACGCTCTATCCAGCTGAGCTACAGAGACATCAATTCCATTTAAAAATGGGACAGTTGCTTTTTATAAGGCAGCCGGTAGAGCGCAACTATTGGAAACGTAAGCGCTTTATCTGGCTGAGCAGAGGGAACAGGAGAAAAGCCACTGCTACTGCCTTGCTATTGTACAACAAAAATGGGGAGGTTGTCAATTTGAATTTGAAAAAAGACTTGCTTTTTTTCCGTTCCCGTGATATCATAATCTCTGCGTTATTGGATATGAAGGAGGTGTGACTTATGCCAAACATCAAATCGGCCAAAAAGCGTGTGAAGGTGATTGCCACCAAAACGATGCAGAACAAGGCCATCAATTCCCAGCTGAAAACTGAGATCAAGAAGGCCAATGCCGCTATCGCTTCCGGCGCGGAGGACAAGGATACCGCTGTTCGTGTGGCTATCAAGAAGATCGACCAGGCTGCTGCCAAGGGGATCCTTCACAAGAACACCGCTGCTAGAAGAAAGTCCGCCCTTGCCAAGAAGCTCAACGCGGGTGCTTAATCGCGGCGTTTGCGGATATTTGCAAGAAACAGCGTGATAAAAAACAGTGCGCAGGGCATGAAAGGGCCTGTGGGGACAGGGTTCCCACGCCTTTGAAAAAATTGCCTCTGCGCTGTTTTTTGCCTTTTTTTCAGTTGACTTTTTTCCTTGGATTGGGTATCATAAACTATAAGGATTGGAATACTAAATGCCTGGAGGTGCTCGTATATGAAAAAAGGTAGCAAGCTGGCAATGTTTATTGGCCTGATGGCCGCTGCAGCTGCTTTGGTGGCTGCTCTTTCCGCCCTGTTGTTGTATTTAGACAAAAAACGGGACGACGAGGAACTGGAGCACTATCTGGACTGCTCCATTCAGTAAAATGACCAAGGAGAATCCGAAGGGGCTGTTGCGGCTGGCAACAGCCCCTTTTTGCAGCAAAACCGGCTTTAGCAATTGCCTAGGCCGGCTTGTTTTACTTTTTTCTTGCGTTTGTGAAATCCACCCGCTTGTCTGGGGTTACAGTGATACCTCGGGTGGCAGGGTTAGCGGCATAATAGGTCTTGTCTTGGAAGATGGGATAAAATACGGCCTGCTCCTGCAAAAGCTGTTCCATCTGTTGGTAAGAGGCCAGGTCAAAGTTGAGAGAAGCCAAGGCTTCGTCATAGGCTTGGCTCTCCAGCAGGACAGGGGAGGCAGTGCTTTCAAAGGCCCGGAACACGTCATAAGGGGTGGCACCCCCAGCACGGAGGGTGTACAGGGCAGCTTCATAATTTCCGGAGGCGATGCGGCTTTCCAGCTCGCTGGCGGAAACGCGCTCCAGGTTGAAGGCGTTGTTCAGCACACGGTTCCAAGCTGACAGGAAACAGTTGGTTACGGCCACAGATTCTGGATCGTCCAAACACAACACGGTGATACTGGGCACCTCTTCCAGATCCAGCTGCCGCAGCAGGGAGGATAGCCCTTGGGTTGCTTCGCTGTTATAGGGGGTGTAGGCCCCGGCGCCTTCCTGGTAATAGGGTTCCCCGTCCCAGAGGACACAAGCGGGCAGGATGCCCGGGGCCTCCACGGCATTGGGGCGCTGGGCCAGCAGGTCCTGGCGATTCAAGGTTTCGAAAAACAAGGAGCGCAGCTGGGCGTTTTCCAATTTTTCCGATTGGGGGTTCAGCAACAGCCCTGTAACAGCGTCGTCCAAGGAAAGGATAGTGCACCCTTGCTCTTTAGCTTTGTCGGTCTGGCTGGCAGGCAAGTTTAGGATATCCACCTCTCCGGAAACCAAGGTGCCCACAGGGTCGCTGTCGTAAGAGGCATCGTAGTCGATGAGGAAGGAGACACTGGCCGGCAGCACCTCTTGGCTGCCTTTGTAGGTTTCAGAGCGCACCACGGTGATGGAGCGTTCCCCGCTGTCCGTTTGCCAGGCGTAAATGCTGGAAAGGGCAAAGGGGCCGTTAGTGAGCAGATATTGAGAGGAGAGTCCATAGTGGCCCTGGCAGGCTTCAAAATAGGCCTGGTTGCAGGGCATATAATGAATGCTGGCGGTGAGGGAAGGGAAGTCGGGGTTGCTTTTTGCCAAGCGGATCACCAAGGTGTGGTCGTCTTCTGCCACCACTCCCAAGTTGGAAACATCCCCTTCCCCGGAAGCGAACTCTTTGGCGCCTTGGATGACCAACAGTTCTTCCGGCAGGGTGCCGTTGGAGGAGGTCAATGCCCGGGCGATGCCAAAGACGAAATCCTGGGCAGTGAGAGGGGTGCCATCGCTCCACTTGGCGGCGGGGCGCAGGTGGAAGGTGAACTCGGTGGAGTTCTTGTCCGATTCCCATTTCCGGGCCACGCCAGCCACCACGTCGCCGTTTTCATCAATGCGGCACAGCCCTTCAAACAGGGCGCCCAACACGATTTCCTCCCCGTTGCCTGTGGCGGTTTGGGGGTCTAAGGTGGTCACGTTTTGAGGGAGCAGATAGACAAAGCTCCCGTCTTTTTTAAATCCGCCGCAGCCTGTGCATAGACAGCACAGCACCAGGCAGAGCAGCAGTCCCACAATCCGTTTTCCCATACCTCATTCCCTCGTTTTCTGTGTGATAAATTTTAGTATACACAGGGAGGATGGCACTATTGTTCTCTGTGAGAAATAAAGGGGCCTTGCCGGGAAAAGTTTGGAGATCCAGCGGATTGTGTGCCACACCAGCGAAGAAACCCAGCAGAAGATCGACTGGGCAAAACTGTGGACAGACGGCCAGCCTGCTGCCTCCAACCCGTAAAAAGGGCGCAAAAAAGCCTCCCAATTGGGAGGCTTTCTTTTATGGCGCTCTTTACAGGATGATGCTCTCGCCGGTCATCTCGTCGGGCTGGGGCAGGCCCAGCACTTTCAGCATGGTGGGGGCGATGTCCGCCAAGCGGCCGCCTTCCCGCAGCTGGCAGGGATGGTTGATGACGCAGAAGGGCACAGGGTTTGTGGTGTGGGCGGTGAAGGGGGTGCCGTCGTCGTCCACCATCCGGTCGGCGTTGCCGTGGTCAGCGGTAAGCAGCACGCAGCCGCCCATTTCCTTCACAGCTTCCACAACCCGGCCAACGCAGGTGTCCACAGCTTCCACAGCCTTCACGGCCGCTTCGAACACGCCGGTGTGGCCCACCATGTCGCAGTTGGCGTAGTTGAGGATCAGGGCGTCGTACTTGCCGGACTTGACGGCTTCCACCATCTTGTCGGTGACTTCGTAGGCGCTCATCTCGGGCTGCAGGTCGTAGGTGGCCACAGCGGGGGACTTGACCAGGATCCGGTCCTCGCCGGGATACTGCTTTTCCACGCCGCCGTTGAAGAAGAAGGTCACATGGGCGTACTTCTCGGTTTCGGCAATGCGCAGCTGGGTGAGGCCCTTGTTGGAGATATACTCGCCAAAGGTGTTGGTCAGGGACTCGGGCTTGTAGGCCACATCCACGTTGGGCATGGTGGCGTCGTACTGGGTCATGCACACATAGGTCAGGGGGAAGAAGCCCTTCTTCCGCTCAAAGCCGGTGAAATCGGGATCCACCAGGGTGCGGGTGATCTCACGGGCACGGTCGGGGCGGAAGTTGTAGAAGATCACGGAATCCCCTTCGCTGATGGGCTCGGCGCCCCTGATGACGGTGGGGATCACGAACTCGTCAGTGACTTCCTTGTCGTAGGAATTCTGCATGGCGCACAGGGGGCAGTCCGCCTGCTCGCCTTCGCCGTACACCATGGCAGCGTAGGCTTTTTCCACACGCTCCCAGCGGTTGTCACGGTCCATGGCGTAGTAGCGGCCCATGACAGTGGCCACTTGGCCCACGCCGATCTCCTCCAGCTTCTTCAGCAGCTCGGCCACATAGTCCTTGCCGCTGGAGGGAGGCACGTCACGGCCGTCCATAAAGCAATGGACGAACACTTTCTCCAGGCCCATGCGCTTGGCCATTTCCAGCAGAGCGTACAGGTGAGCATTGTGGCTGTGCACGCCGCCGTCAGACAGCAGACCCATCAAGTGGAGGGCTTTGCCGTTTTCCTTGGCGTTGTTCATGGCTTTGAGCAGAGCCTCGTTTTTGCCCATATCCCCATCCTGGGCGGATTTGGTGATGCGGGTCAGCTCCTGGTATACGATTCGGCCAGCGCCGATGTTGGTGTGGCCCACCTCGCTGTTGCCCATCTGGCCGTCGGGCAGGCCCACGTCCATGCCGGAAGCGCCGATCTGGGTGTGGGGGTTCTCTGCGAAGATCTTTTCAAGATTGGGTTTGTTGGCGGCGGCAATGGCGTTGCCCTCGGTGGGGGCGATGCCGAAGCCGTCCAAGATCATCAAAACAAGAGGTTTTTTCATGAATAGTTTCCTTTCCATGTCAATTCCGTGAAATTTTCGCGCGAAACTCTTTTCAAGGGATAACCCTGTATCTTAGCCCTCGGTAGCAGCCTTGACGATGGTGGCGAAATCCTGGGGCTTCAGGGAAGCGCCGCCGATGAGGCCGCCGTCCACGTCGGGCTGGGCCAGCAGCTCGGCGGCGTTGCCAGCGTTCATGGAGCCGCCGTACTGGATGGTGATGCCGTCGGCAGCAGCCTGGCTGTACACAGAGGCGATGCACTCACGGATGGTGTGGCACACTTCGTTGGCCTGCTCGGCGGTAGCGGTCTTGCCGGTGCCGATGGCCCACACGGGCTCGTAAGCGATGATGACACGCTTCAGCTCTTCCTCAGAAACGCCGCAGAGGGCGATCTTGGTCTGCATGGCAACCAGCTCGCTGGTGATGCCCTGCTCCCGCTGCTCCAGGGTTTCGCCCACGCAGAGGATGACAGTCATGCCGGCGTCCAGGGCGGCGCGCACGCGCTTCTGCACGGTGACGTCGGTCTCGCCGAAGTACTGGCGGCGCTCGCTGTGGCCGATGATGACGATGTTCACGCCCATAGAGGTGAGCATTTGGGCGGAGACCTCGCCGGTGTAGGCGCCGCTCACTTCCCAGTGGCAGTTCTCAGCGCCGATCTGGATGTTGGTGCCCTGGGCAGCTTCCTGGGCGGCGGACAGGTCCACAAAGGGGGTGCAGGCCACCACTTCGCAGCCAGCGTCCTTCACCAGGGGGGCGATGGCGGCGATCAGCTCTTTGGCTTCCGCGGGGGTCTTGTTCATTTTCCAGTTGCCGGCGATAACGGCTTTGCGCAGTGCTTTATTCATAGAGAATCTCTCCTTTAAAAGTAATGATACGTTCTAGGGGTCCCTGCCCCAAAGGGGGAGCCGCCAAAAATGCGGCGGCCGGGGCCGCCGCATTTTGAATGCTGATTTTATTTGTCGGCGATGCAAGCGATGCCGGGCAGCACCTTGCCCTCCAGGTATTCCAGAGAAGCGCCGCCGCCAGTGGAGATGTGGGAGATCTGGTCGGCAAAGCCCAGCTGCATCACAGCGGCAGCGGAGTCGCCGCCGCCAATGATGGTAGTGGCGTCGGTTTCAGCCAAAGCCTTGGCCACAGCTTTGGTGCCCTCGGCCAGAACAGGGTTCTCAAACACGCCCATGGGGCCGTTCCAAACCACGGTCTTGGCAGATTTGACAGCCTCGGCAAACAGCTCGCGGGTCTTGGGGCCGATATCCAGGCCCATCTTTTCAGCGGGGATAGCGGTGGACTCCACATATTCCACTTCGATGGGGGCGTCGATGGGATCGGGGAAAGAAGCAGCCACAGCGGTATCCACGGGCAGCAGCAGCTTCACGCCCTTCTCTTCAGCAGCCTTGAGCATATTGGCGCAGTACTCGATCTTCTCATCGTCCACCAGGGAGGTACCCACCTCGTAACCCTGGGCCTTCAGGAAGGTGTAAGCCATGCCGCCGCCGATGATCAGGGTGTCTACCTTGGTCAGCAGGTTCTCGATCACGCTGAGCTTGTCCGCGACCTTGGCGCCGCCCAGGATGGCCACGAAGGGACGCACGGGGTTCTCCACGGCGTTGCCCAGGAACTCGATCTCTTTGCTCATCAGGTAGCCCACAGCGGTGTCCTTGATGTGATCGGTGACACCGGCGGTGGAGCAGTGAGCGCGGTGGGCGGAACCGAAGGCGTCGTTCACGTACACGTCAGCCAGGCTGGCCAACTCGCCGGAGAAGGGCTCCAGGTTCTTGGTTTCTTCCTTGCGGAAACGGGTGTTCTGCAGCAGAACCACGTCGCCGTCGTTCATAGCGGCCACAGCGGCCTTGGCGTTCTCGCCAACCACGGTATCATCATCGGCAAAGGCCACGGGCTGCCCCAGCAGTTCGGAGAGGCGCACGGCACAGGGGGCCAGGCTGAACTTGGCCTCGGGGCCGTTTTTCGGCTTGCCCAGATGGCTGCACAGGATCACTTTGCCGCCGTCGGCCACCAGCTTTTTGATGGTGGGAAGGGCTGCCACAATACGGTTGTCGTTGGTGATCACGCCGTCTTTCATGGGCACGTTAAAGTCCACGCGGACCAGAACGCGCTTGCCTTTTACGTCAATGTCGTCAATCGTCTTTTTGCTGAGAAAGCTCATGTTCAGTGCACTCCTTTGAATCGTATATGGTTGATTGTGAAAGTTTGCACAAATTACCAAAACTAATTGTACCCCAGATCCCCATACTTTTCAAGTAAAAAACCTTGGATTTTCACTTTTTTTATCCCCTTTCCGCCCGGGAAACTCCCGCTCCCAGTGGCCAAATCATTCCGGGGCTTTCATGCTCTCCACCATGCTGATGTTTTTCAATTTGTGGTGCATTACCAGGTTGACCAAGGCGCTGAACAGGAAGGTAAGCAGGGTGGACCACACATAGCTGAGCCAATAGACTTCTCGCCCGAACATCACCATGTCGATCTCCGCGGTGCGGATCACAAACTGGTGGAGCGCTATGCCCAGCACCAGCCCCAGCGCTGTGCCAATGACCGTCAGCAGGATGGTTTCCCGGTAGATATAGGCGGAAACCTCCCCGTCGTAGAAACCAAGCACCTTGATGGTGGCCAGTTCCTTTTCCCGCTCGGTGACATTGATGTTGGTCAGGTTGTACAGCACAATAAAGGCCAGCACACCGGCGGAAATGATCAGCACCACCACAATGGAGTTGATGCTTTGGATGCTGTTGTTGAAGCTCTCCGAAAGGGTGTCGGTGAACTGGGCGCTTGCCACGTCCCTGCACTGGAGCAGGTCGGTGCCCAGCTGTTCTTCGGCGGCGGTATCCAGATCCTCAGGCAGCTTGCACAGCACAGAGTTTGCCTCCATCTGCTCGCCAAAGGCCTCTTGGTAGGTCCTGGGGGAGATATACACGTAGTGGTAGATGTAGTTTTCACAGATGTCGGTAATGGTCAGTTCCGCCTCGTTGCCATCCTCGTCCTGTAAGGTGATGGTATCGCCCACTTTCCAGCCTTGCCGCTCACAGATTTTTTCCGTGACCACCACGGAGTCCTCATCGAAGGTGACCTCCCGGCCGTCGGTCCTGTGGCGGAACCGGAAGTATTCCGGCAGGGCCTCCACGTCCTGGGGTACAAAGACCACCAGGCTGTCCTGGGGTTTGTTGTTTTGGGGGATCACATCCGCCTCTGTTTGCATGGCGGCCAGGTGATCGGTGATGCGGGAGGGGTCATCCAGGATGGCCTGCAAATCCCGGCCTTCCAGGGCGCTTTCGTCCATCAAGCCCAATGTCAGCTGGTATTGGCTGATCTCTCCGTATTGCAGCCCCACAATGTCCGAAACAGAGTCCCGCACGCCAAAACCGGTGACCAGCAGGGCGGTACACCCGGAGATGCCCACCACGGTCATCAGGAACCGCTTTTTATAGCGGAACAAGTTGCGGGCGGTGACCTTGCTGGTGAACTTCATCCGGCTCCAAATGGGGGTGACCCGCTCCAACAGGATGCGCTTGCCGGCTTTGGGGGCCTTGGGGAGCATCAGGGTGGCGGGGACCTCCCGCACTTCTGCCCAGCAAGCCCACAGGGTCACTGCCAGGGTACAGAGGATCATGGACAGGGAGGCCAGCAGGGAATAGGGCACATTGATGGGCGTGAGGATATCCGGCACATCGTACATGATGTTGTAGGCGTTGATGATGATATAGGGGAACAGCCGGGTCCCAACAGCCAGGCCAAGCGCACTGCCGGTGATGCTGGCTAAGGCCGCGTAGAACAGGTATTTTACCGCAATTTTCCCTGTGGAGTATCCCAGGGCTTTTAGGGTGCCCACCTGCTGGCGTTCCTCCTCCACCATGCGGGTCATGGTGGTGAGCACCACCAAGGCTGCCACCAGGAAGAAGAACAGAGGGAACACCGTGGCGATGGCGGCAATCTTGTCAGCGTTGGAGCCATAGCTGGAAAAGCTGGTGTTGTCTTCCCGGTTGAAGATATACCACTGACCCTCTTCGATCTCCCGGATCTTGCTTTCCGCATCCGCCAGTTCTTCCTCGGCGTCCGCGAACTTTTCCTGGGCCTCTTCGTAGCCTTCGTTGTACTCTTCCCAGCCGTCTTGCAGCTCTTGCCTGCCTTCCTCCAGTTTCTGGAGGCCGTCGTCATACTGGGCCTGGGCGTCGTTTAATTGGGCTTCTGCGTTGGCAAATTCCGCTTGGGCTGTTTGGATGCCCGCTTGGAGCTGGGAGTAGCTCTGATCCAGCTGCCAACGGCTGTTGTTCAAGGTGACTTGCTGGTCCTCCAAGGCTTTGCGCTGGGTGTTCAGGGCCTCCTGGTTTTTGTCTAGCTCCGCTTTGCCTGCCTGCCACTGGGCCAAACCCTCTTCATACTGGGCGGTGCCCTGTTCCCAGGCGGCCATGGCAGAGGTGGTGTCCATCCCCTGGGCGGCCAAAGCCTCCAGGCCTGCCTTCAAGGGGGCAAATTGGGAGGCAGCTTCCGGGGCCACCTGTTCCAGCTGGGCCAGCAAAGCCAGGGCGGTGGCGTCCGAAGTGTCTGCCGCCGGCACACCCAAAGCGGCCGCCGCCTGGAACAGTGTTTCTTTCCCTTGTGTCAGGCTGTCCAGCTGGGACTTGGTGGCGTCCAGCTGAGCTTTGGAGTCCTTTAAGGTCTGCTCGTTTTCCGCCAGTTCTTGATACCCGGCATCCAACTGGGCCTGGGCCGACTCGATCTGGGCCTTCCCAGCGTCCAGCTGGGCCTGGCCGTCGTTCAGCTGGGCATACCCGTTGTCGATCTCCTGCTGGGCTGAGGCTGTCTGGCTTTCGAAGTCTGCCTTCTGCTGGTTCAGTTCCGCCCATCCGCTGTCAATTTCGGCTTTGGCGTCCTCCAGTTCTTTTTGGCTGTCAGCCAGCTCTTGCTGGCCGTCCTCCAATTTTTTTTTGGCGTCGGCCAGCTCCTGTTCCGCGTCAGCCTTCTCCGATTCGTATTCCGCTCGGGCATCGTCCAACTCCGCTTGGGCGTCCCCTACCAGCTCTTCATAGCGGATCTGGGAGCGCTCCTCACCCAAGGGATCCATGGCGTCGGTGACAGCCGCCACCACATCTTCATAGGCCTGGGAGAAGGAGTCCAGCTGCCGGGTGTTTTCCACCGCAAGGTAGAAGCTGGTGTAATAGTCCATGTCAAAGCTTTCCGGCACCGTGTAGGCCAGCAGGCCCAGGGAGCCGCTGCCTGCCGTGGTGCTTTCGTTTTCCATAGAGAGATAGGCGGCGCTTTTCACCGTGCCCACCACGGTAAATTCCTCGCAAATGCCCTCCAAAGGTTCCCCGTCTGGGTTTTGCATCAGCTTTTGGCCGATCCAATCCGTTTCCCCATCAAAAGACTTCCTCAGCACTACCACACATTCCCCGGCGGCTTCGGGGAAGCGGCCCTCCACCAAGGTGAGCTGGTTCAAATAGCCTTCCGCCTGGGGGGAGGTGTCCTCGGGCAGGCTGTGCATCCGGGCAGTGTAGTGTTTGCTGTCCTCCTGCTCTGATACCAACACTAGGTCGGTGTCGTAAGCGGGCATGACTGCTTCCACCCCTTCCACGGCCTGGACGGCGGAAAGGTCGTTTTCCGTAAGGCCCAGGGTGGAAACCACTTTCACGTCGTACATATGGGTGTCGTCGTAATAGTAGTCGGCAGAAATGCGCATATCCACAGGGGAGGAGAGCAGCCCTGCAAAGAAGCCCACCCCCAGGGCCACAATGGCCAGAATGGCCAAAAACCGGGACAGGGAGCTCCTTATGGTGCGAAAGATCGATTTTCCATAGGTTTTGTTCACAGCGGTCACCACTCGATCTCTTCCACCGGGGTGGGGTGGGCGTTGGTGTCATTGGAGATGGCCTTGCCGCTTTTGATGCGGATCACCCGGTCCGCCATGGCGGTAAGGGCACTGTTGTGGGTGATGACAATGACCGTCCGGCCTGTCTTGCGGCAGGTGTCCTGCAAAAGGCCCAGTACCGCTTTGCCAGTGTTGTAGTCCAAAGCGCCGGTGGGCTCGTCACACAAGAGGATCTTGGGGTTTTTGGCCAAAGCCCGGGCGATAGCCACCCGCTGCTGCTCGCCTCCGGAAAGCTGGGCAGGGAAGTTGTCCAGACGCTCTCCCAACCCCACTTCCATCAAGGTATCTTTGGCGTCCAGGGGGTCTTTGCAGATCTCGCTGGCCAGCTCCACGTTTTCCAGGGCGGTGAGGTTTTGCACCAGGTTGTAAAACTGGAATACAAACCCCACGTCGTACCGGCGGTAGGTGGTCAGCTGTTTGGGGTTATACTCGCTGATCTTGCTGCCGTCTAGAAGGATTTCCCCTTCGTCACAGGCGTCCATGCCTCCCAGCATATTCAGCACTGTGGTTTTGCCGGCGCCGGATGGCCCTACAATGACGCAGAACTCCCCTTTGTCTACAAAGAAACTGATGTGATCTGCGGCGGCAATGCGGTTTTCACCCATGGTGTAATATTTGCACACGTTATGGAACTCTATAAAATGCTGTGACATGAAGAACCCCTTCCTGTAATGGCGTTTACTTTCCCAGTGTCCAGGATAACCGGGCAGTGTGAAGCAGGTTTCAATGATTTGTAAACTTTTTGTTGTTTGCGTCCATTTTTCGTATTGGGAAATACAGATACCCCTTCCCCGTTGCCGGGTCGGTGTAATCGTGGATGGCTCCAGCCAGGGAGACGCCTTCCTCTTTCATTTGCCCCAGGGTTTTCTCAAACGCCCCTTTGCGGTTCTCAACAACGATGTACTCATACCCTGGCACTAGCCATTTTGTCCATCCGTCCGGCGCTTCCGCAGTGTCAATGCATTCCACTCCCGCCAGGTACAAACCTTTGCTGAAGTTTTCCTCCCAGGGTTGAAACGAGCGGGAAAGATCGGACATGGCGCCCCAGATCCCCGCAAGCTTCCCGGCTGCGTCCCTTTTTGCCAGATGCGCCACTTCCTGAAAGTGGTTGTTGGCATCATCCCACAATTTCTGGATAAACCCTTCGCCGTCCCCTGTGGAGCCCTCTTTGCCAATCACGGCAAATTCCTCCTTTATCACTTGGAACATTCCCATGCCTCCTGGTCGTTGCTTTTTACAAAAACTCCGAGCCGGGATGGGCGGCCTTGGCAGCGGCCCAGTCAAAGGAGCGCAGCTCCCCTGTGCAGGAAAGCTCGGGGAAGTCCCACTGGCGCAGCACTTCGAAGGCGCCGATGGCCACGGAGTTTGCCAGGTTCAGGCTGCGGAACCCTCCCAGCATGGGGATGCGCACGCACTGGCCGGGGTGGTCAAACAAGAGTTTTTCCGGCAGCCCGGCAGACTCTTTTCCAAAGAGCAGGTAACAACCGTCCGGATAAGTGACGTCGGTATGGCGGTGTTGTGCTTTTGTGGAGAAAAAGAAAAAATTCCCTTGGTTCTTTTCGAAAAATTCGGAAAGGCTTTCGTATGTGGAAAGCGTGAGATAGGGCCAGTAATCCAGCCCGGCGTGACGCAATTTTTTGTCATCCAGTTTAAACCCCATGGGCCCTACCAGGTGCAGGGCGGCGCCGGTAACGGCGCAGGTGCGGGCAATGTTCCCGGTATTCTGGGGAATTTCGGGTTCTACTAAAACAATGTTAAGGCTTGGCAAAGGTCATTCAACTTCCTTTCTTTGGCTGGCTTTCCGCGGAATAAACAAAGGGGGTGGCGGGCAAGATGAACTTGACGGCAGCGCTAAGGCTGGTCAAATGCTTACTCACAATCGGGAGGTTACAATCCATGATGAACAAGACGATGAACATGGCAAAAGGGATCGGTATGGGGGTGCTGGCCGGCGTAGCAGTGGCCGCTGTCAGCAACAAAATGATGAACGGCGGCCACCGCAAAGCCGGCCATATGCGCAAAAGCGCTGGCAAGGCCATGCACTCTGTAGGAAACCTGATCGGTGACGTGGAGAAGATGCTGCGGTAAAAACAGCTGTATTCCCAGCGGTTTCCAATGGATATGCCCACAGCGGGGCTTCTCAGGGAGGGAACCTCCAAGGCAAGGGAAAACAAGCAAGCCGGGCGGCCTTTTTCCAGGTTGCCCGGCCGCTTGCATTTGTTTCCTTTTCACTACGATCCGTATACAGTATACCACAGGGAGGGGCAAAAGAAAACAGACAGGTGTAGGCCTGTCTGTTGGTTAAGCTGAGGGAAGTGTCTGTTTTTAGGGTATATCGCACAGGCAGCCCCGCGCGCCTTTCGGGCCCACCACCCGGATGAAACATCCAGGGAGCTTCCCGGGGCGGCGCCCCGCTTCCCGGCACTTAATGGCAAGGCCCGGTCCGCCCCCCTGGTCGTAGCAGTAGGACAGCCGGTTGCAGCAGCCCTGGGAGGCGCGGAACCACTTGCAGGCGCCGGTGCCTGTACAGTGGCGCAGGGAATCCTGCCGGTCGATGTACTGTTGGGCAATGGCGCCCCCGGCATGGTATTCCCCGTTGCTGATGAGGATGTGGGCGGCGCTCATGTCGGCAAACAAGTTGCTGTAGCCGCTGGCGGTGCCGTGGTGGGGCGCTTTGAGGATATAATAGCCGTCGTAGAGCTGGTCCATGATCTCCAACATGGTTTCCGGAGTGGCGTCGCCTGTCAGGAGGATGTCCTGTTCCCCGGGGCCGTTCCGGCGGACATTGTGGAACACCACCGATGCACCGTTCACCGCGGTGGTATACGGGCCGGCATTCAAGGGGTTTTGCAGAACCTCCCGCACATCGTGAGCTGCGGGGATGGCGTTCAATTCCTCCCGCAGGGATTCCAGCTCTTCCAGGGTTTCCTCCAGGTGGCCCAGGTAAGCCCGGCGCTTTTCCGGAAGGGACCGGCCCCCGGCGGAAAATGCCTGGCCGCACTTGGTGTATAGGGCTAAGAAACTCTCTTTCAGCTGCAAAAAACGCTTCACGCAGGCGGGCTGGAAAGGGGAGGAGAGCAGCACGTTGAGATCCTCCAGGGCGGCGGTGAGCTGAGGGTCGAAGGGGTAGTTTTCCACCCGGGGCCACAGCACCTGGTATTCCACCCCGTCAAAGTGGAAGCTGTCCCCTGCGCCCAGGGTGAAGATCCGGTCCTGGCCCAGCCGCTCTTCCAGCACCCGGAAGGCCCGCACGCACCAGGTGTTCACCTGGTAGGCGTCGCTTTGGGGCTGGGAAAACAGGTAGGCAAACAGGGCAAACTCTAAAAGCAGGGGGCTCCCCCGGCTGTCCAGGGGGGAGCGGGGCAAAAACACCCGGCTGAAGTAGCCTTCTTGGGTGTCCAACAGCTTTTGGAACCCGGAGAGGTGGTCCCGGTGGTAGTGGGTCAGCAGGAACCAGCGGTCCATGGCAGGGGCGTACCGGGCGGCGATCTGCCCCACCCATTGCTCCAGGGGCACGTCCCCTTCCCGGAGGCGCTGGCTGACACTGCCGCAGTCCACCATAAGGGCGCTTCGGTCCCGTCCCCCCAGCACGATGCATTCCCCGTATTCCATATTGAGAAGTTCCACCCACTGCATGGTTTTTCCCCCTTTCGGGTGTTTTATTTAGAGGTCCCAGTCTGGCAGCTGGCCGCTGGGGGCGGCTTCCTCACCGGGCAGGGCCTCCTGGCCGCGTTTCTGGTAGAGGACGCCGTTGAAGTAATTGCCGTCTTTCCATTCGCCGTCGAACACGATGGCCCCGGTGGAGTCAAACTCCGTGCCGTGGCCGTGGCGCTTGCCGTTTTTCCATTCGCCGTAGTACACCAGGTTGCCCTCTTTGTCAAAGGCCGACCCGATGCCCGTGGGCTGCCCATCCAGCCATTTGCCCACAAACACGGTGCCGTCGGCAGTGTTGTAGGATACGCCGGGCCCTTGCTTTTTCCCGTCCTGGATGCGCCCGCCATAGCGCAGGTTCCCGTCCTTGTCAAAGAGGGAGACAAATTCCTGGGGAGCGCCGTCTTTCCACTGGGCAATGTGCAAAGCGTGGTCGCTGTCCCGGAAAGACACACCTAGGCCGTCCTTTTTGTCGTTCTTCCAGGAGCCCGCGTAGCACAGGTTGCCGTCTTTATAGTAGTAGGCGCCGAAGCCCTCCCGTTTGCCGTCCCGGAAGCCGCCTTCATAAGAGGTGGCCCCGCTGGGCTGCTCTGTGCGGCCCCGGCCCCAGGGCTTCCCTTCCCGCAGTTCCCCTCGGTAGGAGGGGCCTTGGGGAGCAGGTTTTTCCAAGGCGGCTTTCCGGGCCGCTTGAAGGATCTCCCGGCTTTCCGGGTCTTCGGGATCCCGCGAAAGGGGATGCTCCGGGGAAGCCGCTGCCGCAGTGCTGGGTCCCGGGGCAGGCAGCTGCTCTTCCGGGGATTGGGCCTCTGCCGGTGTTACATCCGCTTCGGACTCCGGTTCTGGCTCTGCTGCGGGGGCGCGTTCCGGCTCTGGTTCCTGGGTTGCCTCCTGGGTCTGAGGATCTTCTGTGGCATGGGCGGTTTCCAACGGTTCCTCCAAGGGGGCGAACTCCTCCGCTGCCTCCTGGAAAGGCGGCACAGGGGCCTGGGTCAGGGGTGCGGCCTGGGGCTCTTCCGGTTCTTGGATATGAGCGTATTCCTCCAGGCTGGTGAAAGAGATCTGAGGGCCCTCCTGGTCCTCGCCAGCCAGGGAGCCCTCTTTTACCTCCCAGGCAGGCAGCAGCATCACCGTGCCGCCTTTGAGCTCCTCCATAGCCTCTTTCCGGGCCTGGGCCTCCTTTTGGGGGCAGTAACAGAACATCCCCTCTTGGGTGGAAACCAACAATTTGGGCTCCCCGAACCGGGCGTTTAACAGGCTCTGCCCGGCGGTGCCTTCCAGATAGGGCACAGGGTATAGCAGGGTGGAGCGGTAGCGCTTTTTAGCGGCGTCCCAGTCGAAGCGCTCCATCTGGTCGTCTTGGTCCACCGGCTTGAAGATCACGCGGGCGTTGCGGGCATCCCAAGGTTCGTAGTATTCCGATTTCAGCCAGATCAGGGATTTGTCGAAAAACACCCGGCTGGTGATGACGTTGCGGAAGTCCCGCCTTACCAGGACATAGCCGCCCCGTTGGTCGAAGGCTTCTTCCAGCATCAAGCGGCCGGTGCCGGCGACCTGGTTGGCGGCTTTGCGCCAATAGAAGCCCCGGCGGGAGAGTTTGCCTTGCAGCTTTCCTTCAAAGCCCCGGATGATTTCGTGCTTGCCCACCCGCAGCGTTTTGCAGCCCCCGGTGAAATACTTTTCCCGGGCGGCGGCCAGCTCTCCCCGGAGGATGTCCAGGCTGTCCCGGCCGGTAAAGCACACGCAATATACGTTTCTGGCCAAGAGGCTCAAGCTCATGGCGCTGGATGCCACGTTCTGTTCCATATCCACGCTCCCGTTTTCCACCAATGCGGCAATAATCAAAGCCATTATAGCACAGTTTTGCTTTTTGGGACAGGTTTTTCCTGGGAAAGGGGAAAATCCTTCTGGGAAATGTTCTTTTTGCCCTTTTTGTGCTATAATAGCCCAAAAGATCCCGAGGGAAAGCGGAGAACCGCCGGTGGAGGAAAGCCGTGGGGCGGGCGCGCCAGGGGATGGAGAAGGAGGGGTTGCCGTGGAATGGCAAACCATGTGGGAAAATTTTTTGCAGGGCCTTACGGCATTTGCGGTGGATTTTATACTGGCGGCCATCATTTTCTTAGGGGGATGGCTGCTGGCCAAACTTGCCGCGAAGCTGACCAAACGGGCCATTTCCAAGGGAAAAGTGGACGCCCTTGTAGCCAGTTTTGTAGGTTCGCTGGTAAAGGCTGTTGTACTGGTGGTGGCCGCTGTCAGCGCAGTGGCCCAGCTGGGGGTGAACATCACCTCCTTGGTGGCGGCTTTGGGCGCTGCGGGCTTGACGGCCAGCTTCGCGCTGCAAGGCAGCCTTTCCAACCTGGTCAGCGGGATGCAGATCATCTTCACAAAGCCCTTTAAAATGGGCGACTACCTTTCCTTTGGCACCCATGAGGGCACAGTGAAGCGCATCGAGATCCTCACCACCACCTTGTCCACCTTTGACAACAAAGAGGTGGTCATCCCCAACTCCATGATCACCAGCGATGTGGTGGTGAATTTTACCAGCAGCGGTACCCGCCGGGTGGATTTGAGCTACGGGGTATCCTACCAGGCGGATTTGAAAAAGGCCAAAGGGATCCTCCAGCGGCTGGTGGCGGAGGACGAGCGGATCTTCCAAGATCCTGCGCCCTTAATCGCTGTGGGGGCCTTGGGGGAGAGCTCGGTGACGGTGGTGTGCAAGGTTTGGTGCAAGGAAGAGGACTACTGGTCCATCTATTACGCCATGCAGGAGCGGGTGAAAGAGGCCTTTGACAAGGAGGGCATTTCCATCCCTTACCCCCAACTGGACGTGCATTTGAAGCAAGAAGGCAATGGAAACTGAAACAAAAACGGGAAGGGCCTGCTGCATTTTGCGGCAGGCCCTTTTTTAACTGGAACAGAAACGTTTCCAAGAAAGCCCCCTTTTTTTCCAGGTTTGGAAGATGTGGAGGCAAACGTCCAGGCAGGGCTTCTTTCATTTCTCCAGTACAGCCCCAGGATAATAATGGGCCAGAATGGCCTCGTAACTTTCCCCTTGGTTCGCCAGGAACGCCGCCCCGGCCTGGCTCATGCCCACCCCGTGCCCCCAGCCATGGACTGTGAACTGGAACACACCCCCACTATAGGAGAGGGTAAAGCAAGCGCTGCGCAGCCCAAAGGCTTCCCGCAGCTCTTCCCCGGTGCAGGTGCGCCCGCCCACCTGGGCCGAGGTTACATACCCGGAATTCCCCCGGCAAATTTCACGGATCCACCCCTCCTCCGGACCGGAAAAGTCCACTTCCCCCGGCCAGGCGGCCTGGGCAGCTTCCAGAAGCTGGGTGGCGGTTAGGGAAACTGCGGAAAGGTAGCCCGAGGCAAAACAGTCCCCGGGGCTGGACACTTGTTGGAGATAGGGGAAGTCTTGGCCCCACACCTCCTGGGAGGAGGAGGTGTCCCCGCCGGAGATGGCAAAGAACGCGGCGCAGATGGGTTCCCCTTCCCAGGTGAGCAGCTGCCCCTGCACTTGGGACGTGATGCTTTGCAGCTTTTCAAAGGTGGCGGAAAAGCTCTCCCCCCAGCGCTCTTCCATGGCGGAGTGGGGGACGTATACCAGCCAATTGGCGCTGTCGCAGGCAAAGTCGGCCCCCTCCCCGGTGTTTTGGGACCGCTGGTAGGAGTAAAAGGTGTACAGCGCTACCGCCTGGGCTTTCAACGCTTCATCGGGGGCGGAAAGGTCCATTTCGCAGGCCAGGGCCGCTGGGAGGAACTCCTCCGCTGTCACGTCGAAGGTTTCCCCCGTGGAGGTGTCATACAGGGTGAACACATCGCCTTCTGTAGGGGTGGGGGAGAGGGGCGGCTCACGGCCCTCTAAAAATCCCGGCGTGGTTGTGGAAGAGAGGGCGGGGCTGGAAGCCAAAGGCTCCTCTTCTTCCAGGGCACTGGCCTCGTTTTGGGAAGTTGTCCCGGGAAGGGAGCTTTCGCCTGGGGAGGGGGAGGCTGTTTCCCTGGAGGAAGTGGCCCCGTCTGGCGAGTGCCCCAGGCGGTAAACAGCCCACACGCCAACCGGCAGCAGGATAAAAGCAGCGTACAGCACCAGGAACAAAATCAGCAGCAACCGTGCTTGTTTGCGGTGAGGAGTGGTCATGGCGATCCCTTCTTTTTGCATAATTTTAATTTTAGAATTTCATAATCCATGGACTAAAACCGAGAATTTAGGCTAAAAATAAATTTTTTGAAGCTATATCTTGCAAAAATCGTTGACTTTCCCGATTTGGAGGAGTACAATCTAAAAACCATCGTTTAGGAACTGGAGAAAGGGGAAGTGACATGGAAAGGCTGAACAACGAAACGCCTGGCAGCACCACCATTCAGGAGCTGTGCGAAGAATACCGGCAGAACAATGTGATCACCAAAGAAGAGTATGAGCGCCACCGTGTGAAGCGCGGCCTGCGCAACGCGGATGGCACCGGCGTGATGGCGGGGCTGACCCATGTGTGCAATGTCCACGGCTACCTGATCGCCGACGGCGACAAGATCCCCGACAAGGGCAAGCTGACTTACCGGGGTATCGATGTGGAGGACATCGTCCGCGGCTGCGAGGAGGAGGGCCGGTTTGGCTTTGAGGAAGTGGTGTGGCTGTTGATCTTTGGCCACTTGCCCACCCGGGCCCAGTATGACCGGATCTGCCGGCTGCTGTTTGAAAACCGGGAGCTGCCCGAATATTTCCCCGAAGACATGATCATCAAGGCGCCCTCCAAGAACATTATGAACAAGCTGGCCCGCTCGGTGCTGGCGCTGTACTCTTACGATGACAACCCGGATGACCAGTCGTTGGAGAACAATATGCGGCAGAGCATTTCCCTGATTGCCCGGATGCCCTCCATCATGTCCTATGCCTACCAGGTGAAGCGGCGGCACTTTGATAAGGAGAGTATGTTTTTCCATCCGTACCAGCCGGGGCATTCCACAGCGGAGGCCATTTTGAACGCTTTGCGCCCTGACCGGAAGTTCACTCATGAAGAGGCCAGGCTTTTGGACCTGTGCATGGTGCTCCACGCAGAGCACGGCGGCGGCAACAACTCCACCTTCACCACCCGGGTGCTCACCAGCGCCGGGACGGACATCTATTCCGCCATTGGCGCCGCGGTGGGCTCCCTGAAGGGCTTTAAACACGGCGGCGCCAACCACCAGGTACGGCGGATGATGGACGACTTGATGGCCCACGTGGGAAACTGGGAGGACGAAGGGGAGGTGGAAGCCTACCTGGAGAAGATCCTCCGGGGGGAGGCCGCCGATGGCAGCGGGCTGATTTACGGCATGGGCCACGCGGTGTACACCCTGTCCGACCCCCGGGCGGTGATCCTGAAGGAAAAGGCCCAGGGGTTGGCAGCTCAAAAAGGCTTTGGAAAAAAGCTGCGCCTGTACGAAACTGTGGAACGCCTGGCCCCGGCGGCTTTCCATAAGGTCACAGGCAAGGACAAGGTGATCTCTGCCAACGTGGATTTCTACTCAGGTTTGGTGTACGAGATGCTGGATATCCCAGAGGACCTGTTCACCCCCATGTTTGCTGTCAGCCGGATCGCGGGCTGGTGTGCCCACCGCATCGAGGAGCTGACCACAGGCAAGCGGATCATGCGTCCTGCTTACCGGGCGCTGCCGGTAAACCAGCGCTATGTCCCTCTGGATCAGCGCTGACCTTTTTGGGGAGAAAATCCCCCTGCCCTTGTCCTTCAAACAATCTCTATTGGAAAAAGAGAAAAAGTATGCTATACTACAGAGGCTCCCGGCAATGCTGTGGGGCCTCTCATGTTGGGGGAAATCGTTGAACGAAGGGTTGACACCATGAAATTTGTAAATGTGGGCAACGCGCTGAAGGTCACCTGTGTGGGTTTTGCCGCCGGGGTGCTGCTGCGCGTGGTGCAGATGCTCTACTTTTTCGACTATGACACCGGCTTTTACACCGACGGCGGTGTGATGGCCTGGATCTCCTTTGGGGTCCCGGTGGCTTTGGGGCTGTTGGCGTCGTGGATGTGCTTCCGGTCCCGGCGCTACTTTGGCCCCTATGTCCCCCGGAAGAATCTCTTGGCCGGTGTGGCTGCCCTGCTGTCTGGCGGCGTCCTGCTCTTTTCCGGGGCGCTTCAGTGGGTGGAGCTGCGTTCCACCTATGGCGGCGGGGAATATTGGGTGCTCCACTTGCTGTTCCTCATCTGCTGCGGGCTGTTTGGATTGGTGCAGCTGTTTTTGTCCCTGGGCTTTTTCACCGGGAAAAATAACCTGGAAAAAGTCCCCCTCTTGTATTTGCTGGGGGTGCTGTGGGGCGTGGCTTACTTGATTTTGGTGTATGTGTTTTACGCCAAGTCCTCCTCCATGGTGGAAAACTTGTTCGCCGTGCTGGGGGCAGTGTTCCTGTTGCTGTGCCTGTTTTACCTGTGCAAGCTGCTGGCTGGCGTGGACGAGGAAGGCGCTGCCAAGCGGGCCTTTGTTACCGGGATTTTCGCGGTGGTGCTCAATGTGACCTACTTGCTGGCAAACCTGTCCCTGCTGTTGCTGGGGCGCACCTATTCCGGGGAGATCCCTCCCTCGGTGCAATTGGCAAGCCTAGTGGTGGCCCTGTTTGCCCTGGTGTTTTTGGTGGCGTTCCGCAAGTACAGCCTGCGGCGCACACCCAAAGGCGGTGCGGAGTCCGGTGCCAGGCACAGCGCCAAGCGCTTGAAGGCAAAATGAGAGCGGAGGGCTCCCCCGGTTGGGGGAGCTTTTTTCTTGGAAAATCCGTCAAAGGGCCATGCAAGAGGGGAGGCTTGGGTAAAAGGATGAAGAAAAAAGCGTTATTTTCCTGTCAAACTCTTGTAATATTATAAAAAATGATTTAGAATAAGAGAAGCTTAAAACCCAATAATCTTTCAGGAGGTTTTACCAATGTCTGTTAAAGTTGCTATTAATGGTTTTGGCCGCATCGGCCGTCTGGCTTTCCGTCAGATGTTCAACGCCGAGGGCTATGAGATCGTTGCTATCAACGACCTGACCAGCCCCGCTATGCTGGCTCATCTGCTGAAGTACGACTCCGCTCAGGGCCGCTATGCTCTGGCTGACAAGGTTGAGGCTGGCGAAGATTCCATCACTGTGGACGGCAAGACCATCAAGATCTATGCTGAGAAGGACGCCAAGGATCTGCCCTGGGGCGAGATCGGCGTTGACGTTGTGCTGGAGTGCACCGGTTTCTACACCTCCAAAGCGAAGAGCCAGGCTCATATCGATGCCGGCGCCAAGAAGGTTGTCATCTCCGCTCCTGCTGGCAACGACCTGAAGACCATCGTTTACAGCGTGAACGAGAACACCCTGACCGCTGAGGATCAGATCATCTCCGCTGCTTCCTGCACCACCAACTGCTTGGCTCCCATGGCGGATACCCTGAACAAGTATGCCCCCATCCAGAGCGGCATCATGACCACTGTGCACGCCTTCACCGGCGACCAGATGGTTCTGGACGGCCCCCATCGTAAGGGCGACCTGCGCCGCGCTCGCGCTGCCGCTGTGAACATCGTCCCCAACAGCACTGGCGCTGCCAAGGCCATCGGCCTGGTCATCCCCGAGCTCAACGGCAAGCTGATCGGCTCTGCCCAGCGTGTGCCCGTTCCCACCGGCTCCACCACCATCCTGGTGGCTGTTGTCAAGGGTAAGGACATCACCAAGGAAGGCATCAACGCCGCTATGAAGGCCGCTTCTTCCGCTTCCTTCGGCTACACCGAGGAGCCCCTGGTGTCCTCCGACATCATCGGCATCACCTACGGCTCTCTGTTCGACGCTACCCAGACCATGGTTGCTAAGATTGACGACGACACCTATCAGGTGCAGGTTGTTTCTTGGTACGACAACGAGAACAGCTACACCAGCCAGATGGTCCGCACCATCAAGTATTTCGCTGAGATCTAAGTCTTTGCAGAATACCTTCATTTGCTGAAAAATCCCCGCGGGACAAGCCCGTGGGGATTTTTGTTAGGAGTGCAGATAGATGGCAATCACCTACAAAGAAACAAAAGAATTTACCCTTCAGGAGCTGGAGCGGCTGTTTCTCTCTGTTCACTGGGAGTCTGGCCGCTACCCGGAACAGCTGAAGCGAGGTATGGCAAACTCCGGCCAGGTCATCTCTGCCTGGGACGGGGATAAGTTGATCGGACTGGTGCGGGGGCTGGATGACGGGGAAACGGTGGCCTTTCTCCACTACCTGTTGGTGGACCCTGCCTACCAGGGACAGCACATTGGTCAGCAACTGATGGAGCGCATTTTAGAGAAGTACCGTGGGATGCTACACATCAAGATCATGCCCTCCGATCCCAAAACAGTGGCTTTCTATCAGAAGTTTGGGTTTGAGGCAGGGGGCAATTACACCGCCATGGAATTAAACCAAATGCGTTGAGATGCAAAGAAAAATCCCCGAGGGACTATTCCCTCGGGGATTTTTTTGCGGCTACCTTTTTGGTTGTTCGGCGAGGCTTCCCTGCTGTTGGAATTGCCCCATGCCCTTGCGGAGGATCTGGCTGCACCAGCCCATCAGAAGGCCATAAGCCCGGCGGGTTTCCTGGGGGGATAGGGAAGCTGCCTGTTGGGCGGTTCTGGGAAGTGACAGCAGTTCCTTAGAAGGCCCTTCTAACACTTCCAGCAGTTCCCCATAAGTGGGGTGGTACGTTCCATCCCGCAGCAGGGCAAAAAAACGCAGGCAGAAAAACGCCGATTTTCCCAGCTCTGGCAGGGGGCTTTGCAGGTCGGTAGCGTACAGGTAGGTGTGGCAGGCTGCATGGTACAAGTTGGCAGCCCCTACCTGAAGGGCCTCCCAAGCGTTTTGACGGTTAAGAGGCGGCAGCAGCGGGGCCAGATCCCCCAAAACGGGTTTGGTGTCCAGCCAGAGGGTGTACAAATCGTACAGGGGCCAGCCCCGCAATTCCCATTCTCCGCAAAGGAAGCCACAGGCCAGTTCCCCTTGCTCCATAGAGCCCACTAGCTCCCTGTATACGTCCAGGTCGTGGGTATCTACATGATCCAGGACAGCCACAATATCCAAATCGCTGGACTGGGTAGCTTCTCCCCGGGCGTAGCTGCCCTGGTACCCTACAAACCGCAGCCGTTCCCCAAAGGAGCCTTTCAAAAGCTGGGAAAATTGTGTGACCCAGCTGCGGATGTCAACAATCACATCTTCCAACTCCCTTCTGTTTGGTGGAAGGATTGTAGCATACCTGGGAGGAAAACGCAAGACGCTTTCACTGCTCAAACCTCTGTCCCCGGGAGGTACAGCGTCTGGCTGGTGACGTTTCCCGCGCTGTGACAGGTGAACCAACAAGTTCATGAGTGATCTTCCTCGAATAAGATTTTCAGCATACGCTCCGGGTTGCCTAAAAACTGCTTGGTGATCTGGTAGTGCTCGGTTTCCCGGTAGCCCACTGGGTGGATGGGACCTTCCCCTAACAGCAGGATCTCCCCCTGGGGATAGGCCATGAGAATGGGGGAGTGGGTGGCGATGAGCAGCTGGGAGCCTTCCTGCACCAGCCGGTGGATCTCAGCCAGCAGCGTCAACTGCCGGGTGGGGGAGAGGGCGGCTTCTGGTTCGTCCAGCAGGTACAGCCCCTGGCCCCAGAACCGGTTGTGCACCAGGCTGAGGAAGCTCTCCCCGTGGGATTGATGGTGGAGGGATTTGCCGCCGTAGCTCTGGTATAAGGGATCTGCGGGGGAGCTTGCCAGCCGGTCCACTTCGCTGGCGGTGTTGTAAAAGCTCTCTGCCCGGAGGAAGAAGCCGTCTTTGGGCCGATAGGGACCTTTGTGCAGGGTCAGGCAGCGGTGGAGGGCCGAATGGGTGTCCGCCGTGGAAAAGGAGAAGTTTCGGGAACCGCCTTCCGGGTTGAATCCAAAAGCCACGGCTATGGCTTCCAGCAGTGTGGATTTACCGCTGCCGTTTTCCCCCACCAGGAAAGTGACCGGCTGGGTCAGTTCCAGAAGGGAGAGCCCCGCCAGGGAGGGGATCTTGTTTAGATAGGCGTCTTCCCCTGAAAAACTGCCAGAGGTCTTTTCAATGGCGTTGAGATACATACGTTCCTCCTTGCAAAAAAGCACTCCATAAGGAGTGCTTTTTCAACCGTTTTTTTACAAGGTGCACGTGCTTCGGCAGTGCGTAAAAGGCGTGCAGGTGGCTTGCCTAGAGCGCGGTACCTTACTCGTGGCGCAGGGCATCGATGGGGTTCAGGTTGGCCGCCTTAATGGAGGGCAGCAAACCGAAAATCACGCCGATCAGCATGGAGAACAGGACCCCCAGGAAAATAAAGGGCACACTGATGGCCACAGGGGTTTGGGTCAGCCGGGAGATCAGTTCTGCCAGGCCGATGCCCGCCCCTACACCGATCAAACCGCCCAGGCTGGTGAGCACCGCGGCTTCCGTGAGGAACTGCCACAGGATGCGGCCCTTTTTAGCGCCGATAGCCTTTTTCAGGCCGATTTCACGGGTGCGTTCGGTGACGGATACCAGCATGATGTTCATAACGCCGATGCCGCCTACCAGCAGAGAGATACTGGCGATCCAGATCAGCTGTTGGTTGGTAGCGTTGGACAGGTCTTGCAGCTCCCGGGCTTGCTGGAGCACGTCCTCCGCCCGGTATTTCAGGGTGTCATTGGTGAGGGAGATATTGAGCAAGTCGGCCACATTGGTGCCCACTTGGCTCATTGCTTCCGTGCTGGCGCAGCGTACAGCCACTTCTTCCGGCTCGTCATAGGCGAACAGGGAAGGCCAAATGGCCTTGGGCAGGAAGATCTTGCCAGAGGTGGAACTGGACATATACATATAATAGTCCTCAATGGAGTTGATCACCGGCTCGAACCGGTTGGTTTCCTCCACCACACCCACGATCACCAGGGCAGTACCTTCGTATTCGATGGTTTTCCCAATGGGGTCTTCGTCTTGGAAAAGCTGTTGGGCCACCTTTTTGTCAAGGACGCACACGGCGCGGTACTGGTCGAAATCCGCCGGCACAAAGGACCGGCCCCGGTCTACCTCGTAGCAGCAAGTGGTGAAATAGTCGTTGTCTACCCCTAAGACCTCGCTGCTGTTGAGTGTCTTGTTGCCGTAGTAGAAGGAGCCGTTGGCATACTGCCGGCGGTTGTACACAGCGGCGGACTGGACGTGGTCAAAGTCTTGGATCTGTTTGTACTGCTTTTCGCCCACCTGGGGCACTCCTTGGGGGATGCCGTCGTTGGTGGCGTTGAAGGGATAGTCGGCGTCGTCGCGGTAGAGCTGTACCCGTACCACGTTGTTCCCCGCGCCGATCAGGTTCTGCTTGATTTGCTCGTTGGTGCCCTTGATGGTGGACACAATGGAGATGATGGAAGCAATACCGATGATGATGCCCAGCATGGTCAGGAAGGAGCGCATTTTGTGAGCCCAGATCCCTTGGAAGGAGAGGCGGATATTTTCAAGCATAACAGTGGGCCCCCTTTCAATAATAGGCTGCGCCGTCCATGGTGGCCACATCGCCGGTGGCGCCGTCTGCGGCGGGATCTTCTTCCGGGCTGCCAGAGCTGCCGCCCTCCTCAGGGATGGGAGGGTCTGTGGTGCCTTGCACTACCACGCGGGTGCCTTCCCGGACGTCAGAACCATAGGGGAAGGCAATGTAATCATTTATGGTCAGCCCATCTTTTACTTCGTAATACTGGCCGCCGTAGATGGAGGCGCCCAGCTGGAGGTACTGCTTGTGCAAGCGGTTATCCAGGCCGGCCTTCATTACGTAGCGGCCCCCGTCGTCCTCCCGGAAGTAGGCGGTGTACAGGTAGAGGGCGTCGGTGCTGGCACTCCCTGGGATATTCAAGGTGATTTCCAGGTACATCCCGTTGGAAAGCCCCTCCGCGTTGTCCGCAATGGCGGTAAACTCATATTCAGAGCTGTTGCTGTTGCCGCTCCCGTAGGACATCCCAGAACCGCTGTCCAGGGGATAGGTGGAGATCTCTGAAATGGTGGCCGAGTAGCTCATGCCGTTTTCGTAGCTCATGGCGGTGATGCTGTCCCCCACATGGACGTCGGAAAGGTAATTCTCACTGATGCTGCCCCGGATGAGGAACTGGTCCTGCCCGGAGACTACCAGGAAAGGCTGGCCGGTTTGGGTGGCGGTGTCCGCATCGGTGAGGGTGCGCACCACGCCGTCGATAGTGCTGCACACAGTGGAGTTGTTCAGGGCCAGCTTGGATTTTTCCAAGTCCAGCTGGGCCTGTTTGACTTTCAGTTCGCAATCTTTGATCTTCTGGCGCTGCTGGGTGATGAGGTCGTCCAGCTGCTCCTTGGTGTACCCCATGTCGTTGTAGTTGTCCTGGCTGCCCACGTCCCCGGAAGCGGGGGTGTCTTCAGGCTGGGTGGGGGCGGAACGGAAGGCGTCCGCCACAGACTCTAAAGTGTTCTCCCCGCTGGGGATCCCCTGGGAGATTTGGGCATCGTCTTCCACATGGCTGCCGTCCAGCTGGAAGGAGTACCGCAGTTCCCCGTAATTGGAGTCGCCTTCCCGCACTTCAAAGATAGCGGCAAAGGGGGAAACAAGCCCCTCTTCCTCAGAGGATTCCCCTTGGGAAGGCTCTTCTTCGGCCTGCCCTAACAGCAGCAGCAGGAACTCCCGGGTCATGACGCAGTCTTCCGTGCAAAGGAACACATAAGGATCCTCGCTGGTGCCGCTGCCCTGATAGGGTTTGGAACCGGCGTCCAGGCGGCTGTGCACGGGGACGTCAGCCGGGGGGATGGTGGGTTCCGGCTCCGGTGTGGGGTCCACCACCGGGGGAGGAGGTGTCGGGGTGGCTGCCGTGGTGTTTTGCAGTTTTTTCAGCTCTTTTCGGGCCTTGTCTAGCTCAATGCCAGCCTGTTTCACGGCAATGTCCTTGCCTTCCACATCCAGTTCCAGTTTGGTCTTGTCATATTGGATGAGCGGGTCGCCTGCCTTGACCTGTTGCCCTGCCGTGACAAAGATTTGGGAGATGACCTTGTCCGAGGAGGGGTAGAGCTCTTGGAGGGACTCGCTGGTGACGGTACCGGAGGAATAGGCGGTGTCGCCCCAATACGTGGTGGACACGTTGGGGTCGGCAACCGGGAGGACTTCCACGGTTTTTTTACTGTTCTGATAGTGTACGAAAAACCAAAGCCCCAAAGCGACGGCCACCACCAAAACCGTGATGATACCGGCAAGGAGCAGTTTTTTCCGAGTGCTCTTGTTTATGCTCATGGGTCGCTAATTCCTTTCCAAAAGGATGCCAGAGGGCGGATTTAAAACTCCGTGCGGGGGACGAGCGGCTGTTCTGCCGAAGGGCGCTGCCGCTTAGGCCGTGGGAACAGCGTCCCCAGGTCTGTGGGGATGGGTGCCTCAAAGCCGCCCTGCTGGGGGGCCTGAGGCATGGGGGCCGCCGGGGAGGCTGCCTGTGCTGCAGGCTGTGCCGGGCGTGGGGGTTTGACGCCTTCCCGCAAGGGGATGGAGCATTCCACCAAAATAGGCTGCCCTTTTGCTGGGGATTCTTCCCGGGACTGGTCCACAGGGAGCTTTTCCACAGGGGCTTCTTGCTGGGAAGGGGCTTCTTCCTGGGAGGTAGGGAGGCTTTCCGCCACTGGGGCGCTGCCCTGGGCCTGGGGTGTGTCTGAGGAGGCGGCCTCCAGCAGGCGGCCGTCCCGGATGTGGAGCACCCGCTGGGCGTGGGCGGCAATCTCTGGCTCATGAGTGATCATCACGATGGTGACGCCTTCTTCATTGAGCTTTTGGAAGATCTCCATAATCTGTTCACCGGATTTTGTATCCAGGGCGCCGGTGGGCTCGTCGGCCAGCAGCACCTTGGGGTTATTCACAATGGCGCGGGCGATGGCCACACGTTGGCACTGGCCGCCGGAAAGCTGGGTAGGTTTGAAGTTCACGCGCTCCCCGAGGCCTACCCGCTCCAAAGCTTTCTGGGCAATTGCCTGGCGTTCTTTGCGGCGCACCCCGGCATACAGCAGGGGCAAGGCCACATTTTCTAAGGCGGATTGCCGGGACAGCAGATAAAAGCTTTGGAACACAAAGCCAATGCTGTGCAGCCGCACATCGGAGAGCCTGGAATCGCTGCTTTGGGCGATGTCCTTCCCCTCTAACAAATATTCCCCGGAGGTGGGGCTGTCTAAGCAGCCGATAATGTTCATCAGGGTGGTCTTGCCCGAACCGGAAGGGCCCATAATGGCCACGTACTCCCCTTCCTCCACGGTGAGGGAGATGTCTTTCAGTACGGGTACGTCCAGCTTGCCCTGGGTGTAGTTTTTATAGATATTCCGAAGTTCCAGCATCATCGCGCCAGGTCCTCCATGGGGGAGCCCTCCAGGCTGCCGCTGGCGCTTTCCCCGTCTTCCGTGTCATTGGTTTGTGTTTCGGCGCTGCCGTCTTCCGGCGCCCCCTCTGTGTAGGGGACTGCCATACCGGGATCCACGGTACCGTCATCTACTGCGCCATTGTCTACGGTGCCATCGTCTACCACACCGCCATCATCCACCATGCCGCCGTCTATAGAGCCGTCCACGGAGGGGTCAGAGGGGGGGATCTGGGACAGGTCCGAGGTGGTGGGTGTCCCTTCCTTCAGATCCTCTGCCGGGGCGGCGATAAAGTCGTCCTCCGTCAGACCGCTTTCAATGAGATGGCGGTCATTGCCGTCATCATACTCTCCCAGCACCACCGCGCGTTTTTCCAAGGTGTTTTTTTCACTTTGGGCCCACACAAAGCTGCCGTTTTCGTCTTGCACAATGTAGTAAGAGGGCAGCCACAGCCCTTCAGGCAAGCTTCCTTGGCCCAGGTCCGGCTGGATGTACACGTGCTGGCCAAGCATCAGCCCTTCCAAGCTGGAAAGGGTGACATAGAAATTGTACTTGGAGCTTTGCTGGCCGTTGTCCATGCCATAATAGTACATATTGTTGTTTTGTTCGGCGGGTTCGGTTTCAATGGTGTCGATGACGCCGGACCAAGTCTGCGTGTTGTCCAAGCGTGAATAGATCACCACAGGCTGGTCCTGATACAGTGAACCAATGTTCAATTCGGATACGGTGCCCTTTACCCGGAATTCCCCGGAAGAAAGGATGGAGATGAAGGGCTTGGGCTGGCCGGAAGAATCGGTGGCAGGGGTTTCGTTGACCTCTTTCACCACGCCGGCCACTTCGCTGAATACCTCGGCGTTTTCCAAGGAGTCCTTCAGCTTTTCAATCTCTTGCTGCTTAGTCTGGGAGTTATACTCCTCGGTCTTGATTTGCAGCTCTACCGATTGGATCTGTACCGTATACTGGTATTGTTCCTCCTGGCTGGCCTCTTTTTTCTCCTTCTCCAAGTCCTCCTTCTGCTTTTTCAAGGTGGCGATGGTATTGGAGATGCTTTCCAGGTCCAGCTGGGATTGATCCAGGCTCATCTGCATTTCCTGGGTATCGTAGCGGAACAGGGCGTCCCCAGGGGAAACTTCGTCGCCTTGGGCGACGTACACCTCCGCAACGGTCTTGGATTCGTCCTTTTGGATGCTGTAGGTCTCCTGGGGCTCCACAACACCGGAATAGCGGGGGGTATCCCCTACGTTTACCCCAGTGATATTGGCTACCGATTCCACATAGACAGGGGAGGCGTTCCCAGCGGCAAACAGCCCCCGCAGCCAGAAGAACCACAGGCACAGGGCAATGACTGCCACCGCTGCCACACAGGCCAAGGCGATCCAAAGGGGTTTTTTCAGGGGTTCTTTTGACGTGTGTTTCATGGCAAAAAGCTCCTTTTACAAGCAAGGGTTACATTCCTATCCATTATACCTGAAAAGAGGATCATTGGCAACGAAAAAGTACACAATTTACGGCGCTTTTTTAGTTGTATTTTCACAATTGCTTGCAGCGTGGTGGGAAAAATGGGGCAGTTTTTTCTTGACATTCCACAGGGTTTCCTTTTATAGTTAAAAAAACACCCAAGAGGAGGACGGGAACATGGGAAATATCGCACGGGACCTGACAGAGCTCGTAGGGAGGACGCCCTTGTTGGAAGCTTCCCGGTTTAGCCGGAGGAGAGGGCTGTCTTGCCGGCTGCTGTGCAAGCTGGAATATTTGAACCCCGCCGGAAGCGTAAAGGACCGGGTGGCCCTGTGGATGCTCAGGGGGGCGGAGGAGTCCGGGGCGTTGAAGCCCGGCGCCACTATCATCGAGCCCACCTCTGGCAATACAGGCATTGGTTTGGCGGCCATGGGCGCGGCTTTGGGTTATAAGGTAGTTCTCACAATGCCCGAAACTATGAGCCAAGAGCGGCGGGACCTTTTAAAAGCGTATGGCGCCCAGATCATCCTGACCCCGGGGGACAAAGGGATGGCGGGGGCCATTGGGAAAGCCCAGGAGCTGGCGGCGTCTATTCCGGGCAGCTTTATCCCCGGCCAGTTTGACAACCCCCGGAACCCCCAGGCACACTATGACACTACCGGCCCGGAGCTCTGGGAGCAGTGCGACGGAGAGCTGGAAGTGTTTGTGGCGGGTATCGGCACCGGTGGTACCCTCACCGGTACCGGCAAGTTTTTGCGGGAGAAGCGGCCTTCCATCCAGCTGGTGGGTGTGGAGCCTGCGGGTTCCCCTGTACTGACCCAGGGCAAGGCTGGCCCCCACGGGCTGCAAGGTATGGGTGCGGGGTTTGTGCCCCAGGTGCTGGATACCAGCCTTTACGACCAGGTGCTTCCCTGTACGGAGGAGCAGGCCTACGCCGCTGCCCGCGAGTTTGCCAAGACGGAGGGCATCCTGGTAGGGATTTCTTCTGGCGCCGCTCTGTGGGCGGCTTGCGAAGCGGCGGCCCTGCCGGAGAACCAGGGGAAAACCATTGCGGTTTTGCTGCCGGATACCGGCGACCGGTATCTCTCCACGGAATTGTTTCAAGAGGATTCTGAAAAGTGATTTTACTTTACAATATTTTCTTGGGATATTTGCGAATGTATTCAGAATATAAGCTGATTTCTGATAGTATGTAAAGCTAAATAGCTTTCTATAAAAAGAAAAAGGAATTTGGAAGTCTTTTGTATGGGTAAGAAGTATTATGCGGTAAAAAACGGAAAAGACGGGGACGGCATCTATGAAACCTGGGAGGACTGCAAGGCCCAGGTCCATGGGGTGAAAAGCGTGGTGTACAAAGGGTTCCCCACCAAGGCTGAGGCAGAGGATTTTCTGGCCCGGGCAGGGGCGTCTGCCACAGAGGAAAAAGCCCCGGAGAACCCGGAGCGGGAAGGGGTGGCCGTGGCTTATGTGGACGGTAGCTTTTCCAAACAGACCGGGGAGTTCGCCTGCGGGGCCGTGCTCTTTTGGCAGGGGGAACGGCTGTTGTTTTCAAAAAAGTACAACGACCCCGATTTGGCAGAGATGCATAACGTGGCCGGGGAGATCCTGGGGGCAGTGGCGGTGATCCGCTACTGTTTGGAACACCATGTGCCCGCCTTGGAGATCCACCATGACTACGAAGGGGTGGGCAAGTGGGCCACAGGCTTGTGGAAGGCCAACAAGGCCGGCACCCAGGCTTACGCAGCCCTGTGCCGGCAGGCGATGGCGCAGATGCAGCTCGCCTTTGTGAAGGTGAAGGGCCATTCCGGCAACCAGTGGAACGACCTGGCCGACACCCTGGCCCGGCGGGCCTTGGGAAAAGAGAAGTCTGCCAAGTGAGGTTGGAGAAGGTAAAAAGGAACGGGCAGAGGAAAGATCCCTGCCCGTTCCTTTTTATTTGTTTTTGTTGGAAGGCTTCTTCTTTGGGGTTAGCTTTTCCCCGCCTGGCCCCACGCCCTTTTTCTTGCAAAAAGCTGCCATGCAGCAGGCTTCGCACAGGGCTTTCCTGGCCGTGCACACAGCCCGCCCGTGAAGCACCAGCCGGTGACAGAAGTCGTTGGATTCCTCTGGGGGAAGGACGGCCCGCAGGTCGGTTTCCACTTTTTTTGGGGCGGTGTTCGCCGTCAGCCCCAGCCTGCCGGCGATGCGGATGCAGTGGGTGTCCGTGACCACCGCGGGTTTCCCGTAAATATCCCCTACGATCAGGTTGGCTGTCTTGCGGCCCACACCAGGGAGCTTTGTCAGGTCCTCGATGGTGTCCGGCACCGTGCCCCCAAAGTCATCCCGGATCATCTTGCACATCCCCAGGATATCCTTGGACTTTGTGTTGTAAAACCCGCAGGAGCGGATCAGCTCCCCGATCTCCTCCTCGGTGCCTTCGCAGAAGGCTTCCAAGGTGGGGAACCGGGCAAACAGCCCCGGGGTGACCAGGTTCACCCGGGCGTCGGTGCACTGGGCGGAAAGCCGGGTGGCGATCAGCAGCTGCAAAGGGTCCCGGTATTCCAACGAGCAGATGGCGTCGGGATATTCCTGCTTCAGAGCCTCCACTGCCAGCTTGGCAAGTTCTTTTTTCGTCATGGAATGCGCTCCCTCCCGTGGATTCGTCATGGCTTTCATTGTACCCCATTTCCCGTTGCTTGACAAGGTGTCCCGCCCATATTACACTACAAGGGAAGTTTTTTCCAAGGGGGTGCCCCATGAGTTCTGCGGTTCTGCAATTGCTGGCCTTGGCCGCCATGGTGGTGGACCACGTGGGGCTGGCCCTGTTCCCGGGAGAGGGGTGGCTACGGTGGGTGGGGAGGCTGTCGTTCCCCCTCTTTGTCTTTTTGCTGTGTGAAGGCTTTGTCCACACCTCCAGCCGCCGGAAGTACGCCCTGCGGTTGGGGGCGTTCGCGCTCCTTTCCGAGGTGCCCTATCAGTTGCTGATGGGGCAGGTCTATGGGGAAAGCTGGGGGTGGCCGGTAGGGAATATCTTTTTTGAGCTGCTGTGCTGCTTTTTTGCCCTGTGGTGTGTGGAGCGTGGTGGCCTGTGGGCCTTTGTGGCGGCAGGGCTTGCCCTGGCAGCCCAGCTGCTGGGGCTGAGTTACGGTGCTTACGGCGTGGTGCTTGCAGTGTGCTTTTTCCTGTTTCGGGGGAAGCCTTGGCTGCAAGAGATTGCCTTGGTGGGGGCCACTTGCCTGTACTGCGTGTATTACTCCAATTGGGTCCAAGGGTGGGCGGTGTTGGCGGCGGTTCCCTTGGCTTTGTATAATGGCCAGAGGGGAAGGCGGCTGCCCAGGTATTTCCTCTACGGGTTTTATCCCTTGCACCTGGCGGCGCTGGCAGAGGCATTGTGGTTGCTGGATGTGCCGGGAGTTTAAAAGGCGGCGCAGGAGGGCAGCTCTTTGCGAGCCTGCTCGGATTTTCAAGAATCCGTTGCCAGGGCGCGGCTTTTCCTATATAATAGGTAATAGGAAAAACGCGGGCCACGCCCGGGCGTTTGTTAACTTAGAAGAGAAAGGAAGTCGGACCGAATGTTCAATGATTTGATGGATACCATCGGCTTTGTGGAAGAAAAAGACCCCGAAGTGGGACAGGCTATGGAAAAGGAGCTTGCCCGCCAGCGGCGCAACCTGGAGCTGATCGCTTCGGAGAATATCGTTTCTCCCGCTGTGATGGCGGCTATGGGGTCGGTGCTCACCAACAAGTACGCCGAAGGGTATCCCAGCAAGCGGTACTATGGCGGCTGCCAGTGCGTGGACATCGTGGAAGAGATCGCCCGGCAGCGGGCCTGCAAGCTGTTCGGCGCGGACCACGCCAACGTGCAGCCCCACTCCGGCGCTCAGGCCAACTTGGCGGTGTACTTTGCCCTGCTCCAGCCCGGCGATACCGTGCTGGGTATGAACCTTTCCGAAGGCGGCCATCTGACCCACGGCTCCCCGGTGAATATGTCCGGCGCCCTGTACAACTTTGTGGCCTACGGCGTGGACGCCCAGACCGGCCGTATCGACTATGACAAGCTGATGGAACAGGCCCTGGAAGTGAAGCCCAAACTGATCGTGGCCGGTGCCAGCGCCTATCCCCGGGCCATCGATTTCAAAAAATTCCGGGAGATCGCCGACGCCTGCGGCGCCTACCTGATGGTGGATATGGCCCACATTGCCGGCTTGGTGGCAGCGGGAGTCCACCAGAACCCGGTGCCCTATGCCGACGTGGTGACCACCACCACCCACAAGACCCTGCGTGGCCCTCGGGGCGGTTTGATCCTCTGCAAAGAAGAGCTGGCCAAGGCCATTGACAAAGCCATTTTCCCTGGCACCCAGGGCGGCCCGTTGATGCACATTATCGCCGCCAAGGCGGTTTGCCTGGGCGAGGCGCTGCAGCCCGAGTTCAAAGCCTACGGGGAGCAGGTGGTGAAAAATGCCGCCGCTTTGGCCCAGGGGCTTCTGAACCGCGGCGTGAAGCTGGTTTCCGGCGGTACCGACAACCATCTGATGCTCATTGACCTCACCGACAGCGAGCTCACCGGCAAAGAGCTGGAGCGCCGCTTGGATGAGGTGTATATCACCGCCAACAAGAACACAGTTCCCGGCGAGAAGCGCAGCCCCTTTACCACCAGCGGCGTGCGTCTGGGCACCCCGGCTGTCACCACCCGTGGCCTGAAGGAAGAGGATATGGACGAGGTGGCCGCCTGCATTGCCCTGTGCATGGAAGATGGCTTTGAAGAGGAAGTGGAAGCCATCCGGGCCAGAGTGGAGGCCATTTGCAGCAAATATCCCCTGTACGCATGAGAACATTTTTCTAGAACGAACCGGCAATGGAGCCGCCAGGGAGGAATCCCTTGGCGGCTTTTTTTGTCTATTTCCGAACGGTTGTTTGGCAAAAATGGTTGCGCTTTTTCGGGGAAAATGATAGAATAAACCCAAGAAAAGGCCAAAGGAGGGAGCTTATGCCGGCGCCGCTTGCAGACCGTGTCCGGCCTACCATGCTGGACCAGGTGGTGGGACAACAGCATATCTTGGGTTCTGGCCGGGCCCTGCGGAAGATCATCCAGGCGGGGGAAGTGCCCAACATGGTGTTTTACGGCCCCTCCGGAGTGGGGAAGACCACCGTGGCTTCCATCATTGCCAAGAACACCAAACGGCACTTGGTGAAGCTCAACGGCACCACAGCCTCCACGGCAGATATCAAAGAGGCGGTGGCAGCCACCCACACCTTTGAGGGGATCAACGGCGTGCTGCTGTACTTGGATGAGATCCAGTATTTTAATAAGAAGCAGCAGCAGACCCTGCTGGAGTTTATCGAGAACGGCAGCGTTACCCTCATCGCTTCCACTACGGAGAATCCCTATTTTTACGTGTACAACGCCATTTTGAGCCGTTCCACGGTGTTTGAATTCAAGCCCGTGGGGAAAGAGGACATTGAAAAAGCGGTGGAGCGTGCCTTCCAATTCTTGGCGGAGGAACAGGGGAGGCCGGTGCTTCCGGAGGAGGGCGTCTGTGCCCACATTGCTTCCCACTGCGGCGGGGACGTGCGCAAGGCCATGAATGCGGTGGAGCTTTCCACTTTGGCCTGTGATAACGGCGGGCCTCACGTGGAGGTCACCTTGGAAGCCGCCCAGGAGCTGACCCAGAAAAGCGTCATGCGCTACGATAAAAACGGCGATGAGCACTACGATTTGATGTCGGCGTTTCAGAAGTCCATGCGGGGCTCGGACCCGGACGGCGCCCTTCACTACCTGGGGCGGCTGCTGGAAGCCGGCGACCTGCCTTCCGCGTGCCGGCGGCTGTTGGTGTGCGCTTGTGAGGATGTGGGGCTTGCTTGGCCCCAGATCATCCCCATTGTGAAGGCGGCGGTGGATTCCGCTTTGATGGTGGGCCTGCCCGAGGCCCGTATCCCCTTGGCGGACGCGGCGGTGCTGGTGAGCTTGGCGCCCAAATCCAACTCGGCCTACACAGCCCTGGACAAGGCAATGGCGGACATCCGGGTGGGAAAGGCCGGGCCGGTGCCTCGGAATTTGCAGAACAAGCACTACGACTCCGCTGAAGTGGAGCGCAAAGGGCAGTTTTACCAGTATCCCCACGACGCGCCCCACCATTGGCTGCCTCAGCAGTATCTGCCTGATTCCCTGCTGGCTTCCCGCTACTATGAGTACGGCGACAACAAGATGGAGCAAAGCTTTCGGGCTTATTGGGAAAAAATCAAGCATAACAACGGATGAACAGCTGTATGCTTTAGAGAAGGACAACAGGAAAAGGAGGCAAGCTTGATGAAACCATTAGTTTTAGGGAACTTATCCTACGGGATGTACGCTATTGGCGTGAAGGACGGCAACCGGCCCAACGCCTGCATTGTGAACACAGTAATGCAGATCTCCAAGGCAACGCCCTCGGACCAGCCCCTGGTTGCATTGGCCATGAACCGGGACAACTACAGTTGCGAGTGCATTGAAAAAGAGGGGATCTTCTCCATTTCTGTGCTGTCGGAGGACACGCCCGCCACGGTGATCGGCGTGCTGGGGTTTGTGTCGGGCCGTCACGCGGACAAGCTGGGGAACGTCCGGCACAAGGTGCTCATTGAAGGGGTGCCGGTGATCAAGGAAAACACCTGCTGCTGGTTCCTCTGCCGGGTGAAGGACTCCATGGAAACCAAAGGGCAAAAAGTGTTTGTGGCGGAGGTCATTGCCGGCAGTGACGAGGCTGTGGGCAAGCCCATGACCTATCAATACTATGTAAAGCACCTGGGCGGGGCTTCCCCCAAGCAATCCCCAACATATCTGCCCCCGGCCCGGACCTTTGACAAGTCCAGCGGGGAGAGCTTTGTGTGTTCCGTGTGCGGGTATGTGTACAGCGATCCCAACTTCGGCTTTGAGGAACTGCCGCCTGATTGGACTTGCCCCATTTGCAAGATGCCGAAAAAGGCGTTTGTGCGGAAAAAATAGATTTTGCATTTGAAGAAGAACCCCGCCCGGGGAGCACCTAGGGCGGGATTTTTTTGCCTTTTGGGGGCGGGGACAGGTTGTGAGAATGAAAATTATGGAAACACACAATTTGTACCATTTTGAAAAAATTCATTAAAATGTGGTATATAATAGGCGAAAATGAAGTAATTTGCAAATTTATGCATTGAAACTGAATGCAATCTTAAGAATTTTGTAAAGTTCTCCTAATGATTTCGTAACATCTTGGCTTTAAACTCTGTTGCGTCAACCGAAGAGCGGTATCCCCGCTCCTAGGTCGCTTCTCTCCTCTCTGCGAGGGGGCGGGAAGCGGATCTTTTTATAAAGGGGAAACATATCATGAAAAAAATTTTTGCAGCTTTTCTGGCTCTTACCATGGCTTTGAGCATGGCCGCTTGCGGCAGCGACAACAGCAGCTCCGCTGCCAGCGGTGAGAGCTCCACTTCTTCCGCCGTCACTGAGGAGTCCTCTGCTTCTGAAGAATCTTCCACCGTGGTTGATGATGAGTCTTCTGCTGACGAGGACAGCTCCGCTGCTGAGGAGTCCTCTGATGCCGATGCTTCCACTGCTGAGGAGTCTGTTGCTGAGTAAGCAAAAGATGACCGTAAAAAATGGGCTGGCACGTTGCCAGCTCATTTTTTTGTTTCCCGGGGCCATGGAAGCAGCCTCCGGGCCAATATAGGCTGGCGGTTGAGGCAGGGGACTTCTTGGAAATTGACAGCCAACTTTTTAGAAATCCGAGAAACTTTTTAAAATAACATTGACATTTCCAAGGTTTTCTCCTATGATAAAGCTACAAATTTGTACGGACAATTCTGTGCTGGGAAGAAAGGATGCTTTCTATGGAGAAAAAATTTGCCCGTGTCACCTTGGACAAGGATTTTCAGATCAGCCGGGTGGACAAGCGGATTTACGGCTCGTTTTTGGAACATTTGGGAAGGGCTGTTTACGGCGGTATTTACCAGCCTGGACATCCCTCTGCGGATGAGGAAGGGTTCCGCCAGGATGTGTTGGATCTGGTTCGCGAGATCGGTGTGCCCATTGTGCGGTATCCTGGCGGAAACTTTGTGTCCAATTTTTACTGGGAGGACAGCGTAGGGCCTGTGGCACAGCGTCCCCGGCGGCTGGAGCTTGCTTGGCGCAGCACCGAACCCAACCTGGTGGGCGTCAATGAGTTTGCCTCTTGGGCTAAAAAGGCCAACACGGACGTGATGATGGCAGTGAACCTGGGTACCCGGGGTATTGACGCGGCTTGCAATTTGCTGGAGTACTGCAACCATCCTTCCGGCACCAAGTATAGCGACCTGCGGATCTCCCACGGCGTGCAGGATCCCCACAACATCAAAGTGTGGTGCCTGGGCAATGAGATGGACGGCCCCTGGCAAACGGGCCATAAAAGCGCCCAGGAGTACGGCCGCCTGGCGGACGAAACTGCCAAGGCCATGAAGATGATCGACCCCAGCCTGGAGCTGGTGGTTTGCGGCAGCTCCCACACCCAGATGCCCACCTATCCCCAGTGGGAGGCCACGGTACTGGAAGAGGCCTACGACAGCGTGGACTTCATCTCCCTGCACAGCTATTATGGCAACGATTTGGATGACACCGCCAATTTCTTGGCGAAGAGCGACGACATGGACCACTTCATCCGCACGGTGATCTCTACCTGCGATTTTGTCAAGGCGAAACGCCGCTCGAAAAAGGACATGATGCTCAGCTTCGACGAGTGGAACGTGTGGTTCCACGCCAGGGAAGAGGACGAGCAATTTATGCGGGATAAACCCTGGGGCGTGGCGCCCCATCTGTTGGAGGACCGCTACGACTTTGAGGACGCCCTGTTGGTGGGCCTGATGCTCATCACCTTGCTGAAGCACTCCGACCGGGTGCGGATGGCCTGCATGGCCCAGCTGGTCAATGTGATTGCCCCCATTATGACCGAGGAGAACGGTTCCGCATGGCGGCAGACCATTTTTTATCCCTATCTCCACGCCAGCAAGTATGGCCGCGGCATCGCCTTGAACCCGGCCCTGCGCTCTTCCAAGCACGACACCGTGGAGTTTACCGATGTCACCGATGTGGAGTCTGTGGCAGTGTGGGACGACGAGAAAGACCAGGTGACCATTTTTGCAGTGAACCGGAACCTGGAAGAGGACATTGTCCTGGAAGCAGACCTGCGCAGTTTTGAGGGCTACCGGCTGCTGGAGCACATTGTCCTGGAGAACGGTGATATGAAGGCAGTCAACTCCGCCGAGCGCCAGGCTGTGCTGCCCAAGACAGTCACGGACCGGGACCAGCTGCAAGACGGCATCTTGCAGAGCAAGCTGAGCAAGACCAGCTGGAATGTGATCCGCCTGGGCCGTTAAAGCCGGCGGGAGCCTTTTAAAAAACACAGATATCAATTCCATAAAAAGGGGCTGCTGCACGGCGCAGTGGCCCCTTTTGCTCACCTAAAAATGCCCCCAGGGACTGCCGGATGGCGGCGTGTTCCCTGAGGGCTTTTGTTTTACGGAAAAAGGAAAGAGGCCCCGCGGCCCCTTTCCTTTTTCCGTTCTTTCCAATAGAACTCTACTTATAACCCCAAATCGTATGCCTTTAACACCATGGTGCAGGCTTGGGCCCGCTGGGCGTTGCTCTTGGGAGCAAAGGTGTTGCCGCCCATGCCAGTGACGATCCCCAGGTCCCGGCAGGCATACACGGCACTCTTGGCCCAGGGGGCGATTTCACTGTCATCGTTAAACGCGGCGGAGTTGCCGCTGCTGGACAGCCCGGCGTAGTTGGCCAGGGCTACACAGATCTGCTCCCGGGTGATGGAGTTGGAAGCCCCGAACGTGCCGTCACCCATGCCGTTCATATAGCCCATGGAAGCCACCCAGTTGATGGCGCCGGAATACCAGTCGGTAGCGGACACGTCAGAAAAACAGCTTGTCCCGCTATAGGCGGAGGCGTCCACACCAGCCAGGTTGGCAAGGGCTGCGGCAAATTCTGCCCGGGTGATGTTGTTGCACGGGTCGAATTCATTGCCCCGGCCAGTGAACAACCCGGCACTCACCGCCCGGTCCACAAAGGTGAAGTACCAATCTTCGGAGGTGAAGTCCGTGAACAAGGCGCCGCCGGCAAAGGTAATGGTGGCCATGGGGCTTGTCCAATCCCCCTGGACTGCTACGGCCCGGTAGGTGCCGCTGGTGTACAGAGGGCCGGTATACAGGGTGCTCTCGGCTGTGGGATGGGTGCCATCGGTGGTGTAGCGGATTTCAACCCCTTCCCCCGCGGAAATGACCAGGGCCCCGTTTTCCACAGAGTATGCAGGCTGGTTCAGGGGGGATTCCTGTTCCACATACAGGGAGCACACATAGCCTTCCCGGCCATTTTCCGTGATGACGGAGTACCACTGGTCGGTGGTGTCGGTTTTATCGGAGACGGCCTCACCAGTGACAGTCCCCAGGATTTGCAGGCGGTCGTTCCGGTACAGGGTGGCAAGGCGTTGGGACTGAGTGGTGGGTTCCTGGCGCAGGGACACGCCGTTGCCGGTGACAAGGCCATTGAGCTCTGTTTCATTGGGCTTTTCCACATCCACCAGGTCCTGGGTGGAATCCTTGCCGCTGTACCCCAGGCTGGAAAGCTGCTGGGCAACGGCTTGGGCGGAAACATATTCCTGGCTGAGGGCAGGCGCTTCCGGGGAATCGGCGGTCAGAGGGGCCCCGGCGGAATCCAGGGCAATGCCATCGCTGCCGAGGGTGATACCGTCCACTGTGGTATCCACGTCGTACTGGCAGTTGGTGTAGTGGTAGAGGGCGCCGTTAAACTGGTACCACCCGTTGGAGGGGTATTGGGTGCCGTTGTCGAACACGTGCCAAGCGGTCCAGTCGCGGCCGCTGCCCTCCACAGGCTCCATGCGCATATTGGTGTCGTAATCGCTGTTGTCCACTGCCATGTTGTTGCCGATATAAATGCCAATGTGGCTGTAAATGCCGGTTTCAGGGTCGTTGTAGTCGGGCATGGTCAGCGCCAGGCCGTGGATGCGGGGGATGCCGTACAGCTCGTCGATGTCCCCGGAAAACACGCAGTTGTATTTCACTTGGGAAGTGGCCCCGCCATAACAGCCGGCTTCCGCGCCCAGGTCTTTAAAATAGGAATAGATCAGCCCGGCGCAGTCGGTAACCCGCACGCCGTCGGAATTGGTTTCGCCCTTGCCGCCGTAGGAATACAGCCAGCCCTCGTCATAAGCTTTGATGCCGTGTTCCCCCAGCCCCAGGGAAGTGGGGGTGCCGGCCGCCCGCGCGGACAATGTCCAGGCGGTCAGGGATGTGATGAGAAGCGCCAGTGCCAACAGCAGGCACAGGGGCTTCCGGACAGGTCTTGCCATATGTTTTGCCATAGTTTTGTTGCCTCCTAACCATCCGTCGGATTTCCTCGGATTTGCTCCTGTCCCTCCTGGACAGGGCCTCTATGCTAAAATTCAATCGCGGCCTTTCGCAATGGTTACAAATTGGTTACAGGATACCACAAAATTCGATGGGATGCAACCCCGGGCGGGAAATAAGCGGAAATTATTTTCACCGTTTCCCTTTTTGCTTGAATGGCGTTTTCCAGGGTTGACATCGCTGGCTGATTCGGGGATAATGAAAATGAAAAAGCTCGATTATGTAAAATCCGGGAGGGGTTCCCCGGCTGCGGAAAGGAGTTTTTGAGGATGAAGAAAATGGCGGCGAGATGGTGCGTCTTGCTTTTGGCAGTGCTGCTGGTGACAGCTGTTTTCCCGGCGGGCGCCCTGGCCCAAGAGGGGGATGCGGCATCGGATAGGGCTGGTGCCGTTTACCAGTGGGGCGATGGGAAAACCGGCTTTTCCCTGCGGGAAACCCAGGACACCCTGGGCGGCGGGGAACTGGGCGTCACCAGCGCCCAAACCTTCCGAGCTCCTTTGGGATCCTACGATGACGGCTCTCTGTATGGGCAGCTCACCACCCGGCAGAAAGCTTGTTACAACGCCTTGGCATCCATCACTTTGGAGCAGATTTTGGCGGCTGACGACACCGACGGCTACCGCCAGGTGAAAGCCCAAGTGGAGGGCCTTTCCGGGCTGCCCATGACTGGGACGGTCCGGGACTATGCTTTCTCCCCGGACTCCGCTTCTAAAACCCTGTACCGGGGGATCTATACGGATATCTGCGCTGCGATCACCGCCCTGCGGTACGACAAGCCGGAAGCCCTGTGGCTTTCGGATATGCGGTACGGCGTTTCCTGGATTAGCGGCGGTGATTCCTCTGTGGTTACCAAAGAGGCCATCTTTGCCTTCCGTTTAAAGTATGGCGGCGACGAGCTGGAGATGTACAACCGGCAGATGGCCAGCGCCCGGGCTTTGGCCGACCGGGTGGACCAGGGGGCGGACCTGTACCGGCAGGTGACGCAGGTGCACGACCTGTTGGCCGCGCAAAGCACATATAATTACGAAGCCTTGGAGCAGGTGGGCACCAAAGCGGAAAGCCTTTCCCACCAGGCGTACAGCTGCCTGGTAGCAGGGGATCCTTATGAGCCTGTGTGCGACGGCTATGCCAAGGCTATGAAAGTGGTTTGCGACTTGCTGGAGATCCCCTGCGTACTGGTTTCCAGCGACACCCATATGTGGAACAACGTGAAGATGGACGATGGCGACTGGTACAATTTAGATTTGACTTGGAACGACGCCGGGGACGCAGGCTCCCACCTGTATTTCCTGGTGGGTTCTATGACGGTGGCGGATGGACAGATGTTCTGCCAGCAGCCAGATCACTTGGAGGCAACCCCCTGGGTGCCGGATGCCGACTTGGATACGGTGGATTTCCGCTACCCTGCCAAGAATACGGATGCCTATGTGTACCAGCCCGGTGGATACGAACCCTTGCGCTTCCCGGATGTGAAGCGCAGCGCCTGGTACTATTCCTATGTGGAAGAAGCTGCGGATATGGGCCTGTTTGCCGGTGACGAAAAGGGGTTCTTTGGCCCGGGGAACAACATCACCCGCGCCCAGTTTGTCCAGGTGCTGTTCAACGCCCTGGCCCCCGAGGACTATGTCCCCCAAGCCAGCACGTTTATCGATGTGAAGGACAGCGACTGGTTTGCCGCGGCTGTTTCCTGGGCAGGGGAACAGAAGGTGGTTTCCGGCTATGAGGACGGCACCTTCCGTCCCAACGCGCCCATCACCCGGGAGGAGATGTGCGTGATCCTTGTGAACTATGTGGATCGGATCTTGGTGCCCAATGTACCGGAAATGGATGGGTTTGCCTTCCCTGATGACGGAAGCATTTCCGGCTGGGCCAAGGAGGCCGTGTACTGGTGCCAGGGCAACAGCCTGGTTTCCGGCGACGAAACAGGCCGTTTCAACCCCGTGGATTACACCCGGCGCAGTGAGGCTGCCTCGGTGTTTGTGCGGTATGTGAAGCTGGCGGGAACGCTCCCTCCCGCGCCGCCGGAGGAAGACCCCCAAGAGCCTCCCGAGTCCAGCACCCCAGAAGAGAATCCATCAGCGCCTCCTCAAACCAGCACACCGGAAGGTTCTGGAGAGGATCCCATTGAGCCCACGGAGGGGGAAGCTTCCAGCAGCCAACCGGAGAAGCCTTCGGACGTGGAAGGACAGCCCGATGAAAACGGACAGGAACAGCCTTCTGACGGGGCCACGGGAGAAGCTCTGGAGAATACCAACGAACCCACTTTGAAAGCAGGAAGCTGCTAGTCAAGGCAAAGCCGTCCGCAAGGACGGCTTTTTTGCTGCCAAGCCCAGGGAAAAGGCCGGGGAACGTCATTTCCTGTTGACAAACCGGGCATAAGATGAAATAATAAACTTTCAGGGGATTTCCCCCGTTACCATTGGAAAGACCCCGGGATTCCCCGGGCATACAGGATATTGGAGGGAACAACATGAGCAAAGAGCTTGCCAAGGCTTATGAGCCCCAGGAGGTGGAGGGCCGCATCTACGACTTCTGGATGAAGGGCGGCTACTTCCACGCCGAGGTGGATCCGAAGAAGAAACCGTATACCATTGTCATCCCCCCGCCAAATATCACGGGGCAGCTGCATATGGGCCACGCCTGGGACGAAACGCTCCAGGACATCCTCATCCGGTGGAAGCGGATGCAGGGCTACTCCGCCCTGTGGCTCCCCGGCACCGACCACGCCTCTATCGCCACCGAGGCCAAGATCGTGGAGGCCATGCGCCAAGAGGGCATCACCAAAGAGGACCTGGGCCGGGACGGCTTTTTGGAGCGGGCCTGGGCCTGGAAGGACAAGTTTGGCGGCCGTATTTTGGAACAGCTGAAGCTGCTGGGTTCTTCCTGCGACTGGGACCGGCTGCGTTTCACCATGGACGAGGGCTGCTCCAAGGCCGTTCGCCACGTGTTCGTCAAGCTGTATAACGAGGGCCTCATCTACCGGGGCGAGCGGATCATCAACTGGTGCCCCAACTGCAAGACTGCCATCTCCGACGCGGAGGTGGAGTTTGAGGAGAAGGACGGCTCCTTCTGGCACCTGCGGTACCCTCTGGCCGACGGTTCCGGCTATGTGGAGCTTGCCACCACCCGTCCCGAAACCATGCTGGGCGATACCGCTGTGGCAGTGCACCCCGAGGACGAGCGGTATCAGCACCTGGTGGGCAAGAGGGTGATCCTGCCCTTGGTGAACAAGGAGATCCCCATTGTGGCCGACGAGTATGTGGAGATGGACTTCGGCACCGGCGTGGTGAAGATCACCCCCGCCCACGACCCCAACGACTTTGAGGTGGGCCGCCGCCACGACCTGCCTGTGATCAACGTGATGAACGAGGACGGTTCCATCAACGAGAACGGCGGCAAGTACGCCGGCCTCTCCGGGATGGAAGCCCGCAAGCAGATTGTGAAAGATCTGGAAGAGGGCGGCTACCTTATCAAGGTGGAGCCCATCAAGCACAACGTGGGCACTTGCCAGCGCTGCCACACCGTGGTGGAGCCCCGGGTTTCCACCCAGTGGTTCGTGAAGATGGAGCTCCTGGCCGGCCCTGCTATCGACGTGGTGAAGGACGGCACCATCCGCTTTATCCCCGAGCGCATGGAAAAGACCTACTACAACTGGATGGAGAACATCAAAGACTGGTGCATTTCCCGGCAGCTGTGGTGGGGCCATCGCATCCCCGCTTGGTATTGTGAGGACTGCGGGGAAACCATCGTTTCGGAAACCGATGTGGACACCTGCCCCAAGTGTGGCGGGAAGCACCTCCACCAGGACGAGGACACCCTGGACACCTGGTTCTCCTCTGCCCTGTGGCCCTTCTCCACCTTGGGATGGCCCGATGAAACGGAAGAACTGAAATACTTCTATCCCACCAACACCCTGGTCACCGGCTACGACATCATCTTCTTCTGGGTGGCCCGGATGATCTTCTCCGGCATGAAGCACATGGGCAAGGCCCCCTTCAGCACGGTGCTGTACCACGGCCTGCTGCGGGATTCCCAGGGCCGGAAGATGAGCAAGTCTTTGGGCAACGGCATTGACCCCGTGGAGGTCATCGACCAGTACGGTGCCGACGCCCTGCGCTTTACCCTGGTCACCGGCAACTCCCCCGGCAACGACGCCCGCTACAGCGAGGAGAAGGTGGCCGCCAGCCGGAACTTTGCCAACAAGATCTGGAACGCTGCCCGGTTCATCCATATGAGCATCGACGGCAAGGACGTGCCCTGCGCCCTGCCGGAAACCCTCACGTTGGAGGACCAGTGGATCGTCAGCCGGTTCAACACGGTGGCTAAGGAAGTCACCGAGAACCTGGAGAAGTTCGAGCTGGGCATGGCTGTGCAGAAGCTGTACGACTTCCTGTGGGATGATTTCTGCGACTGGTATATTGAGCTTGCCAAAATCCGCCTGAACTCTGCCGACGAGGCCGCCGCGCAAGGCGCCCGCCAGGTGCTGGTGTGGACCCTGGGCAGCACTTTGAAGCTGCTGCATCCCTTCATGCCCTTTGTCACGGAGGAGATCTGGCAGAGCCTGCCCCACGAGGGCGAGGCCCTGATCGTGGCCCCTTGGCCCGAGTATGAGGAAGGCCGTGCCTTCCCCCAGGCCGAAGCGGAGATGAAGAAGGTGATGGAGTTGATCACCGCTGTGCGTACCCGCCGCAGTGAGATGAATGTGCCCCCCTCCAAGAAGGCCCACCTGATGGTGGAAACCGCTGCGCCCCAGGCTTTTGTCACCGAGCAGGAAGCCATTGCAAGGCTTGCCTATTGCAGCAGCGTGGAAGTGGGCGGGCATTTTGAGCAGACCGAGGGCAGCGTCACCGTGGTGACTGCCGCCTGCCGGGGATATCTGCCCATGGACGACCTGGTGGACAAAAAGGCCGAAACCGCCCGGCTCCAAAAGGAACTGGAGGGCGCCAAAAAGCAGTTGGCCACTGCACAGGCCAAGCTGCAAAACGAGAAGTTTATCAGCAAGGCTCCCCAGAATGTCATCGACGGCGTGAAGGACAATGCGAAAAAATTGCAGGAAAAAGTCCGCATGATTGAGGAGTCTTTGAAAGCTTTACAGTAAAAAACACACCGGGCGTTCTTGCGTTTGGAGCGGCCCTGTGGTATACTTTCCCAAGCATGGCCCCCGTGACTGACGGGCAGGTGGGCAACCACCGGGGAGCGGGAGGTGGCCAACAATTGCCGTCCGTCTGGGCAGTGCCGTCTGCGGCACTGCCCTTTTTTTCGGTTTAGTCTTTTGAAAATGGAGGGAATCGTCATGACCTATGAAGAGGCGTTGGACAACGTATATGGCCGTCTGGTGTTTGGCATCAAACCGGGCCTGGAGCGTATTTCTGCTGTGCTTTCCCGGCTGGGAGCTCCCCAGAAACAGCTGAAGTTTGTCCATGTGGCAGGCACCAACGGCAAGGGCACCTGTTCAACCCTGGTGGCTTCGGCTTTGAAGGAGTGCGGGCTTACCGTGGGACTGTACACTTCCCCTTATGTGCTGGATTTCCGGGAGCGTTTCCAGATCAACGGGGAGATGATCCCCAAGGAAGAGCTGATCCAAGAAGTGGAGGTTTTGGCCCCCATTGCCGATGAGTTTGAGAAAAACGGCGACCAGGTGACAGAGTTTGAATACATCACCGCCCTGGCGCTCCACTGGTTTGCCCGCCGGGGCTGCGACATTGTGGTGCTGGAAGTGGGTATGGGCGGCCGGTTTGACGCAACCAATGTGATCGATGTGCCGGAGGTGGCGGCCATCATGTCCATCTCCCTGGACCACACTGCCGTTCTGGGGGATACCCTGGAGAAGATCGCCTTTGAAAAGGCGGGGATCGTGAAGAAGGGCGGCCGGCTGGTGCTCTACCCGGACCAGGCCCCGGAGGTGGCCCGGGAACTGGCCCAGATCTGCAAAGAGCGGCAGGTGGAGCTGGTTGTCCCGGATCTAGCCCAAGTCCGGGAGTTGGAGTCCTCCCTGGAAGGCACCACCTTCCAGCTGGGAGAGCGGGCCCTGCGCACCCCCTTCCTGGGGGAGCATCAGGTGAAAAATGCCGTTACAGCCTGGACAGTGGTGGAGGCGCTCAAAGGCCGAGGCTGGGCCATCGACCTGGACGCCGCTGCCCGGGGGTTTGGCAAGGCTTTTGTCCCCGCGCGGATGGAAGTGATCTCCCGAGAGCCCCTGTGCCTGTTGGACGGCGGCCACAACCCTGGCTGTGCCAAGGCCCTGCGGGAGGCTTTGGAGCAATTTGTGCCCCAGCGGAAAGTGGCCATTGTGGGGATGATGTCCGACAAGGACAGCCACGGTGCCTTTGCCCTGGTGGGGCCGCTGTTTGATGAAATCATCACCGTGGCGCCCCAGGGCCACCGGTCCATGCCCGCCCGGGAGCTTGCCAAAGTTGCCGCCGAGTTCTGCCCCAAGGTGATCCCGGCCGGTTCCTGCCGGGAGGCGTTGGCTGTGGCGTCCCGGGCCATGGGGGAGGACGCCGCCCTGATCGTATGCGGTTCCTTCTATTTGGCTGGGGATATCCGGGAGATGCTTTTGGGGAAATTCAGAAAAGAGTAAAGACGGTTTTTAAAAGGCAGTTTTGGGAAGCTCCTGCCAAAGCAGATTGGGGAAAGGCCGGAACCTGCGTGGAGATGTTTCCCGTTTTGTAAGACCGTCGGCAACGAGGAGGAACAGAGATGAGCTTTTTGGCTGGCGGGTTGACAGTGATGCTGGTTGCCCTTGTAGTCAGGGGGGTACTGGCAGTTCTGCACCGTCCCCGGCAGGCGAAAACACAGACTGTGGTTTGGTCGAAGCTGATGCTTGTTATCGGCATCTTGGGCTGTACCTTGTGGCTGGCTTTGGCTCTCTGGGCGCTGTTTGACGGCCAATCTCCCTGGGTGCCCATCCTTTGCTTGGGGATGTCTTTCCTGCTGGGCGGGGATATGATCGTTGGCTATTTCAACTGCCGGGTGACCTATGGGGAGGACCGCTTTTCCGCGAAGAGTTTTTGGGGCGTGAAACGCACCTACACCTATGACCAGATCACGGGGATACGGGGGACGAATAAGTCCCGCACGATCCGCCTCTATCTGGGTAAGCGGGTGGTCAAGCTGGAAGATTTTTCTGTGGGACGGGCGCAGTTTCTCTCCTTTGCCAAAAAGCAGTACCGAAAGAACCATGACGGGGAAACCATCCCGCCGGCCCCCTTGAAGTTGGACCTTTTCCACGGCAATTTAGAAGACCCGGGGGGAACGGTCATTGTGCTGGTAGGCGGGGCTCTGCTGGCGCTGGTGATGGTTATCGTGACAGCGGGGTGGGAGTTTTCTTATTTAGAAAGAACCAGTGAAGTGGGTGTTTCCACCTCTACCCTGTCCTTTCAAAGCTACGAGAGGAAAGGGGAGGACCTGCTGCTCTATACCCAGGACGATCCCCGGCCCTACAAGCTCTGCGGCGGGGAGGAGGCCCTTCAGCTGGAAACCCTTTTCTGGAAGGATTTCCACAATGGGGACCCCTTTGAAGTGTCTTTTACCACAGGCGGCTGGTGGAACAGTAACACCTATAGGATAAGGAGCCTGGAAGGCGCCAATGGGATGACCTATCTTCCTCGGGAGGAACGAGATCCGGAAACGGTTCGCAGTGGTTGGCAGCTGGTGGCGCTGTTTGCAAGTTTTTTCGTGGGATGGACCGGTTTCACCGTTGCTGCGGTCTTTGTGGCACGGAACGCTTCCCGATTAAACCGGAGGTTTGTGCGTTTCTTTTTTAAAGAGGAGGCTTTCTGTGAAGGGGTTCTGCGGGATGAGCAGAAACATCCTCCCAGGAAACGCAGGAGAAGGTAGAGAATTTTGAACGCTGTGACATAGTTTGGCAAAATATTTATTTGTCCCTTTGTAGAATAAGTGCAAAGGGCGCAAAACAGGCTTTTGAGAAAGGCGCGCCTTTTTCAAAGGCCTTCTTTTTTTGCCTTTGGGACTGCCAAGAGAAAGGAAGAGAGGACATGAGTGTACAGCTCGGTTATAAGGACGGCGAGCTCACTGCCCGGCTCTCGGGGGAGATCGACCACCATGCTGCCCGGGAGATGCGTGAGGCCATTGACGACACAGCCCAAAAGGTGAAACCCCGGGTTTTGCGGCTGGATTTTTCCCAGGTGCCTTTTATGGACAGCTCCGGCATTGGATTGATTCTGGGCCGGGTGCGGCTGTTGCAGTTTTGGAAGGGCCGGGTGGTGCTGGCGGGGCTTTCCCCCCATTTGGGGCGGATGGTGGAGCTCTCCGGTATCGGAAGCCTGGCTTCTATTGAAAGGAGGGCTGGGTGATGAAACCAGTGAACCAAGCGCAGATCAGTTTCTCCTCCCATTCGGTGAACGAGGGCTTTGGCCGGGCGGCGGTGGCGGCGTTTTTGTCCCAGCTGGACCCCACAGTGGCAGACCTCACCGACATGAAGACTGCTGTTTCCGAGGCAGTGACCAACGCCATTGTCCACGGCTATAAGGACAAGATGGGCACGGTGTACATAACCGCAAAGATCTTTGAAAACGGCAAAGCGGTGGTGCGGGTGAGGGACAAAGGATGCGGCATCCCGGATATCCAAAAGGCAATGGAACCTCTGTTCACCACCGGCGGCGAGGAGCGTGCGGGCCTGGGCTTTGCGGTGATGCAAAGCTTTTGCGACAGCGTGCGGGTCACTTCTACTGTGGGGCGGGGCACCAGCGTGACCCTGACCAAATATTTTGACAGCAAAGAGTGAGCCCTTCCGCCACAGGGTGGAGGAGAACCTGGGTTTGGTGCACCTGTGTGCCCGGCGGTTCCTGGGCAGGGGCGTGGAGTATGACGACTTGTTCCAGGCGGGGTGCGTGGGCCTGGTGAAAGCCGCGGAAAACTTTGACGATGCCCGAGGGGTAAAATTTTCTACCTATGCTGTGCCGGTGATCCTGGGAGAGGTGCGCCGGCTCTTCCGGGACGGCGGGGCCATGCGGGTTTCCCGGGGCCTGCGGGACTTGGGCAAGCGCGCCCTGGAAGAGGGGGACAAGCTCCGCCAGGAAACGGGCAAAAGCCCCGGCGTGGCAAAGATCGCAGAACGCCTGGGTGTCCCGGTGGAGAAAGCCGCCTTGGTCCTGGGCGTGGGGAAGGCGCCCCTCTCCCTGACAGACCAGGAGGAGGGCGGGGAGCTGGACATCCCTGTGGAGGCCCCGGAGGAGCGCATGACCGAGCACCTCACCCTGTACCAGATCCTCCAGACTTTGGAAGACCGGGATAAAAAGCTGATCCAGTGCCGGTATTTCCAGGGCAAGACCCAAACCCAGACTGCTGCCGAGCTGGGCATGACCCAGGTGCAGGTCAGCCGCCGGGAGAAAAAGCTTTTAGCCTATATGCGCGCCGCCTTTGACCAGTAAAAGAACCGCCCCGCCTTCCCTGGGTTTGGGAAAGCGGGGCGGCCGTTTGTTTTGTTACAGGTAGTAGGTGGGGCCTTTCTTTTTGGGGGTTCGGTCGGTGGGCAGCAGGGAGTAGATGGTTAGATCCACAATGCCCTTGTCGGGCCAGAGGAAGCCCTCCCGGATGGTGCCCTCTTTCACAAAGCCGCACCGCTCCAACACCAATACCGCCCGGTAGTTGGTGGGCAGCACCAGGCACTGGATGCGCCGGACTCCCACGGTGCGGAACAGGTAGTCACAGGCGGCCCGCACCGCAGAAGAGGCGAACCCTTGGCCCACAAATTCCTGGTTGAGGATGAAGCTCAGGGTCACGCTTTCCACCTGGGGGTCGATGTGGGAGATCTCCAGCAGCCCCACCAACTGGTTGAGAGTGGAGTAGATCCCCAGCACCACGCCCCGCCGCTCTTGGAACATGGTTTCATACTGGCGGAGCTTGGCGGCGCACTCCCTGGGGGAACGCAGGGCCCCTTCCGGGGTGAAGCGGTGGCTGTCCTCATCGCTGAAGATCTGCCACAGGGATCCGTTGTCCATGTCGGTGACGCGGGTGAGGGTGACTTTTTCCCCTGTGATAAAGGGATAGCTGGAAAACAGCAGGGAGCTTTTCAAAGCGCCGCCTCCTTTCGTGTTGTTTTACCTGTCAGCCATGGAGCAATTCCAACAGCTGGCGTGGTTCTTGGATCTCCGGCGCGCCCTCCACCTGGCCAAAGCCGTAGGCCGCATGGTAGAAAGGCACGCCTGCTTTTTGTGCGGCTTCCTGGTCCAGGACGGTATCGCCCACATAGACCGGCGCTTTCAAGTGATTGCGCTCTGCCACCAGGAGGATGTTTTCCCACTTTTGCTTTCCCGTCCGGCCAATGCATTCCCAATCTTGGAAATAGCTGTGCATATGGTGTGCGTCTAAAAAGCAGGGGATGTATTCCTTGTTGCAGTTGCTGACGATAAACAACGGCAATTCCTGGGAAAGGGTCTGCAGGGTTTCCTCCAAGCCGGGGAACAGGATCCCCCCGTGTTGGCGCAGGTACACATCCTCGGCTTTGCAGCAGGCGTCAAAAAGTTCCCTATGCCGCTCTTTGGACAGCTTGGGGAACAGGGTGGCCATCAGATTGTCAGCCGTCATCCCCATGACCCTCTCCAGCTGTTCCCGGGTGGGAGGAGCTTCCACGTCGGGGGCGCTTTCCAGCGCTATGGCCCAAGAAACCCGGATGGCCTCGGTGGCGTCCCAAAGGGTGCCGTCCAGGTCGAACAAGATACCGTCGTATTTCAAAGGGGGACCCTCCTTTTTCATTTCTGCCCTCTATTATAGCGAAAGTGGGAAAGGTTTTCAAGAAAGAGGAGGCAGTTTTAAAAACCAAACAAAAAAGGCCGCGGGAAGCGGCCGGTGGTTCAGTTTAAAAAGTCGTAGGGGGTCTGCTGGTACACATAGTAGTTGAGCCAGTTGGCCACCAGCAAGTGGGCGTTGGAACGCCAAGTGAAAGGCGGTGTCTTGGTGTCGTCGTCATCGGGGAAATAGTGGTAGGGCACTTTGGGGTTCAGCCCCTTGTTGATATCCCGGAAGTACTCCTTTGCCAAGGTATCCCGGTCATACTCCGCGTGGCCTGTGACGAAGATCTGCCGCCCGTCCCGGTTGGTGACGATGTGTAAGCCGGCCAGGTCGGAAACGGCCAGGGGAATCAGCTCCGGATGGCGCTTGATGTCCTCAAGCCGCACCTCGGTATAGCGGGAATGGGGGGCGAAGTAGTTGTCGTCAAACCCACGCATGAGAGGGTAGTAGGGGTTGAGCACCGTGTGATTGTAAATGCCGCTGAGTTTTTCCGGCAGGGGATACTTGGGGATCCCGTAATGATAGTAGAGCCCTGCCTGGGCCCCCCAGCAGATGTGCAGCACCGAGTAGACGTTCTCTTTGCTCCACTCCATGATGCGGCACATCTCATCCCAGTAGTCCACCTCTTCAAAGGCCAACTTTTCCACAGGGGCTCCGGTGATGATCATGCCGTCAAACTTTTGATCCTTCACATCGTCAAAGGTTTTGTAGAAGGCGTTCAGGTGGTAGGAAGATGTGTTCTTGCTCACATGGGTGGCGGTGTGGAGCAGTTCTACATCCACTTGCAAAGGAGTGTTCCCCAGCAGGCGTAGCAGCTGGGTTTCGGTTTCGATCTTGGTGGGCATCAGGTTGAGGATGGCGATCTTTAAAGGGCGGATATCCTGGAGCTTTGCGCGCTCGTGGGTCATAACGAAGATGTTCTCGCTTTCCAGGACTTCAATGGCGGGAAGATCAGCTTGGATGCGGATGGGCATGGGATCACACCTTTCTATATATAGTATAGAATAATTGATGGGTAAGCAGGAAAAGTGGAAACAGAAAGAACTTCATGAAAATCGAAAAAAACAGTTGCCCTGAGGCGGAATGGATGGTATAATAGAAAAACCTCAAGAACCGAGGGCAGATAAAGCGCCGTAAAGCTGTTTTAAAGGGATTATACCATAAGACAGCGAACCTTGTACAGTGGGAGTTGGGAACCATTCCCCTGAATAAGCCAGCGGTCAACTCAATTTCAAAAAACTTGAAAAAAGGTGTTGACATTTGGAAAAGGATGCGGTATAATATCTGAGCGCTCGAGAGAGAGTTCAAAAGTTTAAAGCGGACCGGGTGACCGTGCCTGACGGCAAACGGAGCGGTTCGAAAAAACTTGAAAAAAGTGCTTGACAAACGAAACCGGATGTGGTAAGATAGTCAAGCGCTCGAGAGAGAGGCCGAAAGGCTGAACAAAACCGAGAGTGCGAGGACCTTGAAAATTAAACAACGTGACGAAAGAAGGACCCGTGATTTCTGAGAGTTTAACTCGAGGAATTACAGGAAACGGAACCTAAAAAATCCGTAATTTAAGAAGCTAACGCTTCGAAATGAGCTTAACAAAGGCTCTAAGATTGATTTAAAGCTCGAAAGAGTTTTAGATACCATATTTTAGAGAGTTTGATCCTGGCTCAGGACGAACGCTGGCGGCGTGCCTAACACAT